>Ga0310912_10001495_pt1 | contig 12707 bp, 10 predicted proteins | sample GREbulkMGOX080_FD_203443 | JGI IMG/M metagenome (GOLD analysis project Ga0310912, IMG submission 203443) | Lab enrichment of tropical soil microbial communities from Luquillo Experimental Forest, Puerto Rico - GRE.bulkMG.OX080 | ecosystem: Environmental > Terrestrial > Soil > Tropical forest >...
GCGTGCTGGCAAGCGATCAGCAGAAGCGCTGGCGCGAGCTTCGCCAGATGCTGGCCGAGCAGGGCATCGTGCTGGTCGAAGGGCCGGATGTGACGAAAAAAGAAAAAACGTGGCTCGAAGACCATTTCCTTCGGCAGATTTTCCCTTTGCTGACCCCGCTTGCCATCGATCCTGCGCATCCCTTCCCGTTCATTCCCAATCTCGGCTTCACCATCGCGCTCCAGCTCGCGCGCGCGAGCGACGGCAAGGCGATGAATGCGCTCATCCGCATGCCGAACAAGATCGACCGCTTCATCCGCATGCCGAGCGCCGAGGGAGCGTCCGCCGCCCGGGTGATCACGCTCGAACAGATGATCGGCCTGTTCATTGCCCGCCTATTCCCGGGCTACGTGGTCAAGGGGCAGGGCGCCTTCCGCGTCATTCGCGATTCCGAGATCGAGATCGAGGAGGAGGCGGAAGACCTGGTGCGCGAGTTCGAGACGGTCCTCAAGCGCAGACGGCGCGGATCGGTCATTCGCCTCGAGCTCGAAGCGGCTATGCCGGTGGAGCTGCGTCGATTCGTGCAGCGGGCGCTGGGATGCGCCGACGACGAGGTTTTCCTGGTCGACGGGGTGCTGGCCCTCAACGAACTGTCGCAGCTCATGACCCTGGATCGGCCGGATCTCGAATTCGTGCCTTACAATCCGCGTTATCCCGAGCGCATCCGCGATCACGCCGGTGACTGTTTCGCCGCCATTCGTCAGAAAGACCTCGTCGTCCACCATCCCTACGAGTCCTTTGACGTCGTGGTGCAATTCCTGCAGCAGGCCGCGCGCGATCCCGACGTCGTCGCCATCAAGCAGACGCTCTACCGGACGTCGGCCGAGTCTCCCATCGTGCGGGCGCTGGTCGAGGCCGCGGAAGCGGGAAAATCGGTCACCGCGCTGATCGAGCTCAAGGCGCGTTTCGACGAGGAAGCCAACATCCGCTGGTCGCGCGCGCTCGAGCGCGCCGGCGCGCAGGTCGTGTATGGCTTCATCGAGCTCAAGACCCACGCCAAGCTGTCGATGGTGGTGCGACGGGAAGGCGGAGCGCTTGCCTCGTATATCCACGTCGGGACGGGCAACTATCATCCGGTTACGGCCCGCATCTACACCGATCTCTCGTTCTTTACCTCCGATCCGGTCATCGCGCGCGACGTCGCGCACATTTTCAACTATGTGACCGGCTACGCGGAGCCCGCGGGGCTCGAAAGGATGGCGGTTTCGCCGCTGACGCTGCGCGACCGGATCTGCGAGCACATCGAACAGGAAATCGCGCATGCCGGCAGCGGCCGTCCGGCCGCCATCTGGATCAAGGACAATGCGCTAGTCGACCCCGAGATCATCGACATGCTCTACGAGGCGTCGCGTGCGGGCGTTTCGGTCGATCTCGTGGTGCGCGGCATCTGCTGCCTGCGGCCGGGCCTGCCGGGGCTGTCCGAGAATGTCCGCGTGAAATCGATCGTCGGCCGCTTCCTCGAGCACAGCCGCATCTATTGCTTCGGCGCGGGCTACGGCCTGCCGCACCCCAAGGCCGCGGTCTACATCTCGTCCGCCGACATGATGCCGCGCAATCTCGATCGCCGCGTCGAGGTGCTGTGCCCGATTCTCAATCCCACCGTGCACGAGCAGGTGCTCGATCAAATCATGGTGGCGAATCTCAAGGACAATGAACAAAGTTGGAAATTGCTACCCGACGGTACCTCGAATCGCTTAAAAGCGGCCGAGGGAGAGGAGCCCTTCAACGCGCATAAGTACTTCATGACCAATCCGAGTCTGTCGGGCCGTGGCAAATCACTCAAGGAATCATCCCCGCGTAGCCTTATACGCCGTCTCGACCGCTCGTAAGCGGCGTCGCCCCGCCATGAATGTCGCGCAAGGTCGTCTCGATTACGGGCCGCCGGTCGCGGTAATCGATATCGGCTCGAATTCGGTGCGGCTGGTGGCCTATGAAGGCCTCACGCGCAGCCCAACCCCGATCTTCAACGAGAAGGTGCTCGCCGGGCTCGGACGCGAGGTCCAGACGACCGGCCTCTTGGCCGCCGACGCGGTCGAGAAGGCGCTCGCGGCGCTGCGGCGCTTTCGCGCCTTGTGCGACCGTATGGCCGTCGCACAGCTCTGGGTGATCGCGACCGCGGCATGCCGAGACGCCAAGAACGGCAAGGCCTTCGTCGCCGAGGCCGAAGGCATCTGCGGCACCAAGGTCGATGTGCTCTCCGGCAAGCGCGAGGCGGAATTGTCCGCCCTCGGCGTAGTGTCGGGCTTCCACAAGCCCGATGGCATCGTCGGCGACCTCGGCGGCGGTTCGCTCGAACTGACCGAAGTCCAAGGGCAACGCATCAAGGCCGGTTTGACGCTGCCGCTGGGCGGGCTCGCGCTGCAGGATGTTTCGTCGAAGTCGGTCAAGAAGGCGGAAAAGATCGTCCGCACCGCGCTCGAAGACGCCCGCCTGCTCGAAGGCGGCAAAGGCCGCACCTTTTATGCCATCGGCGGTACTTGGCGCGCGTTGGCACGGCTGCACATGTGGCAGACCGGTTACCCGCTCCACGTCATGCACGGCTACGTGATGCCGGCACGGGAAGCGTTCGAGTTCTCCGGTCTCGTGCACCGGGTCGATCCCGAGATGCTCTCGCGCATCGAGGTGGTCACCGATGCCCGCCGGCCGCTGCTGGCCTACGCCGCGCTGGTGCTCGAAAACCTGATGCGGATCGCGCGGCCGAAGGACATCGTGATCTCGGCGCTCGGCGTGCGCGAAGGCCTGCTCTATTCGATGCTCGACGCCGAGGAGCGCGCGAAGGATCCGCTGATCGCGGCCGCGAGCGAGCTCAACGTGCTGCGCTCGCGCTCACCCGCCCACGGCGAGGAGTTGATCGCCTGGACCGACCGCTTCATGGCGTCCTCCGGGCTCGACGAGACCGCGGAAGAGCGGCGGTTGCGCCATGTGGCGTGCCTTCTCGCCGACATCGGCTGGCGGGCACATCCCGACTATCGCGGCGAGCAATCGCTCAACATCATCGCTAACGCCGCCTTCGTCGCCGTCGATCACCCCGGCCGCACCTTCATCTCGCTCGCCGTCTTCTTCCGCCATGTCGGCCTGGTTGATGAGGAACTCTCGCCGAGATTGCGCGAGCTCGTCTCGACCCGTGTGCTCGACCGCGCGCGCGTGCTCGGCGCTGCGCTGCGCGTCGCCTATCTCGTTTCCGCCTCCACCACCGACGTGCTGCCGAAGACGCCGATGGTGGTCGAGCGCAGCCGGTTGCTGTTGCGCTTCGATAACGGCTTCAAGGCGCTCGCGGGGGAGCGTGTATTCGTGCGGCTGCGTCAGCTCGCGCGGCTCATCGGCCGCGAGCCTGTGATGGAGACGGCGTGATGCGGGGGTAGGCTCCGAGGAGACGTGTCATGCCACTATGGCAGAGATTGTTGATCACCCTCGCCATCATGCTGCTGACGAGCTATCTCGTCGGACTCCTCTGGCACAGGCTGTTCAACTCGGACATCCCGAGTTACCTCAGCGGCGCCGTCGGCGGACTTAGCGCCGTTCCGACGTGGGAGTTCCTGCGGAGGATCCGTCCAAAGCAGTAGGGCGGTTTGCGAATCCGTTCTACTTCGCGGGCGGTTCGCAGGCGAGAGTCGGCACCGCCGTCCGCAGGCGACAGGTGCGTCCGCGGGCCAGAGCGCTCATGCCGTGGCGTCGGCCCCGCGGACGGGTGCGCGTTGCGGTGATGCTTTGACAGTCCGCACGGCCGCCTGCGCCTCCGCTTCGAGCTTGCGCTTGATGATCCGCCGTGCGGCGAGACCGGCGCGGTCGAAGGCGAGACTCACCAGCGGCGTGCCGGAGGGGTCGCTGTCGATCAGCCGCTGTTGCGCTTCGACGATGCGGGCGTCCTCGGCAAACGCAAGATCGGTCATGTCCTTGTAGGTTTTCGAAACGTTGGCATCATCGAGCCCCCAGGAGCGCACCGTCGACCAGAAATAATGCGTGGTGCGCTCGGTCTCCGGCGTGAAGCTGTTGAGCACGACGTGGGTCGGGGTGCCGAACGGAAGGTCGCTGCCCGCCTCCCGTGCGCCAAGCGTGATCCGCGCATAGATCGGAGGCCGGAACTCGAGGAACTGCCAGCGGTCGATCTTGCCGTGGAGATTTCTCGCCGCCTTGTAGATCGGCGCGGTATCGACGTTGTGCATCAGCCGTTGCGCGCGCACCACGTCGCCGTCGATCTCCACCTGGAGCGGCGTCTCGGCGACGCCGCCGCCGGCGAGCGTCGTCTTGTGGACGAAGACGACGTGCGTGAGGTCGAGAATGTTGTCGATCAGCAGCTGATAGTTGGCCTTGACGTAAAGCAACCCGTGAACGCCGGTCCAGCCGGGTTTGACGTTCTCGCCAAAGTCGGGGATCAGCGCCGGATCGGCAAGCGAAGGCTCGCCGAGCCAGACGAAGATGAGGCCATGGACTTCGCGCGCGGGAAAACATCTTGCGCGGAAATCGCGACCGACGGGGACATCGCCCGGCACATGGGTGCAAGCGCCATCGGCGGCGAAGCGGATGCCGTGGTAGCCGCACTGGATGTCGTTACCGACGACCTCGCCGGCGGAGAGCGGCGCCTTGCGATGGGGGCAACGGTCGGTGAGCACGGCGACGGTGCCGTCCTGCCCGCGGAAGATCGCCAGCGGCTCGTCGCAGATTGTGCGCGCCAGCGGCTTTGCGCCGACTTCGGTGAAGGTCGCGGCGGTGTACCACTGATTGCGAATGAATGTCATAAGTTTCTCCCAGGCCATTGATGCGGACACGATTTTCGGGCCAACCGCGGATTTTTGTGGGTAATGCAGGCAATTCTGCTTGACGGCCACTGACGACTCGTGACACAGGTTGACACCGCATACGCACTCGGGTGCGGACATAATGCGGACACGGAGGTCCGTTGATCATGTCTCAGCGGCTCAGCGACAGGCTCGTGCGTGCCCTGCCGGCGCCCGCGCACGGCAACCGTATCACCTACGACAGTGAGGTGTCCGGCTTCGGGGCCCGGGTCACGGCTAGAGGTGCCGTCAGCTTCGTGCTCAACTACCGGCGTAAGGCGGATGGCCGCGAGCGCCGGGCCACCATCGGTGCGTTCCCGGCCTGGGGCGTGGCGGCGGCTCGCCAGCGGGCCGCGGAGCTTCGCCGCGCAGTCGACAGCGGCGGCGACCCGGTCGGCGAGCTGGCGGCCGAGCGCGCTGCCCCGACCGTTGCCGACCTGTGCGAGCGCTTCGAAGCCGAGCACCTGCCCCGGCTGCGGCCGTCCACACAGAGCACGTACCGTGCCATCATCAAGGCCGAAGTCCTTCCGGTGCTCGGCAACACCAAGGTCGGCGCGGTCGAGTACGCTGACATCGACCGGCTGCACAGCAAGATCAGCAGGCGCGCGCCGTACATGGCCAACCGCGTGCTCGCTCTGTTGTCCAAGCTGTTCTCGCTCGCGATCCTGTGGAAGATGCGCCCGGACATCCCGTTGCGCGGCGTGCAGCGCAACCGCGAGCACAAGCGTCGACGCTATCTTTCCGCGGACGAGCTCACCCGCCTGACGCACGCGCTGGATGAGCACCCGAACCGGCAGGCTGCCGATGTGTTTCGGCTGCTGTTGCTAACTGGGGCGCGCAAGCACGAGGTGCTATCCGCGACGTGGCAGCAGTTCGATCTGGCCCAGGGGACTTGGACGAAGCCTGCGGCGACCACCAAGCAACGCACCGAGCACCAGGTTCCGCTCTCGGCGCCGGCCCGGCAGTTGCTGGCAAGGCGTCGGGAGCAAGGCAAGGCGACAACGTTCGTTTTTCCCGGCCCGGGTCCTCGCGGGTATCGCACTAGTGTCAAGCGTGACTGGCAGGCGGTGTGCAGGGCTGCCGGCATCAGCGAGCTACGCGTGCATGATCTGCGCCACAGCTACGCCAGCCAGCTTGCGAGCGCGGGCGTTGGACTGCACGTCATCGGCCGCCTGCTAGGGCATACCCAGCCGCAAACGACGCATCGATATGCCCACCTACTCGACGATCCGTTGCGCGTGGCAACCGAGCGCGTCGGTGCGATCATCGCCGGCGCCGCCCCCGCGGAGCTTCTGCCGTTTAGGGGGAAGCGGCGGTGAAAGAGGATACAAGAAAGGAATTGAGCAACGAAGCGGAACGCTCCCTGACCCGCGAGGACGAAGCCGAATTTTTCCACATGGTCGAAGTCCTGGAAAGGCTGCACGCCATTGATCAGGCCCGAAAAGGCAACACGCTCTTTTTGATCGACTACCTTCAGCAGGGGAATGATCATCGCGACCGCCTGCGGGACTATCTGCTTGATGTTCTTTTGCACAAGGTGCCCGTTCCCAAGCCCCGGCCCGCGGTGGAAAGGGCGCACCGCGAGTATTTGAAACTCGCGTCCGAAATGGCGGTGGGTCAGTTTATTCGAGGTTATAGCTCCGAAGAGGCGACCCGTGTTCTGGAGGACCGCGGGGTAGATCACAGCAAGTTGGAACGCGCGCGAAGGCGCCACCCTTGGCGCCGCAATAAATACTTGGCACGGTTATACCTGTACGGCTTTCGGAAAAACCCGGCGAAGGCCAGCGCCGCCATTGAAAAGTTTTCTTGCGACAATTTCCCGCATTATTGGGAGGAGCGTTACCGGAGGACAGGCGGCACCAAGTAGCCAGTTTGGTGCCGCTGACGCGCGTCGAAATGTGTGAAATACGTGCGCCACCCGATGACAGGTGGCGTAATGTCCTCCCGAATTCCATCCGTCGACGAGCTATTCGTCACGCTAACGCCCGAGCGCCGCCTCGGCGAGCTGACGAAGGAAGTCGATAAACACCCCGGTGACGGTCGCGGCCGGCCGCCCCTGTTTTCGGTCGCAACTAAGTCCGCGCTCCCGAAGGCGAAGGGTGGCGGCGATAAGAAAAAACGCCGGACCCGCAAGCGGCCCAGTCATCCGCCGTCTCCCCGAGCCGTCAGGGAAACGCCCAACCGAACATTTGATGATCTCGAACCCATCAAGGATGCTGCGCGGCGGCTTAACAAGCATCCGCGCACCTTGATGCGCTGGACGCGGTTGCCGGACGGGCTTCCGTTCGTCCGCCTCGGGCAAGTTCCGTACTTGCACATCCCATCCGCAAAGGCCTGGATCGAAAGCCGTATCCACCGGCCTAACCCAGTGCGCGCGGCGCGGCGCAAGCGCGACATCAAGACCTCGCGGTGACGCCATGCCCGTGACCACCGAACACGAGCGTGACGCAAAGGTGAGGCCATGAACAAGTCGCAGTGGCCGACGCTCTCTCTCGTTAACGACGAAGACGACTGCGAGCTTGGCCGATTTCCGTCTGAGGGCGAGGCCGTTAGCAAAGCTGTGGCGCTCGAAGAAGAAAGCTTCTTGCAGGAGCTAGCTACCACAGCCAGCGACGCGGGGATCGCTGACATCTTCGCGAGATACAAAGACTTTCGCGAAAGCCTACCCCCGCGACAGCGCGAGCGCCTCCTAGCGGAAGCGCAGGACATAATCGCGGGAAACAACCACGGCGGATAGCGGCATCCGTGTGCAGCCGCCAACCCAATGCATGCGACAAACGTAAAAGGCAAAACCATGGAACCTAAAATCAGCAGAGCAACGCGAACCACGGCACAGGAACTGGCCCGCCAGAAGGCCGACGCAGAGCGCGAGCGTGCGGCGAGGCTGACCGCAGGGCAGAAGGCAGTTTCGCAACAGCGCGGCGAAATTGACGTAAAGCCGCAAGGCAACGGTGGCGCCGTCGTCCCCGCCGGCAAGACTGACGTTGCGCTTCCCGACGCACGCACACCGCGGCAAGCCTATCTCGACGAAATTGCACCCAGCGGGATTGTCGGGAGGCTGCTGAAATTCGGCAAGAGCGGCACGTTTGTCGCGGCTGATACCGACGAAGAGATCGATCCGGAGCAAGCGTTTACTGCGTTGTGTGACCAAGTCGCAGCCGGCTTCCAGAAATTTCAGGAGGACGCGCCGCCGATCCGGCACATGGGACTGCTGTACGGCGATCCTCCGTTCGTCATGCCGAGACGAGAAAGCTTGGGGGACAATGACCCGAGCTTGTGGCCGCTGGGGCTGGACAGCCAGCCGCAGGACGTTTGGCAGCACACGATCTTCCTGCCGCTGCAAAAAGGGGACGGCAGCGCAGAGTTGTTCACGTTCTCGACATCTTCGCGAACGGGGCGCAGAGCCGTCGGCACCTTGCTGAGGCACTACGATCGGCTGCGGCGCACGCACCCCGACGATTATCCGATCGTGAAGCTAAAGGCCGGCGGTTTCGCCCATCGAGATGAGAGGATTGGTTGGGTGGCGGTGCCGGCATTTGCGGTCTGCGGCAGAGCACCTCGAGATAGCGTTGCACAGCCCGACAGCAGCCTCGAGGCCGACCTAAACGACAAAATCCCGCTCTAACCCTTACCTCGGGCAGGGCAAGGCCAACCCGGACGAGGTGAGTGTGGCGGGGGTTGGGTGTGCCTGGGCAACGGCCCGGCGTGGTTTGGCATGACGCGGTGCTTAGGCGGCGGCGGGGCACGGCGGGGTCTGGCACGGGCGTGACAAGGCCAGCCTTCGAGCGGCGGCGATCGATCTAGGAGTAAGCCTGGCGGAATACATTGGCCGCGCCTCCCTGCGCGAGACCATCGAGCAAGCCGGGCTTACGGACGGTTTGGCATCGTTCGCTTTGAGTAAGGTCTGGTGCGGTGTGACAAAGCCTGGCTTCGGCGAGGCTAGGCGTGTGGTTGGGCGGGGCGTGGCTCGGCGTGGCCCCGGTTAGGTGTTGTGGGGTGTGGCTTAAGCACTTCGGAGGCGCCCATGAATGTTGCCAGTGCCAACCTTCGCACTGCACTTGAGCACGCACGCGCCGGCCTCCCGGTCTTCCCGGCTCGCATCACCCGCCGTTTCAAGACCTGGGAGAAAGCGCCGTGCATCAAGAACTGGCAGAGCGAGGCAAGCACTGACGAAGTGCAAATCCGCGTTTGGTGGCGCGAGTTTCCCCATGCTGTCCCCGGGATCGAGCTTGGGCGTGCCGCGCTGGTGGTGATCGACCCGGATCGGCACGGCAAGGGACCCGACGGTATCGAAGCGTTCGCGCAACTGTGCGCCGACGTCGGCGGCATCCCTCGCCATCCAACTACAAACACCCCGCAAGGTCACCACCACGTCTTCCGCCAGAACGGCGGCGAGCCGATCGGTAACGGCGCAGGCAGCCTGCCTCCCGGTATCGACGTGCGCGGCGTCGGCGGCTGGATCGTGGCGCCGGGGTCGGTGCGGCTGGACGGCGTCAGGTACACACCGAGGGAGGGGACGCCGCCGCTGACGGAAGCTTACCGAGCCGGCACCATCCCGGCACTGCCGGGGAAGATCGACGCGCTTATCCGGGAGCCCTCATATCGCCCACGCAGTCTCCGTACCGGCTCCGAGTTCATAGCTGCGAGCGGCGATCGTGTTGACGTTGAGGCCGAGCTCGCCGCCATGGAATACGAGAGCAAGGGCGGCAACGGCGTCAATGTCACGCTGTGCCGCGTCATCCCCTCGTTACTGCGAAAAGGCGAGCATCCCGATGACGTTCTCGAACGCGTCGTCACCGCGGTCATGGGGATGGCGGAGCGTTGCAAGCTGAGATGGAGCGTGACCCTAGAAACCAAGTCAACCGTCAAGCGCATCCTCAGCGCCTACAACAACTTGCTAGTCAAGGATTACGACCCTAAAGCCGATGGTGTGCCGGCGTGGCTGCCCGGCGATTTTCATGAGGCTTGGCTGGCCAGAACGGCGGCCGGCGCCCGGCCTACCTTCGGCTTCAACCGCGCCGGCTTCTATGTCCGCAAGGCTCAGGGCGCCGAGGCGTCCGCGCGCCCCCAAGAGCCCGAGCACCTCCAGGAGAAACCCGCCAACAAGCCGGCCACGGAGCCGAAGAAATACCGCTTCCCCTTGCTCCGCTTTGGCCAGATGCGCCCCGGCACCGAGCCGGACTACCTAGTTGACGAGTTGATCCCGGTCGCCGGTCTCGTCGTGGTCTACGGCGCCCCCAAAAGCGGGAAGTCGTTCTGGGTGCTCGACCTCGTGCTACACATCACTCTGGCCTGGGAATATCGCGACCGCTCCGTGCAACAGGGGGCCGTCGTCTACTGCGCCTTCGAAGGCGCCCATGGCTAGCGAAGCCTTCCGCCGTCACCATTGCCTTACTGACGAGGAGGACCCGCCGCTCTACGTCGTCCCCGGCCGGGCCGACCTCATCAAGGATCACGGCGCCCTTGTCCACGACCTACGTGAGCAACTGGCCACCGCCTCCGACGTGCCGGTGAAATGTGTCGTCCTGGACACCTTGAACAAAAGCCTCATCGGTTCGGAGAGCAAAGACGTGGATATGGCCAACTACATCGCCCCGGCCGAGCACATCCAAACGGAATTCAATTGCGTGGTGATCATTGTCCACCACCACGGCATCGATGAAACCCGCCCTCGCGGCCATACATCGCTACAGGGCGCCGTGTCCGCTCAAATCAAGATTACCCGCGACGAACAGAACAACATCGTCGCCGAGATCGAGGACATGCGCGACGGCCCAGAAGGCGCTCAGGTCCTCAGCCGGCTGGTCGTGGTGGACGTGGGAGAGGATCGGGCCGGCAAGCCGCTGACCTCGGCAGCCGTCGAGCCAGTTGACCCCGGCGTGGGGGCGAGCGGCCGTAAGCTCCCCAAGCTCACGAAAAATCAAAAGACCTTCTTCTCCATCCTGCAAAGCGCCCCTAACGGCCTTGCCTCCGCAGAGTGGTTCGAACAAGCTCGGCAAGCCGGACTAGGCACTAAGAGGCATGCAGATTTACACGACCTGCGAACTAGCCTCAAAAACCGCGGGTTGGTGCTGCAAGCCGAAAATAAGTGGTTTGTTGCAACCGAGTATAGAAACCGTACGTACTAACCTACTTTTAAGACTGTACGTACGGATACGGATTATAGGGTATCCGTATCCGTACGTACGCCAGAAGTCGGCCTAAACCGTACACCGTACGGACACCGTACCGTACAACCGTACACGCAATAATGCATAGCTCGTTGCTCGGAGTGGAGAAGTGACATTGCATTTCTTCGGTTGGAGCTTGGTGGCAACGGGCTGACAAATGGCCCGCGTCGGTAACCTGTCCCCGTTGCACCGTCCGCCGACGCCGTCCCTCGACCGCGGCCCGGTTCAGCGTCGGGTTCGCCGCGCGTTCATCGCCATGGACAAGCCGGTGCTATCGACAAGCCAGATCGTCGAGTGGACGCATCCGCGCCCTGGTACTGATCGGCACCATGCGCGCCGTTCTGTCCGTCGCGTCTGTGAGCGCTACTGCGTCCGCGTCGGCTGCAGCGACAGCGGTAGCGGTCGGCCGATCCTGTGGCGATTGCGCAACAGCGGGGAGAACGAAGCAAAATAGGTGGCGGAATGGCGTTGTGTCGAGGGAGAAATGGTTTCGAATGGCGGTTTTCTTGCTTACTACCGGGTTTCAACGCAGCGGCAGGGCAAAAGCGGCCTTGGCATTGAGGCGCAGCGCCAAGCCGTTGCCACCTACCTCAACGGCGGCAACTGGCGGATTGTCGGCGAGTTCGTCGAGGTTGAGAGCGGTCGCCGTGTAGATCGCCCCAAATTGGATGAGGCGCTGGCTGCCGCAAGGGTGCGGCAAGTGCCGCTTGTGGTGGCCAAGGTTGATCGGCTCACCCGCTCCGTTGCCTTCCTGTCGCGTCTGTTGGAGGCCGGCGTGGAAGTGCGTTTTGCGGATTTGCCGGCAATCGAGGGCGCTACGGGCAAGTTCCTGTTGCAGCAGATGGCCGCGGTGGCTGAGCTTGAGGCCGGCATGATTTCCGCCCGCACGAAAGCGGCCTTGGCTGCCGCCAAGCGGCGCGGCGTGAAACTTGGTGGTGATCGTGGCGCAAGGCTGACGGCGAAGGCCCGCGCGGCCGGCAATGCGGCCCAGCAGGCAAGAGCGCAGGCGCGGGCATCCGATCTTGCCGACACTGTGAAAGAGCTACAGGCGGCCGGCTGTGAGTCGTTGCGGGCCATTGCAGTGGAGTTGGACGCTCGCGGCATTCCTGCGGCCCGCGGCGGCAAGTGGTCGGCCGTGCAGGTCTCTCGTCTGCTCGCGCGCGTCAATCCATCGACAGTGCAGCGCATCAGCCGCCCTTTCGACGGCGCAAGCGTCGCCCTCGCATAGCTGCTACTACGCGATGAAGCGCACTCCACGGCGGCCGGGCCATTTTCGCGTGGATTTCTGGAACGCTGGGTTAGGTCAGGGCGAGTCTCATTGGCGCACAGATGGGAGGGCTGCTTTCGGCGGCAAAGCGGACAACAACGCCCGCGATTTCGCCGAACGCGATTTATGGAATATCCGCGAGCAGGACCGCTTACTCTGCCTTGATGTTGGCCGCGCGGATCACCTTGCCCCACTTCTCGGTTTCGTCGGCGATGAGCTTGCCGAAGTCGGCGGGCGAGCCCGCAAGTACAGCGCCACCAAGGTCGGCAAGGCGCGCCCTCATCGTCGGATCGACGAGGCCCGCATTGATCTCGTTGTTGAGCTTATCGACGATCTCGACGGGTGTGTTCTTGGGAACGCCGACGCCATACCACTGGCTGGCCTCGTAGCCCGGCAAGAACTCACCCAAGGTCGGAAGGTCAGGCAGCGCCGCCGAGCGCTTCGCGGTCGTTACAG
>Ga0310912_10001501_pt1 | contig 12691 bp, 10 predicted proteins | sample GREbulkMGOX080_FD_203443 | JGI IMG/M metagenome (GOLD analysis project Ga0310912, IMG submission 203443) | Lab enrichment of tropical soil microbial communities from Luquillo Experimental Forest, Puerto Rico - GRE.bulkMG.OX080 | ecosystem: Environmental > Terrestrial > Soil > Tropical forest >...
GTGCGCCGGAAGAGCTGCGCAAACCGGCTCGGGGTGCTAAAGCCATAGCCAAAGGCAATCCGGGCGATCGACTCGGCGCGGCCGGCGCGCAGCATCTCGGTCCGAGCCTCCTCGACCCGGATCCGCCGCAAGGCAGCCATTGGCGTCGTACCGCGGAAGCGCTGGAATGCCACCTGCAAAGCGCGAACGCTGCACCCCGCCGCCTGCGCGATCTCGGAGATCGTCAGAGGTGCGCTGGCATTGGCCCGCATGAATTCCTCGGCTCTCCTGACGTTGCCGGGTGCGGCTGCCGCACTTTGCTGTTGCAAACGCTCCGTGTGGCTGTGTGGCAGGCCCAGGAGCAGGCAGAGCGCCAAATTATCTTCGAAGGTGCGCGTCGCGATCTCGTTGGCCAGCAGCGAATCGGAACGCCCCAACTCGACGAACAGGAAATCGAGCATATTGCGGATAGTGGCGCCCGGGCCGCGCGTTTGATCGAAGGCTGGCCGGAACGCGAAGGAACTGAGCTTCTGTCCATCTAGCAGGACCTCCAGCCTTTCGCGAAGGCGCCTCCCAGGCACCCAAAGATGGAACCGAATACTGCTGTCGCTGGTGGCGAACCGGGTGCCGGGCTCGCCATCGAAGATCAGGCCGGTTTCCGGATTGCCCACTGCCAGGTCGTTCGACCCGGAACGGACCACAAGGCTCGTGCCTTGCGCCATCAAGGCAACGCAATAAGTATCAATCCCGGGCGGTCGTCTGGTGAACTGCGTCCCTTGCGTGTCAACGACTCGCGAAACACGCATGGTGCCGACCGGAGCGTACTCAAATTTTGAGCGGAAACTCTTCGGTTCGGTCTGAAAGCGCCGCCAGTCGAGTGGCATGAATTCGCGCGAGTTGACCTCGCGCTCATCGGCCAAGGCCTTCTCCTGGGGTGGAAGGCTCTCCCAAATCAGGCGGCTGGTCTGAGGCAGGTCGGCCACCTCGATCGTCGTGAAATTGCCGAACATGCCGCTCCGAACGCTCGACTTCGCGAGCACCGTTTTCGCCGAGGATCTCCCGCGCGTGGGGCTTGGTCTGACCTGCGTTAAGGCTAATCGGGACAGCAGACGGCCTGCGATACAAAAAGCGCAGGCAACAGACAGAAAGCGCAAATTTTTGGCGATCAGGGTTTTAGACGGCTGAGACCCTAGGCCAGCGCATCGTCAATTCGCCTCAAAGGCTCGCCTTCCTGATCGAGGCCACCGCGTGTCCGTAAGGCCGTGGAGGGATAGGTTCCGTATGTGCGTTTAAAGAGCTGTGCAAACCGGCTCGGGTTGCTGAAGCCGTGGTCGGCGGCAATTCGGACGATTGATTCGGCGTGGCGGGCGCGCAGGATATCGGTTCGGGCCTCCTCGAGCCGGATCCGCCGCAAGGCCGCCATTGGCGTCGTGCCCCGGAACTGGTGGAACGCCACCTGCAGGGCGCGGACGCTGCACCCCGCCGCCTGCGCGATCTCGACGATTGTCAGCGGCGCGCCGATGTTCGCGCGCATGAATTCCTCGGCTCTCTTAACATTGGCGGGGGCGGCGGCCGCTCTCAGCTGCTGCAGACGCTCCGTGTGGCTGTGCCGCAAGCCCAGCAGCAGGTAGAGGATCAAGTTGTCCTTGAAGGTCCGCGTCGTGATCTCATTTGCCAGCAGCGAATCGGAACGCGCCCACTCCACGAACAGGAAATCCATCATATGACGGATAGTCGCTCCCGGGCCGTGCATTTGATCGAAGGCTGGCCGGAAGGCAACAGAGTCGACCCTTTGTCCGTCCAACAGTACTTCTAGCCGTCGGCGGACGAGCTTGCCCGAAAACCAGAGATAAAGCCCGACGCTGTCATCACTCGAGGCATAGCGGGTGCCGGGCTCGGCGGTGAAAACCAGGCCGGTCGCCGAGTCTCCCATCACCGCTTCACGCGCCCGCGGCTGTACCAGCCGGCTCGCGCCCCGTTCCATGAACGACACACAATAAGAGTCGAACCCAGGCGCCCGTTGCACCGATTGCGTTGCGCAGCTGTCGGCGATACGCGAAGCCCGTATTACGCCGACAGTCGGAGTCCAAAACTCTGAGCGGAAGCTCTCCGGTTCCAGCCGAAAGCGCCGCTGGTCGAGCGCCTCGAATTCGCGCGAGCGGAACTGGCGTTCGTCGAGCCACGTCCTTTTCTTGGGCGAAATGTTTTCCCAAAGCACGCGGTTTGCCTGATGGGGGTCGGCGATCTCGACCTTGAGAAAATTTTCAGGCATGTCGGTCCGCGTTCCCACCATCCGTGTCCGGGATGCGATCCGACGATCCCGGTTCGACCGGTCAGGGCACGAGCTTATCACACGTTCCCGATGAGCCGGCTACCGTTTGGTGTCGACGCCATCAGCACGAGAACCTCGGCCGCAAGCCTCAGGCGCCAAGAGGCGCGTCATGGTCACCGAGATCGATCCGATCTGCGCGCTGCAGGCGGCGATGGAGGGCTACCAGGTCACGACGATGGACGAGGCCGCCGCACAGGGCGACGTCTTTGTCACCGCGACCGGCAACATCGACGTGATCACGATCGGCCACATGCGGCACATGAAGGAGCGTGCGATCGTCTGCAACATCGGCCACTTCGACAGCGAGATCCAGATCGACGCGCTCAGGAACTATCCCTGGGAGGAGGTCAAGCCGCAGGTCGACGAGGTCGTCTTTCCCGACGGCAAGCGGCTGATCGTGCTGGCCAAGGGACGGCTGGTCAATCTGGGGTGCGCGACCGGCCACCCGAGCTTTGTGATGAGTGCGTCCTTCACCAACCAGGTGCTGGCCCAGATCGAGCTCTTTACCAATCACCGCAAATACGAGAACAAGGTCTACGTGCTGCCCAAGCACCTCGACGAGAAGGTCGCCGCCCTCCACCTCGACAAGCTCGGCGTTAAGCTGACCGCACTCAGCGCCGCGCAAGGCCAACTACCTCAACCTGCCGCGTTCCGGCCCCTTCAAACCCGAGCACTACCGGTATTGACGAATTTGCGCAGACCGGTCAGTGGCGCGCATGAGAGCGCCCGTAGTCAGCGGTAAACCTAAAGCTCGGCGTTAGGCCGATCCCCGGTATCCATAGAAATGACCCCCGGCCGATGATCGATTTACCCGGGCTTCCTCGATTCCACCAGATAGAGCCTGCGCACCTATTAAACCACACTGCCCGACGCCGCCGCCTTCGTGCTCGATCCCGGCGGCCACAACATTGAGGCGGCGTGCCACGCGCCCGCGTGAGTTTTGGTCTCTGCTGACGCCGCGGTCCGCGCCGCACGTCACCCGGGGTGCTATGGCGACCGAGGTAGCTCCGCAGCAAATCGATCTTGCGATTTAGCGCGATGACAACGCCATCCACGCCCTCTCGACGAAGGAAAGATCGGACTCCGAAGGTTGCACGGCCAACTGGCCGATTGTGCCGTCGAGGTACAAGCGAAAATCCGCTCCCGCTCCTGCGCGTAATTTCCGGCTCCATAACGATGCGACGGCTGATCAGGCCGTTCTCGGCGTCGACCAGACTACCAAAGCGCTGCTCTGCATCGTCAAACGAAAAACTGTGAAAAAGCATGAAAATGTGCGCTGTAAGCTATCTTTGTGGATCCCGTGTCCGAAGCGCCGGCGAGCGTCGAGTTCGGCCGTTTCAGGATCTTGCCGCATCGCCGCGAAGTTCTCGCCGATGGCCGGCCGATAGAACTCGGCGGCCGCGCCTACGATGTGCTCACGGCGCTGATCGAGGCTAATGGGGCGGTCGTCGGCAAGGACGAGCTGATCGGCCGCGCCTGGCCGGGCCGTATCATCGAAGAGGGCAACCTGCGAGCTCAGATCAGGGCGCTCCGCACAGCCTTGGGGGTCCCAGACCTGATCCGTACGGTTGCCGGGCGCGGCTACCAGTTCACGGGCGATGTGCTCAGGCGCAGCGGGCGCGGGCGACGGCCAATCGGGGACGCAGTTGCTGCTGCCACCTCGGCGGTTGCCCCGCGCCTATCGATCGTGGTTTTGCCCTTCATCAATCTGAGCGATGACCGCGAACAGCAATTTTTTGCCGACGGCATCACCGAGGATCTGACGACGGATTTGTCGCGGCTCGTGGGTTACTCGATCATCTCGCGCAATACCGCCTTCACCTATCGCAACAGGCCGGCTGATACGAAGCAAATCGGGCGTGAGCTTGGGGTGCGCTATGTGCTGGAAGGGAGCGTCCAGCGATCGGGCAACCGGGTTCGTGTCAGCGCCCAGCTAATCGATGCCGAAACCGACACACATCTGTGGGCCGACCGTTTGGACAGAGACGTAGGCGATCTGTTCGTTCTGCAAAACGAGATCACGAGCCAAATCGCGGTCGCGCTACATGTTGAATTGGTCCGTGCAGAGGCTACCCGACCAACCGTCCAGCCCGACGCGCTGGATTACGTTCTCCGAGCCCGAGCGTTATATTTGGGAAACGTGCCGACCCGCCACAATTACGCGGAACAGATCGCGCTTTACGAGCGCGCACTGGCGCTCGACCCGGGATCAGAGAAGGTACAGAGTTTTTTGGCGTGGCAATTGGCGGCGCGCGTGCTCGATCAGATGAGCGATGCGGTCGCCTCCGACCTGGCACGTGCGGAAGCCCTCGCCGATTGCGCCTTGACGGCATTCCCTGGCATAGCGCTTGTGCATTTTGCCAAAGCCCAAGTGCTACGCGCACAGCAGCGGTTCGGAGAGGCTATTTCCGAATACGAAACGGTACTCGCGTTAAATCGCAATTGGGTACACGCTATAGCGACTCTGGGATATTGCAGATTCATAACCGGGTCGATCGAGGAGGCAATCCCGGCGCAGGAGCGAGCCATCCGCCTCAGTCCCCGCGACCCGCAGGTGTGGCAATATTATTACTGGGTTGGACAGGTGAATCTGCTCGAATCCCGCACTGACGAGGCGATCCTCTGGTTCGAGAAGGCGCGCAGCGCCAATCCGGAACACCCGCTTCCCCACGCCTACCTCGCCTCTGCCTATGGCCTCGTAGACCAGATCGGCCGGGCCGCCGCCGAACTTGCACAGGCTCGCCGGCTGGCCAGCGATAACCGTTATTCGAGCCTCGCTCGTCTGCGGACAGTCGGCCCCTTTGGAGTACCGAAGATTCGCGCGTTGTTCGAAGCTACTTATTTCGTCGGGCTCCACACAGCGGGAATGGCAGAGGAGTAAGCACCGGGCGTGCTGACAATTTGACCGAGATCGAATTTTGCCATTCCGGCCAGGGGTGTGATAACGTCATGGCTTGTTCCTTTTCTTGGTGACGCCGGATTGGCGTTACAAAAAGGGGCAGGGTGTTGGAAGCGCCCTGCCCCAGCATTGCTGCAGTAATGCTGCAGCGTTGATTCGAGGGTCGTGAGCGAGCGGCGCTGGCAACCCGCCCGCCGCCTCCTGGCACGTTTGTATGGCGTTAAAACGGATATCGATCAGTTGATAACCGCACATCGCGGCAACTCACCATTCCGCGGAGTCGTAGACGCCTCTGCACTCTCGGACTTACAGATAGACGACGAGAAATCCGTCGTCGAATCAGGTGCTAGCGGCTCGCTGATCACTGGCGCAGCTGGCGCGGGAGTGATCGAGAACCCGCCCGGCGGACCCCATTGCTGGTTTGTGCCGCCATTGCAGGTCCAGAGTTGAATGGGCTGTTCCATCGTTCCAATTGAGATGGTCGACATCGATGCACATTTGGGTATTCGCGGCGGTCGGGTCGAGCGTCCGCTCGGGATGGATCACGAGCTGATCGCCAAGACTGAGTCTTTGGCTCATCTTTTGGTAGTTGCCTTCTCCGGTGATTTGCACGTAACCCCGACCCTAGTATATATTGACATACGTCTTGCCGTCGCTGCCCGTAACCCTCACCGGGTTGCCATATGGGTAGCCCTGGCCTTTGCCATACTCCTCTATTGGTTGCCAGGTGTTGGCGCACTCTTCTTTCACCGTGGCCAGCATATAAGCGGCCCAGCGCAGGTCGCTCCCAACTTTGTCCTGCTCGAGAAAGCCGAGCAATTTGTCCATCCCTGAGGATTGGCCGTCATTGAGCATACCGTATTGCCCTTTGTACAAACCGATGAACTTCCCGTGATCGCTCTTCATCTCACGCACCTGTGTTAGCGATTACAGTCCGGCACTGCGATTTGGCGTGTTGGCTGCACGCATAATCGTGGTCCGCCACCCCGACTTCTTCAGGCGAAAAGGCGTGAAATCGCGTGAAAATTTCAGCTTTCAATCACCGTTTGTGGATCCCGTCATCGCCGGCAACGAATACGCCGCGCCTGTTGACTACAGGCGCGGCGTCCATCGCCCCTAAATCAGACCCTAGTCGTTGGTCATCGTCAGTGTCCAGCGCTGGGCGGCCCCGGAATGAGGATATAGCTCATGCCCGGTTGCAGCTTGACTGTCGCGGCTACCACCGCGTCCCCGGAACCGGCCCAATTGGTAGAGTTAAACGTGATCGTCCCGTCATTATTCACTGAGGTGACCCAGCCGACATGACCAGCCCCAAAGGCTCCGCCGACATTGGGCTGCAAGACCAGGATGCTGTTTACCTGAGGCTGGGTGTAATCAGTGATCACGGCCCATCCCGCCGCTATGGCCTGGTCGCGCCATTGCCAGGCATCGCCCGTCACATAGGGATAAACGCCCCAATCCCCGTCCAGAAACCAGTCCTGGGTATAGAAATGGACCAGGTTCATGACGCCCCAAGTGCATTGGGGCGAAGCGAACGGGTTGGTTTTGACGGATGGGGTTTGCTGCTCCCAGGTCTTGCCGAAGATCGGAATGCCGCCATTACTCGAAGGTGGCGCCGGTGGATAGATCGTCGAGAATCCGCCCGGAGGACCCCATTTCTGATTGGGGCCGCCATTACACGTCCAGAGCTGACTCTTGGTCCCGTCGCTGTAGTTCGCTTGATTGACGTCAACACAAAGCTGGGTATTCGGGGCGGGGCGGATGGTTTGGTCCGAAGACCAGATCCAATCCTGCGGTTGGGTGCCATTGCAATCCCAGAACTGCAACTGCAGGCCGTTGACATAGTTGCCATGGTTCACGTCGAGGCACTTATTGTTTTTGGTCGAGATCGCCGCATGAAAGCTGGCGGTCGTGATATTCCCGGCGCTATGCCACCAGCCTGTGGTATACCATTGCTGGGTGACCTCGCCATTGCACTGCTTAAGGACCGTCGGATTGCCATCGTCGAAATTAGTGTTGGCGCCGCTTAGGCATTTGCTCCCGCCGACACTTTCGATCCGCGGGATAACCCAATGCTGGGCCACCGTTTGATTGCAGCTGTAAGTTTGCAGCCGTTGGCCATTGGTGAAGTGTGAACTTGGCGTGTCGATGCACAGATTGGGATAGTCGTGGAGATAGATCGCGCCGCTGGGCTGAGCGTCCCAATGCTGGTACGACCTGCCGTCGCACCATTCCATGGTAAGATATTGATTGGCCCCGTGGCTGGTGACACAGTGGGCCAAAGCGCGGATCGTGCCGTCCCAGTCGACGACAAAGACCTGATTGGGTCCGTCATGGCAGGTCCAAATTTCCACGGCATCGCCGCCCCCGCTGGAAATCTTGCCTTCGGGAATATCCATGCAGAATCCGCCGTTCGTTGAATTGGGGTTGATGCTGGCAATCGGGCTGTTGGGCCCACTGAACGCTCTCCACGTCACCGGACCGCCAAAAGTGCCGCTGCCGTCCAAGCTTCCGGTTAAATTCGGTGACTGGACGATGACCAGATTGCCGTCATCTTGCATGGCAGCATAGGAAGGGCCCTTGCCGTCCGTACCTGACGCCCAAAGTGCATTTCCGGTGCCGGTGCCGGGGCCGGAATAATGCGAATAGGTCACAAGATTTCCATCATCCTGCATGGCGGTATAGGCATTGGGGCTGAGGGCACCCGGCCGTGCCCACAATGCGTGCGGGACGACGCCGTAGGGGCTGGGTTCGTAGGTTTCATACACGACCAGATTACCGTCAGAGGGTTGCTGGACCAGCTCGTAATGGTGGTTCGCCGCGGGGAGGCTGTTCGTCCCGTCGCGGCTGTCGCTGGAATTGAGCGAGCGATTGAACAACCCCCCCCAAGGCTCGACTTGTTGGGAATAGAAATTATTGTCCCACTTCAAGGCGTCGCCGATAAGTCCATTCAACGGATCAGTCGACTGACTGGGCGTTAGACCCTTGAAGAAATATTCAAGATGGGTTTCGTCTTCAGAAAGCTTCAGCTTGTTATTCTGGGGGATCGACATGCTGAGCGAGGAGTTCGTATCGATCACGCCATCGGAGGCAACCGGCGGGGATGCCCAGGTCGCGTCCAACGGCAGCGGCAAATTGTGAAACAATGTCGTTTCGACGGCGCCAATATTGAGCCATTGCGTGCCAAATCGGCCTTGAGGATTGAGGGCCGCGGGATGAAGCGTGTGGCCGTTGATGTCGCGATCATTCAGCCATTTGACCGAATTGCCGTCGCGCAATGTTTCCCTGCAGATTTGTTGATTGGCGAGAAGGCCCGCGCAGGCGGAGACGATGATCGTGTTCGATCCATCATGAGGCGATCCAACGGTAATGACGGTCCCGACATCGATCGGCGGCGGCCATTGGGTCGTGGGAAAACCGGTTGCGCCGCTCAACCAAGGCTGCGCCTGGCCGGACGCGCCCCAGATGGCCGAGCGTGCAACGACCCCACCCATCGAATGGGCGACAATGTCGACCGGAATGCCTTTCGAGGTGAAGTTGCTGTAAATATAGTTGGCCAAGGCGGCGCCGGCATCCACCCAAGATAGTTTTTCGTCGTAACTGCCATATTTGTGCAAATTGTCGTCGCAATTAACCGCGTTCTGGTACCAGGCAAGCCTGATGAAGACGCCTGTATAGCCCTGTTGACGCAGGTAGTTGGGAAGAGCTCCCCAATAATGGGCATCGCTGCAATCAACTTGATTGTCCATCGTCAGGGTCGCCAATTGGCCGGCATCGTTCAGGGTCAGGTGAAAGGCGCCTTCGCCAAAGCCGTGAATGAACAGAGTGACATTGCCTTTGCTGTGCGTCGTCGCTTGGGCCGGCGCCGCGGCCAGCGCCACCGCAACGGGCAGCCATTTGAACGCTTTGTACAAATCGAGGAACTTCTGGAAATCGAGCTTCATCTCAGCACCTGTGTCGCTGGCTCCTGCCGGCCCAATTGGTTTGACGGGTCCGGCTGCACGCAAAATGGAGCGCCAGCGCCAGCTTTCATGCGAAAACTCGTGAAATCGCGTGAAAACTTCGCATTACAATTACGGCTGTACCTCCGGCGTCTGCGGCGCACGGAACGAATCGACGCGCCGCCGACTTTTTGCCGGACGTCCCGTCGCGCACCCAACGCCGAGAGATCGACGGTTCGAGAGCTGAACTCAGCGTCTCGACTTCAGCCCCAAAGTGGCCGTCTTTGCTGCAGTTGCTCGGGTTTCGACCCATGGGGTTGGAGGCCAGCGTATTTGAAGCACCCGTCCCCATCCCCGAAACTCACAGAAAGCGGCGGGCCGCAGTCGATCGCACCAATACTATCGAGCTTTGCTGACAGCAGTCGCGGAGGTTTGAATTCCCTCGGGCTCCGGTGGTTTCTCAATCGCCGCTTTCGCCGGCGCTACGGCCGCGTGCTGCGCTACCGCGACCACCGGCACATTACGAGTGGCCCCTATCGGCGCCAGCTCTAGGCGGTGTTCCAAGCCCCCTACTCGTAGCGATGAAGGGAGAGAGGAGGGAAACAACCGCAAGCGTGTCGCCGGTGCGCAAATCGATCGGCATAAATCGGCGGCCTTTGGAAGAGACGACGAGCGGGGTCAACCGGCTCTACGCGATGATGGGCGACGGCTCGCTAAAGGCGCCGGCGATTAACGCAACGACAGCGTCACCAAGTCCAAATTCGACAACCTCTACGGCTGCCGCGAGAGCCTGGTCGACGGCATCAAGCGCGCCACCGACGTGATGCTCGCCGGCAAGCTCGCCCGTCTGCGGCTACGGCAATGTCGGCAAGGGCTCGGCCGCGAGCCTGAGGAGCCAGGGGGCCCGCGTGATGGTCACCGAGATCGACCCGATCTGCGCGCTGCAGGCGGCGATGGAGGGCTATCAGGTGACGACGATGGACGAGGCCGCCGCGCAAGGCGACGTCTTTGTCACCGCGACCGGCAACATCGACGTGATCACGATCGACCACATGCGGCATATGAAGGACCGTGCGATCGTCTGCAACATCGGCCATTTCGACAGCGAGATCCAGATCGATGCATTGCGCAACTACCCCTGGGAGGAGGTCAAGCCGCAGGTCGACGAGGTCGTCTTTCCCGACGGCAAGCGGCTGATCGTGCTGGCCAAGGGACGGCTGGTCAATCTGGGGTGCGCGACCGGCCACCCGAGCTTTGTGATGAGCGCGTCCTTTACCAACCAGGTGCTGGCCCAGATCGAACTCTTCACCAACCACGGCAAATACGAGAACAAGGTCTATATCCTGCCCAAACACCTCGACGAGAAGGTCGCCGCCCTCCACCTCGACAAGCTCGGCGTCAAGCTGACCGCGCTGAGCGCGGCGCAAGCCAACTATCTCGCCCTGCCGCGCTCCGGCCCCTTCAAGCCCGAGCACTACCGATATTGAATCCTTTCTGCCCAGTTGCTTCTACCCTAAGCCTGTCGCCACTGTTTAAGCCGGCTGTTGCTGATAGCTGAGACGCGCGGCTGACGGACGGCTCGACCCGCGGGTCTTAAGAGGCATTTTTAGTGGCGTGGCCCGAGAGCGGCGATGCAGGGCGCGGGCTAACCCCTTGGCTATTCTGGGCTGTCGCTAGTGCTTAGATCTAGTCAGATGATTCAGCTGATTTGCGCGAAGCCGAAGCGAGCTGCGAGGTTGAGGTAGGCGGTGATGAATCATGTGTCTGCTTCTAAGCACTAGGGCCTTGTCATTTACCGCCGAATTGGGTACGATCTGAATGGTTGTCGAGGCGATCTAACCGGCAGCCGAAGCATTCGGCCGAGTATAAGAGCTGATAGTCCTTAACAGTAAAACATCTTTTCATTCAAATGACCACCTCATCACCAATTAGGGAGAGCCTGGCCGGTGTCAGCCCCTCGCGTCCCATGCAGTTCGGAACGTTGCAAACGAAGGCGGCGTTGGCTGAAACGCTCTGCCGGTTCTGCTTGCGGCGTATGAGTATAGTCGTCCGCGGGCCAAGTTACCGAGAGGCCGGTGCTCTGGATGGTAGTTCCACGGATTGAAGGCAAGCGAATCTACGTACTCTCGTCGAGCCTCCGTCATCAGTTGAGGTTCGAATACCAACTCCGCAACCGGAAGCAAGGGGCTGCTCTCTTCAGTCCACTCGAAGAGAGCGTCCTCGATCGGAGTCCTGTCCGGGTCACGCTCGTTCTCGAGCTGCAGGCAAAGCGTAAATTTCACGCCTTTGGCGATAGCACGCTCTTCGAGCTCGTGCCGAAGGAAATCGCGATCTTCGATCAGATGAAACCGGGCAACGGCGGCGTCAAAGAAGTCAAGGTGTTCAGCGTGGGGCTTTAGCGTCATCTTTATCGCGTGGTCGGGCCCCAGCAGATAGGCGTGGCCACTTCCATATGTCAGCTCGGCAACGCTGCGCGCCGCGAAAATGCATTTGACTAGGCTGACGATTACCCGAAAATGTGCTATAGCAAATGCCGGGTTCGGAGCCCCATCCTTGGTCGCCTCCATGAATTCGACGAACTCGGCGTGGTCCGCGCCAAACGCGACCGGGCTGTTTGTCATTAGGAAGTCGATCGTCCTTTCCGTTCCCGGTTCGACGCCGAAGATTTTTAGCGCCACACCCCTGACATCAGGCGATTTGTCAGCCTCTATCGTTCCTTTGCCGTTCGAGAAACGCGCTAGCACCGGGTACTTTTCTGGGGTACTGTTCCCAAATAGTCCGCGTCGCGTCTCCTCGTGGCGTTCGGGCAGCAGACGCAGCTCGCCCAACAAACATCCGTGGCTCTTCGCATGGAACACCCGCCTCGGAACGTCCTCCCCGAATTTTGCTTTGAGATATGCTTGGACGGCGCCGACGCGGTCATAGTGCTCGATAAATTCCGCACGTTCTAACTTGGGATCACTTGGGTCGAATTTCCACTTTTCATGCTTATACAATGTAAAATCCGGCCAGTCGGGCGTTGTCATGGCCATACTATTCACTCCTGTTTTTTTGGACCGATGACATTTTGATTCGCTGATACGGGCGACCCAAGGCCGGTGCGACCCGGACCAAGTGATTAGCGTATGGTGAATGATGCGCCGAAATGTGTAAACCAAAATCCAGAGGCGGCGCTCCTCCAGCCGGACGCCAAACATGGTGCTCGACGACGGCGGTGACGCGACCAAGATCCTGCACGACAAGCACCCCGACCTGCTCGCCGGGATCCGCGGCCTTTGGAAGAGACGACGAGCGGGGTCAACCGGCTTTACGCGATGACGGGCGACGGCTCGCTTAAGGCGCCGGCGATCAACGTCAACGACAGTGCGACCAAGTCCAAATTCGACAATCTCTACGGCTGCCGCGAGAGCCTCGTCGACGGCATCAAGCGCGCCACCGACGTGATGCTCGCCGGCAAGCTCGCCGTCGTCTGCGGCTACGGCAATGTCGGCAAGGGCTCGGCCGCGAGCCTGAGGAGCCAGGGGGCCCGCGTGATGGTCA
>Ga0310912_10001507_pt1 | contig 12676 bp, 5 predicted proteins | sample GREbulkMGOX080_FD_203443 | JGI IMG/M metagenome (GOLD analysis project Ga0310912, IMG submission 203443) | Lab enrichment of tropical soil microbial communities from Luquillo Experimental Forest, Puerto Rico - GRE.bulkMG.OX080 | ecosystem: Environmental > Terrestrial > Soil > Tropical forest >...
GCTCCGGCGCGGCCACGCCCGGTCGCAATGCCTTCGGAAAGCGTTTCCAAGACCGCGTCGAAGCTTTCCCGTGTCAGCGATCGATACGGCCAGGCCCGGCGTATCAGGGCGAACAGATCGTCCTCGCCGAAGTCCTCGGCCGCGCAGCAGGCGGTCATCTGTTGCGCCAGGATGTCCAAGGCATTGAGCGGAATCTCGAGCCGATCCAGGTCGCCAGCGTGGATGGCCCGCACCAGCGCCGCGCATTCGATCAGCTCATCGCGCGTGGTGGCGAACAAGCGGCCTTTCGGCAACGCGCCGACCCAGTGCCCGGCGCGTCCGACGCGCTGCAGGGCGACGGCGATCGAGCGCGGCGAGCCGATCTGGCACACCAGGTCGACGGTGCCAATATCGATGCCCAGCTCGAGCGAGGCAGTAGCCACCACGGCGCGCAGCTCACCGCTTTTCAGGAGCTTTTCTGCGTTGAGACGCAGGGCGCGGGAAAGACTGCCGTGGTGCGGCAGTACGGCATTGTCGCCCAGCCGTTCGGCGAGATTGTGAGCTACACGCTCGGCCAGACGGCGGGTATTGACGAACACCAGCGTGGTGCGGTTTGCCTGGATCAATTGCGTCACACGATCGTAAATTTCGCCCCACATCTCATTGGTAGCGACAGGCCCGAGTTCATCGCCGGGCACTTCCACCGCAAGCTCCATCTGGCGGCGATGTCCGACGTGGATAACCTGCGCGCGGTCGCTCAGGAAGGCGGCGACGTCTTCGAGCGGTTTCACTGTGGCCGAAAGACCGATCCGCTGGGGCTTCGATCCACCGTGCTGTTCCACCAGGTGGTCGAGGCGGGCGAGCGAGAGCGCGAGGTGCGAGCCGCGCTTGTCATCTGCCACCGCGTGGATCTCGTCGACGATGAGGGTGCTCACGTTGGCCAGCATTTCGCGCGGCTTGGCGGCCGTGAGCAGGATGAACAATGATTCCGGCGTCGTAACCAGGATGTGCGGCCGCTCGCGCGTCATCTGCTGCCGCTCCCATTGCGGCGTATCGCCGGTGCGTAGCGCCGTTCGCATCGGTGCGAGCGTCACGCCGCGCTCGACCCCTAGTTGGGCGATCTCCCGGAGCGGGATTTCGAGATTTTTGTGGACGTCGTTGCTGAGCGCCTTCAGAGGTGAGACATAGACCACCTGGGTTTGGTCGGGCAGGGGGCCGAGGCGGGCGCGCCGGACCAGATCGTCAATACAAAGCAGGAACGCGGCCAGGGTCTTGCCCGAGCCGGTGGGAGCCGAGATCAGTACGTCGTGTCCTTCCCGGATGACCGGCCAGCCACGGAGTTGCGGTTCCGTGGCCGCGGCAAAACGGCTGCTGAACCATTCGGCAACGAGGGGGTCAAATCCCGAGAGCACGCTTCCTATTTTAGTGGTTTGCCCCGCGATAGGCGTCGCTTCCGTTGGGAGCTGCGCCATGGTCAGAGTCGAGCGCCGCGCGCACACTGTAGATCCGGTCGGCAGCCCGGTTACGGCTACTTGCCCGGACGACGGCCTCGGCGGGTCTGTTTTGACGAAAGCTGTGGGCCCGAGTCGCAGCCGAGATCCTCGGGTAGGTGAATTCCACCACGTCCAACACCTCTGTATAGTGGGTCACTGCTTTGGCGGCCCGCGACCCGGCGCGGTTTTTGCGTTGGTCATCGGGCAAGGTTTGCGCTTAGGCGGGTCGCAACACCTCTGAACAGCACCCCAAATCAACGCCACCACTTATAACACTCGGGTCGAGTGTAATCGAGGCCACTTGGGAGTGCCATTTCGCTCGACTGGATCGGGAAAATAGTTTTTTATTTCCTTTATTTCGATCGCTTTCGTGTTCCTATGCGAAAATGTATAAAGCTTCACTTTTCTGTGCAGTTTTATGTTGACTGATGTTACAGTGTAAGTCAAAATCCCCGTAACTATGTTGCCTGGTAACAACCGTTCTGTCGGCGAACGGGACTCCCCCGCGGCCCCAAGAGCTTTGCCAAAGCCCCTGTCGACTCGTATAGGCAAGTACGAAGTAGAGGCTGAAATTGGGTCCTCCAGCGGTGGCCGTGTCCGGGTTTTTCGGGCTTTAGATCGGGATACCGGGCGGCCGGTGACGCTGAAATTGCTGGCCGACGTAACGGACAAGCGGCGGGGCGATAGGTTTCGCCGGGAGGTCGCGTGTGTCGCTAAGCTCCGCCATCCCAACGTAGTAGCGGTTTATGAACTGGGCGAGCATGTGGGTTTACCTTTTGCCGCCATTGAGCATTTGGGTGACCATGACTTGTCGGCCGCGATTCGCAGCCAGCAGCAGCTCACGCTCCTTCAGAAACTGCTGACTGTGAGCCAGGTGGTGGACGGTGTTCGGGCGGTCCATCGTTGTGGCCTCGCGCACCTGGGCCTGAGGCCCTCGGCGATCGCGCTCGATAGTGACGGCTCGGCGACAATTCACGAGTTCGGCGTGGTCCGCCTTAGCGGCGGCGACCGCGATGATGTCGGCCGCTACGCGGCTCCGGAAGAATTCACTACGGGTTTTGTGGCCGATTCGTTGTGCGATGTGTTCGCGTTCGGCGTGGTTTGTTATGAGTTTCTGACCGGAGGCCACCCTTTCCGGGGGGACGGCGCCAGCGCCAGCGAAACCATGATCAGCATTCTGCACCGCGAACCATCGTCCCTGCGTGACTTGGTACCGGAATGCCCCGAGGCGTTGGAGCGGTTGGTCCACCGTTCGCTCGAGAAGCGCCGGGAGCTGCGTTACCAGAATTTTGACGATATCCGGGACGAAACCGCGCTGATTGTTCAGGAAGTGAAGCGTTCCCAGGCCAATACGCTGTGGACGGATTCCCGCCGGATGGTCGGCGAACCGGAATCGGACAAGCCCCAACGCGTGACTCGCGAGCCCCTACAGTTTCCCTCCGATCACGACAGCGGCCAACCCATGGGCACCGAGCTTCGCGGTTTGCTCCAAACCCGGACGGCCCGTTCCCGCGTCGAAGGCCTGTGGCGGCGGGCCGATGAGGAAGCCTCGGCACGCCGGTTCAGCCGTGCCGTCGAAATTCTCCGATCGGCGCTACAACTCGACGCCGACAATCCGGAAACCCGGGATCGGCTGGACCGGATGACCGAGCAGCTAGAGCAAGTCGAGCGGGCCGCGCAGTTGGTGGCCGAGGCCCAGTCTCTCGTCGATAATCAGTCGTTCAACGAAGCGCACGACAAAGTTCTCGAAGCGCTCGAACGGGATTCGCAGAGTGCCGAAGCCAACCAGCTGCTAACGGTCATCACGGGTGCGATCGAACGCCGGGAGCGGGAGGCCAAAGTCGAGAAGGAGTTGGAAAAAGCTAAGTCCTTGCTCCTCCTAGAATCCTTCGAACCCGCGCTGGCCATTCTGGCCGCATTGCGTGCGGAAAGCCCCGACCCCTGGCTTATCGACCAGTGGATTGCCCATGTGCAGGCCCAGCAGAGGGAGTCGCACCGGCAATCCCGTGTCCAGGACGTGGCGCGCGAGACGGAGGCTCTACTGGCCCAGCAACGATATTCCGACGCAGCTGCGCTGTTGGACGCCGCAGACAGGGAGTTCCCGGATGCTTGGCTGCTGACGGATTTACGGACTCGGACCAGGGAAGCTCTGGAAAACTCGGAAACGATCTCGAAGGTCTTGGCGCAGTCTGTCCAACTGCGGCAGGACGAACAGTTCGAGGAGGCCCTTGGGGTTCTGGATGCAGCATTGAGAACCTATCCCGCTGAAACCGCATTGGTCGCGGCGCGGCGCGAGTTGGAATCTCAGCAGCAGAACTCAAAACAGGCGGCCGCGGTTCGCCAAGCGCTGGATGAAGTCCAATGGCTACTCGATCAGGACCGTCCCGATCTGGCCGTCCGGTTCCTCCGGGAGCGGTCAACTGTTGCGGCAAACGACCCACGGCTCGCTTCCCGGCTCGATGATATCGAAAAGTCTCTGCCGGAATGGGAGCAGCGGCGCTTCTTGCACGTAATCCAGGACTATTGCTTGAGCCGCGTTGCGGCCTTGGAGCAACTGGAGCAATGGCCGGTGGCGCTCACGGTGCTCGACGAAGCCCTGGTGGCTTGTCCCGCCTCGGGAGAGATGATGGAGGCGGCCGAACGGCTGCGGCGGCGGCTCCAAGATCAGGAAAAGCGAAAAAAGGTGGCGCGCCGCGTGGAGGCGATCGAGCAGAAGATCGCCGCCAAGGCTTGGACGGATGCGCTCTCGTTGATTGAATCGGCCCACAAGGATTTCCCCGGCGAACCGCAGTTGGAGGCGCTGACGGAAAAAGTTCACCAAGCCAGGCGCCGTGCCGATCTGGACACCACCGTGAGCGAGGTGCGGCTGCACCTCACCGAAGGGGAGACTGACCAAGCCGACCAGGTCCTTCGCAAGGCGATGAAGTCCCGGACGTCAGAACCAACTCTGCTGGCGCTCCAGGACGAATTGTCCGCTTCCAAGAAGTATCGGGACGAGTGGCGAAAGGCCCAGGTCCTGGTCGGCCGGCGCCAATTCGCAGAGGCTGAGCAGATGCTGGTTCGGCTCGTAGCCCCGGACCGGCCTGAGGTTCGGATCCTCCTGGACATGGTGCGGGAAGCGCGCAGCGCCAGCGACGAAAAGGATTTTTACAAGCGCCGCCGCGAGGAAGCTCTCCGCCTGTTGCAACAAGGGAGCCGAGAACAGGCAGTGGAACTGCTGCACAAGCTGCTGGTGCTCTATCCCGAGGACCCGGTCCTGGAGAAAGACCTCCAGTCGGTTCATTCAGGCGACGTCGATGAGCGGCGTCCCCTCGAGCAGGAGCGGCGTCCCCTCCTCGAGCAGGAGCGACGTTCTGTCGAGCAGGAGCGGCGTCCCCTCGAGCAGGAGCGACGTTCTGTCGAGCAGGAGCGGCGTTCCCTCGAGCAGGAGCGACGTATCCTCGAGCTAGAGCGGCGTTCCCTCGAGCAAGAGCGGCGTTCCGTCGAGCCGGAGCGGCGTTCCGTCGAGCCGGAGCGGCGTTCCGTCGAGCCGGAGCGGCGTTCTGTTCCGCACGAGCGGCGTTCCGTTGAACCCGAACGGCGGCCAATAGAACCCGAACGGCGGCCGATAGAACCCGAACGGCGACCGATAGAACCCGAACGGCGCACCGTGGAGCCTGAGCGGCGGGGTGTCGAACAAGAGTGGCTGCCAGCCGAGAACTCAGCCATTGATGTGACTTTCGTGGCGGTTCCAGAGCCCAGCGAGGCGCGACCTTTTGGTGATCTCGTGCCGAACCTGGTGTGGCCGGCTCCTGTCGCCCGAAAACTCGTTGTGGTCGTCGGGTTGTCCTTGGCCGGTGTGGCCGGCATCGCGCTCTGGACCGTTTCCTCATGGCGTGCTCCAACGGAAGCGGCTACGCGAGCCCCTGCCGCCGCCCACCCTGCCGACACGCAGGTGGCCAAAGCGGCTCTTCCCTCCGCCTTCGACGAAGCTCCCAAACCTTCTCCGTCGGGTCCGAGACGCTCCGAGCGTTTGCCGGAGCGCCCGCTAGACCCCCTTTCCTCGCCCCAGTTTGCGGAGTCGCCCCCCTTGCGCCGCGCCTTTGTTCCGCCACCATCCCGCCCAGCTGACTCGGGTGGTCCGCCAACCTCGATCCCGGTTCCGCCGGGCCTTGCTCCGGCCAGTGGGGGCGACGGCGTTCAGGCGCTCGTCGAAGCTGTTTCCCGACGCGCATCACCGACCGCTCCGGTCGCTCAACCGGTCGAGGTAACCATCGCGCCGCCAGAGCCCGCACGGGTAGGTGGCCAGTCTCAGGTAGTACGGAGAATCAGCTCTCCACCCCCGGTCTATCCCGCCTTTGCCAAAGAACAGCACGTATCCGGCGCAGTGGCTTTGGAGGCCACGGTGGATAAGCAGGGCGCGGTCACGCAGGTCAACGCGCTGCGCGGGCACCCGTACCTGGTTCGGGCGGCAAAAGACGCCGTTCTCAAATGGCGGTACCAACCGGCGATGCTTAACGGCCAGCCGATCGAGGCCAAGGTCACGATCACGATTAATTTCGAGACCAAGTAGGCCCCGACAGTTTCATCCCGGGCCAGCCCAGTTTTTTGAGCCCGCTCGCAGCGAAGGTTTCTCCGGTCGCGGTCCCCCCTTCTTGCCCGGGTTTGTGGGTGTGTGCTCCTCCAGAGCCTTTGCGCGCATCGGCCCGGTTCATCCCGATCCGCAAGATATGGCTCCCAATTCATTCAATAGCTGGTCAGCAGTGGTTCCTACGAACCGGGCGTTCATCCGCGTGGCACCGCCTGCTCGAGTGACGCCAAACAATGGCCAGGTTTAGCCGGAGCCGGTTACGGTCCGTCTATGCTCATGTCATTAACGGAAAACGCCGGTGTGGCCTAGCGAATACCGGCCGGGCTGCGGATAAACGCACAGCCCGTGGGGGCCGTGGCCGACCGGAATGCGTGCCAGCAAATGGCCGTTAGTGGTGTCGATGGCGTAAACTTCTGAGTGGTAGCGGCCGGAAAGCCACAACACCTTCCCATCGGCCGAGACGCCGCCCATATCGGGGCTGCCGCCTCCCGGCAGTTGCCACTTGCCGATCAGTGCGCGCTTCGCCAAGTCGATTTGCGAAATGCTGCCTTCTTCGCGGTTGGAGACGTAGAGCACGCGCGAATCTCGGCTCACATACAGGCCGTGCGCGCCCTTCCCCGTGGGCAGGAACCCGATCTGCTGGAACTTGTCGCCGTCGATCAGGTGTACACCGTTGGCGTGCATATCTGCCACGTAGAAGACCTTGCCATCCGGTGACGCCTTGACATCCTGCGGCATCCCGGCCGGGAATATCGCCAGCCGTGCCAAATACTTCTGTTCCGCGACGTCCACTTTGATTACCGCCTCGCCGAATTCGCAGCTCGCGATGAGATAGCGGCCGTCGGCGGAAAAATCCATGTGATCGATGCCCTTGCACGGCACCCACAGCTCATGGGCCAACTTCATGCTCTCTGCGTGGTAAAATTCCAGCCGCTCGCGCTGCTCGGCGACGACGACGGCGTATTGGCCGTCGGGCGTGTAGTACATGTTGTAGGGATCGCGCACGCGAACGCTTCCGAGCGGCTTGCCGGTCTGGGGGTCGATGCGAGTCAGGCTGTTGCCCTTGTCGTTAAGCACCCACAGCGTCTTCAGGTCCCAGGACGGCGTGACGTGCTGCGGCAGCCGGCCTACGCGAAAGTGGCCAATTACTTTGTAAGTGGCCGGGTCGATGACGTCTACCGTATTGCTCTCGGTGTTGGGGACATAGACCCGGGCCGGGAAGCCGCGCACCACGGGGCTCAGCGCGCCCGGCCGGTCGGCGGCGTAGATGTCTTTGGGATCCAGAACAGGCGGCATGCCCGGTAAGGGCCCTTGAGCCGGTGCGGCGATGGCGAACGCGAACAGGAGTGCTAGTCTCATCTCTGCGAAGCCGCGATGGCCTGGTCGAGATCCCAGAGAATATCCTCGATGTCCTCGATGCCCACCGAAATTCGGACCAAGTCCTTGGTCACTCCAGCTTCCAGTTGCTGGTCATCGCTGAGTTGCTGGTGCGTGGTCGAAGCCGGATGAATGATCAGGCTCTTGGCGTCGCCCAGATTGGCCAGATGCGAGAACAGTTGCACGCTGTCGATCAGCTTGCGACCGGCCTCCAAGCCACCCTTGATCCCAAACGTGACGATCGATCCGCATCCGTTGGGCAAATACTTCTGCGCCAGCTTGTAATACGGGCTGGATTTCAATCCCGGAAATTTCACCCACGACACGGCGTTGTGTTTCGAAAGCCATTCCGCTGCCGCCAGCGCGTTGCGGCTGTGCTGCTCCATGCGGAACTTCAGGGTTTCGATACCCTGGAGAAACAGGAACGAGTTGAAGGGGCTGAGGCACGGCCCGAAGTCGCGCAAGCCCTCCACGCGCGCCTTGATGATGAACGCCAGGTTCCCGAATGTCTCGGCAAACTTCATTCCGTGATAGCCGGGGCTCGGCTGGGTGATGGCGGAAAACTTGTTGCTCCACGCGAACTTACCACTGTCGACGATGATGCCGCCGATCGAGGTCCCATGGCCACCCAGGAACTTGGTGGCCGAGTGCACCACGATATCGGCGCCGTACTCGATCGGTCGGCAAAGGTATGGGGAGGCCATGGTGTTATCGATGACCAGAGGCACCCCGGCTTCGTGCGCGATCGCCGCCACCCGCTCGATATCGAGCACGTTCATCCGGGGGTTGGCGATCGTCTCGCCGTAAAGCGCTCGCGTCTTGGGCGTAAGCACCTTACGGAAATTTTCCGGATCGTCCGGCTCCACGAATTTGACATCGATGCCGATGCGACGGAAGCTCACATCGAACTGTGTATAAGTGCCGCCGTAGAGCGTGCTTGCCGCGACTACTTCCTCGCCCTGGCCGACGAGGCTCGAAATCGCCAAAAACTGCGCCGACTGGCCACTCGATGTGGCCAAACCGGCGATACCGCCTTCGAGCGCCGCCACACGCTGCTCGAACACGTCGGTGGTCGGATTCATGATTCGGGTGTAAATGTTCCCGAATTGCTGCAACCCGAATAGCGCAGCCGCGTGCGACGAGTCCTCGAATGTATATGAAGTGGTCTGATAAATCGGCACCGCCCGGGCGCGCGAGGCAGCGTCGGGAGTGTGGCCCGCGTGCAGGGAACGGGTTGCGAAACCCATCTGGCGGGCTGGGGCGGTCGCGTCAGGCATAAGTAAACAGCATACAGCGGAAGCCGCCTGCCGCGCTGGGATTTTAACTACTGAAACACACCTGCCTTCCGGAAGTCACCGGCCTTCACGATGACCAATCCGGCCGGATCGACATGCCGGCCGAATGCCGCGCTGACTTCCTCCGGCGTCAGAGCCGAGATCCGGGCTTCCAGGGATTCGTCGAATTTCAAGGTGCGGTCGAAACGCTCGCGGTTCGCCAGCAGGCGAGCCAGGGCTTGATCTTGCGAACGGGCCACGACCTGACCTTCTAGGAAGGATTTCTTGGCCGCGGTCACTTCGTCGGCGGGGAATCCGTCGCGTACCGTGCGCGCCAGCTCATCGAGAAAGCTGGACTCCACCTTGGGTGCGTTCTGTGGTGCGCTGATGATCGAAGCATCGAAGGCGGCGCCGTCGTCTTTAGAGGGCGCGGAGAATCCCGAGCGGACTCCGTAGCTTAACCCCTCCTTGTCGCGGATCCGGCTGAACAGACGCGAGCCGGCGTTGCCACCGAGCATATAATTCGCCAGTACCATCGCCGCGTAGTCGGGGTCTTCGTCGGACATCCGGATCGGCTCGGCGGCCAGGAACGTGGCGTTCTGCTTGTCCGGCGTTTCGATTTTCTGATCGGCGGCCTCGACCTTTCGATACGGGGTAACTACGCGTTCGTAACGGCTCGGGCTCTTCCAGTCGCCGAACAGTTCGGTCGCCAGCTTCTGCGTTTGGGCTGGATCGAACTGGCCGACCACGGCGAGTTCCCCTTCGGAAGCTCCGTAGAACTGCTGATGAAATTGCCGGACTTGTTCCAGCGTGACTCTCTCGAGATCCTCGGCTTCCTCCTGGGGGCTCGAGACATAACGCACGTCGCCGCGCGGGTAAGGGTTGAGGCGCTTTTCGAGCGCGACCGAGGCGAGGGCGCCGGGATCGCTGCGGCCACCCTCGACTGCGGCAATCCGTTGCTGGCGTAGCTGCTCGAATTCCTTTTCCGGAAACGACGGCTCGCGCAAGATTTCAGCTGCCAGGCGCAACACAGACGGCAGGTTCGCTTCCACGGTCTGGAGGGTGGCTGTAGCGTTCGTAGGGCCGCCGTTCACGATCAGGCGCGCTTTTAGGCGATCGATCTCATCTTCGATCTGCTGCCGAGTCTTGGCCTTGGTGCCGCGCATCAGCAGGCCGCCTCCCAATTGCGCTACGGCTTGTTTGCCGAGCAGAGTCTTCGCGTCGCCGAATCGTATGGTAATGACCGCCACCACGGTTCCGCCGCGAGTTTTCTTCGGCAGAAGCGCCACCTTCAGGCCGCTCGGCAGCCGCGAACGCACCACCCGAGATTCAATGTTGGAAGGCGACGGATCGAACGCTTCGCCCTGCGAAATCTCGGCGCCGCCTTTGTAGTCTTTCAACACGGCGGCAAGATCGGTCACCTGCGGAATCTCGGCGCGATCCGGTCGGGCGGTGGGAATGAATTCGGCGACGGTTCGGTTAGACTCCTTCAAATAGGCCTTGGCAACGCGCTCGACATCCTGCTCGGTGACCCTCTGGATGCGGTCGCGCATCACAAACAACAGCCGCCAATCTCCCTGCGAGGCCCACTCGCTCAGGCCGAGCGCCAACGACTGGGTGTTGGTCAGCTGCAGCTCGATCTGCTTGAGCAGCCGGGCTTTCACGCGCTCGACTTCTTGCCGGCCGGGTGGCTCGTTGGCCAGGCCTTCGATGGTGGCGATCATCGTCTTCCGCGCCTCTTCGATCGACTGGTCCTCGCGCAGCCGAGCGCTGGCCATGACGAAGCCCGGGTCGTGCATCTCTTCGGTACCCATGCCGGCGGAAACGGCCTTCTTGTTCTCGACGAGCCCTTTGTATAACCGGCCCGAAGGCGTGTCGCCCAGCACACCCGTCATGACCTCGGCCGCGGCGGTATCTGGATGCGAGCCGGCCGGGATGTGATAGAGGATCAGGATCGCCTGGTTGTCGCCGACGCGTCGCAGCGCCACGAAGCGTTCTCCGTCCTGTGTCGGTTCGGATGTGTAGGTGGCGTCCAGCGTGCGCAGCGGCCGCGGGATGCGGCCGAATGCCTCACCGACCCGAGCGAGCGTGCGGCTTTCGTCGATCTTGCCGGCGATGATCAGGAGTGCATTATCCGGCTGGTAGTACTTCTGGTAAAACAGGGCCAGCTTGGCCACGGGAACGTGCTCGATATCGGAGCGGTTGCCGATCGTCGATTTGCCGTAATTGTGCCAGGCATAAGCGGCCTCGAGCGTGCGTTGTTCGAGGATGCGATTCGGGCTGTTCTCGCCGCGCTCGAACTCGTTTCGCACCACGGTCATTTCCGCGTCGAGGTTCTTCTGGTCGATCTTCGCGTTGACCATGCGATCCGCTTCCATCTGGATCGCCCACTGGACGTTGTCGTCGGTGGCGTTTACGGTCTCGAAGTAATTGGTGCGATCGAACGAGGTGGTGCCGTTCCAGCTTGCGCCGTGATTGGTGAGCTCCTGCTTGATGTCGCCACGGCTGGTCGTCTCGCGGAACATCAAGTGTTCGAGCAGGTGCGCCATGCCGGTCTCGCCATAGCCCTCGTGTCGCGAGCCGACCAGATAAATCACGTTGACGGTGACCTTCGGCTGCGATGCGTCGGGGAACAGCAGCACATGGAGGCCGTTCGGGTAAGCGTACTCGGTGATGCCCTCAACCGAGGTGACCTTCTGGACACCCGTGAGCAAGGTCTGGGGGCAACACGGGCCGGCGAGAAGCAGGAAAACACCGACGATCGAGCGCATAGACACCTCGAAAAAGACCTGCCGCATTATAGAAAAGTTGAAACTCCAAGGTCAAAGGCGACGGGGGGCGTGGTGGCGCACTGGGGAAGCCACGGCGGCCGGCGGGGAGAGGTGCAATGGGGGCGTTGCGGGGCGGCCGCGGTTTGCGGCGCCACTCTCCGCGCGTATCCGACCTCCAGTGGGTCGAATCTCATCTGCGAAGCCATTGGAGAGTCTGAGGGCTAGTTGTTTTGGAACCCGATCGGGCGGCGATGCGACCGATCCGCCCGCTGGCGACATCTCGGTCGCCTGGAAAACTCTATGTCGCGTCGGCGAAAAATTGGGGCATTCCCGATCGAATGCGCCATGACTCGGCCCAGAGGGTCAAGGAACGGTAGAAGCACGACTGCTCGACGACCACCGAAGCGGCTCTCACCGAGGAGCTGTCAGAGGATCTGCGCGACGCCTGGGAAAGTCTGCGTGTGACCGCCGTCTCTTTTGGGGATCAGCGGATCTATGCCTCTCACATCGATCATGTTCGCGCGCAAATCCTGCTACTTCTTCGCGCGCCCGAGGAAGAGCTTTCTGGAACTTTGCGTGTTCCTGGGCCCTGCGCTGAAAGCCCCTCAGGTGCGCCGGGTCGATCGCCCATCGAAGGCCAGGCTGGTTCACCCCTTTCACATCAGGCACCGGGACGAGATAGAGGCGCCCGTAACTGCCTGGCTTCGCGAGGCGTACGAATTATCTGATGTGGCCGCGTCGAAGAGCCTTGATCGACCGAAGCCGAAACCCGGGCCGATGAAGACCAGATCGAAGGCCGAACGGGAAACAACCCCCGACACGAAGTCAGAACGGCGGCGGCGAGATGGAGTGAGCCAGTAAATCACCACGGAAATGGGGGAGTGATTCACTCACGGCACAAAAAACGGCCTTGAGGTGCGCTTTAGCGTGATAGATTCCCCTTCGGCTGATTGGCCGCCTCAGCGCGCCGAGGTCGTACTGGGGGCCGACCCCATGCCTTTGAACGCGTACCTGTAGTAGCGCTGCCCGTTGTTGACTTCGCCGAGGAAGAGGTTCCCTTTCGAGTCACTCGCGAAGCTGTGAATATGAAAGAACTCCCGCGCGTTATGCCCGGCGTGCCCGCCGATCGACCAGACTGCCTCCAAGGTTTGCCGATTCAGTACACGGACCACCTTGTTGGAGCCGTCCACGATATAGAGGAGCCTCTGCTCG
>Ga0310912_10001510_pt1 | contig 12669 bp, 10 predicted proteins | sample GREbulkMGOX080_FD_203443 | JGI IMG/M metagenome (GOLD analysis project Ga0310912, IMG submission 203443) | Lab enrichment of tropical soil microbial communities from Luquillo Experimental Forest, Puerto Rico - GRE.bulkMG.OX080 | ecosystem: Environmental > Terrestrial > Soil > Tropical forest >...
TGAAATGCACGTCGATCCCGTGCAGCGGCACCTTGAATTGCGGAAACGCGTTCAGTTTTGCCTCCTGCGCACGCCAGTCGAACTGGTCGCGCCACCAGGGGATTAGATCGCGCATGTAGGCGAGGTCGGTCCCATAGGCCCAAGGCGCGCCGGGCGCCTGATCGGGGAAGCGTGTCCGTGTCAGGCGCGTCTTCAGATCCTCGATGTCGGCTTTTGGTATATCGAGCCTGAATGGAATCGGTGTCATGCATAACTCCTGTTCCCTCGCCGGTCGTTTGTAGGGTCCTAGTCTCCGCCATGCAACAGCGGCAGGGAATATGATTAGATGCAGTCATTTACGCGCGTTCTTTGATGCCCACGCGCCCGCCTGTCCGTAGCGATCGCCGACAATCTGATCCGGCGGCATCGCCACGTCGAGCGCATCCATCTCAGCCGGTGAAAGCTGAACCTCCGTAGCCTGCACATTCTCTTCGAGCCGCGAGACGCGCCGCGTGCCCGGAATGGGAACGATGTCGCGACCCTTGTGGAGCACCCAAGCCAGTGCAATCTGCGCCTTCGTGCGTCCCAACGCCGTGGCGATATTTTCGATGGCGATCAGCAGCCGCGCGTTCGCCGCCAGCGCCTCCGGCTGAAAACGGGGAAGCTTTTCCCGGAAATCGCCCGGCGCAATGTCACCCGCACTTGCGATACTCCCGGTGAGAAAGCCGCGGCCCAACGGCGCGAAAGGGACGAATCCGATATTCAACTCGCGCACGGTCGGCAGAATCTCGGCTTCGACATTCCGTTCCCACAAGGAATATTCGCTTTGCAATGCCGTGATCGGATGCACCGCGTGCGCGCGTCTGATCTGCTCCGCATTCGCCTCGGACAGACCGAGATAGCGGACCTTTCCTGCCTTCACGAGGTCCGCCATTGCGCCGACCGAATCCTCGACCGGCACGGTCGGGTCGACGCGATGGAGATAGTAGAGATCGATCACCTCGATCCCCAATCGCTTGAGGCTCTCATCGGCGACTTTCTTTGCGTTCTCCGGCGTCCCGTTCACGCCAATCATGCGATCGGAGCCCGACTTTCCTTCCGGCGCGATCTTGAATCCGAATTTGGTGGCAATAGCGACTCGGTCTCGCACCCCCTTCAGAGCCTTTCCAAGCAAGACCTCGTTGTCATAGGGACCATACACTTCGGCAGTGTCGAACAGCGTGACGCCGAGTTCCACGGCGCGGCGGATAGTGGCAATCGATTCTGCCTCGGGCTGCCCGCCATAGGCGTGGCTCATGCCCATGCATCCCAGGCCGACAGCGGAAACGTTGAGTTCTCCCAGTCGCCGCGTCTCCATACCAATCTTTTCCCTCGGTAATTGCATTCATCGAACCACGTGTCATGCATCGGCGGTTCCGGCATTGATGCACATTGGCTGTGCTTTTTCTCATGTTGTCGCCAGCGGCCGCAGACCGTTGAACTCGCTGCTAAAGAGGGTTTCTCGCACCTGTGCTCAGTGTGCAGCCCATTACGGATGAGGCCGACCACCATCGCGCCAGGCGTCGGGATCAAGCTACCTTTCGGAGGAATGAAGAAATCGGGACACGGACGCGAGAAGGGGTTTGCCGCCCCGCACGAAATGTCGATTTTGCGCAGCATGACCTACAAGCACAGCTGATCTCCAAGGCAGGCGAACGCTGCCGGTCAGGCTGCGACATGGATGCGCTGGCAGCGGGAGAAATGCCGATGGCCTTCAATCTGGCGCAAAAGCTTATCCATTCGCACCTGGTCACGGGCGGCCTGACGCCGGGCCAGGAAATCGCGCTCTCGGTCGATCAGACTCTCTTACAGGACGTGCTTGGCACGCTTGTCATGCTTGAGCTCGAAGCGATGGGAATCGATCGTGTGAAGGTTGGGCTCGCCGCACAATATGTCGACCACAACCTGGTCCAGAACGATCATCTCAACGCTGACGAACATCTGTTTCTGCGAAGCGCTTGCCGGCGTTTCGGGGTCTGGTACAGCCGTCCTGGCAACGGGATAAGCCATCCGGTCCATATGCAGCGGTTCGGCAAGCCTGGCCTGACGCTGGTTGGTTCCGACAGCCATACGCCGGCGGCGGGCTCGCTCGGCATGCTCGCATTTGGTGCCGGCGGTGTTGAGGTCGCGCTGGCGATGGCCGGAGAACCTCTCTATTTGCGGATGCCGCAGATATGGGGCGTCCGGCTGACCGGTGAGTTGCCCGACTGGGTCAGCGCGAAGGATGTGATTCTCGAGATGCTCCGCCGGCATGGCGTAGAGGGCGGATTTGGACGCATCATCGAATATTATGGCCCAGGCCTTAAGTGTCTTACGGCGATGGATCGTCACGTTATCGCCAACATGGGCGCTGAACTTGGCGCGACGACCAGCGTCTTCCCTTCCGATGAGGCAACCCGCGCTTTCCTGAGCAGCGAAGGCCGCGAGACAGACTGGTTTCCGCTTGCCGCTGATCCGGGCGCCACCTACGACGTACATGAAGAGATCGATCTCTCATCCCTCGAGCCCCTGATCGCAAAACCATCCAGCCCGGGTAATGTTGTTCCGGTGCGCGAGGTCGCTGGTCAAGAAATTTATCAAGCCTATATCGGTTCGTCCGCCAATCCCGGCTACCGCGACATCGCGATCGCGGCCACCATGGTCAAAGGGCGTCAGGTCCACGATCGAGTATCGTTCGACATCAATCCCAGTTCGCGTGAGGTGCTTGAAACCCTGATCGCAGAGGGGCGCTTGGCCGATTTGGTTCATGCAGGGGCTCGAATTCATCAAGCCGGCTGCAACGGTTGCATCGGCATGGGCCAGGCACCGGCATCAGGACGCAATTCCCTGCGTACCGTCCCCCGCAACTTCCCCGGCCGTTCCGGTACGCGCGAGGACAGCGTTTTCCTATGCAGTCCCGAGACCGCGGCGGCGTCCGCGCTCACCGGCGTCATCACTGACCCTCGTTCGCTTGGTCTTCGCTACGAACCCGCCCTGGCCCCGGCTTCGCCCGTCATCAACACATCAATGCTTTTGCCGCCGCTACCTCCGGCTGAAGCCAAAAATGTCCGACTCGAAAAGACAGAGAACATCACCACTCTTCCCGAACTTGCTCGCATCGCGGATACGATCAAGGTGCCTATTTTGCTGAAGGTCGGCGACGACATTTCGACCGACGATATTATGCCTGCCGGCGCGCGCGTAATGCCGTATTGGTCAAACATTCCGAAGACAAGCGAGTTCACTTTTGAGGTTATTGACGACACGTACGCAAAACGTGCGCGTCAGCGCGGAGCCGCGCGTTCAGGCCATGCCATTGTCGCAGGCGCCAACTACGGTCAGGGATCAAGTCGCGAGAACGCGGCGCTGGCTCCGCGCTATCTTGGCCTGGAGGTCGTGCTCGCAAAGAGCTTCGCACGTATCCATTGGCAGAATCTGATCAACTTCGGCGTTCTCCCGCTGACCTTCGACGACCCGACAGTCTTCGATCATCTGGAGATCGGAGATGTCGTCGAGATTGCGCGCATCGAAGCGGCGCTAACGAATGGTCCGACCGTCATTGCGAAGATCAACGGGAAGCCGCTTCAGTTGCGCCACGACCTGTCCGCGCGTCAAATTGATTTGCTGTTGCAGGGTGGCGTCATCAATTGGCTGCGCGAACGCATTGGTACCGAAAAAAGTATGAGTGACCGTGTGGCCTGACGAGCGTGGAGTCACATCATGGCTGTCGAAAAATCAGTCGATCCGTCCGATACTACGCACGGGCCTTTAACCGGGCTGCGCATTCTCGAACTCGGCCACTTTGTCGCCGCCCCCTTTTGCACGCGCCTCCTGGCGGATCTCGGCGCCGATGTGATCAAGATTGAGCCACTTGCGGGCGATCCAGTGCGTCAATGGGGACGACAGGTCGACGGCGCGGGTGCGCCCTGGTAGTCGATGCACGCACGCAACAAACGCTGCATCGCCATGAACCTGAAAAAGCCACGAGCTACGAAACTGGTGCTGGATCTGGTTCGGACATGTGACGCCGTCGTCGAGAATTACCGGCCCGGACAGCTCGCTAAAATGGGCTTCGAGCGTGAGAAACTCGAGGCCGTGCGGCCCGGTCTTGTGATTGCGCAAATCTCTGGCTATGGGCAGGACGGCATCTATCGCAATCGTGCTGCATTTGGCGTCATCGGCGAAGCGATTGGTGGGCTCCGCTATCTCACCAACCATCCGCCGAGTATGTCAAATCTGCCGCCGGTACGGGTTGGAATCTCTATCGGCGATTCGATTGCAGGCCTCTACGCCGCCTTTGGCGTCATGGCCGCTCTGTGGGCCCGCGACCGCAAGGATAGCAACGGCGCTGGACGGGGTCTTTCGCTTGATGTTGCCTTAACCGAATCGATCCTGAGCATGATGGAAGGCCTGCTTCCCGAATACGGCGTATTCGGTTCGATCAGGCAACCGCAGGGCGCACGCATTCCCACGGCGGCGCCATCAAACGCCTACCCGACGTCCGATGGCGGCTGGATACTGATTGCGGGCAATTCAGATCCGATCTTCGAGCGGCTGGTCACCCTGATGAAGCGGCCAGAGCTTGCCAGCGATCCACGTTTCAAGGGTAATCGCATGCGCGTCGAAAATGTAGCGGAGTTGGACCGCGCCATCGGTGCGTGGACCGTTCAGTTCACGGCGGCTGAACTCGACCGCATGCTGGAGAATGCCGACGTTCCAGCCACGCTTGTTTTTACCGCGGCTGACATCGCCGCCGACAAGCAATTCCTCTCGCGGGGCATGGTGCGGGAAGTACAGGATCCGCTTTTCGGCAAGGTGCTGCACGCCGGCATCGTTCCGCATGTGCCCGAAAATCCGGGCTCCATCCGCTGGGCGGGGCCACCGGTCGGCGCTCACACTGATGAGATTCTCCGGAATGATCTCGGGTTGGATGATTGCGAGATCGCGAATTTGCATGAAGAAGGCGTTGTGTCATGAGCCAAGCATCGTCTGATCACGTCGAAATCGTCGAAGTCGGCCCGCGCGACGGCTATCAGGGGATCCTCCCCTTCATTCCCACTGATACGAAGCTTTCCCTGTTGCGGATGCTCGTGAAAGCGGGCCTCCGGCGGATCGAGATCGGATCCTTTGTCAGCGCAAAGGCGTTGCCTCAAATGCGCGACACCGGGGAAATCCTGGCTGCCTGCGCCAACTATCCGCAGCTCAAACCGCAGGTGCTCGTGCCCAACGAGAAGTGGGGCCGTGAGGCTGTCGCTGCAGGCGCAAAGCAGCTTGTGTTCGTTCTTTCCGTCTCTGAGTCGCACAACCGGAATAACGTTCGACGGACGCCCGACGAGTCAGCGCTAGAATACGGACGTCTGCTCAAGTCGATCCCCTCGAATATCGAGATGCGCCTCGATCTGGCGACGTCGTTCGACTGTCCCTTCGAAGGGCGCATCCCTGTTGCCAAAGCCCTCAGCTTGCTCGAAAGACTGGTCGCATTGAAGCCGGATGCCGAAATCTGCTTTTGTGACACGACGGGCCGCGCCGACCCCGCCCACGTGGAAGAACTTTTGCAGGCGGCCATGAAGCTGCTTCCGGATGTCAGGGTCTGGGCGCTGCATGCCCACGACACCTACGGACTCGGATTGGCCAATGTACATGCGGCCTGGCGCGTCGGAGTCCGGGTATTTGATGCCTCGTTTGCAGGTCTTGGTGGCTGTCCCTTCGCACCGGGAGCGACCGGCAATGTCGCGACTGAAGATCTGGTCTGGATGTTCCATCGCATGGGCATATCGACGGGAATCGATATCGACGCGCTGATTGCGGTTGCCAAGGAAGGAGCCGCGATTCCCGGCGGCCTTTCGGGCGGCCGCGTACGCAGCGCGCTTCTCGCCAACCCTGCGGCCTGCGCCCTGGCGCGGCCAGCTTGAAGTCCGGCTTTTTCATAATGCTCCCAAAGCGGAGCACCTGAATGATCTGAGGAAGGGAGGTCACAATGTCTTCAAGTGAGGCGGTAATGCGCGACGATGCAACCGCGCCTTGGTACTCGGGACTGACGTCTAGACATTGGCGGATTCTCTGGGGCAGCTATCTCGGCTGGATCTTCGACGGCTATGAGGCGGTTGCGCTCGTCTATGCCTTGGGTCCCGCATTAAACAGCATTCTCACGCCGGAGCAGGCGCAGGTGAAGCCTTACTACATCGGGCTTGCGATCGGCATCACACTGCTCGGCTGGGGCTTTGGCGGATTGTTGGGAGGCATCGCCGCGGATTACATTGGCCGCAAACGCATGATGATGCTGTCTATCTTGGGCTATGCGATGTTTACCGGCCTGACGGCGTTCGCCTTCAGCTTTACCCAACTCGCTATTTTGCGGTTCATCACCGGCCTGGCGATCGGCAGCGAGTGGAGCACAGGTATCGCGCTCGTCGCCGAGACCTGGCCCAACCGGGCGCGTCCGAAAGGCTGCGGCTTCCTGCAATCCGGCTTTGGTGCCGGCGCAGTCTTAGCCGCGATTGTTTGGCTCGTTCTCAGCATCTACAATCCACTGGGGTCCGAAAGCTGGCGGATCATGTTTGCGCTCGGCGCCCTGCCCGCTTTTGTTTGCCTGTATCTGCGGCGAGCGCTGGAAGAGTCCGAGCGCTGGATGACCGCGATTAAGGAACAACGCTGGGCTGCGACCACGGAGGACGCGCAGAGCGGCGCGGCACACAAGACCGCACAGCGTCCATTCACGCTCGCGGAAATCTTCCGTGAACCCGAGAGCCGGCGTCGTGTCCTATTGGCGACGGCCCTGTCCTTTGCGACCACGGTCGGATGGTGGGCAGTCTCTTCGTGGCTGCCTGTCTACACCGAAGTCCTCGCGAAATCGGCAGGGGAGCCTGCCGGGGTATGGGGTCCGCGCATCGGCATTGTCTATAATGTCGGCGCCATTGCCGCGTATGTCGTATCCGGCTTCGTCGCCGATGCGATGGGAAGGCGCGCTTTCCTGTTCTGCACGTTCGTGGGGTGTATCGTTACCTCGGTCCTGACGTACAATTGGTCGGGAAGTCTCGGCGCCTTCATGGTGATCGCCTTTATCAACGGAGCCTTTACTCTCGGCTTCGCATTCAGTTGGATGGCGATCTACCTGGTCGAGCTATTCACGCCAACCGTGAGGGCGACGGCGGCAAGCTTCGTGTTCAATGGTGCGCGCCTGATTGCCTGGATGTTCCCGATCATCGCCGGACAAATCGTTGCTTCGACGGGTGGTGTGGCTCGTGCGGCGCTGATCATGAGTAGCGCTTACGCTATTGGACTGATTGTCCCGTTTTTCGTACCGGAAACCGCTGGCAAGCCGCTACCTGCGTAACAGGAGTTAGCCTTGGCAGACGAGCCAATCTCGTCACCTATTTAACTGCTCCAATCCTTGTTATCCGCGAAAGCGGAACGAAGCGCGTGTCACGGCGGCCCTGCGCCGCTAAAACTGTTGCGCCCGCGCAAACTGCTGGGCTTCCGCCTCGGTCTCGAAAATGTGGGGAGCGACGTGGCGTTCGGTGAGCGCCTCCCCAAGTTTCAGCCGCATGAATGCACTGGTGGTGTAGCGTGACGCCGAACTGTAATAACGTTTCTCGAGATAGGCGATCATCGAGAAATACGTGTCGCTGACCAATGGATCGAGATAGAACCCGTCGTAACTCGCGATCATGGCGACCGGTTTGCCGATGTCGCGGCAACGCCGTTCGACCTCTCGCCGGATGCGGTCGACGTCTTCTATCGTCCTGACCTCAAAACCCTCGAAGTTGACAAACAGAATATTGCGTTCGGGATCGTAGCTGATGCGATCGGCAAGATTTCGGCCGAGCAGCGTGTGGTCCAGCCCCATCGGAGCGTTGCGGAAGATGCGTGGATCCATGGGCCGCACATTGCGGATCAGTGGTTTGAAATCCATCTGTCCGAGAACGTCGCGATCAAGATCGACCCCGGGAGCGATTTCGATCAATTCAAGCCCTGCCGGCGTCCGTTCGAGCACACAACGCTCGGTGACATAAAGGACGACTTGGCCGGTCTCGGCGGCTCGATCACCGCTGAATGTGATCTGCTCTACTTCTTTGATGAACTTTCGCGTGTTCCCCTCGCGCAAAACGTGCACCTTCTCGTCTTCGATCGCGATCTTCAACCCGCCACCGGTGAAAGTTCCGGCAAACACGATCTTCTTGGCGCTTTGCGAGATGTTGATGAAGCCGCCGGCACCGGCAAGCCGCTTCGAGAACCGGCTCACGTTGACGTTTCCGGCTGCATCGGCCTGTGCCATGCCTAAACAAGCCAGATCAAGGCCGCCGCCATCATAGAAATCGAACTGCTGGTTCTGATGAATCACCGCATCCGGGTTGAGCGCCGTACCGAAATTCAATCCACCTTGTGGCATCCCGCCGATGATGCCGGGCTCCGCCGTCAACGTCAGATGTTGCAGCACGTGCTCTTCGGCGGCCACCGCGGCTACCCCTTCAGGCATGCCGATACCCAGATTGACCACGCCACCCGGCGGAAGTTCGAACGCACATCGGCGCGCAATGATTTTCCGCTCGTCGAGTTCAAGCGGCGCAATCCTGTTCATTGGCACGCGCTGTCGGCCCGAGAAGGCGTGACTATAGGCTGTGCCATAGGTTTGCGCGTGATTCTCCGCCTCCGCGACCACTACGCAATCGACCAGGATGCCCGGAATTTGCACCTCGCGCGGGTTCAGGGTGTTTGCGGCGGCAATCCGTTCGACTTGCACGATGACGAATCCGCGTGAATTCTTCGCTGCCATCGCCATCGCGAGATTATCGAGCGTAAGGGCCTCCCGCTCCATCGTGATGTTGCCAGCGGAATCGGCTGTCGTTCCCCGTAGCAGCGCGACGTTGATTGGGAACGCCTTGTAGCGCAGCCATTCCTGGTTATCGATGTTCAGCAGCTCAACCAAGTCTTCCGTCGTCTTCTCGTTAAGCTTGCCCCCTTCAAGCCGCGGATCGACAAAGGAACGCAGTCCGATTTTGGTAATGGTACCCGGGCCGCCGGCGGCAATGCTTCGATAAAGATGCGAAATGCACCCGAGCGGCAGGTTGTAAGCCTCGATGCGGTTGGCAAGTGCAAGTTCGCCCAGTCGTGGGACCAACGCCCAGTGGCCGCCGACCACTCGCTTTACCAAGCCGTCATGTGCAAGCCGGTTCAGCCCGCGATCCTTCGAATCGCCGGGCGCGGCGGCAAACAGAAGGGTGAGGTCAGAAGGATGCCGCGTCTCCCGGTAGCGCTTCTCCAACGCGATCAACAATTCGTCCGGAGTTCCGACGCCGACGAAGCCCGAGGTGCACAGTGTGTCCCGGTCGCGAATGATGGCGACGGCCTCGTCGGCGGAAACGATCTTGTCTTTCATGGCCGCGCCCTACTCCCTGGCGACGAGCCAGTCGGCGATATTCTGGCTCAATTTGCCTTGCGACTTGCTCGAAACGAATAGCCCGACATGGCCGCCAGGCAACGGAATTTCCGTATAGTCGCTGCTACCGATCTTGCCGCCGAGGGCGCGAGAGCAATCCGGCGGAATAATATGATCGTCGAGCGCAAAGACGTTGAGGACCGGGGCCGTGATCGATTTCAGGTCGACCCTGCGGCCCGACAGCTCGAAGGTGCCGTCGATCAGGCGGTTGTCCTGGTAAAGCTCCTTCAACCACTGCTTGGCGGCCTCGCCGGGATGATGCGGTCGGTCGGCGAGCCACTTCTCCATGCGAAGGAAGTTCATGAACTTGTCTTCGTCATCGACGACATCGATCAGATCAAAATTGTATTTCGTCAGCGAGCGCATCGGCGTCATCATCGAGAACACCGAGCTCATGAACTCGCCGGGCAACACCCCATACGTCTCGACCAGTTTATCGATATCGGCGGGATCAAGGCTGCGGGTCCACAAATTGATGAAGCCGTGATGCGCCGCCTTGTCGTTGACATCAGCATGAAAGTCGATGGGCGTGATAGTGATGACGAGATTCTTCACTTTTTCCGGATGCAGTGCGGCATAGCACACGGTGAATACGCCGCCTTCGCAGATTCCGAGCAGCGTGACGCGATCGTGCCCGGTTTCCCTGCGGATCCGGTCTACTGCGGCGTCGATATAATCGTCGACGTAATCGTCGATAGTCAGCCAACGCTCGTTACGACCCGGTTGACCCCAATCGATGAGCCAGAGGTCGAGCCCTTTGTTGAGCAGGCTACGCACCAGAGAGCGATCCGGCTGAAGATCGGCCATGGTATAGCGACCGACCAACCCGTAGGCGACCAGCACCGGAGTCGACACCGTTTGCTGCGCCAACGGCTCATAACGGAAGAGCTCGACCTTGTCGCGCCGCATCACCAGATGCTTGGGCGTGGTCCCGACTTTGACTTCCTCGTCGCGAGTGTTGGCGATGAGCTGTGTTGCCTTGAAGACCTTTTCCGTGTTGGCGGCGATCTCTCGAGCGAGCCGCGCCGCCTGGTTTTCCTGCTCACTCATGGCTGGCCTTTCGACTGTGCCGTCTCGCGCCTGAGCGCGCGCACCTCACGCCTCAGTTCGGTGAGTTGACGCGTGACCTCGTCGAGGTCGCGACGGGTCGGCAGATCGAAAAGCGCGGAGATGGCGTCCGAGACATCGTTTTGGCGGCTGCGATACTGGAGGGCCGCCTGCAGCAATTCCTTCTGCGCTTTGAGAAAGGCATCAGTTCGCTGGTTCTTGATCAGCTCCTGATTGCTGATCTCAGCCCATTTCGCAAACATATCGCGCCAACCGAGCGACTCGGTTTTGCTTTTCGACATCGCTTCGAGGAACTGTCGCGATGCCTCTGTCCACGGCGCCGAGGCGACGGCGTTGTAGCTTGCCAAACGGGCCCGTAGATCGATCCAGGCTCCGAAAGCAAGCGCGAGCTTGCGGTCGAAATCCCAAACGTCCGCAAGCTGAGGGCCTTGTGCCATCCGTTCTATCGCGGCCGAAAGGTCGTTTACTTCGCCGGTCGTTTTCTCAGAGACCCGCGACATCATGAAGGGCGCGATCGAGCCAGACCACGCCTCGACCATGCGGCTTGAGGATTCCGCCATCGATTGCCACAGATTTGACCAGTCTGCTGCGGAGCCCGCGGCGTAACCGGTTTGTGTTTTGTCACTCATGGCAGCTCCCGTGGCGAGACGGACGATCCATGGGCTGTTCGTGCGCCGGCAAAATCAGGCGGCCGCTCGGTTTCCGAAAGCTTCGGTGTAGATCGCGAGCGCATCATCGTAATGCACCTCACGCGGGTTATTGACCAGAAGCCGGGTCTGCTTCATCGCGTCTTCGGCGAGCTTCTTCAGATCCCCAGCTTTGATCCCAACGTCGGCCAGCGACGGCGGCACTTTGCAGTCCCTGCAAATCGCAGCCATCGCGTCGACAAAAAGCCGCGCCTTCTGGCTCACCGATAGCCCTTCGGTGCGGGGATCGACGATCGCTGCGAGCTCGGCATAGAGCGGCTCCGCCTCCGGAAGATTGAAGCGTAGCACCTGGGTCAAGACCAGCGCGTTCGACAGGCCGTGCGGCACATGGAAGATTGCCCCGATCGGATAGGCCAGCGCATGCACTGCCGCGACCGGCGCATTGGCGAATGCCATGCCGGCCAGCATCGAGCCGAGCAGCATTTGCGACCGCGCTTCGAGGTTCGAGCCGTGGGCACAGACTGTGCGCACATTGGCCGACAGCAGCGACAGTGCCTGACGGGCAAGTTGGTCGGACATCGGATTTTTCTTGTGCTTGCTGGTGTATGCCTCGATGGCATGCACCATAGCGTCGATGCCAGTGGCCGCTGTAACTTGGGCCGGCAGGCCGAGCGTCAACTCCGGATCGAGGATCGCCCAGTCCGGCAGCAGACGCGGCGACACCACGCCCTTCTTCTCGGTAGTCGGCGTCGTCACGATGGCGATCGGTGTCACCTCCGAACCTGTGCCGGCGGTCGTCGGCACCAGCAAGAGCGGAAGACGCTCTCCCTTGGCAAGCCCCACGCCGTAAATGTCATCGAGGCGATCCGGCGTCTTGGCAAGATAGGCGACGAGCTTCGCCGTATCGAGTGCGCTTCCCCCGCCGATGGAGGCAACAAGCTCTATTCTGTTGTCTCGGCAAAGTCTGATCGCCCGCTCGACGATGTGCGACGGTGGATCGGCTTCAACCTCGTCGAAGACTGTCAGCGCGCAACCGTTCTTGATGAGACTTGCCTCGGCACCCTTGGTCAGGCCGGCATTGCGCACGCCCTTATCGGTGACGAGCAGCACACGTTCGACGCCATAGCCCGCGACCGTCTCCGCCAGCCTCGAAGAAGCACCCGCCTCAAAGAGTATGTTGGGTGGCGCCTGGAAGGTAAATGCTTTCATCGTTTGCTCCTTGCCAGAAAGGTCGGCTCCGCAATCGATTTCAAAAACCGGTCTCGCTGCACTCCTATTGTGCGGGCGCTTCCAGAGGTTTCACCCTGGCGCGGAGTTCGTCGACCAGAACCCGCTTGTTTTCCGAGTAATCGATCGGCACGACGACGAGATGGACGCCGCCCCCTTTGAAGGCCGCTTCAAGAGTCGGGATCAGCTCGCCCGACTTGGTAACCCGCGATCCCTTCGCGCCGTAACTCTCGGCATATTTCACGAAATCCGGATTGCCGAAGGTCAGGCCAAAATCCGGGAAATTGTCCACCG
>Ga0310912_10001514_pt1 | contig 12660 bp, 9 predicted proteins | sample GREbulkMGOX080_FD_203443 | JGI IMG/M metagenome (GOLD analysis project Ga0310912, IMG submission 203443) | Lab enrichment of tropical soil microbial communities from Luquillo Experimental Forest, Puerto Rico - GRE.bulkMG.OX080 | ecosystem: Environmental > Terrestrial > Soil > Tropical forest >...
CGAAAGAGGCTGTCGCACTGGCGCCGAAGCGCCCGGAAACACATGACGAACTCGGAACACTGCTGGCGAAGGGCAATCAACTTGCTGACGCCGAGAAGCAGTTCCAAGACGCATTAGCGCTCGATGGGAACTACCAACCGGCGCATTTCCATTTGGGTGTGGTGTATCTCAACTCGGGAGACTTGAGCGGCGCTCAGAAAGAGTTGACCACTGCAACCAGCCTGGATGCGAAAGACGGTCGAGCCTTCTATTACCTAGGAGATGCGTACCAGGCGGCGGGAAACAAAGAGGCTGCGATCGATGCTTATCAACAAACCGCGAAATTGCTGCCGGATTCGCCTGTGGTGCACACGAAACTGGGTCTCGCGCTACAGCGAACCACAGATATGGATGGAGCAGCAAAGGCGTTTCGGAGAGTCGTTGAATTGACGCCCAATGATCCGGATGCGCACAACAATCTGGGGCTGGTGCTTATGCAGCGGGGAGAAGGCGAGGCGGCGGTGAAGGAGTTGCAGAAAGCCTTGGAATTGAAGCCTGACGATGCGGGTTATCGCGGGAATTTGGGAATCGCGTACCTGCAACTGTCAGACTTTGAGGCTGCAGAGAAGCAGTTGCGGGAAGCGATAAAGGCTTCGCCGGGAGCCGCTTCTTTGCACTATGACCTGGCACTGGCGTTGAAGTTGAAGGACGATTTGCCGGCAGCGATGGCCGAGATGAACAAGGCGATCGAGCTCGATCCTAATCTGGTGGATGCGTATTACACCTATGGGATCACGCTTTGGCAGCAGGGAGAATTTCCTGAAGCAGTAAAGAAACTCCGAAAGGCGGTGGAGCTGAGGCCGGATTATGCCGAGGCTTACTACACGCTCGGCACGGTTTTGAAACAAATGAATCAGCTGCCGGAAGCGGCAGCAGCGCTGCGAGAGGCGATCCGTTTGCAACCATCGTTTGCCGGCGCACACACAACGCTTGCGGCCGTGTTGCGGCAGATGGGAGACACCTCGGCGGCTGACGCAGAGTCGCAACTAGGCGATTCACTCGTGCAGCAGAAGATCGGTTTGCAAGGCGCGACGTTCGCGACGAACTCGGGTAAGCGCATGCTGGAAGCCGGCGACTTGGATGGCGCAATCTCGCAGTTCCGTAGCGCAATTAAGCTGTCACCGAGTTATGCGCTGGCGCATTATGAACTGTCGCTAGCGTTGTCGCGCAAGGGAGAAAAGACCGAGGCGGCGGCAGAGTCGAAGCGGGCAACAGAACTAGATCCCAAGCTGTCGGCAAACCCTTAAAATTTTACTTTTTTGAGTCCGCGCCCAGATCGGACACTGCCAAACCGATTTTGTATGCCGAAGTGTTCCCCTTAGGCACAGAATTGCCTCCCCAAGGAGAATAGATTGTTGACAGCTTGTAACAACATCGCTTGACATCAAGTGTTTCAACCGTATAAGTTTGCAGACTGTCACGTCGGGGTGACGTAGGGGTAGACCCTTAACTGACAACATTACTGCCGGACATTAGCCCGTGGACTTTGTGGTGGTAAATGGCGGCAACGTCAATCCGGAGATTGTCTTCGGGTGTAGGGTGTTTCATTTGAACTGCGGTTCTCATTTTTTCCACTTCAACCAAAGCAGTAAGGGGATCCAGCAACAACGAGCGGCGACCGGGCAAGCATTGATAACGGCTGGCATGTCGCTGCGGAGGGCAAAATGACAAAACGGTGGGTGTTGTCCGTTATCGCATGCACGATTCTGGCGCTGGCTTCGACCGCAGCATACGGTCAGGCCGTGTTCGGGAATATCGTCGGGACCGCAACCGATCCACAAGGTGCGGCTGTCGCTAACGCAAAGGTCACAGTCACGAGTCAGACCAAGAGCACGGTGGTCACGACTACGACCAACGAGTCTGGCAATTTCTCGGTGTCGCACTTGATCCCAGACGTGTACAAGGTCAAGTTCGAAGCGGCCGGGTTCAAATCGTTCGAGCAAGGCGACGTGCCGGTTTCGGCTGACGGCACATATCGCGTGGACTGCCAATTCGCGGTTGGTACCGCAACCGAGACACTTGAGATCACTGGTGCGCCGCCGCAGCTGCAGACCGATAAATCGGACATCGCGATCGAGTACAACAACACCTACGTTCAGGATCTACCGAACACCAACCGCAACTTCACGAATTTGGAGTTGGCGTCACCGGGCACGCAGAAACTGACTGGCTGGAGCCACGCCGCTACGGAAAACCCGCAGGGCGGCCAGCAGATCTTCGTCAACGGCCAGCACTTCAGCGGCACGAACTTCCAGCTCGATGGTACCGACAACCAGGACCCGATTTTGGGAATCATTGTCATCAACCCGAACCTGGATGCAGTGACGGAAGCGAAAGTCGCTCTGCAGCAGTACGACGCCGAGATGGGGAAGGCTGTTGCGGGGTATGTGACAGCACAAACGAAATCAGGCAGCAATGACTTCCACGGCGGAGGCTTTTACTTCCGGCGCACGGGCGCCAACCAGGCGCGCGATCCGTTCACGCAGTTTCAAAAGGTGAATGGTCGTTATATCCCGGGCAGCAAATGGCAGGAGTACGGCGGCTCGCTGGGCGGGCCAATCATGAAGAACAAATTGTTCTTCTTTGGAGACTACCAGGGATTCACCACGGCCACTGGCGTTACCAACCAGTACAGCATCCCCACACTGAAAGTGGAGCAAACGTGCGCGCAAACGACTGGCAACTGTGACCTGAGCGAATATCTCGGGCAGCAGGGCGGCGGCGGCGGTAATGGCTTCCAGTTGGGACAGGTGTTCGATCCCAATTCAGGAACCCTGCAAGGAACCGGTCGCACAGCTTTTGTCGGCAATTTGATACCCAACAGCATGATTTCCCCACAGGCTCGGGCCATTCTGGCGTTTTTCCCGGCACCCAACTCTACCGGCAGCTCGAACGGCACGCAAAACAATTATGTTGCCGGTGGTGCCGGTTCCTACAAACAGAACGCCTGGGACGGGCGTATTGACTGGGTAGCGACGCCAACCCTAAACGTGTTTGGGCGTTACAGCCAGCAGTGGTTCAGTCTCTCAGGTGCGCCGGGTCTTGGTAAGGCTGGTGGTAACGGCTTTGGACCCGGACCTGGTTTGGCCGGCAGTTCGGTCATTCACAACTACAGCGTATCGGTCGGCGCCACCAAGACCTTGGGGCAGAGCTGGGTGGCGGACTTCCGCTTCGGCTGGATGCACTACAATCCCCAGACTCACAAGTTCTTCGAGGGCCTGACGCCGATGAGCGACATCGGCGTTCCGGGATTGAATATTACCAACCAGGGCGCGCTGACTGCTCTGTTTACATCCGGTCTGCCAGCGTTCCAAATGAACTCCGATTCCCCAACACTCTCGAATTTTGGAGAAGGTCTCAACGTCGGGCGATGCAACTGCCCGCTGATTGAGGACGAGAACCAGTACCAGGGTGTCACAAACTGGACGAAGATCTGGGGTAATCACTCCATCAAGTTTGGAGCTGACATTCGCAGCGCCAGCAACCTGCGCGTACCTAGCGATGCCAATCGGACCGGAGTGTTGAACTTCGACCACCTGACTACCTCCAACGGCGGCGTTGGTGGCATCGATCTTGCTTCGTTTCTCTTTGGCGACGTGGCCAGTTTCAACCGCTTCGTAAGTACCACCTTGAACGCTTCCGAACACCAATGGAGGTTCTTCTTCTACGGACAGGACACTTGGCGCATCACGCCGAAGTTGACTCTTAATTACGGTTTGCGTTGGGAAATCTACGACCCCGAGTCTGTCAACGCGAAGGGCAACGGTGGCTTTGCCAATCCTTCGCTGGCTCCGGGCATAGGCAACGGCGTTATTCGCGTTGCTGGGTACGGTCCATACAACCTGTCCGGCAACATCAACAACAATCTGCATGCCTTTGCACCGCGCTTGGGCTTGGCTTACTCGATGAACGAGAAGACCGTGATTCGCATGGGCTTCGGCGTCAGCTACGACATCGGCGTGTTCGGTTCGAACTTCGGGCACGCGGTGACGCAGAACCTGCCGGTCCTGGCGAACCAACAGATCACGGCATCGACCAGCAATCCGGCGGCATCGGACAACTACCTGCCAGCGTTTAACCTCGCAGTAGGCCCGACTCCTAACGCCTTCCCGGTCATCCCGCCGACTGGCGTTCTGCCATTGGGTGGGCCAGCGGGCAACGTGCAGCCGAGAATGCGTCCGACAAAACAGGTGCTGCCCGCTGTGGCGACGTGGAACGTATCGATCCAGCGCCAGTTGACGAACAGCCTGACGCTCGACATCGCCTACGTCGGGGTGGAAGGACGTCACGGATTCGACGGAGACGGGCCAGCCTATAACCTCAACCCAGTCAACATTCAGAACTACTTACTGACGCAGGCCGGCATCGTTCCCCAAACCGCGCGTCAGTTCTACTTCAACAAGATCGCGACACCATACACGGACGCGAACGGGAACACTACGATTGTGATGTGCTGTAGCGGCGGCATTATGGGCAACTACTTTGGCAACAATTCCAACAGTAGTTACAACGCCCTGCAGGTCAAGCTACAGCAGAACCTGTCACACGGTCTGCAGTTCATTGCTCACTACACTTGGTCGCGCGCGCTGTCTTACACCGGTGGAAACACGGGATACTTCGCGGTTGATCCGCGGGTAGCCTATGGACCGGACGACCAGAACCGTCCGCAGGTATTTGTCGCCAACGTTGTGTACTATTTGCCGTTCGGCAAGGGTAAGCAATTTGGCGGTAATGCGAACACCGCACTCAATGAGGTGATTGGTGGATGGCAGGTGACGTCGACCCTCAACTACTCGGCAGGCCTCCCATTCACGGCGACCTATAACGAGTGCAACTCGGACCAAGACGTGGGCGTGTGCAATCCGATGAAGGGTAACTCGGCACTGTGGCACATGGGAGGCGGGCCACTCAACCCGATTACTCACACGGTTACGTTCTTTACTCCGATCCAAAACATGACTGCTCCCAATATCGGCGCGAATTGCCTGGTCTTCTACGGCGCGTGGGGCAGGCCCTGTGCGGGAACGCTTGGGAACGCCGGTACCACCAGTTTGTGGGGCCCGCGGTCGTTTACGACGGACGCGTCGATCATGAAGAACTTCACGCTCACCGAGCGGTTTACATTGCAGTTCCGCATGGACGTGTTCAACCTGTTCAATCACCGCGTCCTCAACTTCAACCAGAACGCCGGCAATACCTGTGTCGACTGCATGAGCTCAACAGGCGCGTTGCAGAACAACGCAGGCCTGGTAACGGACATCGATCCCAACACCACAATGCGTGGGTTGCAGTTTGCACTACGCCTGAGCTTTTAGCTCCGGCGAAATAACTCAGACTAAAGAGGGAGCTTCTAGAGCTCCCTCTTTTTTGTCGGCGAAATGATTTTGTAGATATGATGGCGGCTGCAGGTTTGGACCTAGCCGGGTCGCTACAAGCTGACGATCCGATCCCTCATGGGCACTGACGAAACATGTACAGCCGCCGAACAACGCTATGGTTCCTGGGAACTGCGCTTCTGATTGCCGTCGGGCTGGCGATCGTAATTACACGCCCGTTTTTGAACCCAATCGCCTTCGCCATCATTCTTGCAGTGGTGTTCCACCCCGTGCACCAGCGCGTCCTGCTGTGGACGAAGCAACGCCGCGACGTTGCAGCGCTTTTGTCAACGCTGGCCCTACTCTTTTTGTTCTGCGTACCGGTACTGCTCCTGGCGACCGTTGCGACGAATGAGGCGATTAACGCAGCGCAATACCTCACCCGAAAGAGTGCGGAAGAAGGCGGATTTACGCGCTTTCTCACACTGATGGCAGAGAGCGGTCTGCGTTTCATTGGGCGCTGGATTGATGTCTCAAAATTCGACATCAGGGGCGCGATCACCTCGCACGTGCAGCAAGCCGGATTATGGGTACTCGGCTCGGGCGCGGCGATTCTAACGGGCTTCGCAAGAATGGTGGTCAATGCAGTGATCACCTTGATTATCGTATTCTTCTTCTTCCGCGATGGGCGCGATTGGGTTCGTGCGATGGTGAATGCTACGCCGCTGGCGCCATCACAGGCGCAAGGATTGATCAGCAACATTTCCGATACGATCGTCGCTAACGTCTACGGGATTCTGTCGGTAGGGGCCGCACAAGGCATTCTTACCGGGATTGCTCTCGCGATTGTCGGCATTCCGTCACCCTTGCTTTTGGGACTGGGCGCAGGCTTCGCGTCGATTGTGCCAGTGGTGGGCGCTGGATTGGTGTGGGGACCGGCGGGTATTTACCTGATCTTCACGGGGGCGGTCTGGAAGGGTATTTTTGTGCTCCTGTGGGGCTCGGTGGTCATCAGCACTGCGGACAACATCATTCGGCCGTGGGTCGTTAGCGGAAGGGTCGAGCTGCATCCTCTGATACTGTTGTTTTTCATCCTAGGCGGGGTTGAGGCGTTTGGGTTTCTCGGACTTTTCCTCGGTCCAGTAGTGGCGTCAATCCTGGCTGTCTTGTTCAGAATGTTTCGGGCAGACCTTATCCGGGAAGAGGACTCAATCTCTGTTTAGCATTCGCCGGGCTCGATGTGGAAGACTCAAAACGCCGGTTGCAACAAATGCTGCAAATTATCTACGCGAACAGCACGGGCTGGTTTGCATTTACTGAAAATCATTGACAGAATGAAGGTTCTTACGCAATTCTGCGGAGATTATGGCTGGTACCAATCCTTCCAAGAGGTTGGCAGTTCATCACGGCAGTTTAGCAGAGAAGCTCAGGCATCTCAGCCCGAAACGACAGGAAATCATTCGTCCTGTGCTGGAGAATCCCCGGTCCTATGTCTTACTGAGTGTGCGCGCTCTGGCCGGCAAGCTGGGCACAGATCCAGCGACCACTGTTCGAATCGTCCAGGGCCTAGGTTTTCCGACGTACAAAGATTTCCAGCGGCACTTGCATGATCTGTCGGTGGCCTATGCGACGTCGCTCGATACTTTGAAGGCGGCAAAGCGGGAAGGGACAGGCCCTGCGACGTTCGTACGGGCTGCGCTGCACCGGGACATGCAGAACCTGCATGCGCTCCATAACAGCCTCAATGCCGATAAGGTATGTGCCCTGGCCCGGCGGATCTTTGAGGCCCCGAAGATTCTCCTGTTGGGTGGCGATGCTGCCGCCTCGCTGGTGCACCATCTGGAGTATCACTTCACCGTGATTGGCTTACCGGTCTTGTCGGCCACTACGACCGGAAGGATAAGCCACGTGGTTCGCACGATTGGGAAGCGAGATTTGGTCATCGGCATCAGTTTTCGACGCGGTTTAAGACAGACGGTCGAGGGGCTCCAGGCGGCCCGCCGCAACGGTGCATTCACTGTTGCAATCACCGATACATTTGTTTCACCTTTAGCACGCGCTGCCGACGAGAGCTTCATTGCTTCGGTGGAAACGCCGTCCTTCGGAGCGTCTTACGTGGCGCCAATGGCCCTGATTGATGCAATCGTGTCGGCAGTAGCCAACGTAAAGCCTCGACGAATCCTATCGCTGATCCGGCAGGCAGACGAGGAACAACGCCGAGGATTCCGCTGGTATAGCGCGGAGTACTAAGCTCGATCAATCTTCTCCATTTGATTACAACCCATTAAGGTGGAGCGTGTGCCTCAGGAAGTCGTCATCATCCGTCCCTGCCACACAATCGAAGAGTTCGAAGAGATGGTCGAGCTGGAATTTCGTGTATGGGGATTCGGCGAGCGCGACGTAGTGCCTTCTCAAATGTATGTCGTAGCGTCGAAGATTGGCGGGCAGATTTTCGGGGCATTCGTTGAGGGCAAGCTGGCAGGGTTCGTTCTAGCGTACCCGGGAATCCGGGATGGAGAGCTGTATCTCCATTCTCACATGGCTGCAGTTTTGCCGGAATTCCGCGATCTCGGGATCGGGCGCAAGCTCAAACTGGCGCAACGGGATGATGCCATCACAAGGGGAATTTCGCTGATTGAGTGGACGTTCGACCCCCTCCAATCGCGCAATGCGTACTTCAATCTATGCCGGTTGGGAGTCGTGGTTCGGAGGTACCTATTGGATGCCTACGGATCCACCAGCAGCCCGCTTCACGCAGGGCTGCCCACCGACCGTCTGGTAGCGGAGTGGTATGTAGATTCGCAGAGGGTGAAAGAGGTTCTTTCAGGCAGGGAGCCTCCCCGAGCAGACTCGATACAGCGCGTGCACATCGCCATCAAGGACGATTCGCCGGAAGAAATGCTAGCGATACAGCAGGCCGTGCGTACGCATTTTCAGCAGTTGTTTGCCAAAGGCTATACCGCTACCTGGTTTGAGCGGGAGCCAGCGGGCGGGACTTATGTGCTTGAGCGTTCCGCAAGCAGGACGTAGAGATCCCCTTGCAGGCGCTCTGCCAATCGCGGAAGAAGACTGGCCGCATATTCCTGAAAGTGCGGAGATTGACGATGTTGGTTTAGCGCTTCGTCATCCTGGTACTGCTCGTAAACAAAGAAGCGATGAGGATCGGAACGATGCTGGTGGACGATGTACATAAGGCAGCCGGGTTCCTTTCGAGACGCTGTCTGCAGTTTGCGGAAGATCTCAACCACTGCTTTTTCGTTGCCTGAATTCGCCATCCAGGTAACTGCCAGTATGACCATACGATCTCAGTTTCTCAGATACCCTGTAATCGAATCCAAGGCACTGCGGAAGGCATCGACGAAGAGTGTCTGCTTGCGGTCCGGACCGGTGGAGACAATTCCTACCTTCGCTCCGCTCTCCTTTTCAACGAAAGACAAGTAATCTCGCGCCTTTTCCGGTAGCTGTTCGTATTTGTCGATTCCAAAGGTGTGCGACTGCCACCCGGGCAGCTCGGTATAGATGGGCTCGATACGGTCGAATCCAGATGCCTGAGCGGGAATCTCATGCGTATCCTTTCCGTCAATCCGATACCCGACGCACACAGGAATTTTTGCCAGATCATCTAGAACGTCGAGCTTGGTGACGACCAACCAGCCTGTGCCGTTAATCATGTTGGAATAGCGCAAGAGCGGCAGGTCGAGCCAGCCCGTGCGACGCGGGCGACCGGTCACAGCTCCGAATTCGTTGCCCTTCCTACGCAGGGCTTCACCTACCTCATCGTTCAATTCAGTAGGAAATGGACCGCCGCCAACCCGAGTGCAATACGCCTTGGTGACCCCGGCAACCATTGAGATGGCATTGGGCGGAACACCAGTGCCTGTTGCTGCTCCCCCTGACGTGGCGCTCGACGAGGTAACGAATGGGTATGTTCCGTGATCAATGTCGAGCATCGTGCCCTGTGCTCCTTCAAACATCACCGATTCGCCATCGGCGATTGCTTGATTCAGCAACAGGGCCGTATCGGTGACAAAAGGCGCCACACGGTCAGAGATCTCTGCGTAATCGGCATACATCTTGTCGGGATCGAGGGGTTCGCTGTTGAACAGAGCATGCGCGATGGTGTTCTTCTCCCGACAGGCGTTTTCAATGTGCTTCTTAAGCAGCGCTTTGTCGAGAAGGTCCTGCACGCGCAAGCCGCTGCGCGCCATTTTGTCCGAGTAGGCAGGGCCGATGCCTCGCGAGGTGGTGCCGATCTTCACACGTCCGGGAGCGTTCTCGGCGGCCAGCTCGATCATGCGATGGTAGGGAAGAATAACGTGGGCGCGATTGCTGACAAAGAGATTGCCATCAACTCGTACACCAGTAGCGCGCAGCGCATCGACTTCCTTCATGAAGGCGAATGGGTCAAGTACGACCCCGTTGCCGATCACTCCGCGGCAGCCTTCGCGTAGAACGCCGCATGGAATCAGTTGCAGGATGAACTTCTTGCCGTGGATGGTTACTGTATGACCGGCGTTGTGGCCGCCGGAATAGCGGGCCACGACCTTGAAGCGCTCAGACAGTACATCGACGATCTTGCCCTTGCCCTCGTCGCCCCATTGGGCGCCGACGATGACGGCTGTCTTGCCAGGATTCAACGCGCTGCTCCGATGCGGTGACACGAAAGGAGCTGGAGGCTCCTAGACGGTCACTGAGATTTGCACACAACTCGCCTCTGGCATGCAAGAATCACGAATGCTGGGATGTTCTCGGTCAGGCAGGTTGCGTAACCCTCGATTCTACAAGCCGCACTATCAAGGTGCAATCTTTCAGGACATGCAGTTGTTGTTTCACTAAGACACTGCTGGAGATGCATGATTCTGCAGGCTTTGCCGTACACTAGGGATTCATGCCGGAACTGCCCGAGGTTGAAACCATCGCCCGTGGTCTGCATAAGCGTGTGGCGGGAGATCTGATCCGATCAGTCTGGCTGGGAGAGAAGCCAGAGATCTTCAAGTCTCGGCCTCAGGAGATCGCCGCAGTTCTGGAGCAATCTCGAATTGTTCTAGTTCGTCGCGTCGGCAAACACATCGTGATCGATCTTGAAAGGTTAAGCCGGAAGCAGCGCAGGAATCCAGAAGAGGCTCAGTGGATTATTCACCTGGGCATGACTGGCCGTATGCAAGTGACCGCTCCCCACGCCGAGGTCGCTAAGCATACGCATGTGATTGTGAGGCTGGCTTCAGGCCGCGAGTTACGCTTCGTCGATCCACGCCGGTTCGGACGGTTGGCGGTAGTTAGGCCGAGCGTCAGCAATCCTAATGGTTTCATGCCGCCGGGCGATGAGCCTTTGCAAGCACAAGCAGAGCGGTTCATTGAGTTGTTTCGTAGGAGGAAAACGCCTATCAAGAGCGCGCTGCTGAACCAGAAATTGCTGAGCGGGGTCGGCAATATTTACGCCGATGAGGCGCTGTTCCGGGCCGGAATACGTCCGCGCAGGCGAGCGGCTTCACTCACGTGCGATCAATTGCGCAGGCTCCATCGGGCGGTGCAAGAGGTGCTAGAGGAAGCAATCGAGGCTGGCGGCTCGTCCATCAGCGATTATGTTGATGCCGAGGGCGAAGAAGGATTTTTCCAATTGCGACATAGGGTGTACGGTAGGGAGGGCGAACCGTGCCTGGTTTGCCGGACTCTGGTGAAGCGGGTCGTAATCGGAGGACGAAGCAGCCATTACTGCCCCAATTGTCAGAAGTGAGTTGGGACGGGTCGGGGTTTTCGCAGCCAGGCCTGTCTGCCCCGGCCGGAAAGGAGCGCAATCCGCATGGGTGATTATTCCATTGGAGTGGATCTGGGAGGAACGAACCTTCGCATTGCCGCCGTAGACAGCGATGGAAAGCTAATGGAGAAAGTGACGCTGGGTGCTGAGGTTTCGCGGGGGCGCGATTTCATCATCACCGAGATGTGCAAAGCGATTGAGACTCTGAGGGCCAAGCATCGGCAGGCGGGAGAGTTGCTCGGTATCGGGATTGGAGTTCCGGGGTTTATCGACATGGCGACGGGCATGGTGATGGAGTCTCCTAACCTGCCTGACTGGAAGAGCTTCCCGGTCCGCGACGAGATCGAGAAAAGACTAGGCACTCCGGTGATTCTGGAGAATGATGCGAATTCCGCAGCCATGGGCGAGAAGTGGCTTGGCGCAGGACGCCAGTATGACCACCTGGCGATGTACACGCTCGGCACTGGAGTCGGCGGTGGGTTAGTTTTCAATGGACGACTCTGGCACGGCATGACAGGCATGGCAGGAGAGTTGGGTCATTTCAACGTGTACGCTGACGGGCATCCTTGCGGATGCGGAAGTCGCGGGTGCCTCGAGCAATACGCATCGGCCACGGCGGTTGTAAGAATGGCCAGGGAAGCGATTACCCGAGACGAATCGGCTGAACTGAAACACTTATCACATGATCCGGTACAGTTTACAGCGCGCTCCATATACAACCTTGCGGTGCAACGCGAGACTGCATCGAAGAAGGTCTTTGAGAATGTTGGCAGGGCTTTAGGAATCGGGATTGGAGCCATGGTGAATGCGCTCAATCTGCCTATGTATGTCATCGGCGGTGGCGTCTCGAACGCGTGGGACGCGTTTGCGCCGGCCATGTTTGAGGAAATAAAGTTCCGGTCGTCGATTTACTCGTTAACCTCTCCCGACCGCATCGGCCACGACAAGGGAACCATCATCACCCGCGCTCTGCTCGGCAGTGATGCAGGTCTGTACGGAGCCGCGCGGTTACCGATGTTGGAAGGCTTTTCGCAATTTGAGAAGGGAAGACATACAACGGGATAGCGTGTCCTGGGTGGCGGGTCGGTATGGGCATGTCCGGTAAGAACGCGGTCAAATTCGCCTTCGCTTCTGCGGTGGCGATTTGCTCGCTTGAGCCGATCCTCGAGTGTGGGAGTCCCGAGTCAAGGCTTTCAGGGCTTCCACTTCACGCGGTGTCAGGTGACGGAAGTGACCCGGCTCAACACTCAAGTTCAGTGGCCCATAGCGGACACGTTTGATCTTCTCCACGCGATGGCCGACCTGCTCAAACATTCGGCGAATTTGCCGATTGCGGCCCTCGATTAGGGTGATCTCGAACCAGGGATTCGCCGCGTCACGCGCCAATTTGATCTGAATGGGAGCCGTATGAACGCCGTGAGAGCGGCGTTGCATTGAACCTTTCGGTGATTGGAGAGGCGTCGATTCCGGTGGTAAGAACATTCCGGCACGTAATTTTGCAATCTGCGCCTCAGTTGGCCTACCAGTTACCTTGACCAGGTAAGTCTTGGG
>Ga0310912_10001523_pt1 | contig 12645 bp, 11 predicted proteins | sample GREbulkMGOX080_FD_203443 | JGI IMG/M metagenome (GOLD analysis project Ga0310912, IMG submission 203443) | Lab enrichment of tropical soil microbial communities from Luquillo Experimental Forest, Puerto Rico - GRE.bulkMG.OX080 | ecosystem: Environmental > Terrestrial > Soil > Tropical forest >...
ATTTCCGGGCACCGGCGGGCCGGCCGGGCGCCGGTCGCGAGCGCACCGGTGCCGATGGGGACGATCTCGTCTTGCCGATTCCGGTCGGGACCCAGATCATGGATGCCGAGAACCGGGATGTGCTCGCCGATCTCACTCGCTCCGGCGAGCGGCGGGTGTTCTTGAGGGGCGGTGATGGCGGCTTCGGCAACGCCCATTACAAGAGTTCGACCAATCGGGCGCCCCGGCGCGCCGATCCCGGCTGGCCCGGCCATGAGGCCTGGGTTTGGCTGCGCCTCAAGCTGATCGCCGATGTCGGTCTGGTCGGCCTGCCGAATGCCGGTAAGTCGACGTTCCTCGCCGCAGTCTCGCACGCGCGGCCCAAGATCGCCGACTACCCGTTCACGACGCTGAAGCCGCAGCTCGGCGTCGTGCGAATGCATGACGAGGAATTCGTATTGGCCGACCTCCCCGGTCTGATCGAGGGTGCGAGCGAGGGTGCCGGGATCGGCACCCGCTTTCTCGGTCATGTCGAGCGCTGCGCGGTGATCCTCCATCTGGTCGACGGCACCCTCGAGGATGTCGCGGGTGGCTATCGCGCGATCCGCCAGGAGCTTGCGCTCTATGGTCACTGCCTTGTCGACAAGCCCGAGATCGTCGGGCTCAACAAGACCGACGCGCTCGACCCCAGGACAGCGAGCGCCAGGTGCGCCGACCTGCGCCGCGCGGTCGCGCGCGGCACGCCGGTGCTCCCCGTGTCGGGCGCGATCGGGGCCGGTGTGCCGGAGGTGCTCGAAGCGGTGCGTACCGCGATCGCCGCCGCGCGCGGCAGGCGGCCCAAACTCGGGCCGTCGGCGTCGCCGCGCAATGATGCCGCTAGATCCGCGCAAGCCCCACCCCAGCTCCCGGGAGCACGCTGATCTTCGTCCTTTTCGCCCCGCGGCGCGGGTGCCCCTGCCGCGCTCTTGCCTAAACAGAGATCCGCCCGATATAACAGGACTGTGCGCAATTGTGAGTTAATGAATTAGTATGTCAGCAATGATGGATCCGATACCAAACCGGATCCGAGGGTTTTTCGGGCTTCCCTGCCGGTTCCCTGCCACGCCTTCGATTCTTGCCCGGCGTCGTATACAAGTCTATGATCCAACGCGATTTTTTGGTGTGTGTGGGGTCCCGAAAAAATTTTTTCCGGGTTTTCCCTGCGCGGCAGGGAAAGATAGAAGCGGCGCTACCCGGCCCGGTTTCACCCCTTTGGCACCAAGACGGCCACAGGCTCGGCAGCTATGGACCGATCCCGGCGCGCATCGTCGCGGCACAGCCGGCGCCGCTCGCCCGTAAGGCATGAGATCACCGCTTCTCAGCCCCCGCCCTCTCGCTGACGCGGGTCCATCCCTCTCCCGCGCGCGGGAGAGGGGAGGGTTGGGGGGCCTTGCGAGCGGCGAAGCTCCGACGCCGGCGGAGGCGCTCGCCGGAGCGCGCCGGCTCGTCGTCAAGATCGGCTCGGCGCTCCTGGCCGCAGATAGCGGCGAGATCAGGCGTGGCTGGCTCGCGGCCCTTGCCGACGACGTCGCACGCTGCCACGCCCGCGGCCAGGAAGTGATCCTCGTCTCCTCGGGGGCGATCGCGGTCGGCCGCCGTCACCTCGGCCTCGGCCGGCGGCGACTTCGACTCGAGGAAAATCAGGCGGCCGCCGCGACCGGTCAGATCCGTCTGGCGCACGCCTATCAGGAGGCGCTCGCCCGTCACGGCATCACCGTCGCGCAGATCCTGTTGACCCTCGACGACACCGAGGAGCGTCGGAGGCATTTGAACGCGCGCGCCACCTTTGCCCAGCTGTTGTCGCTCGGCGCCGTTCCGGTGGTCAACGAGAACGACACGGTCGCCACCGCCGAGATCCGCTTCGGCGACAACGACCGGCTCGCCGCCCGCGTCGCGCAGATGACGAGCGCCGACATGCTAGTGCTGCTCTCCGACATCGACGGGCTCTACACCGCCGATCCGCGCAAAAGCTCGGAGGCGCGGCACGTTCCGATCGTGCGCGAGATCGGGCCGGAGATAGAGGCGATGGCCGGCGAGGCCGCACCCGGCTTTAGCTCGGGCGGCATGGTCACAAAGCTCGCCGCCGCCCGCATCGCGATGGGCGCCGGCTGCCACATGCTGATCGCTCAAGGGAAAGGAGCTGGCTCCCCGCTCGCGGCGATCGAGGCGAGATGTCGCGCGACGTTGTTCCTGACGCGCGCCGAACCGCGATCGGCTCGCAAAGCATGGATCGCTGGCGCCGTTAACCCGTGCGGCATTCTCACCGTCGACGATGGTGCCGCTGGCGCGTTGCGCCGCGGCAAGAGCCTATTGCCGGCCGGCGTCGTCGCGGTCGAAGGGGTTTTCGAGCGCGGCGACGCAGTGATCATCCGCACCCGCTCCGGCAGCGAGACCGGGCGAGGCCTTTCGGCCTATTCGAGCGCCGACATCCGCCGCATCGCGGGCTACAAGAGTGGTGAAATTGCCGGTATCCTGGGCTACCGTGGGCGCGACGAGATTATTCATCGCGACGATCTGGTGGTGACCTAAAGCCGATGACAGCTGACACCTTGCTGCGCGAACGGACCCACACTTCAGAGCCCGATCTGGCGGCGACGATGGCCGAGATCGGGCATCGTGCGCGCGGGGCAACGGCCGCTCTTGGCCTCGCCTCGGCCGAAGCCAAGGCCACGGCATTGCGCGATGCGGCGCGAGTGGTGCGGGACCGGGCCTCCGAGATCCTTGCCGCCAATGCGCACGATCTGGAAGAGGCCGAAGGCGAGGGTCTGTCCTCGGCATTGCGTGATCGGCTCGCACTCGATCCCAAACGATTAGAGGCGATCGCCGCGGGGCTCGAGGCGATCGCCGATCTGCCCGATCCGGTTGGCCGCGTGCTCGCCTCCTGGACAAGGCCGAACGGGCTCGCGATCGAGCGGGTCGCGGTGCCGCTCGGGGTCATCGGGATCATTTATGAGAGCCGGCCTAACGTCACTGCGGATGCCGGCGGGTTGGCGCTCAAATCCGGCAATGCCGCGATTCTACGCGGCGGGTCGGAGAGCTTCCATTCCTCGCGCGCGCTGGTCGCGGCGTTGCGTGAGGGGTTGCACGTGGCAGGCCTGACGGAAGATGCGATCCAGCTGGTGCCGACGCGTGACCGCGCCGCGGTCGGGCTGATGCTGGCGATGAGCGGGGTCATAGACATTATCGTCCCGCGCGGCGGCTCTTCGCTGATCGAGCGGGTCCACCGCGAGAGCCGGATCCCGGTGATCGCCCATCTCGAAGGGCTCTGCCACACCTATATTGACGGTGCGGCCGACCCCAGGAAGGCAAGGGCGATCGTGCTTAATGCCAAGATGCGGCGGGTGTCGATCTGCGGGGCGACCGAGACTCTGCTCGTCGACCGCAAGGTTGCAGCGACACTCCTGCCGCCGATCCTCGCCGATTTGCGAGCCGCCGGCTGCGAGCTGCGCGGCGATCCCGAAGTCCTCGCACTCGACGCCTCCGTCACGCCGGCGACCGAGCAGGACTGGCGCACCGAATATCTCGACGCGATCCTGGCGATCCGCGTCGTCAACGGCGTAGAGGACGCGATCGCCCATATCGAGCGCTTCGGCTCGCACCACACGGATGCGATCGTGACCGAGGATCGAGGGGTGGCAGAGCGCTTTCTGCGCGAGGTGGACAGCGCCATCGTGCTGGTCAACGCCTCGACCCAATTCGCCGACGGCGGCGAGTTCGGTATGGGAGCCGAAATCGGCATCTCGACCCAACGGCTGCCGCCACGCGGACCGGTCGGTGCCGCCGAGCTGACGACCTATAAATACCTCGTGCGCGGCAGCGGGCAGGTGCGTCCCTGAGCGCCCCCGGCCGGGGTCGGCCTAGCACGGGCCGGCATCGCCGCATCGGGCTGCTGGGCGGCTCGTTCAATCCCGCCCATGGCGGGCATCTGCATTTGAGCCTGCTGGCCCTCCAGCACCTCGCGCTCGACGAAGTATGGTGGCTGGTTTCGCCGCAGAACCCGTTGAAGCCGGTCGCCGGGATGGCGCCGTTCGCCCTTCGGCTGGAGCAGGCCCGGCGAGTAGCCGCCGGACACAGGCGCATTGTTGTCAGCGATCTCGAAAGCCGGCACGGGGGCTCGTACTATACTGCCGACACCTTGAAGGCGTTGCGTCGCCGCTTTCCGGGGTGGCGCTTCGTCTGGCTGATGGGTGCCGACAACCTCGTGCAGCTGCGCCACTGGGAACGGTGGAGCGACATCTTTCGGACGGTCGCAATTGCCGTGTTCGACCGCCCCTCGCAATGCCTGAGGGCGCTCGCCGGCCTCCCCGCAAGACGCTTTGCCCAGAACCGCGTGCCGATCTCGGCGGCGCGCCGGCTGGCGGAGATGAAACCGCCGGCCTGGGTGTTTTTCCACAGCCGGCTCGACCCAAGCTCGGCGACGCGGATTCGTTCCGAGCGGCCAGAGATTTTGTCCCACGACTTGACGGAGCACAGACCCGAATTGTCGACGATCACCACGCTCACTCTCCCCACCCGGCAGATGCAACGCCAATCGTCGCCGTCCCTCCTCGAGCTGATCCAGCACACGCTCGAGGATGGCAAGGCCGAGGACATCGTCACGATCGAGCTCGCCGGTAAGACCACGATCGCCGATCAGATGGTGATCGCCAGCGGCCGCTCGGCCCGGCAGGTCGTGGCGCTGGCCGAGCATCTCGACGAGGTGTTGTCCCCCCACATGCGGATCTCAGTCGAGGGCAAGACGCAGGGCGACTGGGTGCTGATCGACGCGAGTGACGTGATAGTGCATCTGTTCCGGCCCGAGATCCGCGCCTACTACAATCTCGAAAAGCTTTGGGGCGAAGCCTTGCTGGACAGCGAGGCGGCTCACCAGTAGCTCGCGGACGCCACCGATCCGATACCGCCTTCTCGCCATCGGCAAGCTGCGCAACGGTCCGTTTGCGGAGCTGCAGGCGCTTTACGCCGGGCGGATCGTGCCGCCCGCCGTGATTGTCGAGATCGAGGTGCGGCAGCGTTTGCCCGTTTCGGCGCTGAAGGCGCGCGAGGCCGCGCTGATCCTCGAGGCATTGCCGGCGCAGGCGCGGTTGATCGCCCTCGACGAACGCGGCGCCATGTGGTCGAGCCGGGATCTTGCCGACCGGCTCACGGGCTGGCGCGATCAGGGTGTGTCTGAACTCGCCTTTGCGATCGGCGGCGCCGATGGCCTCGGCGCCGAAGTCCTCAATCGCGCCGACGTGAAAATGTCACTCGGCCCGATGACATGGCCACATCTCTTGGCCCGCAGCCTGCTGCTCGAGCAGCTCTACCGCACCCAGCAGATTCTCGCTGGCCACCCCTATCACCGGGAATAACCTGGGAGCGGACCCGCGCGGCGATGCCGCCTTGCGGTGCCGGGTGAGGGATTCGAACCCCCGACCTTCGGTTTACAAAACCGCTGCACTGCCACTGTGCTAACCCGGCAAAATCAGTCACTTAGTTCGGGCCACCTGACCGTTGCTACCGAAATTGCTACCGAACCATCTTATTTCTGCCGTGCAACGGCCTTTATAGCACCCCGGAACGCCGCGTCGAGCCGACCCGCGGCGTCTTCCTGCATCGTCGCCGTCACGTGGCTGTAAAGGTCGAGCGTCGTGCTAATCGTAGAATGACCGGGTCGTTCTTGCGCTACCTTCGGATGCACACCGGCGAGCAACAGTTGCGTCGCGTGGCCGTGGCGAAGGTCATGGAAACGAACGCGCGGGAAGTCTCTCAGTCGAGTGAGGAACCGCGGGAATTCGTGCGTCAGGCTCTGCGGTTATAGCGGCTCGCCGTCACGCCGGGCGCAAACGAGAGTGTCCTCGGTTTGCCGCACCCCAAGTGGAAGAAGGTCTTCGGCTTGCTTCCGCTTCAGTCGGCGCAATTCCTCGATGGCGAAACTCGGAAGCGTGACGGCGCGGGTGCGGTCCGTCTTTGGTGACTCGAAGCGCAGGACCGCCTTGGTCTGCTCCAAGCTCTTGACGATTCACAGCGTGCCGTGGTCGAGATCGACGTGGCGCCAGCGAAGCGCTAGGGCTTCACCGCGCCGTGCGCCGGTCGAGAGCGCAATCAGCACCGGCCAATAGATGTGCAAATGCATTACTGCGTCGCGAAGCTGACTGCTCCGGGGTAAGCGTCGCCATCTCCGGCGCTCGGCTTTCGGAAGCCGCTTTCGGAACGCATCGCGGGGATTGCGGGCGATCAGCTGTTGCTCGACAGCGCGGCCGAGCGCGCCGCCGAGGATGCGGTGTATGTGGCGCCGGTCTGGGGTGAGAGGCCGCCCGGTTTACCGTCCAGCCGTCCGCCTGTGGCCAGTCGTTGTAAACAGCTTGAATATGGACGGGCGCAAGCTTCGTCAGTTGCAGGTTGCCGAGCGCAGCGTGAGAAAGTTGTTGACGATTTCGGCATAACGCTCGGCTGTCCGGTGCGCGACTTCCTGGCGGGTCGCGTAGAGCCATGTCGTTAGCCAGTTTCGCATCGTGATCCGGTTGGGATCGACGTGTTCGCCTGTGTCGACAGCGGAGCAGGCGCCGTAGCTCTCTCCCTGCATCTCTACGGCTGCCGCGCACTTTCGTCGTTCGTAGCCAAACCCGAATTCTCGCGACCCCCGGCGTGCGGCCCCAGTTTCCCCGTACCTGTCTAAGAGTGACTAAGGCCCGCTGCCGAACGCGGGCCGCAAGCTTTCTGAGGACGCGCTGCCGCTCTCGCTCGCGGGCAGCTTCGCGCTCAAGTGGGCCGTCGAGCACCGCCTTAACGCCGATCGAAAGGAGGACGCGCATCACCTGCATCTGAAACGAGCAGCGAAGCGGGTCGAGCTCCGTATGGACCCCCACGACAGGATCTCGTGGCAACGATCGAGGCCGATCAGGTGCTCGATCTTCTGTTCTGTCGTAAAATGCCGCCAGCCGTGCGGAAGATCAGCCCTGCGAGGCATGTAAGGGAAAGCGATGACGCTGCCGTCGTCGAGACGGAGCGGAAAGCCTGCCATTGGGTCGGGTATGTGGCGAGTCCGCGCAGTTGCGGCAAGCCGGGCATCTTCGCGCGCGTGTCAGGAGGGGGTCTGCCCAGCGCCCCCGCGCCGCGTCGGCAGAGCCGCGATCTGCCCCATGGCTAATTCGAGGTCGCTCCGAGTGAGATGCTGCTCGTCAAGCCGCGGCGGGCGAGTGGGTAGCAAAAATAGCTGGTCTTCGTCTGACATGCCCGGCAGTTTGCCGGGTGATGGTTGCGCAACAGTAAAGCGCAACCGGAGCGCCATAACAAAAAATTATGCGACAAACTCAACCCCTGCGAATGCGGGTAAAAGTATCACGAAATCGTCCAGGGGGCCGCAGCCTTCCTAGCAAAGCGACGGTGGAGACGCGCCGCGCCTTTCCAGATTGAAACGAAGCATCTCTTGTAAGCGCCTTTCGATTGTTCGCAGAAACGGCCTAGTGTGGCTGCTATCAGGAACGTACCCCCAAACATCCATATCAACGCGAAAACAGGAGCAGTTGACGGTAGGACGATCCGGTAGACCGTTAGGAAGGACAGTAACGGCTGGTGGAACAAGTAGAGCGCGAAGGTCATCGAACCGAGCCAGCGAACAAACCCGGTGAAAGGAAGGATTACGGGTTCCGCTTTTTCGGAGAACGCATCGAACGCCAGTAGACTCGTCGCAAAGCAAATGACTGCAGCATAAGAGGCCAGGAGCTCGCCTAGATGTTTATCGGGCATCCGCAGGAACTCTAGCGGTATGCGAATGTGTTCCCGAATGAGAGGACACAGCAAAAGCAAGAAGATGAAGACCATCCATACGACGATCGCGAATCCGGGGTGCAGTTGCCGATGATGCCGGACATAATAGGTCGCATAACCAACCATCCATGTCGGCGCCATTAAAATCACCGTTGGACCCGCAACCATGCTCAGCAAGAGGATGCCGAGCAGCCGAGTTCGGCCGTTTGCGAAGACGACGAGAGCGATGGCTACGTAATAGGAGCACTCGAAGCTCAACGACCACATAGCATGGGTGTTGGGCGGCTCGAGATCGGGCCACAGCCAGAAATGACCCATGAACAGTGCCGTTCCGAGGTAATGAAGAGCGACACTGGTGTTGTCGAGCGAATCAAATTCCGGGTGTGCAGCCGGATATTTCAATTTCACGAAATAGCTGCAGGCGGCGGCCAGTATCAACGCCGGCAGAACGACGGAGTAAAGGCGGCCAAATCTGCTTGCAGCGTATTCGAGCAGCGTCCGCTCGCGTGTCGCCATGACATGCGCGATTACATAGCCGGATAAAACGAAAAAGACGGTGACAGCGATCTGGCCGTAGGAATCCAAATGACGATCCCAGAAGGGAAGAGCTGCCCAGTACGGCGCAAAATTATGTGAGGTGCGTACCCTGAAATGCGCGAGAAACACCGTCATCGCCGCTGCGAAGCGCACGAGATCGAGGTAAAGCGAGGTTGCGCTCCTCATAGGTTTGGCACCGGTATTGGTGTTCTTTAGCCCCCACAGGGAATGCGGGAGCATCGGAAACCAGCAGCGCTTGCATTTCGCCGGATATGCGGCGGAAATGCAATATTCCTCTCGTTACGATCATGTCCGCCGGGTATTGACCGACATTCCTCGGATTCCCGATGGTTTGACGCCAGGGTCGCCCCTTCCGGCGTCTTCGGCAACGGTACATCGCGAGTAGCGTGCGCGGCTGGCAGTCGTAGCAGCCAGTAAGCGTTGCGCAAGCACGGAAACACGCTGATTTGCTGGCATCAGGGCGCACCTCTGCCGTCGTGATCTCTCGCATCTGCGCTCGTCGGCTGGTCATCTGGTGCCAGCGTCGCCCGCAGCCGGGCGATCAGAGACAGGATGTCCGCGAACATCTGTCGTGATACCCGTGACCTCGGCCAGCTGGAAGTTGACATAGCGGCCGTGGCTGGCGACCTTCGCGCCGATCTTGATCAGCCTCTCGATAGAGCGCGGGTGGATTGTGCGGCAACGCGGCGATCAGCTGCAACGCCCCCTTGACCGATATGACCGTTCTTTTACCCTGCCATCACCGCTCTCACGCGCTTAACCGGGCCGTTGCTGACACCGCACAGCTTGGCGGTTTTTAAGATGCCATGGCCGGCAAGAAGTGATGCCCGAGTGGGCCCTAGGCTGCGCTCCCGATCTTCGGCCGGCCAATCGCCTTCCCAGACGGTACCCATTTACGGTTCAATCGCAGGTTTACGAAACCACGCAAGCCCCAAGCCAGCGAAACCAAAGAAGCCGTGACGAAACCTCTTTGGATGATTACGGCGTGTGTCACGGCGCTACCAGCGGCTGCGCGGCGCCCCTACCGACAACGGCGTTCGACGGCACCTATGGCCGGCGTGTCCGCAGTTTCGACGAGGTCGGAACCCGGCAGCGGTAACAGATACTGTCATCAGCCGGCCGTTCCTTCTCCACTGACGATCAGGGACGGCGTCGTTCAGCCGACCGGCGGCGAGGGATGGCGCGGAAGGTTAGCCCTCAAGGCGGGTTGGTAGTTCGAGACTTGGGGGGCGGCAGGTCAATGCACAGATTGACCCCAGCGGCACCATAACGGGGTATCACCCCGGTCCGACACGCAAGACCACTTTCGTGTGGCGCAAGCAGCCTGGGTGAACCCGACCTGAGCGCACCACCCGGCCCGCGGCCGCGGTTTTCCCCGCACGACCGTCGAGCCTGTGAGGCGGGCGCCCCGCGCGCGCGTACGCGAAGCGCGAATGGCTCCTATCGGGCGAGACTGTGGGAAAACGCGTGGGATGAGGCGGCCGATGCGCGGTGTTCCCCGGCAAGACAATTGCGATGCCGGATAGATCGACCGGCGCGTGCGGCTTGAACGAGGCGATCAGGTCCTGATCGCCGCCATCAGTGGTCCCACACCGAAGATCGTGATCATTCGCTTCAGGTTATAGGCCAGAACGTGGAGGCTGATCTCGGTTCGGACCTTGTCGAGGGTCCGGGTCAGGAAGTGGGTGGCGCCTATCCAAGCTTTGAGGGTTCCGAACGGGTGTTCGACGGTCTGTCGTCGCACCCCCATGGCCTCGGGCATGCGGTCGAGCTGGTCCTGCATCCTGTCGAGCACGTCCTCATGCTCCCAGCGCTTGATGATCCGCCGCTGGGTCGGCGTGCACCGGGGTCTGAGAGGACAAGTGGAGCAGGCGCTCAGGTGGCGGTAGCGGTCGAAGTCTTCCGTGTGATCCACCCGCCGATGAATTTTGGTCAGTTTTGCGCCCGCTGGGCAGGTGTAATGGTCGTGCTCGGCGTCGTAGATGAAGTCCTGCCGGGTGAACAAACCGCGCTTGGCCCCGCTTGACGTCAGGGTCTTGGGCACGACAGGTGCGATGCCCGTGCCTTCGCACGAGAGGACCTGGTCGCCGTTGAAGTAGCCGCGGTCGGCCACGGCGGTGATCTGCTCGCCGCCCGTGGCCTGCTGTGCGGTGAACGCCATGGGCGCAAGCTGGTGGCGGTCGTACCCCTGATTAGTCACCTCGTGGGCCACGATCAGATGGTGCTCGGCGTCGACGGCGATCTGTACATTGTAGCCAACGGTGGCGGTCCCTTTGCCGCTGGTCGCCATCGAACGGGCGTCGGGGTCGGTCAGCGAGCCTTGCTGGTCGGGTGCGTCCTGAACCGCCTGCTCCATCATCTTCAAGGCATGCATCTGCCGGCGCAGGCCGGCAATCTTCTCCTTCAGCCGGACCGACTTGGCCTCGGCGACATCGCCCTCTTCGCGGTCGGCCCGGTCCAGCGCTCTCAGGTAACGCGCGATGCTGGCGTCGACTTGCTCCATCCGCCCGATGACCTTGGCGACCGTGTAATTTTTATCGCGATTGTTCACCGCTTTGAACTTGCTGCCGTCAATCGCAACAACGACGCGGGTGAACAGGCCCAGCTCGCGGCACAACACCACAAACCGGGCACACACCGCCCGGATCGCCGCGCCATTGTCCTTGCGGAAGTCGGCGATCGTCTTGAAGTCGGGTGCCAGCCGCCCGGTCAGCCACATCAGCTCGATATTGCGCTGCGCTTCCCGTTCGAGCCGCCGGCTCGACTGCACGCGGTTGAGATAGCCGTAGAGATAGATCTTCAATAGCGTCGCTGGATGGTACGCTGGGCGCCCGGTGGTCTCGGGGACGACACCGTCGAAGCCCAGTGTCGCCAGATCCAGTTCGTCGATGAACGCTTCAATAACCCGGACCGGGTTGTTCTCCCTCACGTAGTCATCCAGACAGTGAGGGAGCAACGCTGCTTGCCGCCGGTCCTCGCCTTCCACAAAACGTTTCATCCCGCCAGCCCCCAATAGCAGGACATTAACCTATCACGTTAGGGCCTTTTCACATCTGTGGACGCCTCCGTGAGCGCAAGAAGAATCTTGGAGACGGTATTGCACGTAGTCAGGTGCTGACATCTGTTCGGCCTTTGCTGCGGCCGTTCATCTGCCGCGGGCCGGTATGGGAGTTCGCAGACCGGGTCCAAATCACACCCACGCGCTCGAGGCGCAGTGTGAAAAACTGGCTTCCCGATCCCGTCTCTCATTGACTGTGCGCCATACTTTTCTTTCGACCCTCCGACGCCTCCGACGCCTCCTGATCGCGGGCGGCTTTAAGCCGCTGCGAGAGGAGCTCGATAGATCTCACCCGTCGCCAGTAAGGCCCAAACGGTGCGTGCCATCTTGTTGGCGAGTGCAACGATCACAAGCATCCGTGGCTTACGCGCCAGCATCTGCCCAAGCCAGGACCCCGATTGGGTGCCGTGTTTGATAGCCTTGCGAACAACGGAACTCGCTCCAATGATCAGCAGGCGCCGCAGCGTTCGCTCGCCCATTTTCGAGGTCGCACCGAGCTTTTGCTTGCCGCCGCCGGAGTGCTGCGACGGCGTAAGCCCGACCCAGGCCGCGAAGTCGCGGCCCCTCCTGAACGCGCCCGCAGGCGGTGCCATCGCCGCCAATGCCGTAGCGGTTACTGGACCCACTCCAGGAATGGTCGTGAGCCGTCGCACCTCGTTGTCTTCGCGGGCGCGACGAGCGACCTCGCGGTCGAGAAGGGTAATCCGTTCGGACAGGAATTGCAGCGAGGCGATGAGCACGCGAAGCACTATCCGGGCGGCCTCAGGCAGATCGGTGGCCGGATCTTCTACCTGTTCGATGAGCTTCGCGACGTGACTGGGGCCCTTGGCGACAACCAACCCATATTCTCCGAGATGGCCGCGCAAGGCGTTGATCGCCTGTGTCCGCTGCCGTACCAAAAGGTCCCGTGCTCGGAAGACAACGGCGTTAGCCTGGGCTGCTTGGCTCTTCACCGCCACAAAGCGCATCGTCGGCCTCTGCGCCGCCTCGCAGATCGCCTCGGCGTCAGTGGTATCGTTCTTCTGCCGCTTCACAAACGGCTTTACGTAGGCCGGCGGGATAAGACGGACCATATGGCCAAGCTCGCCGATCCCGCGCGCCCAATAGTGGGCGCTACTGCAGGCTTCCATCGCTACCACGCACGCTGGTCGATCGGCAAAAAACTTAAGCACCTGCTCGCGTCGCAGCCGCTTCCGAAATACGACATTGCCGGATGCATCAGCTCCGTGTGCCTGAAATACTCGCTTCGCTAAGTCCAAACCGAT
>Ga0310912_10001524_pt1 | contig 12643 bp, 13 predicted proteins | sample GREbulkMGOX080_FD_203443 | JGI IMG/M metagenome (GOLD analysis project Ga0310912, IMG submission 203443) | Lab enrichment of tropical soil microbial communities from Luquillo Experimental Forest, Puerto Rico - GRE.bulkMG.OX080 | ecosystem: Environmental > Terrestrial > Soil > Tropical forest >...
AACCGCGCGTGGAAAGTGCCGCGATGATTGCACGCGACATTCCAAACGACGCGGGCCACTCTGATGTCGTTACGCTGGATGGTCCGCCGTGGATCAGCAGGACCAGTGGATATTTCTTGCCGGGCTCGATTTTCGCTGGCGGCACTAGCCAGCCCTGAATGTTAGACCCTTCGTTCGTCCACTCGATGCTTTCCGCTTTGCCCCAGTCCGCTTGCAAGCCAGAGTTGTTGTTGGTCAGTTGACGCCATTCGCCGAGTGGACCGGCAAAAACCTCCGGTGGCGCGTTGTAACCGCTAAGCTCCGCCGCCGCGACCTTGCCGTCGCTCGACAGCGCGAAGTCAGGAAAATTTCCAAACGCGTGAATACCTTCAGATCCTTTCCAGATTGTGTGCGCTGAATTGTTGGTCAGGTTCAATTCGGAAATCGCGCTGCCGCCACCGACGTACTCGACGAGCAGAATTCGATCGGCTGTCTGCCAGAAGAATGAATTTACCGAAGCTTTTCGGCTCGACGTGCGATTCGTGACATCGCGACCGTCGGCGCTCATGCTGAAGAGATCACCGCCGTGAAATCCTTCGTCACTCATTAGACCTTCAATGAACGCGATCGATTTACCATCCGGCGACCAGCGCGGAACGGCGACTTGGAACGAGGGTTTGTAGATTGATGTCGCGTTACTGTTCGCGTTATTAATTGTGTAAATCTGCGCGATCCACCAATTGTTGTCTCCGGGACCGGGCGCTGCCGTCGCAACAAACATTTTGTCGTCGGGCGACCAATCAAAATCGTAAACGTGAAGGTCTGGCGGTGACACCTGGCGCAGTTGCCCGCTCGCGATATCGAGAACAGCAATCCGCTGATTGTGAATGGCGGTGTCGATCACACCAGTTGTTGCGGGCGCAGCCATCAAAGGACCGCCGCCGCCCGCGCCTTCAATGTACAGAAAAGCAATCTGTTTACCGTCGTGCGACCAACGCGGTCGCGCGGCGTATCCATTTAGGTTGGTAATTCTCTTTGCGCCCGAACCATCGACGTTCACCGTCCATAGTTGTCGCTGGTCTCTTTCACCGGCGCTGGAGAAAAATGCCAGCGTCTTCGAATCCGGGGACCACGCGGGATCGAAATCAGTCCTCTCACCGCTTATCGGAAGCTTAACGAGTTTAGCGGGCGCGTTTCCGGAGACTTCACGGATATACGTCTGTTTCGATGTTGTTGCAGCAGTGGATTGCACCCATGCGACATGTGTGCCGTCAGGCGAAAGAGCGATGTCGCCGTACAAAACAGTCTTGCCCAGTTTTTCCGTCAACTGCTGCATATTTTGAGCTGTTAAGGTCATCGGCAGGAGAAACGCGACGAAAAAATGCTTCATCTTGTGATCCTGACAAACGCATGATGCAGCGACAAGCAAACACAATCCGGCAGAGCGAGGGCTGTAGTGTGCGCTGTCCTCAGCGCATTCGGAGCGTTCTGTTACTTCGCTGAGCTCCGCTGAGGACAGCGGACGCTACAGCACGCTTGGATTGTTGTCAGATCTGGTAGCGAGCGCTCGTGCAATCAGCTACGATCTGACCATGGCTCGACCTCGAATCCGCGTCGCAACCTCAGGCGATTGGAATGCATTGGCTGAGATGAGATATCGATTTCGTGCTGAACTAGGATCACCCACGGAATCAAAATCTCGGTTTCTGCGCAGGTGCACATCGTGGATGCAGAAACGTTTTGGCTTCGGCTCGTCTTGTTGGCGCTGCTGGGTTGTTGACGATGGCAAACAGTTGCTCGGTCATGTTTGCGTGCAGTTGTTCGAGAAAATGCCGAATCCGGTTAACGAACCGGAGCTTCACGCGTACGTGACCAATTTTTATGTTGTCCCGGAAAAGCGCGACCAGGGCCTAGGCAAGAAACTGTTGGCGAAAGCATTGTCGTGGTGTCGCGGTCAGTGCGCAGATGCCGTAATTCTGTGGGCGAGTGCTGGGAGGAAATCGCTTTATCGGCGATGTGGTTGGGTTGAACCAGGCGATATTTTGGAGCTACGAGGCCGTAGTCTTCGGCGCTGCAATTAAGTGCGCAGCGCCTTCGTAAATCGGACCAGTTCGTCGACGACTCGTTCAATTCGAGCTCTGATTTTTTCGTCGTTGATGTGCTCGCCGTCGAAAGCATGGGATGTGGCAAACGCGAAACGCGGAATAATGATACAACGAAAATCGAGCATGAGGCTGTTCGCGTACGCCATCACCGACATATAACTCCCGTGGCCTCCAGCTGCGCAAAGGAAGCCGACGATTTTGTCTTCCCACGCGCTTCCAGTCAGCTCGATCATGTTCTTGGTCGCCGCGGCCACGTCGTAATTATAAACTGGCGCGGCGATGAGGATGCCATCAGCATGTTCAATAGCCGCGCTCAGTTTTTTTGAACCGGGCATTCCATAACATTTGTCTGCATCGCACAACGGGAGATCCATCTCACGGATATCGACCCAATCGCAATCGACTTTCTTTTTTTGCATATGCGCAAACGCGGCGCGCCCCATCCGGCGGCTATTACTGTCGGGATTGCCGCTGGTGCTGATCACAAGATGCTTCGGCATGGAGCTATCGTAAGAGCAAACGCCGAACGCTCAACGTCTAACGCCCAACATCGAACTTAGATATCTGAAGAATGCCGAAAAGTAGGAATCCGATTCTCCGTTTTTCCTGCTTTCCTTAGCGGTTTTGCGTTCTGTCGTAAGGAATGATGTTGTCCCACTCGTCGGCGGAAGAGCGGGCGACGAAGGCGACAACCGGCTCGGTGCGACTCATGTTGAACACTTCATGTGGCACGCCGGGCTTGATGTAGATGAAATCGCCGGCCTCATTTTCGATCACGTGTTTCAGACCGGGTCCGAATTCGTGGCGGACCTTTCCTTTGATGATGTACAGGATTACTTCGAAGTCGACATGGATATGTGCATACGCAACGCCGCCGGGCGGGATTGTGGCGATGTTTGCCGACAGATTCGTTGTGCCCACATTTTTCCGCGACATGCCTTGCTTGTAATGAATACCGTTCCAGTCCCGTCGCGCACCGCCACCGCGAATGGTCAGGATTCCACCACGATCTTCCACGGCCTTCGGCTCGATATTATCTGTCGCGGGTCTCATTTACTTTTACGAAAGAAATCGTCGAGCGCTCGATTGTAAGCCATCCAACCTCTCGGCGTGGGATGTTCACGACGAGCAATTAAAAACCTCGGGTCAGCATCATGCTGTTCAAACTCGATTACGGGGAAATGATATCGTTGCGCAAGCTCTCTCATCCGCTCGTAATAGACTTCGCGCGCTGACCACGAGACGCCTCTGGCGGCATTTGCATCGATTGGCATGCTCAAAATCAGTGGATCGGTCTTAAGTTGCGCAAGCGTGCGGAACAGGAGCTCCACGTCGGTCCATTCACTTGCGGCAGCGATCCGGGCGCGAAACGCCGCATCTTTGGCGGGCTGAACTGAGTTGAAGGATCCGCCTTGTCGATCCTTAACAAACGGTGACTTCGATGTATGCGGCTGGCGTGAATGGACAGGTCGCAACCAGTCTGGAATCGATCTGCCTCCGGCCAGGATGTAGACGAGCGCTTCAAAATGATCTTGCAGGTCGAGCATGACATTTTGCAGCTTCCCTAGCGGCCAGATACCCATCAGAACCATACGATCCATCGGGCCATCGGAAGCAAAACATTGGGCAGCAAGCTTGACCAGGTCATTCTCTGCCAAAGTGTCGGGGAACTGTAACATTCGCTTCGCGATCGCAGTCTTTAGATCAAAATCGATAGCGTTACCGAAGAGGAGACCACTGGCTGCGGGTAGTGAGAAGTTTCCCAAATAATACTCGGGCCGGGCAGGCCTTAAGAACGAGCTTGCCGACAGCGAGATAGCAACCTTTCGGCCACTCATTTCCGAACCCAATGCGCCCAGCTTCTGCAAAATGATTAATGAGGTAGTGCCCGCCTTGCCCACGGGACACACCTGAAACCCAGTGGGTGCACTGGAAAAGAAATCAGATGCCCGGTTTGGAATTGGGTCGATCAATTCTGAGCTGCCATAAAGCAGCAAGATGTCCGGTGTGCGCGCGGCAGCACGCTCGAAAGCAAGTCCCTGATTTTTGATGAAGAAATCCTTCGGCGCAATCCGATGGACTGTTTTTCGCTCCAGTTGGATTGCCAGCATTCTCCCGCTGCACAGGATCGCAATTACAATTGCGCAGGCAATGAGAGCACTTATAAGGTGCGGTGTGCCCGAGCGCGTAGTGGCAGGTTTAACCATGAGAATTTAGGAATATGGCCTCCAACGCCGGTATTTTCTAGGGCCAACTGGATTACCGTAACAACCATGTCGGGAAGCTCTGAGCCACGAACTTTTTCTGTCGCCTGATATATGGTTGGCTTTCCTCGCAGTCAGCATTTTCTTCGACCGTGATATGCGCCACCGAGCTCGGCGTATCGCGGACAAGTGACGAGGTGATCGTTGACCATACCTGTCGCTTGCATCAACGCATAGCAAATCGTCGAGCCGACGAATTTGAATCCGCGTCGCAACAAATCGCGGCTCATGGCATCGGATTCGGCGGTGTGCGCGGGCACGTCAGACATGGTGCGCCAACAATTCTGAATCGCCTCCCTGCCAACGAACGTCCAGAGATACGCGTCGAAACTTCCGAATTCTTTTCTGACGTCGAAAAATCTTTTCGCGTTCTCAATTGTTGCTGCGATTTTCAATCGGTTCCGTACGATCCCATCGTTGCGTAGCAACCGCTGAACGTCGCGCTTGTCGTAGCGGGCGATTTTTTCGGGGCGAAATCCATCAAGTGCCTTTCGATAGTTCTCGCGCTTCTTCAAAATCGTATTCCAGCTCAACCCCGCCTGCGCGCCTTCCAGAATTAAAAACTCAAAGAGTACTCGATCGCCGTGTACAGGAACGCCCCATTCCTCATCGTGATAAGTAATGGCGGGTTCAGTCGTAGCCCAGGGACAACGCAACATAATGTTGCCAGATAATAACTGATCTCGCTCTGTTCAAAAGCTGATGCTCAGTGACAAGGTGACAATTTCCACTACAATCGCGCTAGCGCACGGACGTTGTAACGGTCGGCATCCTGCCGAAATCCAATGAGAGCCTATTGGCTCTTACGACAAGGAAATTCCTCAAATCGGCCGCACATCGCTGGCCACAAGAACGTGGTGGGATGCAAGGCTTAAGCAGACCTCACTCCGACTCAAACTTGGGTTTGTTAGCGGAAACTCTTTTGTACGTCCCTGCCGCGCTCACATTGTGGCCGAATCCGCAAATCCCGGTTTGCGCGACGACCAGTTTGCCGCCAGTGAATTTTAGCGCGATCTGGCATTCCTCTTCCGCGCCTTCGGGTTTGAAAATGGCAGTGTCGCCTTCGATGGTTGCGGTGCCGCTACCTTCGCCCACGTTCGCAGTTGGGCCGTGCGACGATTTGTATTCGTAAACGCCGGAAAATTCTACCTGAAGACGCTGTTTGCCGAGCGCCCAGATCTTGAATTCCCCGCCTTTGGTTTTCCAGGTGCCGTTGACTTGAGCGGCCGTGACACTCTTATCACTGCTGGCGTGTGACGTAGCAATTGACGCAGCTGCAAAACACACCGCACCGATAAAAAAAATTCTCGTCGCTTTCATTCCGCTTACTCGATTCTTTCCCAGAAACCACGGCGATTCGGAATATTTGGAAAAACGAGTTGTCCCTGGTAGAAAGTGAACGGGCTGGCGTTCTCGTTTTCGCCGAACGACAGTGTGAGTATCTTGCCTCCCACGCTCCAGCGGCCGGTGACGGGTTCGCTCCGGCTTTCCGCAGTCACGACCCAATTCTCAGCGGTACCATCAGCATGAAGGACCAGGTGTTCGTCCTTCGGGCTCCCGGAGACGATGGTGGTTTTGCGCCAGTGACCAATTAATTGCTGCTTCGTATCCGATGACGCATCGCTGGATTCCTGGAACGTAATGACTGCTGAACTAGCGGCGGCAGCGGAAACCAAGCCGATCGCGAAGACTGCGCACTGCACAAAGGTAAGACCTAACAGGAAGCTTGGTGTCTTCATGAGGTTCGTCGGCAACGACTCTGACAAGTTACAAAGCCGCGATCAAGCCTTTTGACCAGCATGTTCTTGCACGACTTCAAAATCAAACGAACCTTCGTTCAAAGGGAGGAGTTTGAGATGAGAGAAGCGCAAATCATCGAGAAACGCCGGTTTGCTTCGCCCGCAACAACACCGCAGGCGCTGGCGTGGGATAGTCGAAACAAAACGTTGTGGATGGGTTCACGCGATCTACGCCGAATCTATGCGATTGACCCGAAGAATGGGACCGTATTGAAAGAACAAGAAGCGCCCGGCATTCCGTGGGCTGCCGTTGCGGTAAACGGCGAATTACGTTTTACCATCGGCGAAGGTGCGGATGATGATCGTTACATTTATCGCCGCACAACTGAAGGTGGATTTTCAAAAATATTCGCGTGTCCAGAGTTTACGGGATCATACCTCAGCTTTGACGGGAAGAATCTGTACATGAGCCAGTGGTACAAGAAGCGAGTGCTGAAGTTCGACGATGAAGGCAATGTGATCGGCGAGATTAACGTCGGCGCGGAGATATCTGGTCACGCTTTCGCCAACGGCGCACTTTACGTTTTGCGTGGACAGGAACAGCCGAACGAAGATTGGCGAATCGCGCGAGCGAATCCGCAAAAGGAAACGCCGGCCTTTGAAGATATCCCTGTTGTGCCGTTCGCGTGTCGCTCACTCACTTTCGACGGCGAACTGTTCTGGTCCAATTATCGCGCGAAAGACACAATCATTTCGTTCGCTCTTCCGAATTAAGAGACCTTCTGAGATTTTTGCTTGGTCAATGGTCGCCGAACTGAGGCAATCTGATTATCCCGGGCGTTGGTGGATAGTCCTGCCCGACGGGCGCATCGAGTGCCGGCTGTGTCCGCGTTTTTGCAAATTGAACGAGGGACAGCGGGGATTTTGTTTCGTCAGACAACGCGTAACCGATCAAATGGTCCTGACTACGTACGGCCGGAGTAGCGGGTTTTGCGTCGATCCGATCGAGAAGAAGCCGCTGAACCATTTTCTCCCTGGAACGAGCGTGCTGTCGTTCGGCACTGCGGGATGCAATCTTGGCTGCCGTTTTTGTCAGAACTGGGACATCTCCAAAGCGCGCCAATGGGACAAGCTTGCCGATGCTGCGTCGCCGGAGCAAATCGCGCTCGCGGCGGAGCGACTCAATTGTCGATCAGTCGCGTTCACTTACAACGATCCTGTGATTTTTGCGGAGTATGCGATCGAAGTCGCTGATGCCTGCCGCGAACGCGGAATTAAATCTGTCGCGGTGACTGCTGGATATATCGCTGAAGATGCGCGTCACGAATTTTATCGACACATGGACGCGGCCAATGTCGATCTGAAGGCGTTTACAGACGCGTTTTATCACCGGCTTTGCTTCGCGCAGCTTCAGCCGGTTCTCGACACGCTGAAATATCTTCGGCACGAAACGAATGTCTGGTTCGAGGTCACGACCCTCCTGATTCCCGGTGAGAACGACAGCGATGCCGAACTGCATCGAGCGTCGGAGTGGTTCATGGAGAACCTCGGACCGAATGTGCCGTGGCATTTCACTGCCTTCCATCCCGATTTCAAAATGCTGGACAAACCGCATACGCCAGGCTCGACGCTAACCCGCGCCCGACAAATCGCGCGTTCGAAAGGGCTACACTATGTTTACACGGGAAATGTGCGCGATCGCGAAGGTGGCAGTACGTCGTGTCCCGAGTGTGGCGAGTTATTGATCGAACGTGAGTGGTACGAGCTTGGGGAATGGAACCTCAACGGGGAGCGTTGCCGATTCTGCGGCTACAAAATCGCCGGCGTGTTCGAAGAGGAACGCGGCGATTGGGGCGCTCGGCGTTTGCCGGTGAGAATAGCCGCGAATTTCGCGCCCGAAATTTAAGTGAATTCTTTGGCCGTCATTCCGAGCGTAGCAAAGGGAGTCGAGGCTGCAACGCAGCGGGCGAAGTCCGCGAGGCTAGGCTTTCAATCCCGATGAAAAACCGAGCAGCAAATTCCGCGGAGTCTCGGGCTTCATCAAATTTTTAACCTGAACGGCGATGCGCGCACCGCCGATTTTGTTTTGCCACCGTTGCTGATTGTCCAGCTAGCGATGGCTGACACAAATCCGCCGCGAGTGATTGCCGATATTCATGCTCCGCGCGCGACGATTCGGGCGGAGCTTTTGCCGCAGACGCCACTAGGCTCCAGCACCGCAGACGCCATTAATTTTATCTCAAACCGCTTGCAGCGAAGCCGAAGGCGGCTGATCGACATCGTGGTGGACAAGCAGACTGCTGTTTACTGAGACGCAGGCGAACCGGTCGCAGTTCCAGGCCGCGCTGTACTCCCCGCGAGTGCGAGGATAACATCGGTTTTGGAGATCGATCCGACGAGCTCTCGATCGTGCGACACGACGGGCAGGCGTTCGCCATCGTGGTGGCTGAAACGCTCCATCGCGTGGGCGAGCGAAGCGCTCGCACGGACTACCGGAAAAGAATCGCGCAGAATGTCGCCAGCAATCACTACCTTCGCAAGGTCGGGCGTGTTGAGGTAGCTCTTTATATCGTGCAAAGAGACAGCGCCGACAAACCGGCCGTGATCAGTCACATAAAGGTAGTTGAAGCGCGTGGCGATGAACTTCTCCGCTATCTTAGAGAAACCGGTCGTCGGAGAGATCGTTAGCGGGTTTGGCTTCATCAAGTCGCGAACGTGTAGTTCAGCCAACTGCTTTGCGTAGTCGCCTGCGCCTTTGCGTTTCAACGCTTCCGCATAAATCGAGCGTTTCTCAATCTTCACTGACGTGTAGTAGCCAACCACGCAGGCAAGCATAAGCGGCAGCATAATCTGATAATCTAGAGTGAGCTCAAAGATCATGATGATGGCCATGATTGGGGCGTGAGTGGCTGCGGCCAGAAACGCGCCCATGCCTACAATCGCAAACGCACTCGGGTTCACTGACGCCGAGCCGGTAACGTGTTGAGTAGCTGTGCCGAACAGAAATCCGAGACTGGCGCCCACAAAAAGTGTGGGCGTAAACACTCCGCCCACGGCACCGGACCCAAACGTGGCTGCAGTAGCGAGTACTTTGAAGACCAGGATGAGACCCAGCGTTTGCCAAAGCCATTGGCCGCGCAGGATTTCGTTCACCACGCTGTAGCCGTTTCCGCAGACCTGCGGGTAAAACACTGCCAGCGCGCCGACAATTAGACCGCCGACACACATCTTCACGTACACCGGCGCGGTAAACCGCTCGGCCAACGTTTCGCTCGCTCGCAGCAGTCGGATGAACCAGGGGGCAAACAGACCCGAGACCAGCCCAAGCAACAAGTATGGAACGATCTCCCAATTTCCGTTTAGCCGAAACAACGGGATTTCATAGAGCGGCCCGGGCCCGAGAAACCAACGTACGGTGAGCGTCGCGATCACTGACGCGAACACAAGTGGTCCGAAGATTTCCATTGCCATCGAACCGAGCACGATTTCGGCGACAAACACGGCGCCGGAAATCGGAGCGTTGTACGCGGACGCAATTCCCGCGGCCGCTCCGCAACCAACGAGCAACCGCAATCGCGGCGTTGTCCAACGCTGCAAGCGCCCGGCCAGCGATGCCACCATCGCGGCGAGTTGCACGAGTGGACCTTCGCGTCCGATGGATCCGCCGGAGGCGATGGTGAAGAGGGCGGAGAGCGATTTCACCAGACTCTGTCGCGCGGAAATCTGGCCATCACTCAGTACAACTGCTTCCATGTAATCGGTGGTCGTGATCTGACCGTGGAATCGGGAGCCGAACTGCATGATCGCGCCGGCAATCAGTCCGCCGATTGCTGGAATAACGAGTCGACCCCAAAGCGGCAACTCAGTGAAGCTTTCAACGAGCCCGGATGCACTGCTACCCGTTAGGATCTTGTGAACGAACGTTGTGGCAACACGATACGCAATCGAGCAGGCTGCGCCGCAAAACCCTATGACACCGGCCCAAATTAACGTGACCTGCAGTTCCGTCGGCCGCGTCCATTCCTCAAACCAGATCCAGAACTTGAGACGACGCAGTGTCTGCAGATTCAGGCCTGTCGTTTGTCGGTCGGTGTTGGTGCCGTCCACTATTATCCACTGCGCCTGCCACAGCAGACGTCAAGCGAGGATCATTTCCCCGCGCGTCGCCGAGAGCAGCATAAATAAATGCTGAACGAGTCGATTTCATCAGCAATGATTAAACAGTTTCTGTAGGGCGTTTCTGTGAAACGCCTGGCGTTGGCGTTTGACACAAACGCCCTACAATTGATTCGCGAGATGTTTGTTGGGCATTACAGCGTTGCGTTCGCAGCAAAGACGGAACGAAACAGAATCCCGCTATGGGTGTTGTTCATCGCCGTGCAGTTTCTCGACTACATCTGGGCGACGCTGGTTTTGCTCGGGATTGAGAAGCTGCGCGTGATCAAAGGGTTCACGGCAGGCAGCATGCTCGACTCATATTTTCAACCGTACTCGCACAGTTTGATCATGGCGATTCTTTGGAGCGTCATTGCCGCGCTCGTCTACAAGGGAATCTGCAGCCGATACGGCTGCCACTACAACAAGTCTGCGCCTTTGATCATCGGCCTCGCAGTTTTCTCGCACTGGATTCTCGATCTCATTGCGCATCCCCGCGATCTCCCGATCTACGACAACACGGCGAAGGTTGGTTTTGGTTTGTGGAACTATCGCGACCTGGAGTTTGCGTTTGAAATCGCGCTGCTTGCCGGCGGGATCGTTCTGTACCTTGCGCGAAATGCGATGCCGGCAATTCGCAAAGTAGCTGCGATCGCGTTCGGACTTGCTCTCGTCATCGTCCAAATCGGTGACACATACGTGCCGCGCACGCCATTGACCGATAAGGGCACAGCGATGGGCGTTTGGATTTTTTACACGCTCTTTGTTCTTATCGCGTTCGCCGTGGAAAAGATCGGCAGTCGGAAAATGATTAATTCGCTGTGATCATAATCGTTTTCGGAGTGTCTGGCGTTGGCAAAACCACACTCGGCAAGCTGCTCGCTCACGAACTCGGCTGGCATTTCATTGAAGCCGACGATTTTCATTCCGCCGCAAATATTAAGAAGATGCGCAGCGGTCATCCGCTGACGGACGGAGACCGATGGCCGTGGCTGGAAAGGTTGCACGAGCAGATCAAGCGGTTGCTCGGCGCTAGAGAAAACGCCGTGCTCGCGTGTTCGGCGTTAAAACGCGCGTATCGCGACCGTCTGCGGGTGAACGACGATGTGAAGTTTGTGTTTCTCCGCGGCGACTATGCGCTTCTTGAAAAGCAACTACGTAGCCGGCACGGTCATTTTATGAATCCGGCCTTGTTGCAGAGTCAGTTCGATGACTTGGAAGAACCGCAGCCTGACGAGCACGCGCTAACAATTCAGCTGGGACGAACGTCACAAGCGATCGTTGAAGAAATCCAAGCGAAGCTGCATTTGGCCAACAGCCGTTAGCTCGATGCCAGAGACTTGGAAACGCGCCGATGGGATGTTGCCGGTGTCAATAACATGAAGATCGCCGCCGTAACTGCACACGACATCAGGACGGCAAACTCGGCGGTGAAAGCCCCGGTTTGAGTATGCAGATACCCAAACGCATAGGGTCCAGCAAAGCCTGCGACGCTGGCAAGCGCGTTGATCATTCCGACTGCGACCGCGGCTGTAGACTCACTGAGGATTTCTGTTGGAATCGCCCAGAACACGGGCAGAAATGCCATGAGCACACAGATCATGCTGAACCATAAGACTGTCATTTGACTTGAACTGGGCAGACTGATGAGACAAAGGAACCCAGCTGCCCCGATGAACAGTGGAAACGCAGCATGCCAGCGTCTTTCGCGGCTCCTGTCGGAATGCCGTCCGTTGAAAGCATGGCGATCAGCGCCACCACGTAGGATATTGCGCCGAACAGGCCAACCTGCAGATCTTCAGTCGCTATTCGGCTTGCGTGACCACGCTCCAATGAATCCCGCAGAAAGAACCACACCTTTTAGGTCAACGACTTCATCGCGCATGCGTTGCGCGAGAGTGGAAATTCCCACTTCCGCCGCGCTAGCGATCTTCAGTTTCTCCATCGCGGGGAGCAGGCTCTGGATGAGTTCCGCGACAATTTCGTGCAATGGGCACTGCGGACCACCCCCGATCAAGGCGTCCAACCGCATCGACGGCCCGGGCAGCCCCGCAGCTAGAAACACCGGATATAATTCCAATCCCGAATGTATCCGGCCTCCAGTGGCACTCAGCGTCTGTCTTATCCAGCCCAGCGAACGCTCGTAGAGCGAAGCGACGGGCAGGGAGCGGGCATTTGCCAGATCTACTTCCTGAAATACGATCAATCCTTCCAGTCGAGCATGCCGTACCAACTTCCGAATCGCATCAACGGGATCCGGATAGTACATCAGCACTAGGCGGCCCACGATCGCATCAAACTGTTGATCCAATTCCATTTCCGCCGGATCGCCTTCGACAAATTTCACATTTGTCAGCCCATAGGAGTGTGCGCGCGCGCTGGCCCAGTCAACAGCCTTTCG
>Ga0310912_10001527_pt1 | contig 12637 bp, 8 predicted proteins | sample GREbulkMGOX080_FD_203443 | JGI IMG/M metagenome (GOLD analysis project Ga0310912, IMG submission 203443) | Lab enrichment of tropical soil microbial communities from Luquillo Experimental Forest, Puerto Rico - GRE.bulkMG.OX080 | ecosystem: Environmental > Terrestrial > Soil > Tropical forest >...
GCGCCAAAACCAATATCGATGCATTCCTCCAACACACGAGCATAGGGCAGAGGCGCGACTACCTAGCTCGTGGACGGCGCTTTGGCACGCTCGATGGTGGGCAGCTGAGGGAAAGCTGGATCATCGCCGTCAGGAACTGGCTTGCTCGCAAAGATCGAGCCGCTGAGCTAACGATGGACGATCTGACGGCAGAACTGCGCTTGCGCGGACTCGAACCGCCATACGACGCCGTCAAACAAGAGTTGGCCGCTCGCTTCGCCAGGATCAACGAGGTCGCGCAAAAGAAAGCTGGAAGAGAATTCGCGCGGCAAATCGGCATGTTCAGGCGTGAGAAAGACAAGGCGCTTCACTAGGCCGGAGGGGGCAAGTTCAATAAACTGCCGGGTGCGCGTGCAGCCGCTCATAAATCTGCTCGCATGCGGCCCGGCACTGATTGGCCGCCGCAACCCTGTCCGCTTCCTTCGACACGCGCGGCATAAAAAACGGGCAAGATGCGAACGCCTCGATGACCAATGCTCTCGAGCAAACGCGCCGCGAAACGCTCCTCCTCGGCGCGGCCGCCCTCGTATCGTCCCTCGCACGGAATGTCGAAGCAGGCCAGGACACCGAGCGCCATGGGATATCGGCCTTCGGCGATCTCAAATATCCGCTCGACTTCAAGCATTTCGATTACGTCAATCCAAACGCCCCGAAGGGCGGCGTATTCTCCCACATCGGGGCAACTCGGGCCTTCAATCAGAACTTTCTCACCTTCAACTCGCTCAACAGCTTCATTCTTAAGGGCGATGGTGCGCAGGGTATGGAGCTCACCTTCGCGAGCCTGATGGCGCGCGCCGAGGATGAGCCCGACGCGCAGTACGGCCTCGCTGCGCGCGCGGTGCAGATATCGCCCGACGGACTCACTTATCATTTCCTGATGCGGCCCGGCATCACGTTCCACGATGGCAGTCCGCTCACCGCCCACGACGTCGCCTTCTCGCTGAAAATTCTCAAGGACAAGGGCCATCCGATCGCCCAGCAACTGCTGCGCGACTTCGTCGGCGCGGACGCGCCCGATGACGCGACCGTCGTGGTACGTTTCGCGGCCCATCGAGCTCGCGACGTGCCGCTGTTCGTGGCTGCGCTCCCGATCTTCTCGCGCAGCTATTATGCTGCCCGTCGGTTCGACGAAACCACGCTCGAGGTACCGATTGGCAGCGGCCCTTACAAGGTCGGAGGTTTCGAGCCCGGCCGCCATATCGAGTACGAGCGAGTGAAAGAGTGGTGGGGTGCCGACCTGCCGGTCGCGCGCGGGCAGAACAATTTCGACATCGTGCGCTATGAATATTACCGCGATCGCGAAGTTGCCTTCGAGGGGTTCACTGCCAGAAGCTATCTATTCCGGGAGGAATTCACCTCGCGCACCTGGGCAACGCGCTACGACTTCCCGGCGATCCGCGAGGGGCACGTCAAGCGCGATGTTATTCCAGACGACACCCCCTCGGGCGCGCAGGGTTGGTTCTTCAATACGCGACGGGAAAAACTGCAGAATAAGCGTCTGCGCGAAGCCTTCATCGATGCATTCGATTTCGAATGGACCAACAAGAAGATCATGTACGGGTCCTATGAAAGGACGCATTCGGTGTTCCAGAATTCCGACATGATGGCGGTCGGTAAGCCCTCGGCGGACGAGCTTGCCCTGCTCGAATCATTCCGCGGCAAGGTGCCCGACGAGGTGTTCGGAGAACCTTTCGTTCCGCCGGTTTCCGATGGATCAGGTCAGGATCGTGCGCTGCTGCGCAAGGCCAGCGCGCTCTTGCAGGAGGCCGGTTTCGTCATCAAGGACGGCAAGCGGGTGACGCTGCAGGGTGAGCCAATCAGCGTCGAATTCTTGATAGACGAGCCGTCGTTTCAGCCGCATCACATGCCGTTCATCAAGAATCTCGGGACGCTGGGCATCGAGGCGACTCTGCGCGTCGTTGACCCTGTACAATATCGCAAACGGGTCGATGATTTCGACTTCGACCTCACGATTCAGCGGTTCGCCTTTTCGAGCACGCCCGGCGACTCGTTGCGGAGTTATTTTTCCTCGCAGGCCGCCGCGATGAAGGGTTCGCAGAATCTCGCCGGCATTTCCGATCCGGTCATCGATGCGCTCATCGACGGGATCATCGCAGCCGATGGCCGCACGAGCCTGACGACGGCCTGCAGGGTGCTCGACCGGGTGATTCGCACCGGCCGCTATTGGGTTCCGCACTGGTACAAGGCCTCGCACTGGCTCGCCTATTGGGACGTGTTCGGCCGACCAGCGGCCAAACCGCGCTACGCGCGCGGCATCCCCGAGACCTGGTGGTACGATCGTGACAAGGCGGCGACGATCGATCAGTAGACCACGCCCAACCACTCATCGCGATATATCTCTCTGGTCCGAACGGCCACGCGCAATTTGCTCCATGCTCCCACCGCTAACCATACACGAGCTGGAAGTAGGCGCGACACCAGCCGTCGGTGGATTTCAAACTGAGACACGCGGGATTAATGCTGGAAATTTTGTGTCCGGATGGCTCCATGTTCGATGCATTCATGCTACAAGTTGGTCGAGATTGGCAAAGCGCGCATCGTAAATTTTCCGGCCCGCAAACCTTTTACACGCGGCCAAATTGACCGATTTGTTCCTAGCTTCGTCAAAATAAAAATCTCGACCACACGGGAATTTCTTGCCCGCATTTTCGATCTATGCACCGTCAGATTGGACGGCAGGTGAGACCGCAACTACCAGCTAGTCCGCTGGCAGAGGTCATCCAGGTCATAGTCAGAAGCTATCGCCTCGATTCCAGAACAATTCAGATCTGACCCAAGGACCTGCTGGCCACTCTGCATGAGACTGAGCGTGCGGCAGACTGACCGCTTGGGCGTGTCGACTGCTGGTGGTCACTCCAGGGCGGGAGAGGCCCATGTCCGACATCAGACGGCGTGAGTTCATGATCCTTCTGGGCGCCGCGGGGGCCTGGCCGCTGGCTGCACGTGCGCAGCAGCCTGATCGAGTGCGGCGAGTTGGCGTATTGATGGGAATCGCCGATGACTTTGAAGGACAGGCACGGATGGCGGTTTTCCGGCAGAGATTGCAGGCCCTGGGCTGGACAGAGGGCCGTAATGTCCAGTTCATCTATCGCTGGAGTGCCGGCGATGCAGTGCAAGCGCGCCAGTTAGCCAAAGAACTGCTCGATTTGCGGTCGGACGTGATCCTCACCAACTCGACGCCCGTCACGCTCGCGGTCAGAGATACCACCCGCACGACGCCTACGATATTTGTGCAGGTAAGCGACCCGGTGGACGCTGGCGTGGTCCAAAGCTTGGCGCGACCCGGGGGCAATCTCACCGGCTTCACGAATTTCGAGCCCTCGATAGCCAGTACGTGGCTTGAATTGCTGAAACGTGTCGCTCCAAACATCACGCGAGTCGCATATCTCTTTAACCCAAACACCGCGCCTCTCTTGTACGCGAGGGCGGTCGAGACTGCTGCCTCGTCGTTGTCAGTAAAGTCGATTGCTGTAGCGGTTCAAAGCGCGGTCGAGTTAGAACGCGTGATCGAGCAGGTTGCCCGCCAATCCACAAGCGCGCTCGTCGTACTGCCAGACCTCTTCAATGCAACGAATCGTCAATCAATCATCGTGCTTGCTGCTCGGCATCGTTTGCCCGCGGTCTATCCGTTCCGCTACTTCGCCGCGAACGGTGGCCTAATGTCCTATGGGACCGAATTGCTCGACACTTATCGACAGGCGGCAGCCTATGTCGATCGAGTTCTCAAGGGTGAAAGGCCCAGTGACTTGTCGGTCCAGCAGCCGACCAAGTTTGAACTAGTCATCAACCTCAAGACCGCGAAGACTCTCAGCCTCGACGTGCCGCCAACGCTGCTCGCGCGCGCCAACGAGGTGATCGAATGACGAGGCGGGAGAAGGATTGGCCTCAGTGAAACTTCGCCGCTGCCGATGTCTGCATCTGGCAGCGGGCTCCCACGTTGCTGGCGGTCTCGCGTATCACACAAGCGCAAGTCTATCCGACGCGGCCGTTGCGCTTGATGGTCGGATTTGCCGGAGGCCCGAGTGTAGCGATGCGCATGTTCCATCGTGGAGGAGGCGGTGTACCTGTCTGGCGAGCGGAGGGATCATGCTGACCATCAGAATGATCGTCGCCGTCACAGCTATCGTCACAACGATTGCGCAGTCCAGAGCACAGAACTGGCCGACCCGACCGGTAACTATCGTGTATCCATTTGCTGCGGGCAGCGCGGGCGATGTTTTGGGACGAATCTTCGCGTCACGGCTCTCCGAGCTTTTGGGCCAACCAGTGCTCTTCGAAAATGTCGGCGGCGCGGGCGGCATGACCGGCGCCTCGCGCGTGGCGAAGGCAGCGCCCGACGGCTATCAGGTTCTGCTCGGCACCACCAGCACGCTTGCCGTGAACCAGACCTTCTACAAACATCCGCTCTACAATGCGGTGACCGACTTTGCACCGGTCGCGCTGATCGCCGAGAGCCCGATTGTATTGGTCGCTCGCAAAGATTTGCCCGCCAACAATCTGCAGGAGTTCATCGCCCATGCGAAAGCGAACCAGGCGAAGATGCAATACGGCTCGGCCGGAGTGGGCTCCTCAGTCCATCTCGCCTGTGCGGGGCTCAATGCAGCGATCGGCGTTAACATCACGCACGTTCCCTACCGCGGCGGCGGCTCGGCGATGCAGGATTTGATCGCCGGCCGGATCGACTATCAGTGCCCGGCCGCTGAGCTCGCGATCCCACACATCCAAGGCAACTCTGTGAAGGCGATCGCGGTCCTGACGAAAAACCGCTCGCCGACCCTTCCGAATCTGGCGTCTGCACACGAGCAGGGGGTTGCTAATTTCGACGCCGGCGCCTGGTTTTCCTTTGTCTTGCCCAAGGGCACGCCCGCGGCGATCGTGCAGAAGCTCCACAATGCCACTGTCGCCGCGATGAGCGCTCCTGCGACCGAGGAACGCCTGAGGGAGTTCGGCTCCGTTTTGATTGCGCCCGAGCGCAGGTCGCCCGAATATCTCCAAAAATTCATCCAGAGCGAGATCGACAAATGGGCCGCACTGATCAAAGCGGCGAAGATCGCGGCTGAATGACTCCGACCGCATGGAATCTAGCAGGCCGGCGAAAAGAATTTGGGACGGTCCAATGAGCAACATTGATGCAACAAGATACTTGAATTGCACGATTAGAAGTGCGGGAGGTGATCGGCACTCGAGAGCACGCCGCGTGCACTTGAGCAGTTGAGCGTCTGTGAGCAGCGGAGGCAATGTGAGCTGCCTCCAAAAGGGAGGGCAGCATGTCTCATAACGAACATCTCTTCAAAGGCTCCATCGGAAGGACATATCAGGATTCCCAGCCCTGGTGGCCGGACGAGCTACCCGCCCCCAAAGGGGCGCCCAATATCGTAATCATCGTTCTCGACGACGTGGGTTTTGCCGACCTCGGCTGCTACGGCTCAGAAATTGCCACCCCGTGTATGGACCGGCTGGCGAGAGGTGGGGTGCGGTATTCGAATTTCCACGTCACCTCGATGTGCTCGCCTACTCGCGCATGCCTGTTTACCGGGCGCAACGCGCATGCCGTCGGAATGGGGATTATCGCCGAATGGTCAAGCGGCTATCCGGGATACCGAGGGCAGGTCACCGTGCAGGCGGCGACCATCCCAGAAGTTCTCCGCGACCACGCCTATGGCACTTACGCAGTCGGCAAGTGGCATCTGACCAACATCGCGCATTACGATGCAGCCGGTCCGCAGGACAACTGGCCGCTGGGTAGAGGATTTGGCCGGTGGTACGGCTTTCATGGTGCGCTGACCGACCAGTGGAATCCGGAGTTGTACCAGGACAATCGGCCGATTCATTTGCATCCGCGTGAAGCCTATCACCTCAGCGCCGACCTAGTTGACCACGCGATCGGCGACATTCGTGACCATAAGACCTCGGCGCCGCACCGCCCGTTTCTGCTCTATCTCGCGTTTGGCGCATGTCACTTTCCCCATCACGTGCCGCGCCAGTTCATCGAAAAATATCGTGGTCGTTACGATATCGGCTGGGATGCGGTGCGCGCCACACGCTTGGAGAGGCAACATAAGCTTGGCATTGTCCCTGCCGGTACCGGATTGGCCCCACTCAACCCGGGAGTGACGCCCTGGCGCGACCTTGCACCCGATGTCCGGAGGCTTTGCGCGCGGCTTCAAGAGACCTATGCCGCCTTTCTCGAGCACACGGATGCGCAGATCGGTAGGCTGATCGAATATCTCGATTCGCTCGGCAATCTAGAGGACACGTTGATCGCTCTCTTATCGGATAATGGTGCAAGCCCCGAAGGAGGTCCTACGGGGGCATTCAATCTGCGGAAGCATATGGTGTACGAGGAGGAATCCCCCGAGACCGGTCTCTCGCGTTTGGACGACATTGGCGGGGACCTCGCATTCAATCATTACCCGACCGGCTGGGCCCAAGCCTCCAACACTCCGCTCAAGTGGTACAAGAAGGACACCCATGGCGGCGGTATTCGTGCGCCGCTGATCATTCATTGGCCGCAAGGAATTTCTGCGCGCAATGCAGTCCGCGCGCAGTTTCACCACGTCATCGACATAGCGCCAACGCTTTACGAGCTCTTGGGAGTTGAGGCGCCCACACAATATCGCGGCGCACCGCAAATGCCGCTTCACGGCACCAGCATGGCCTATACGTTCGAGGCCGATGTTCCTACCCGGAAGGAGATCCAGCACTTCGAAATGCTTGGCGATCGTGCGATATGGCATCGTGGGTGGAAAGCAGTGGCCCGACATCCGAAAGGAACCGATTTTGACGCCGACCAATGGGAGCTTTATCACCTGGATGACGACTTCGCAGAATTAAACGACTTGGCAGCGGCCGAACCCGACAGGTTACGCAAGATGATCGAGTTGTGGTGGTCGGAGGCCGGCAAGTACGGTGTCCTCCCGCTCGATGACCGCGATTGGGAGCGGGGAGCGGAACGCCTCAGGATGAACCCGAACACCCGCTACGAGTATCTCGGCGGCATGGCGCGAATCGACCGATTGTCGGCGCCCGATATCAGCGATCGCAGCTACGTGGTGACCGCCAACCTCGATGTGGACGAAGTTGCAGAAGGGATCATACTTGCCTGGGGCAGTCGCTTTGGCGGATTTGTCCTCTACATCAAAGAGCGACAGCTCTGTTATGAGTACGTTTATTCAGAATCTCAAAAGCACACGCTGACCGTCGATTTTCCACAACGGCCTGGCAAGAGGGTAATCCAGCTGAAATTCGAGCGCGTGAGCCCACGTGCTGGCCGGGCGAGCCTCGTTGTCGATGGGGCCGTCGCGGGCACATTAGATATTCCTCGCACGTGGCCTACGCACGGCACCACGGCAGGACTCAATTGCGGGCGCGATGCCGGTGCGCCGGTCAGCGATGCCTATCAGCGGCCGTTTCGGTTTATCGGCCGATCCCTGCGGGTTACGGTCGAACTCGAAGGCGACGTGACGCAGAATCCCCCCGCTGCATATCAGGCGGTGCTGAGGGAACAGTGACCGTGCAGTCGGGCCGGCGCAATCGCGACCAAATGGGCCATACGGCGGCTCAGAACGGCCGGTCGCCCTTGATCGTCACGCGGCGGCCGGAGCGGACCTGGGGGTAATAGTCCCACAACGCCATGTGCTGAACGCTGCGATTGTCCCAAAATGCGACCGAGTGGGGCCGCCAGCGGAACCGCACCTGGAATTCCGGCCGGGTGCAGTGCTCGAATAGATAATTCAGGATGGCGCGGCTCTCCTCTTTAGGAAGCCCGTCGATATGGGTGGTAAATCCTTGATTGACGAACAGCGCCTTTCGCTTGGTCACCGGATGGGTCCGTATGATCGGATGCGACGCCTTCGGAAAAACCTTGCCACGGTCGTCACGTCCCACCAGCACATTGGTCGCACGATAGACGTGGTCGCCAGAATGCGTCGCCGTGAGCCCTTCGAGGTAGGCTTTCATGCGTGAAGACAACGCATCGTAGGCTGCATACTGGCTCGCAAACAGCGTATCTCCGCCCACAGGCGGCACGGTGTGCAGATACAGAATGCTGCCCAGCGGCGGCTCCTCGTCACATGAAACGTCGGAATGCCAATATTCTCCGGCGATGCGCTTGGAATTGGCGTCGGCATGGATGGGAAGGATTTCAGGATGTCCCTCCGGGCCCGGCGTGTTCGGGTGAATGTGCAACTCGCCGAAACAGCGCCCGAGTGCCTTGTGGCTTTCCACGTCAAGCGGCTGATCGCGAAAGAACAGGACCTGATGCTCCGCCAGCGCCTGGTGCAGCTCTTCGACCTGGCGGTTACTGAGCGGCTTGGCGAGCGTCAAGCCGTCGACCTCGGCGCCAACGCGGGGCGTGACCGGCGTGACGTTGATGGTTTCGTAGCCCATGGTGCGACCTTTCAGTCTGGGACATAGATCAAATTTCAGCTAACCGCGTCATGGCCTATGCGGCTGAAAATCCCTCATACCCGTAAACGGGTGCCAAGGGCCTAGTGGTCAGGAGCGTCATCACGCCGTCCTACTCCGTAGACGGCCTATTCCACCTTAACCTTCGCCGCCTTGATGATCGGCGTCCAGCGGGCAAGTTCATTTTTTACCAGAGCAGCCAGTGGCTGTTGTCCGCGCTGCGCCTTGTCCGGAATGTCGCTGCCGAATTCGAGCAGACGCTTGCGCGTGTTCTCGTCATCCAATGCCTTGTCAAGCGCATCTGTGAGCTTGTCGAGGATCGGCTTCGGCGTCCCGTTGGGCGCGAACAAGGCATTCCAGGCTGATACCCGGAATTCCGGAAGGCCAGCTTCTTTCGAAGTCGGTACGTCCGGCAGAATCGGATGACGCTCATCTGTCCCAATCACAAAAGCCTTGATCGTGCCTGCCCGCAGGTGTGAAACGGAGGTGAACACGTCGGCGCACATGTAATCGACCTGACCACCCAGGAGTGCGTTCATCGCAGGACCGCCGCCGTTGAAGGGCACGAATGTCGGGCTCACATCCAGGAGCGCATTGAGCAGCAAGCAGGTGGTGAAAAATACCGAGCCAACGCCGGCATGCGACACGTTCAGTTTATTCTCGTTGGCCTTTACAAACGAGATGAATTCCCTGAGGTCTTTCGGCGGAAGGTCTTTCCTTGCGACGATCAGCATTGGATTCGCGCTGACTTGGCCGATCGGTTGAAAGTCGACATCTGGCCTGTATGCGAGATTCGGATAGAGCGCGGCAGCGAAAGCATGCGTCCCCATATGGCCGAGCTCGATGGTGTAACCATCTGGATGGGCGCGCATCGCGCGAGTCGACCCGATGGTGCCGGCGGCGCCAACGAGATTTTCGACAACGATCTGCTGACCGAGAGCGCGCGACATGTGCTCGCCTACGATTCGGGCAGTGAGATCGAGCGTACCGCCAGCGGCGAACGGCACGATCATTGTGATCGGACGCGAGGGAAAGGTCTGCGCCTTAGCGGTCCGCGAGACGGCTAGGACAGCGGCAGCGCCCGCTGCAAGATGCAGAAAATTTCGGCGGGGAAGTTTCATTTTTGAACTTCCCTCTCCCTTCACATCATTCGATTACCTCATCGGCGCGGGCGAGCAGCGTCGGCGGCACTTCGAGATTGAGCATCCTTGCGGTTTGAGCGTTAATGATAAGCTCGAACTTGCTCACCTGCTCGACCGGCAGTTCCCTCGGCTTCGCACCCTTGAGAACGCGACCGGCATAGACGCCGACAACACGCCACGCATCCGCGATGTTGGGTCCGTAGTTCATCAGCCCGCCGGCTTCGGCGATTTCACGCGTGGCGGATGTCATGGGAACCGCGTGGCGCGCCGCCATGGTGGCCATTTGAACCCGCCGGCCGTTGAAAAGTCCGCCGGGGTTGACGAAGAGGGCATCGGCCCGCTCGCGCACAAGCGCTGCAAATGCGGCATCGATCTCGCGGCTGTTGGTAGCGTTGAGGATCTGGATGTGCAGCCCGAGGGCACGAGCAGCCGTTTCGACCTCTTTCTGCGCGCGCTCGCTCGACCCAACAATGGACGGATCGATCAGCACTGCCACACGCGCCGCGCTGGGCACTAGCTCACGCAGCAGTTCCAGCCGCTTTGCCACCAACTCGGAACTGAAAAAATTGATCCCCGTCAGGTTTCCGCCCGGTCGAGCGAGGCTCGCGACGAGACCGAACCTAACCGGGTCCTCGGCGGCCGCGAAGACGATGGGGATCGTCGTAGTGGCCGCCTTGACCGCCAACGTCGCAGCCGTGCTGGGGGCGACGATGACGGCAACCTGTCGGCGAACCAATTCCTCCGCGAGTACCGGCAGCCGATCGTATTGGCCCTCCGCCCAGCGGTATTCGATCACGATGTTCTCGCCCTCGACGTAGCCGTCTCCTTCAGGCCCTGGCGGAATGCGCGCAGACGGTGCGCGAACGGATCGGCTGATTGGTGATATAAAAACCCGATCACTGGCATCGTGGGCTGCTGCGCGCGCGCCGCGAGCGGCCACGCGGCCGCGCCGCCGAGAAGCGTGATGAACTCGCGCCGTCTGAGTTGATTGAATTGCATTCGGTCCCCGCCAGCCAGGGCCGGATTGCAGGATATCGAATTGGCGAGGATTAGTCAGGAGGTAACGGAACGATTTTACAACCTGTCATTCCGCGGGCGGCATCAGCCGATGACCGAGTTGGGGGGCAGGCCGAGCATATGGTGTCCGGATTGGACAAAGGCTACGCGGGCTTCGACAATGGAGCGCCGCCGCGGAATGGCATCGGCTTGAGCCGGCCTGCGGCCAAAAAAGATCCCAGAGACTCCGAAATCATTCGCAGAGAGGAAACCATGAATTGGCATTCCTTGATCCTGTGCGGCCTCGCGGTCGCCCTGACTGTGTCCGGTCCCGCTTGGGGGCAGGACTATCCGAACAGGCAAATCACCATCCTGGTGGGTATTGCGGCCGGCGGCATCACCGACGTCACCACGCGGCAATACGCAGCGGTCGTGTCGAAAAATATCGACCAGAACATCATCATCGAAAATCGTCCGGTCGCCGGCGGCGCGGTCGCCGCTGCCAGCGTTCAGGGCGCAGCCCCGGACGGATACACGCTGCTGTCGGTGGTCGGCTCGCAGTTTTGCTCTGTCCCGGCCATGGCGCCCGCTCCCTACGATCCGGTGAAAGGTTTTGCTCCGATTAGCTTGACGTTTCGGCTTCCGACTCTGCTCGTCGTGCCCATGGACAGCCCGGCAAAGACCGTGGCCGAGCTGCTCGCCTGGGGGAAAACGAAGACCGGCGGCCTGCTACTTGGCTCTCCCGGCGCCGGCACCCCCGGCCATCTGCTCGCCGCCAAGATCGCGCTCGCCACCAACACGCCGATTCAATACATCCATTATCGCGGCGGCGCGCCGGTGATGGCCGATCTCATCACCGGGCGCGTGGATTTCAGCCTCGCCTCCTTCAACAGCGCTCGGTCGAATATGGACGCCAAGAAGCTGCGGGCGCTCGCGGTCGACGCCGAGACGCGGCTTCCCGCGCTGCCTGACATTCCGACCTTGATCGAGGCCGGGCTCGGCGCGCACAGGGTCGCTGACTGGGCCGGCGTGTTGGCGCCGGCGGGAACGCCCACCGCCATCGTCGACAGGCTAAATCGGGAATTCGTGAGGGCGGCCCATACTCCAGAGCTGATCGCGAAGTTGACCGAGAACGGCAACATTGTCGCCAGCAGCACGCCGCAAGAGATGAGCAGGCTTGTGGCTAACGAGGTCGAGAACATGGAGCAATTGATCAAGATCATTGGCCTCAAGGCGCAGTGATAGCCGCAATCCTCTGAAACTTCGATGTCGGGCAGACCACAGCTGCAAAGTACATGACGAGGAGAAGGAGCCTCCATCGCAAGGCTGCCAGACCTTTCTTCGCAATCATGCCGACGGCATCGCCGCGGCCAGATTCGTGAGCACGCCGATGCGCCGCATCCGCTTAGCCTGCTGCGCGCGCGCCGTTAGCGGCCACGCCACCGCCGCGCTGCCGAGCAGCGTGATGAACTCGCGGCGCCTTGTATGACGCGAAAGAAGCATTGTGAGAGCTGACAGGGGCTGAGTCGTCATGGCTCAGCGCAGCAAAAAATCGCTACTCGATCGCATCGTCGGCACGGCCCGCGATTTCGCCTAACGGGATTTATGGAATATGGGAGGTCCTCTAGATCGGTTTGATCCCCGCGAATTTAATTACCTTGGCCCATTTCTCGGTGTCTTCGGCGATTAATTTGCCAAAGTCGGAAGGTGATGTCGCGTGGATGCGCAGTCCCAGATCGTCATACTTCGCCTTAATATCGGGACGACCGAGCCCACCGTTGATCTCTCGGTTGAGTACTGTGACGATGTCCGCGGGGATATTCTTAGGTCCTGCAAGGCCGCCCCAGCTGTCGAACACATAGTCGGGCAAGTACTCCGCCATGGTCGGCACATCGGGCAGCGCCGACGAGCGAGCCACGGAGGACACTGCCAACGCACGGGCCTGACCGCCCCTGATCTGCGGAATAGAATCGGTCGAGGTCGCGAACTGCACGTGCATTTGACCACTGATGAGATCGGCCAAGGCGAGAGCG
>Ga0310912_10001532_pt1 | contig 12620 bp, 11 predicted proteins | sample GREbulkMGOX080_FD_203443 | JGI IMG/M metagenome (GOLD analysis project Ga0310912, IMG submission 203443) | Lab enrichment of tropical soil microbial communities from Luquillo Experimental Forest, Puerto Rico - GRE.bulkMG.OX080 | ecosystem: Environmental > Terrestrial > Soil > Tropical forest >...
GACGACGCTCGCCCCTTCGTTCGCAAAGTTGATGGCGATCGCGCGACCGATGCCGGAGCTGGCTCCGGTGACGACAGCAATCTTTCCCACGAGTAGACTCGACATCGGTTTGGATCATATTCCCATGACCGCCGCCATCCAACCCGATCTCGAGCTGGCCGCTTCTCTCTTCGACGGTCTCAGCCGGGCGACGCGCCGCGGCCGTGGCATCGTGCGCGACAGTTACGGCGAGGGCGAACAGGCGGCACATGACCTCGTCCGCTCGGCAGCCACCGCTATCGGCCTCGAGGTCGAGGTCGACGCGATCGGCAACCTCTTCATGACGCTGCCGGGGCGAGAGCGGCGCGCACCGCGGATCCTCATCGGTTCGCACCTCGACAGCGTGCCCCAGGGCGGCAATTACGATGGCGCAGCCGGTGTCGTGGCCGGGTTGTCGGTGCTCGCCGCGCTGCGCCGCGCGCAGATCGCGCCGGCTTGGGACACCTCCGTGATGGCGATTCGGGCGGAGGAGTCCGCGTGGTTCGACGTCCCGTACCTGGGGAGCGCCGGCGCGCTCGGACTGCTCGATCCCACCTGTCTTGCGACTCCGAGGTCCGACAACGGCCGGACTCTCGAGACGACGCTGCAGCAGCAGGGTTTCGATCCTCAGCCGATCAGGGAGCGGCGGCGCCTCCTCGAACCCTCCACCATCCGCGCATACCTCGAGCTGCACATCGAGCAGGGGCCGACGCTGGTCGCTGAAGGACTGCCCGCTGCCGTGGTGAGCGGTATCCGCGGCTGCAAACGCTTCCGCAATGCCCGCTGCGTCGGCGAATATGCCCACTCGGGAGCCGTTGGCCGCCGCCACCGGCACGACGCGGTCGCGGCGACCGTGGCGTTTCTCCACCACATGGAGACGGTCTGGCTGCGACAGGAGGAGGCGGGAGCGGATCTGGTCCTCACCGCGGGCGAGCTCTCCACCGACCCGGCCCTTCACGGACCGAGCAAGATCGCGGGGGAGACTCACTTCGTGCTCGACCTGCGGAGTCTCTCCGACGCGACCATGGAAGCGGTCGCAACCGAGGCACGCGCTGCGGCCGCGCGCATCGGTGCGGTCTACCGCGTCAACATCGATCTCGGCGCGACCAGCGATTCGCCGCCGGCGGTGATGGACAGCGGCCTGCGCGCGCGGCTCATGAGCCTGCTCGAGCGTCCTTTCGAGATGGCGAGCGGTGCGGGTCACGATGCGGCCGTGTTTGCGAAGCTCGGCATTCCGAGCGGCATGATTTTCGTCCGCAACGAGAACGGCAGCCACAATGCGGATGAAGCGATGGCGCTGGAGGATTTCGCGGTCGGAGCGCGGGCGCTGCTGGCGCTGTTGATGGATTTCCCCCTCTGATCCGGCTGCCGGCGGGAGAGTAGTGATGACACTGTTGGTGACGGGTGCGACGGGTTTCGTCATGAGCGTGCTCGCCCGTCACTGGCTCGAGGCCGATCCCACGGCGCGCCTCGTGGTGCTGGACGCCTCGCCGCTCGATGCCGCCGCGCAGTGCTACTTCGCCCCTTACACGAGGCGGCTTGCCGTCGTCGTCGCCGACGTCACCCAACCCGACACCTGGCACGCCGCGCTGGCGCGACACGAGGTCACTCACATCGTGCACGGCGCCACCGTAACGCCCTTGTCACGTGGCACCGTGGCCGAGGCCAAACGCGAGCCCGAAGCGGAGAATCCCGCGCGTATCATCGATGTCAACGTAATGGGCACAGTGGCGGTGCTCGAGTGGGCACGCACACTCCCGAACCTCGAGCGGTTCATCTACGTGAGCTCAGGCGCCGTCTACAAGCATCACGGACCGGATCGTCCGGGCGAGCCGCTGCCCGAGGATGGCTACGTGATGCCGCGGCGGCTCTATGGGATCTCGAAGCTGGCATCGGAGCTGGTCTGCGAGCGCTATGGCGATCTCTTTGGCCTGTCGACGGCAGCGGTGCGTCCCTCCTCGGTCTACGGACCGATGGACCGCGTGACGGCGAGCCGAAACTTCCGCCACGTGCCGAACCGCATCGCCCATCTGGCTCTCGATGGTGTCGAGTGCCTGCGCGTCAACACGCTCGATGCGGTCGGCGACTACGTCTACGTGGAGGATGTCGCCTTCGCCATCGTGTCGCTGCTGCGCGCGCCGCACCTGCGCTACAGTGCCTATAACATCGCCTGCGGTGTCACCGCGAGCATCCGCGACATGGTCGGATGGGCGGCGGAGAAAGTGCCGGGCTTTCGCGCCGAGGTCGTGCCGGCGGACCAGGCCGACATCGTGCAGGACCCGGCCCTGAGCGACGGGATGTGGGGTGCGTACGACATCTCGCGCATCGGCGCCGAGACCGGCTGGAAGCCGCGCCCCATGCGCGAAGCACTGCATGCCTACATGGACTGGATTGCGGCCGAGCGCAACTCGAGCACACGGCAACCCACATGAGCCCCAAAGACCCCTACCCACGCGATCTCATCGGCTACGGTTCACGTCCGCCTCACCCGCACTGGCCCGGGGAGGCGCGCATTGCGGTCTCCCTGGTGCTCAACTATGAAGAAGGCGGCGAGGCTTGCGTGCTGCACGGGGACGCTCACTCGGAGTCGGTGCTGACCGATCTCGGTGCCGTCGAGGCTCTCCCGGGCGTGCGCAATCTCAACGTCGAGTCTCTGTTCGAGTACGGCAGCCGCGTGGGGTTCTGGGAAATCATGCGCGTGCTGAAAAACGCGGGAGCGCCGGCCACCGTGTACGCCGTCGGCATGGCGTTGGAGCGCAATCCGGACGCCGCCGCCGAGATCGTGCGGAGCGGCTTCGAGGTCGCCTGCCACGGTGAGCGCTGGGTCGACTACCAGTTCGTGCCCGAGGAAGTGGAGCGGGCGCACATGCGGCGCAACATCGACACCCTCACCCGCATGATCGGACGCCGGCCGGTCGGGTGGTACACCGGACGCCCGAGCTCCAACACGCGGCGCCTCGTCGTCGAGCTCGGCGGCTTTCTCTATGACAGCGATGCGTACAACGATGATCTCCCCTACTGGACGGAGGTCTCGGGCCAGCGGCACCTGGTCATCCCCTACAGCTTCGACAACAATGACAGCCGCCTGCAGCGCGGCGGCGATTTCAGTACCGGGGGCGAGTTCTTCACCTACTGCCGTGATGCCTTCGACTGGCTCTACCGCCTGGGAGCCGAAGGTCGACCACGCATGATGAGCATCGGCCTGCACGGCCGTATCATCGGTCGCCCCGGCCGGATTGGCGCGCTGGCGCGCCTCATCGAGCACATCCAGCGGCACGAGGGCGTGTGGCTCTGCAACCGCGCCGCCATCGCGGAGCACTGGCGGGCGCACCACGCGCAGGGCTGACTGCGCGCGGCCGCTCGCTATACGCTCCGTATCAGGCCGCCATCGACCCGGACGACGCTGCCCGTCATGTAGGCGGCACGCGTGCTCGCGAGGAAGGTGACGACCGCGGCGAATTCCTCCGGGTCACCATAGCGCCCCACCGGGATGCTCGCGCGCGAGCGCCGCTGCACCTCCTCGAGAGCGATCCCTTCGCGCACCGCCTGACCCTGGTCGAGCTCCGCGACGCGGTCGGTCGCGATGCGGCCGGGCGCCACACAGTTCACGGTGATGCCGGCCCCCGCGACCTCTCCCGCCAGAGTCTTGGCCCAGCCCACGAGCGCGAGGCGCATCGTGTTCGAGACGCCGAGATTCGGGATCGGCTGAATCACCGCGGAGGAAACCACCGCAATGATCCGACCGAAGCCGCGCGTGCGCATGCCCGCGAGCGCCGGACGCGTGAGGCGCACGGCACTCAGAAGCATGGTCTCGAATTGCGCGCTCCATGTCGCATCCGTGGTTGCGGTGACCGGCCCCGCAGGCGGCCCGCCGCCGTTGAGGACCAGGATATCGACCCCAGTCAAGAGATCGGTGAGGCTTGCGATTGCGGCGGCATCGCCGAGGTCGCAGGCGCGCACGCTGATCGATCCGCGCCCGGGTGGAGTGGAAGCCGCGAGTTCCTCCAGGCGCTCGCGGTTGCGCGCGACGGCAACGACCTTCGCGCCTTCGCTCGCGAGCGATATGGCGATCGCGCGACCCAGGCCACGCGAGGCACCGGTCACCAGGGCGTGACGTCCATCCATTCCCAGGTCCATGTCGGCTCCGTTAAATGCAAGACGGCCGATTGCGATGAACATCGAAGGGTATATCAACACATTGATATCGGGGTATATCAACATATTGATATCGCCCGCGAGGCCGACCGTCGGTGACCCGACGGCGCGGTCGTACGCGCAAGCTGCTAGGACGGAGAGTGCCCGGCGTCCGCCGAGAGCGTGACGAGGTAGTTCGTGAATGCCGAACACGCGACCAACATGAAGCGGGCGTCATCGCCGCTGACTCCCGCGGTCTCATCGATCAAACCGTGGCGCACACCGCTTTCGTCCGCAGTATACGCGTACAGCATGACCAACCCCTGGCGCAGTGAAGGATGGATCGGTCCGTGCTTGTCTTCGAAGGCCGCCAGTCCCTCAGTCAGCGTCGCACTGGGATTGCCGTTGAGGTGCCTGAGGGCCGCCGCTACCGCGGCGATCGACTCCCTGACGCTGTTGCGGGGGTTCGCGCCCGCATTGGGTGGCAGCAGCTTCGCCGCCTCGCGAATGTGCGCAGCCACATCTGGGATGGCCGACTCTGCCCCGCGCACGACTTCGGCAGCCTCGGCGGTGTTGGTGAGCGGGACGAGGTGCTCGGCGATGAAGCGGTAGGCGCATCCCCTGGACTCGAGGATGCGGTTGAGCATCTCGAACCACTGTTGGCGTACGGACGAGACCGAGGTCGCCAGCGTGCGAGCGGTGAACTCGATCAGGTCGAAAAACTCGGGCCAGCCGCAGGAGAACCACTCCGCGGCGAGGCTTTCGCGCATCTGGTGCGGCAGCGGCGGCACCTGATCGGTTCGCCAGCCGAGGTGATTCCATATCGCCCGGGCGTGGGCGAGTGCGCGCTCCCGGTGGTCGTCGTTTTCCGGGAAGGCCGGCTTGTGCAGCACGTTCCACAGCGCCGTACGTAACTCCGGGGAAGCCTCTTCGAGGCCCGACCTGGGTGGGCGACGCGCGCCAATGCGTTGCGAGAACTTCCTCAGTTCCCGCTGAATGGTTCCGAAAGGCTTCCCAGGCACTCTGGCTTGAGTCTAGCGCAGCGGGATTTCGCTCGCACGGCATCGGCATACGTCGATCTGACTCGGGCTCGTTCGTCGAAGGGTCAACGCGCAACATGGGAGTCCACACGCGTGAAATACCTGACCTTCATTCGCCACTCCGAGTCGTACCGTGAATCCGCGCCCCCGCAGGCACTGATGGAAGCGATGGGCAGATTCGTCCAGCAGTCGCTCAAAGACGGGACGCTCGTGGACACCGGGGGTCTCCTGCCCAGCAAGGACGGCGCCCGCGTCCGGCTCGCCAGGGGCAAGATCACCGTAACCGATGGACCGTTCACCGAAACCAAGGAGGTGATCGGAGGTTGGGCAATCCTGAAAGTGGATTCCAGGGCCGAGGCGATCCGCATCGCAACCGAGTTCATGGAATTGCACCGCGAGTACTGGCCCGAGTTCGAAGGCGAGTCGGAAGTGCGGCCGATGTTCGACCCGGGTCAGGGCCCATAGCACCGGCGCCGACCGCCGTCTCGAGGTCATCGAATTACGGGCGGCATTGCCCAGCTTGCGGCTCGGGTGTGACATAGTCCATGCTGACCGAGTGAACGAGCCGCAGAGCAGCCCGGGGGAAAAAAAGGCTCCGATTGTGTCCCGGGCGGCTTGGCTGTACGCGGCCGCCGCGGCGCTGATTCTGCTCGCTCTCGCGAGCACGATTGCCTGGCTTGGGCCGCTTCCGCCCAAAGTCGTCCTCATGAGCACCGGGACGAAAGGCAGCGACTACGATCTCTTTGCCCGCCAGTACCAGGCAATCCTCAAGCGCTCCGGGCTGGAGTTGCGACTGCTCCCGTCCGCGGGTCCTATCGACAACCTCAAACGCCTGAATGATCCCCGCTCGGGTGTGATGGTGGCGTTCGTCCAGGGGGGCCTCACGAGCGAGAGTCAGTCGCCTGGTCTTGAATCGCTCGGTACGGTCTTCTACGAGCCGTTCTGGTTCTTCATCCATCGCGGGATAGAGCTGCGGGGACCTGATGACCTCCGCGGCAGGAGGGTGGCCATCGGTCCCGAGGGCAGCGCCACACGGCACTTCGCAGACCGGTTCCTCGCATTGAATGGCGTTTCCGAAAATCAGCTTCAGTTGCTCCCCCTGACGGGTGCGGAGGCCGCGGAGGCGTTGCTCAAAGGCGAGGTCGACGCGGCGGCCATCGCCGCAACGTGGGAGACCGACGCGGTGCGGCGTCTGCTCGCCTCGTCCGAAGTCAACCTGTTCGGCTCGCCGCGAGCGGACGCGTACGTCGCGCTCTACCCCGACCTCACGAAGCTGGTGGTGCCGCAGGGAGTTGGGAACCTGGCCACCAACCGGCCATCGACCGATGTGAGTCTCGTCGCGAGCGAAGCCAGCCTGATTGTCAGGAAGGACCTGCATCCTGCGATCAAGTCCCTGCTGCTGGAAGCCGCAACCGAGGTGCATTCCGCCGGCGGCCTGTTTCAAAGACGGGGGCAGTTTCCGGCCCCCGAGCCCGTCGACCTGCCGATCTCGACGGACGCGCGGCAATTCTACCGATCCGGTCCCCCGTTCCTGCACCGCTATCTGCCCTACGGATGGGCAGTTCTCGTCAGTCGAATTCTCGTACTGCTGATTCCGATCGTCGGCGTCGCCTATCCACTGCTGCGCAGCGCTCCGGCGCTTTATGCCTGGAACATGCGACGACGTGTCTTCCGCCTGTATGGAGAGCTGAAGCTCATCGAAATCGAGCACGACGCACGCGGTGGGCAGACCGACGATGAGCTGCGTCCGCGGCTTCAGCGGCTCGAAGACCGGGCCAACCACCTGTACGTCCCCCCCGCATTTGCCCAGTTCCTGTATCAGTTGCGCTACCACATCGGCCTGGTGCGGGAGCGGTTGCAGCAGAGCGCCGCTACCTCGGCCCAACCGACGAATGAGGGCTCGGCAGCGCGATCCCGCGCGGCTTCAGCACGCTGATGACAGTCCTGGCGGCGCGATGCGTGTCAGAACCTAATCGCAGAGCCCGATGACGATCCCATCCCGTTCCAGGCTGCTGATGATCCAGAGCGCGTGGCACTCGCCGCAGTAGGCTTCGATGCCGGTGTCGGTGTTGAGAAACCGCCGCAGCATGCGGTGGGTGTAGCTCTCCTGGAGGCGGCGGTCCCCGCACTTCGGGCAACGCGACATGAACGGAATCACCTCGTTCATCGGCCGGAATCGCGCGAGTTTTTCCTGCGCTCCCCGCAGATGATGCCTCTCTTTCCTGTGCCCGATATGTCCGGGCCGTAGGTTCGCCGCCATGTCGCCTCCTTGCTGGCAGAGTCCCGAATGTACCGCGGCGCAAGGCCCGCGGCTATCAGGACATCCCTAACTGTCTCAAAAAACAGACGTGGGGGTACGATAATGAGCCCGGAAGACCGACGTGAACGATCGACCGATACGAGCCTGGCGCGATATCGCCACCGACTGGAAGGTGTGGCTCAGCCTCGCGCTGTGCCTGCTCATCGCGACCGTCGCCTGGCTCCTCGGCTACGATTGAGCAACAGCCGCAGGGCCGCTCGATTCTTTCTAACCGCGCCCTCGGACCTCAGTCGCCGATCACGTGCAGCGCGACTTCGCGCTCGTGAGGACGGTGGCGGTGCTCGAAGAGATAAATGCCCTGCCACGTGCCGAGCACCATTCGGCCGGCGCTGACCGGGATCGACAGCTGCAGCCCGGTTAAAGCGGTCCGGAGGTGTGCCGGCATGTCGTCCGACCCCTCGTCACTGTGCTCGTAGCGGCTCGGATCCTCCGGTGCTATCGAGGCAAAGTATCTTTCCAGGTCGGCGCGAACGGCGCGCGCGGCGTTCTCCTGGATGAGCAGCGATGCCGAAGTGTGACGGCAGAAGAGCGTCAGCAGTCCGGTCGTTACGCCCTGGCTCTCGAGCCAACTCCGCACCTCCCCGGTGATCTCCATCAGGCCGCTGCCGCGAGTGCGAAATCTCAGCGTTGCTGCCACATTACGCATGGTCCATTTACCATAGCGCCGGCCAGGCGCAGTTGTCGAACCAGGAGAGCGGCGCAGCACCATGACGAGCGCGTACGACGTGATCGTTATCGGATCGGGTCACAACGGCCTGGTCTGTGGCACCTACCTCGCCAAAGCCGGGCTGCGCACGCTGGTGCTCGAACGCCGCAGCATCGTCGGCGGTGCCGCGGTCACCGAGGAATTCTGCCCCGGCTTTCGCGCCTCGCGCTTCTCCTACGTCATGAGCCTCCTGCACCCGCGCATCATCAGAGACCTGGAGCTGCATTCGCTGGGCCTGCAGGTGCTGCCGGCGAATGACCTGTTCTGCCCTCTCGGCGGCGACGACTACATCCTCTACAGCGACGACCTGCAGAAGACCCAGGCCGAGTTTGCGCGGTTCTCGCGTCACGATGCCGAGATCTATCCGCAGTTCGTGCGGTACCTCGAGGAGTCGGCGGCCCTCGTGCGGCAGCTGTTGTTCGAGACGCCCGTGGATCCGGTCCGCCGCAGCTGGGCGAGTTTCAAGCGCAGTGCATCTTTATTGTGGCGGCATCGCACGATCGGCGACCGGGCGTACCGCATGGTTGATCTGCTGACACAGAGCGCCTACGACTACCTCTCGGCGTGGTTCGAGCACGATACGATCAAGAGCCTGCTCGCGTACTACGCATCGATCGGGACTTTCGCAGGACCCAAGTCCCCCGGCACCGCCTACGTGATCATGCACCACCTCATGGGTGAGCATCAGGGAGCGGGCGGCTGGGGCTTCGTGCGCGGCGGCATGGGGGCGATCACGGCCGCGATCGCGCGCTCCGGCGCCCGTTTCGGCATGGAGGTCATGACCGATGCCCCGGTGGCGGAAGTGCTGGTGAGCGAAGGGCGCGCGACTGGCGTGCGCACCGCGGACGGCCGGGAATTCCGCGCCGCGGTCGTCGCCTGCAACGTCGCGGCGCCCACGCTCTATAAGCGGCTCATCGCGCGCGCCCACCTGCCGGCAGAGTTGTTGCGCGACATCGATACGTTCCGCACATTCTCGACCGCCTTCAAGTTGAACATCGCCGCGCACGAGCCGCCGCGCTATCGTGCCTTCGACCCCGCCCGACTGCTGTTCGCTTACCCGACCTACGTCCACATCGCGCCCGGGATCGATTACCTCGAGCGCGCCTACGATGACGCCAAGTACGGCTGGTACTCGAGCCGGCCGTTCCTCACGCCGGTCGTGCCCACGATCGTCGACGATTCGCTGGCTCCCGCCGGCAAGCATGTCATCAACGTGTTTGGCGGCCACGCGCCCTACCGCCTGCGCGAGGGTGCCTCATGGACCGATGAGAAGCGCAACCTGACGCGGGCAGCGCTCGATGTGATCGACACCATGGCTCCGGGTTTCTCCACGCGCGTCATCGACATCGAGACGCTGGTGGCGCCGGACCTCGAAGCCATCGTGGGTCTCCCGCAGGGTCATATCTTTCACGGCGAGCTCTCGGCCGATCAACTGTTCTGGCAGCGCCCGGCTCCGCACTGGGCCGACTACCGCACACCGATTGCCGGCCTCTACCTGTGCGGCTCCTCCGCCCACCCGGGCGGAGGCGTCTCGGGCATTCCCGGCCACAACGCAGCGCGTGAGATACGCCGCGACTGGAAACGCCTGCGGCAACGGCGGCCCGTATAATCGAGCGGCAAACCGACACGCAGTGCCGGCAGCGCATCGCGTAAGCGCCGAGAGGGCTCCAATGAACGTGTCAATCGATCCGGCCTCGTCTCGCAGCGATCCCCGCCGTCAGGCACGCATCGATCTGGCCGCGTGCCATCGTCTCGCTGCCCGCTTCGGGCTCAACGAAGGCATCGACAATCACCTGACCCTGCTCGTTCCCGGGCACTCCGACCGGTTCTACCTCGCACCCTTTGGACTGCTGTGGTCGGAGGTCAAGGCGAGCGACCTGATGGAGCTCGACTTCAGCGGCAAGGTTGTGGCAGGGCGCGGGCTGGTCGAGGACACGGCTCTTCACATCCATCTGCCGGTGCACCGCCTCGTGCCCGAAGCGCGCTGCGTCCTGCACACGCACATGCCTTACGCCACGGCTCTTGGGATGCTCGAGGATGCACGCCTGGAGATGGCCGGGCAGAGCGCCATCGGCTTCCACGACGACATCGCCTATCTCGACTACAACGGTCTCGCGCTCGACGCTCGTGAAGGGGAGCGCATGGCGCGCGCGCTCGCGGGCAAGTCGGTTCTCGTGCTGCGCAATCACGGTGTGCTGGTCATCGGGGGCTCGGCCGCCCAGGCGTTCGAGCGGCTGTACTTTCTCGAGCGGGCCAGCCAGGCGCAGATCCTGGCGCTCTCCACCGGGCGCGCCCTCCGCCTGCTGCCGAGGCCGGTGGTGGAGGCCACGGCCGCGCAGTTCAAAGCGTGCGTCGATGTCGGTGGTGTTGCGCGCACCGAGTTGCACTTCGAGGCTCTGAAGCGGCTGTTGGACCGCAGCGAAGCGGACTATGCGCGTTGACGACCTCGCCGACAGCGTCTGAGCTGACGGCGGTCGCCCGCTGGTCGATCGTGGGCCTGGTAGCGGCGGCCCTGTTCATCAACTACATCGACCGCGGCGCGGTGCCAACCGCGGCGCACCTGATCCAGGATGAGCTCCATCTCACCGCGGGACAGCTTGGAGTGCTGTTCTCGGCGTTCTTCTGGACCTACTCCGTCCTGCAGATCCCGGTCGGTTGGGTTGCCGAGCGCTACGGTGCGCAGCGGGTGTTAGCCGCGGGACTCGCCCTCTGGGCCTGCGCCACGATACTGGTCGGCTTCGCGCACTCCTTCGCCGCACTACTGCTGCTGCGCCTCCTGCTGGGGATCGGTGAGAGTGTGGGCTTTCCGTCGGCCGGGAAATTGCTCGCGGTCGCCGTACCCGTCGAGAGCCTCGCCATCGCCAACGGCGTCGTCGCCGCCGGCTACCAGCTCGGTCCGGCGGTCGGTGCCTGGGGGGGTGGGTTGATCATGGCGCACTATGGCTGGCGGGCTGCGTTCTGGGTGTTTGGCAGCCTTTCTCTCGTGTGGCTGCTCCCCTGGTCGCGCGTGCGCTTGCCACGCTCGGCTGCCGCGACGCGCGGGCCCGACGATCCGCAGCTGGCTGCGATTCTGCGCCAACCCTCGCTCTGGGGCACGGCGCTCGGACTTTTCTCGAGCAACTACGTTTTCTTTTTCGTGCTCTCGTGGTTGCCCTACTACGTGGTTCGGGAGCGCGGGTTCTCGACTGCCGAGATGGCGAGACTGACCGGGAGCGCCTACGTCGTGAGTGCGCTCAGCTCGATCATTGCCGGGTGGGCGATCGACCGGTTCGTCCGCTCGGGTCATGCAAACCTCGCGTACAAGTCGGTGATGGTCGCCGCGCACGTGGGGACCGTCGCTTGCATGCTCGCCATTGCTTTCGGCGCCCAGCCGTGGGCGCTGGCGGGGATTTTCGTTTATCAGATACTCACCGGAGCCGCCGGGGCGGGCGTTTATGCCATCCCGCAGATCCTCGCGGGGCCCTCGGCCTCGGGTCGCTGGGTGGGAATTCAGAATTGCTGTGGAACCTTCGCGGGCGTGATCGCACCCGCGCTCACGGGGCTGCTCGTCGAGGAAACCGGTCACTTCGCCGCGGCCTTCGTCACCGCCGCGGTGGTGAGCATTGCGGGTCTCATCGGCTGGGTGTGGATGGTGCCGCGCCTCGCTCCGCTCGACTGGCCCTCGAAGAGCCCCGCAGCGGCTCCGGAGCCCGCGCGATAACGCTCCAGCAAGCCCCTGCCGCCACAATCCGCCGGGTGTGTGTTTTGCACCACACGGGTGCGCGGCGAGGAAAGCTGCACCATGTCGCACCCGGCAGCGCGAAACTCTGTCGCATGGCGCGACCATTCATGGCATCCGGCGCGCCACTGAGCTACTTTAGAGGCCATGCCGGTGGGGGGGTGAGGGCCGGCGGCCAGACGTGGCCAGCATTCTGGGGAGCTGCTGTCCGGTGCGAACAGCTGGTGGGGCCTGCGTGCAAGTGGCGTTCTTAAGACAGGTGACTCGCGCGGCGATCACCCGGGGCATCTCTCATCCCCATCCGGACGGAGCCCTCCCGGCGACGCTCGAAGGATCAGAGACTTGAGCGGCCAGCCACAAGAACTCGGCTCCGTTGAAGTCGCGCTGCGCCACGCCTCGCAGCTGCTTCGCGAGCACCCTGCGCTCGCGGCCGAGCAGGCCGTCGAAATCCTGAAGGTGGTGCCCGAGCACCCGATGGCTCTCCTCTTATTGGCTGTCGCGCGGCGGGCCTGCGGTGACCCGGCGGCAGCTCTCGGGGTATTGCAACCCCTCTGCGACAAGCAGCCACGCTGGGCGGTGGCCCAGTACGAGCTCGGCATCACGCTCGGTACCCTCGGGCAGGGCGAGGCGGCGATCGCGGCGCTGCGGCGCGCGGTCGAATCCAGTCCCGAGATGCCCGACGCG
>Ga0310912_10001534_pt1 | contig 12617 bp, 8 predicted proteins | sample GREbulkMGOX080_FD_203443 | JGI IMG/M metagenome (GOLD analysis project Ga0310912, IMG submission 203443) | Lab enrichment of tropical soil microbial communities from Luquillo Experimental Forest, Puerto Rico - GRE.bulkMG.OX080 | ecosystem: Environmental > Terrestrial > Soil > Tropical forest >...
GCGACTTCCACGTACGCGTCCGCAACGCTAAGTAATTGCTCTTGAAGATACATCTCGCTGTAGCGATTGGGACTGGATAGTCGTGCCCGATCCGGGCGGCATCCGCCGGAATACTTTCCGGTCAGCACGCCCATCGCCAACGGCGAATAGGCGATCAAGCTCACCTGTTCACGCTCGCAGGCTTCGACCAAACCATGCTCGATCCTGCGCTGCAAAAGGTTGTATGCGTTCTGCACGCACACCGGACGCGATTGGTGGCGCGCGGCTGCGCAAAAAACGGTCACACCCCACGCCGTCTCGTTGCTCAGGCCAATTCGGCGCACCTTTCCTTGCTCGATCAGACGCATCAGGGCTTCGAGCTGCACCTCGATGGGCACCTTCCGATCGGGCCAATGCGGCTGATAGATGTCGATGTAATCGGTTCCGAGCCGCTGTAACGAGCCGTCGCACGCCGCGCACACCTGGGCAACGTCAACGGCGGTCGCGCCGCCCCGCACCCACGGCAAATGCGGGCCTTCGGGCCGCTGTCCACCCGCAACCTTGCTGGAGATAATAATCTGGTCGCGCGGCACACGCTTCAACCAGCGTCCCAATATGAGCTCCGCGAGCCCATAGGTGCTCGCTTGTGCTGGCGCCGGGTAGACTTCGGCGGTATCAAAGAAATTCACGCCCGCCGCATACGCTTCATCGAGCAGGCGGTGGGCCGATTTCTCATCCATCTGGCTGCCGAAGGTCATCGTGCCGATTGCGAGATGTGAAACGTCAGGTCCGCTGCGCCCCAGGCGGGAGAACTGCATTGTCACGGCTCATGACGGCGCGACCGGCCATTCCTCTGCCAAAGCGGCCCGCACGGTCGCGCTGAGGTCCTCAACCAGCATCTGGGTGAGCTTGGCTCCATCGGCGGGGGACGCAAGGCTCGGCCGGCCGACTACGCCGCTCGCGGTGGTTGCCGGCATGTCGTAAGAAAATATCCGGCCCACCGTCACATCATCTTCATCGATCCGCTCCTGAGGTCTTACCGCGGCCGGCCGCAGGTGCATCAGCAGAGAAGTCTCTCCGCGGTTGGCATGGATGTCTGACGCATCGGAAAAGTAATGCTGCTGCACGCGCGCCGAGCAATCGAAAAGGGACAGCACTCGGAAGCGACAGCGCGGAAATTCGTAGCGTAGCTGGATCCGCGCGCATTCGAGCGCCGGCCCGTTGGGCCCGTTGCCATTGAGCATGATCAGCTTGCTGAACCCCGAACCGATCACCCAGCGGCCAATCTCCAGCACCACCTGAATCAAGGTCTGCGGATTAAGCGAGAGGGTGCCCGGCCAGCGTGTTGTATGTCCGAGGGAAATCCCGTAGGCGACTGCCGGCAGGACGACTACGCCCGTCTCATCCGAGACGCGCCAAGCGATCTCCTCGGGCGAAATGGTGTCGCAGCCGGTCGCAAGGTGCGGCCCGTGCTGCTCGGTCGCGCCGACCGGGAGCAAGGCCAGGTCCAGTCCCTTGGCAACTAGTGCTCCAATCTCTCGGCTGGTCATCAGGTCCCAACGCTGCGCCACAGCGACCTCCTGTTACGCCACCACGCGCAGCTTGGATCGAGCAACGTATTTCCGCCAAGAAAGTTGGTCAGGGACAAGCCACGCAAATAGGATCTTGCGCATTTGCAAAAACCCCGCCCGCAAGTCGTAGGCGGAGCGAACCGACGCAGCCACCATCAAGCCGTCCAGATGTGTCGAGACGAATAACGAAGTCTTGGTCGTATCGACGGGCTTGAACAGTCCGGTTTTGACGCCGCGCTCGATCGCGCTTCGCAACACGGCCATTTCCGCATCATAGAAATCGCGGATAAGACGCTCGACTGGCAGCGAGCGCTTGCGAGTCGTCCGGTACTCCAGCATGAGTCTGAGCATTTGCCCAAGCGGACTGGCCATTTTCAGATTTGCATCGAACCAGAAATTGATTTCTGCGATAGGATCACGCGCTTTCGAGCGCTGCTCATCCAAGGTGGCAATTCGGGCGGAATATTTCAGCGCCTCAACGAATAGATGCTCCTTATTGGTGAAATAGTAATAGAGCAGACCCGAGTTCACGCGTGCCGCTTTCGCGATTTTTTTGATGGACACCGCAGTGTAGCCCTGCTCCGAGAACAGACGCTGCGCTGCTTCGAGGATCGCGCCTGATCTGCCGTTGTTGCGCGGGTCCACTGCTCTAGTGCGACCCGGCCCAGGTAGTGCCCGGCGTGCGTTCCCCCTTTTGATCCTTTTGGCGATGCGGCGCCGATCCATTGCTCTTTTCTACTCTATAGGCCGAGACTTGTCAGGTGAAATGAAACGTCGTACAAAATTTAATCGACCGATTAAAAACGCGCAAATTCCTGCAGGGATCGCTGATCCAGGCGAGAAGCGAGCCGAGTCGGCCGAGTTTGCGCAGAAATGGTCACAGGAGTGAACGATGGCGGATCTGTTCGATCCTACGCGCTACGCCGCGGTGCGCCATCCCTTGCTCGAAGCCTCGACGCTGCCGCCGGAGTGCTACACATCGCCGGCCTTCTACGAGCGGGAGGTTTCCAACATCTTCATGCGCTGCTGGAATCTGATTGGACGAGCCGACTATGTGAGCAAGCCGGGGGACTTTTTCACACACACCTTCGTCGGCTCATCGCTGATCGTCATGCATGGGGAAGACGGAAAAACCCGCGCGTTCGTCAATTCCTGCCGGCACCGGGGTGCCAAGCTGCTGGAGGGCGATGGCAACTGCAAGTCGATTCGCTGCCCCTATCACAGCTGGCTCTATTCCACGACTGGGAAGTTGCGCGCCGCGAACGGCATGCAGAACACCCGCAATTTCACCGCCTCCGATTATGGACTCGTTGAGATCAGGCTCGAGACCTGGGGCGGGTTCCTATTCGTCAACTTTGATCCGCATTGTGTGAGCTTGCGTGAATATCTCGGCGATCTAGACAGATTCACTGAGTCGTACGAGTTCGAGGATATGGTCACGGTCAAGCGGCGCGAGTTCACGGTGCGGACCAATTGGAAGAGCTATATCGAAAACTCGATGGAGAACTTCCATCTGCCGACCGTGCATCAAAAGACTATCGGCGGCGTCAAAGCGGACTGGAATCCGATCGACGGAGCGCCCGGCAATTACGTTATCCTGCAGACGCGTACCACGGTCTCGCGCGCCACGCTGGGCAACGACGCGGCTTTCGAACGCATTGCAACACTGCGAGGCCCCGCAGCGGAGGGCGCGCAGTACATCTTGATCTATCCTTGCACCGTGATCGGAGCCGATCTCGACTGCGTTTGGTTCAAGCAAATGGCGCCCGATGGACCCGGTTTGGTGCGTTATTCGGCTGGCTTCTGTTTCCCCAGCGTTACTGTACGACGACCTGACTTCGAGCAGATTGTGCCGAATTACCACAAGCGCTTCGACCTGGTGATCAGCGAGGATAACGGAATAGCAGAGACCCAGCTGGAGGGGCTGGCCAATCCCCTCAGCCGTCCCGGCCGGTTCTCTACCATGGAGTCGCTGGTACACGTCATCGACAATTGGATTCTGGACAAAGTCGTGGGGCCTTTGCCGGCCGCCCAGCGAACTGCTGCCGAATGAGGCGGTTGCTCCAGCCGACGCGTGCCCGAAATCCTGATGCATGGAGTCGTGAGGCCGGGACGCAAGTTGCGCATGGCGCCTGCGAATTGCCATTTGACGCGGAAAGGAGATGTCGGTGCACGATGACAAGCTGATCGCCGAGACGAAGCGCGAGCTCATTGGTAAGGGCGTGCAGTATTGCTTCGCCACCTATGTCGATGTGCACGGCGTGCCGAAGGCCAAGACTTGCCCGATTGCAAGCTTCGAAAAGATGGCCCGCGGATCGGAGCTGTTCACGGTCGGCGCCATGGAGGGCATGGGGCTGGTCGGCCCACAGGAGGATGAGTGCGCGGCGATTCCGGATCTCGCCAGTATGCTGATCGTGCCGTGGGACAAGCGCTTCGCCTGGTTTGCCAGCGATCTTTATTACCATGGCGAGCCGTATCCAAACTGCGCAAGGGTTCTGCTGAAGCGCGCACTGGAAAAAGCAAAGACGTATGTCTTCAACATTGGGGTCGAGACCGAGTTTTACGTGTTCCGGAAAGTCAACGGCTCCCACCAGGCTATTGTCGACAGCCATTATCTGGGCATGTGTCCGGCCTACGACGTCGATCAGACGTTGCAGTCGATCGAATTCCTGCACCCGATGGTGGAGCACATGACCGAGCTTGGCTGGGGCGTGTACTCCTTCGACCAGGAAGGGGGCCGCGGCCAATATGAGTTCGATTTTGCCTATGCCGACGCGTTGACCATGTGCGACCGGCTGATCTTTCTGCGGTTCATGGCCAAGCACGTGGCCCGTTCGCTCGGCGCGATCGCCACTTTTATGCCGAAGCCATTCAGCAACGACTTCCGCTCCGGCGCGCATTTCAATATGTCGCTCGCCGACAAGAATCGACGGATCAACGTGTTCGATCCGGCGCATAACGGGACCGGGGATTTTGCGCGGCAATACAACATCGGCTTCCCTGACCTCGCTTTTCACTTCACCGCGGGATTGCTCGCGCACGCTCCGGCACTCACCGCGCTCGCTTGCCCGACTTGCAATTCCTACAAAGGGCTAATTGCGCAGGGCGACATGGCGGACATGTCATGGGCGCCGGTGCTACGCTGTTACGGCCGCAATAATCGCTCGGCCATGTTGCGTTTGCCGATGAACCGCTATTGCGTCGAGAACCGCTCGCCAGACATCAGCACCAACTTCTACCTGACCGCGGCGTTCTCGCTGGCAGCCGGAATGGACGGCGTAGAAAAGAAAGCCGATCCCGGTGCGCCCTGGAATGAAAATCTTTATGACCTGGTTGAAGGACGTGCCAAACCCTCGGAATCGATGCCGGAGCGACTGCCGCGAACATTGATCGAGGCGCTCGACGGGTTTCGCGCCGATCCTCTGGTGGGACCGAGTCTCGGCGAAGAATTTCGGGACATTTATCTTCGACAGAAAAACAAGGAATGGCAGCGCGATTTCTATAAGGTAACGGAGGAAGAGCGTTTGCAGATGATGGAATACATCTGAAGCAATTTTTCAGGGCCTGCGAGTACCGAAAACTTCGTCCATTTGATCTGACGACAGAATCGCTTTACCTCAGCGACGATGGTCGCGCTGCTATGCTTCTTATTGACGCTGCTGGTCTCGCCGTTCAAGTCGAAAAGCCGACTTGAAGCAGAGAACGCCGTGCTGCGGCATCAGTTGACCGTCCTGCAGCGCAAGCTGTGCGGAACAGCGATCGCCTATTCTTCATCCAGCTGTACCGTTGGTTTCCGTCGGTGCTCAAGGCCATGTCGATCGTCCGGCCCGAGACCCTCGTGCTTGCCGAATCATGATTTTGCAGGATCCACCTGCGATTCGCAGAATGAGGGGTTATGGAAGAGGGGAGGGGCGCTGCAGTGCATGTGTCCGTAGTTGGCCAAAAGCAGCTTTATGCGATCACCTCATCAGCGCTGCCGAGCAATGTGAAGGAGAAGAGAAGAGAAGCCGAACGATTTCACGGTCTTGACTTCATGACAGACTCGAACCTGCGACGAAGCGACCGAAAGCATTGAGTATGCGGGCAGAATAAGCATTCGCCACATTCTCAACGCGCGGGCTTCCGTAAATCGAGAAAATGGTCCCTCGGTCACTCTATTGTATGGTAAAGTTTGGTATTGTTGGTTATAGGGTATTGTTTGGATATGGGTGACCGACGCGGTGTGATCAATCGGGATGCCGCGCTGCCGATCTACGAGCAGCTGGCGCAGCTTTTTGTCGAGAAGATTAAGCGCGGCCAGCTCGCCTCTGGTCAACGCCTGCCGACCGAAGTCGATCTAGCGAATGGCTACGGGATCAGCCGCGATACCGTGCGCCAGGCCATCGGGATCCTGGAGCGTCGCGGGCTGGTGCTGCGCCGGCGGGCAAAGGGTACTTTCGTTGCTGCGCAGCGCGTCACTCAGGATTTGGCCGAGCTGCGTAGCTTTCGCAGCAGCCTTGTCGACCACGGCGTCGTGCCTGAGATGGAGCTCCTTGAATTTCGTCCGATTAAACCACCGGAAGAATTTGCCGCCAGTTTTAAGGAAGGTGAGGTCATGCGCTTATTGCGGCGGTACCTCGTCAAGGGGAAGGCGCTCGCGATCGCTGACATTTATCTGCACGCAATGGCAAAGATAATTCCATGGGATGTCGCCGAGCGGTACGATACCTACACCATATTTCAAAAATTCTTGCGCATGCCGGTAGCCCGTGCGGCGGCGACCATTCGAGCCGATTGTGCTGGACGCACAGCCGCCCGTCTTCTCGGCGTCCGTCCATCCGCCGCGATCCTAGAACTGGTACAGACCCATTATTCAGCCTCCGGCGAGGTGCTAGTGCGTTCGGCGCTCCGAGTTCGCGCTGACGCGTACGAGCTGCATATCGATCTCCTGGGTGCGACGGCATTGAAGGATGGTCTCACCGGCGTGCCAGCGCGTCAGTTCACACGGGGTACCGGCTGATGGAACGCATACCGATGCATCGGGTTGCCGCAGCGAGCGCAATCGGCACGATTTTGGAATGGTACGACTTCGCTCTCTACAACGCGATGTCAGGTCTCGTTTTCAACAAGATCTTCTTCCCGTCGTTCGATCCGTTGGTTGGCACGTTGCTGTCATTTCTCACCTATGGAGTCGGCATGGTTGCTCGCCCGGTTGGCGGCATCATCTGCGGTCGACTCGGCGACATCATTGGCCGCCGACCAATGCTGATCGCCACTGTCTCCACCATGGGCGCGACGACGGCGCTCATTGGCCTGCTGCCGTCCTACAGCGAGATAGGGGTACTAGCGCCGATCCTGCTCGTCATTCTTCGTTTCGTGCAAGGCATCATGCTCGGCGGTGAGTGGGCTGGCGCGGTGCTTCTGTCGGTCGAGCACGGTTCTGCCAAACGGCGAGGCCTTAATGCGTCCTGGACTCAATGCGGCACGCCGGGCGGCACCTTGTTGGCAACCGCCGCTTTGGCACTGACCACAGCCCTTACAAGCAACGACACCTTCATCGCCTGGGCCTGGCGCATTCCATTTCTCGTCAGCGTCGTGCTCATCCTTTATGGCGTGTGGCTCCGGGCACGCGTACCTGAGACGCCGCAGTTCAGCATCCTCAAGGCCAAGGACGACATCGCGCGGGCGCCGGTTATGGAAGTGCTTGGCAGCCATTGGCGACGCGTACTCATGGGCTGCAGCATCAAGTTCGGCCCAGACGCCGTCGGCGCCATGATGTTCGTCTTCACGCTGACCTACCTTACCCAGGTCGTCATGGTCGACCGTTCGCTCGCCTTGAGCGCGGTCAGCATCGGGTCCGCCGCGAACCTAGTGACCATACCTCTGTTCGGATCTTTATCGGACCGAATCGGCCGCCGCACGCTTTACTTGCTGGGTATCGCTCTCGCGCTCGTCTATACCGGCCCGCTGTTCCAGCTGCTCGACACCGGCATTCCAAGCGTCATCATCCTGGCCGTGGTTATTGGCCTCGTCATCCACGCCTCGCTGTGGGGGACGCAGGCCTCGTTCATCAGCGAACAATTCCCAACTAGGCTGCGTTACACCGGCTCTTCGCTCTCCTACACGCTGGCGGGCATTCTCGCCGCGGCGACGCCAGCAGTGCTGGTCGCCCTGCAAAGCCGCTTCGGCACGAGTTGGGGTCCAGCGGCCTATGTGGTGCTGCTGCTCGTCGTGACTGCAACCGCAATCATGGTTGGTACCACCAAACCAGTGGACGACGAGGTTTGAAGTCCAGCGCGCAAAAGGGCAGGCCGCGACGGGCATACGCGGCAAGGACAGAAATTTAACAGCAATGGCACACGCGCGGATCGGTATCGATGTGGGCGGCACCTTTACTGATCTCGTGCTTCTCGACGAGGGCGGGGAGGCAACCTTTCACAAGCTTCCCTCGACGCCAAGCGCGCCGCATCTCGCTCCCATTCGGGGCATTATGCATCTGCTTGAGAGCGCAAGAGTGGAGCCGCAGGACGTCGCCTTCGTCGGCCTTGGGACGACCGTCGCAACGAACATGCTGCTTGAGCGCAAAGGCGCGCGGACAGGCCTGATCACGACTGAGGGGTTTCGCGACCTGCTTGAAATCGGCCGACAGAAACGGCCTTTGGTTTTTGACCCGTTCACGCCTAAGCCGCCACCGTTGATCTCACGCGAGCATCGTTTTGGCGTTCGCGAACGAGTAACCTTTGACGGCAGCGTGTTGATCCCGCTTGTGGAGGCCGAGGTCGAGGAGGCAGCCAAAAAGCTGCGTACGGCAGGGATCATAAGTCTCGCCATTTGCTTTCTGCATTCCTATTCCAATCCGGCGCATGAGCAGCGCGCCGCCGCTCTCGTACGCGACCTTTGGCCCGGCGTGTATGTCGTCACTTCGGAGGCGCTGATTCCGGAATTTCGCGAATACGAGCGGCTCACCACCACGGTGCTCAACGCTTATTTGCTACCCGGAATGCGCGATTATATCGCCCAGTTTTCTGATGAGGTGCGCGGGCTGGGTATTCGCGCCGAGCCTCTCATCATGAGCTCGAGTGGCGGCGCGTTGCGCGCCCTGATGGCGGCGCGGCGACCGGTCGACACGCTGTTTTCTGGGCCGAGCGGTGGCGTCAGCGGCTCGGTTTTCATTTCCGCGGCTGCCGGCGTCGAAGACACGATCAATTTCGACATGGGTGGTACCAGTACCGAGGTCTGCGTGGTCCACCGCGGTAAGCCAGAACTCAGCCATCAACGCGAAATTGGGGGCTTTCCGCTCCGCAGCACATCAATAGCGGTGAACACTATCGGGGCTGGCGGAAGCAGTATCGCGCGCATCGACCAGGGTGGACTCCTCCGTGTCGGTCCAGACAGCGTCGGCGCCGATCCAGGGCCGGCCTGCTATGGTCGTGGTGGCACGCAGCCGACGGTCACTGATGCAAATGTGGTGCTCGGACGGCTCAATCCTAATTTCTTACTCGGGGGCACCTTGCCCATCGATCTAAAGCGCGCCGCCGCCGCGATTGAGGAGTTCGTCGCCAAGCCGCTGCGGATCGGGGTCATCGAAGCAGCGGCTGCGATCCTGGCCGTGTCCAACAATAACATTGCTCAGGCCGTGCGACTCATGTCGTCCAGCAAAGGGCTTGATCCCGCCGACTACACGCTGGTCGCTTATGGCGGCGCCGGACCGCTCCATGCAGCCTCGGTCGCTGCGGAACTCGGAATCTTCAAGATCCTGGTTCCTCCTGGTCCGGGAATTCTCTGTGCCTTCGGCGTACTGACCAAGGATATTGCCATGGATCTCAGTCTCAGTCGTCTGATGACGGATGATGGCGATGGCTTCATCCCTAACGTGCGCCACGTCTTTGGCGACCTCGAACGGCGCGCCGAGGGCGAGCTCATGAACAGCGGCGCCAGCGTCGCCGACCTGCAATTCACACACACAATCGACGTTCGTTATGTCGGACAAAATTTTGAGCTGCCCGTCTTGATTGACATCGACGACGTCGGCCTGCGCGAGCAAATCCGGTCGCGCTTCCATCAGGAACATCAAAAGGTCTACGGGTTCATGCGCGAAACCAGCACGCTTGAACTGGTGACTTTCCGCCTGCGTGCGGTTTCTCCTACTGCCAGGCCCCGTGTCGTGAACGGATCGATGACGCGGCAGCACGGAAGCTCCTCAGGTCGCCGGGCGGTTATATTCGAAGAGGCGGACTGCCCCGTCTCTTGCGACCTGTATGAGCGCGCTTCGCTTCCTACGGATCAACGCATCAATGGACCTGCCATCATCGAGCAGATGGATACTACAACTATCGTGCCTCCCGGCTTCATCGCCCTCGCTCATCCGAGCGGCAACCTATTCCTCCATCGAGATGAAAGCCTCCCAGCATGAGTGCTTCGCACAGATACGCAGGCATCGAGATCGTTGCCGGCGCGCTCGAAGCCGCAACTGCCGAGATGTGCGCCAGCCTGATTCGGAGCGCCTATTCCCCAAACATCAAGGAGCGCGCCGACTGCTCGACAGCGTTATGCGACATGCAGGGCCGCACTTTATCGATCGCCACTCATGCGCCAGCGCATCTCGGCTCCACGCTGAAACTTGTTCCCGCACTGCTCGAACGCTTTCCGCTTGAGACGCTCGCGCCGGGCGATGTGTTTTTCGCCAACGATCCATACATTGTCGGCGTCACCCATCTCAATGACTGCACCGCAGCCGCGCCAATCTTCATCGATGGCCGCCCGGTCGCATTCGCACTCGCCGTGGCCCACCATTCCGATGTCGGAGGCCGTGTGCCGGGAAGTGAATCCGGCGACTCGACCAGCATCTTTCAGGACGGCGTGCGGCTGCCGCCCATGCGACTCGTGGCAGGAGGCGTTCGCCGCAACGACGTTTGGGAAATGTTCCTGCTCAATTCGAGGACCCCGCATTTTAGCAATGGTGATCTCTTGGCGCAGCTTGCTGCGCTCGAACGCGGCAGGATTCGCGTGGAGGAAATTTATGCGCGCTATGGTCTCGAAGGTACGTGGTCCGCGATCGAGCGCGTGCTGGACGCGACCGAAAAGCGCATGCGCAGTCGGATTGGCCAGGTCTTACGCGCGGGAACATACACGGCGGAAGACTGGCTCGATGATGATGGTCTGTCGACCGAGCCAGTGAAACTTTCCGCAGCGGTCAACATCGACGGCGAGGAGGTTATGTTTGATCTCTCTGAGTGTCCGGCGCAACTCGGATCGGGTAAAAACGTTCCCCTCACGCACACCATGGCGACGGTTATCTATTGTCTCAAAGCGGTCGTCGATCCATCGATTGCGAATAATGAAGGTGTCTATCGGGTCATCCGACTGAATGCGCCAGAAGGCAGCATTATCAATCCACGTCCTCCAGCTGCAGTGGGTTCGAGAAATCCCACTGCCATGATTCTCGCCGATGTGCTCTTCCGCGCTTTGGGTCAGGCGGCGCCTACGCGCGCGATCGCCGCCAACGGCAATATGCAGGGCACGATCCTTGCGGGCTGGGATGCCTCGCGCGGACGTTATTTTGTCAATTACGAGAATTTTGCCGGCGGGCAGGGCGCATTACCAATGCGAGATGGCGACGACGCTATGCATGTGTCGATGTCGAATACCTCCAATCTCCCGGTCGAAGCGATGGAAATGGAATTTCCGCTGCGCGCCGAGCGCTACGAACTGATCCCGGATTCTGGCGGAGCTGGACGGCAGCGTGGCGGTCTTGGCGTCTGCCGTGACTATCGAATAATCGGTGACGGTGTCGTGTTGGCAACGCGCAGCACGCGACAGCGGTTTCCGGCTCAGGGCCTGGATGGTGGAGGAAGCGGCGGTCTCGGATCGTTTATTCTGGATCCCGATACATCACAAGCAATGAAGCTTCCTGGAACCGGATCAGAAATTGCGCTCCGTAACGGTACCCTGCTGCGTATCATAACAGCCGGCGGAGGGGGATATGGGGATGTCAACAAGCGGGACCGAGATCAGATCGCAGCAGATCGTCGCAGTGGTAAGGTTCTTTAAACTGAGGAGCTAAGCGCCGTATCCAGAACGCCCTAATCGAGGCGAAAACCCTTTCCACGCACAAAGCTACCAAAGTCAGTGCGCATCGGATAAGCGGTTTGAGGATCAATTACTGGGCCATCGCCCTCTTCCCATAAAAGGGCTCCGTCATCTCCGGATAGCCGACGACGATCTCAGATTGCATCATCGGAATGCCCGGGTATGATTTTTGGGAAGGACAGGGAGGACATCATGAAACTGGCGCCGCGCAACGAGTCGGAAGCGTTTCTTTGCCAGGACGCAGATCATATCCACTCGAGCGCGGTGCGCTGCAAGAGGCGGACGTTTCTTGGCGGTCTCGCGGCATTTGGCGCAGGGGCTCTGTTCTCGGATCAGTCGGCAACTGCGGAAGCGGCCGTCGACAAGCCTTTTCGCATCGACGTTCACCATCATCTCTCGTCACCGGGATTCATTGCTGAAATCTCGGGTCGGAGAACTGGCCAGGTACCCTTGATGAAATGGACGGTAGCGCAATCGATCGACGATATGAACCAGGGTGGTGTGGCGACCGCGATATTGTCCATAAGCGAGCCCAGTGTGTTCTTTGGCAATTTCGACGCCGCGCGAAAGCTCGCTCGCGAGACTAACGAGTTCGGCGCCAAGGTCATTGCCGACCATCCCGGCCGGTTCGGGATGTTCGCTACCGTGCCGCTTCCGGATGTTGACGGTTCCCTTCGAGAGATCGAGTACGCGCTCGATACCCTCAAGATGGAGGGCGTCTGCATGATGACCGATTATCAGGGGAAGTTCCTCGGCGACCCCGCATTCAAGCCGGTGATGGAGGAGCTGAATCGACGCAAGGCCGTGGTGTATACGCATCCGTTTCGGAATGATTGTTGCCGGAATCTAGTGCCGGACGTATTCGAGCCGCTGATTGAGCTCGGAACGGACACCACGCGTACGATCGCAAGCTTACTGTTCAGCGGCTCCGCGGAGCAATTCCCCGACATCAAGTGGATTTTTTCGCACGCCGGCGGCACGGCGCCGTTCCTGATGCAG
>Ga0310912_10001540_pt1 | contig 12595 bp, 10 predicted proteins | sample GREbulkMGOX080_FD_203443 | JGI IMG/M metagenome (GOLD analysis project Ga0310912, IMG submission 203443) | Lab enrichment of tropical soil microbial communities from Luquillo Experimental Forest, Puerto Rico - GRE.bulkMG.OX080 | ecosystem: Environmental > Terrestrial > Soil > Tropical forest >...
ATGCGCTCGGTGACGTCGAGTGGAATCGCGATGCAACGCACATCATGAGCAAGGCCGAGCTGACCGCCGCCATGCGCGATCGCGACATTCTGTTCTGCCTGCTGCCCGACCGCGTCGATGCCGAGACGATCGCGGCGAGTCCGTCGCTGCGCATGATCGCGTCGATGAAGATCACTCCCTCCGACATCGACGTCACGGCGGCGACCTCGCGGCATATCCCCGTGACCGTGATTCCGCCGATCGTGACCGAGGCAACCGCAGATCTGCATTTCGCGCTGCTGCTCGCGGTCGCTCGCCGGATCGTGGAGGGTGACAAGCTGTTGCGCTCCGGTGTCTTCCCAGGCGCACAGTCGATGCACCTCGAAGGCGCCGGCGTCTGGGGAAAAACGATCGGGCTCATCGGCGGCGGCGGCCGCATCGGCCGCGCCGTGGCGAAGCGCGCGCGGGGCTTCTCGATGCGCACGCTTTACTGGGGTCCCCGTCGGATTCCAGAGGGAGACGAGCGCGAGCTTGGTCTCGTCTATGTCTCGCTCGATCGATTGCTGGGGGAATCGGACTTCGTGTCTGTGCACGCACCGCTGAAGCCGGAAACAATCCATCTGATCGGCACGCGTGAGATCGGGCTGATGAAATCGAGCGCATCTCTGATCAATACCGCGCGTGGTCCGATCGTCGACGAGAAAGCCCTCGTAGCTGCGCTTGCCCAGCGACGCATCGCCGGCGCCGCGCTCGATGTCTTCGAGCGCGAGCCGCAAGTCGAGCAGGCGCTGCTCGCCATGCCCAACGTCGTGCTGACGCCGCATCTGGGCAGCGCGGTGGCGGAATTGCGCGAGGCGATGGCGCACGTGGTCGTCGACAACATCGCGGCGGTGCTGGAGGGTCGGCGGCCGCCGAATTGCTGGAACCCGGAGGTCTACGCGGGCTGAGACCTCCGTTTTCTATGCTCGCGTGTGGAAGAGAGCGATCCATCATGGCGGACAAGGCGAAAGTGGTTCTGACCGACTACGTCTGGGAATCCCTGGACGTTGAGAGGAAGCTGCTGGAAGGCCTCGCCGATCTCGTGCCGCTCAAAACGAAGAAGCCGGACGAGTTCATTGGCGAGGCACAGGATTGCGACGCACTGCTGAACACCTACGCGGGGCCTATCACGGGGGAGGTCATGGCGCTCATGCCCAAATGCCGGATCATCGCCCGCTACGGCATCGGCGTGGACACCATCGATCTCGAAGCGGCGACGAAAGCGGGCATCATCGTCACCAACAATCCGAGCTACTGCATTGACGAAGTCGCGGAGCACACGATGGCGCTCGTGCTGGCCTGTGCGCGCAAGGTCGCGCTCTACGATCGGCTCGTGCGCGCATCGCGCTGGGAGGTCCCGCCAGGGAAACCGATGTTCCGTGTCTCGGGCCGGACGTTGGGGCTCGTCGGCTTCGGCAATATCGCGCGTCGGATCGCGGCGCGCGCGCAAGCGTTCGACATGCGCGTCCTCTTCGCTGATCCGTTTGTCGCGGGTGGACAATTCAGCACACCGGCGAAGAAGGTAGAGCTGCACGAGCTGCTCGGCCACTCCGACTTCGTCTCGCTTCATCCACCGCTCACGCGAGAGACGAGGAAGATGATCAACGACGATACGCTGTCGCGGATGAAACCAACGGCATTTCTCATCAACTGCTCGCGCGGGCCGGTCGTGGATACCGACGCGCTGGTGCGCGCGCTCGATGCGAAGTCGATCGCCGGCTGCGCGCTCGACACGACGGACCCTGAGCCACTGCCGGACCCTCATCCCCTTCGCGGGCGCGACAACGTCATCATCACCCCACACGTCGCGTGGTACAGCGAGCAGGCGCTTGTCGGATTGCAGGCCGGCGCGCCGAACGAAGTTCGCCGAGTGCTGTCTGGAGAGTGGCCTGTCAACGTCGTCAATCGAGAGGTCAAAGGCAGGAATCGCGCCGGGCTTTGATCGGGGGATACTTGAGCTGCAACGGACCGTGAGCATCTTGCGACGCGGCTTAGTCAGGAGGGAGATTCTGACGCTGCTCGGCGGGATCATCGCCGTGGCGTGTTTGCCGCTGTACATTGTCCAACCTGTGATCTCGTACTCGTCCGCGGAAAACAATGTCGGCCTCGATGTCCGCAGGCTCAAGCACGACGTTCGGTTGATCTCGACGACGTTCAGTCCGCGCGATCATCTGCACGTGGAGAACCTTGATAAGGTGGCGGCGTACCTACACGATGAGCTCGCGACGGCGGGCGGCCGTGTTTCGGAGCAGACGCTCCTTGCACATGGTCGAACGTATCGGAACGTAATCGCATCCTTCGGACCCGAACAAGGCGATCGTATCGTCGTTGGTGCGCACTACGATACCTTTGGGCCGAACCCTGGTGCGGATGACAACGCCAGCGGGGTTGCCGGATTGCTTGAGCCGCCGTACTTCGGGACCCCGTCCATGGGCAGTGCGGTTCATGCCAAGAGCCTGAAAGACGAGGGCGTTCCGCTTCGATGCATGATCTCTCTCGAGATGATCGGCTACTTCTCCGACGCCCGAGGCAGTCAGGACTATCCCAATCGCCTTGTCGGTCTTCTGTATCCGTCGACAGGAAATTTCATTGGGGTGGTCGGAAATCTCGGTGGCGTACTGCTGGTCCGGAGGATCAAGGCGGCAATGGCCTCGGCCACTGACTTGCCTGTTCGATCTCTGAACGCACCCCGCTCCGTGGTAGGCATCGACTTTTCCGACCACATGAACTATTGGGACAACGGTTACGACGCCGTAATGGTTACTGACACGGCTTTTTTCCGCAATGCGAACTATCACACCAATCTGGACACCTGGCTCGAACTCGACTTCATCCGAATGGGGAAGGTCGTGCAGGGTGTGCACGCCGCCGTGGTTGAGTTGGCGAGATGAAAGCTCATGTGGCCGCAGCCACGCGAAATGAAAAGGGGAACAGCATGCGCAAACCATTCGCCGGTACGAAGACTCTTTCTCGCCGTCGCTTCCTGATCGGCTGCGCCGCGACAGCAATGATTGCGAGCAACGGAGCGAGAGCAGCGGAGATTCGCTACCGGCTTGGTCTGAGTCAGCCGGTGGACAGTCCGAATTACATCCGGCTGAAGGAGATGGCCGACAACGTCCGGGCCGAAACAGGCGGACGCATGCAGATCGATGTCTACCCGGCCGGGCAGCTCGGGTCGGACAACGCCATGCTGGCCGCGTTGCAGAAGAACGAGATGGAGATGTACATGGGCGGCAACGTCTTCGGGCCGCTCGTGCCGGTGACCGAAATGCCGGGTTTGCCGTTCACGTTCAAGAGCTCCGCCGATGTGTTCACCGCGCTCGACGGCGAGCTCGGCGATCATGTTCGCGCTGAAATGATGGCCAAGGGCATCTACGCCTTTCGCCGCAGCTTCGACAACGGCTTCCACCATCTGACGACCAGCACCAAGCCGATCCGCACCGTCGACGACCTCGTCGGCATGAGGATCCGCACCCCGGTGCAGAAGATGACCGTCGATTTCTTCGAATCGCTCGGTGCCAAGCCGATGACGTTTACCCTGAGCGAGCTTTACCGCGTATGCAAGGAACGGGTCGTCGACGGTCAAACCGATCCGCTCGGGATCGTTTTATTGTTGAAGCTCTACGAAGTCCAGACCTATTTGAGCCTCACCAACCACTGGTGGTCGGGTTTTACGCTCACCGCCAACGTGCAGGCCTGGCAGGCGCTGCCCGCCGAGATCCGGGCGATCATCGAGAAGCACGCCGACGCCGCGGCGCTAGCGCAGCGCAAGGACATCGAGAAGCTCAATGCGGAGGCGCTCGGCGTGCTCCGCGGCAAGGGCATGATCGTCAACGAAGCCGACACGAGCGGATTCCGCAAGTCGCTCGCCGCGTTCTACGCGCGATGGAGAGAAATTTACGGTGCGAAGGCCTGGACGCTGCTCGAAGCTCGCGTAGGCAGGCTCGCTTGAGAGCGGTCGATCCGACGAAGTATCAAATCCGGCGGTGGCGCTTCACTCGCTCCAGCACGGCACAGACCGCAGCCGTATCCTGCTCAGCGAAGCCGGCGGCGATCGCCGCGTCGTAGATCGACGCTGTCGCGTCGAACAGCGGCGTCGGCGAGCCAAGCTCGCGCGCGAACTCGCCGATGATCTGCATGTCCTTTTGCCAGATGCCGACCTTCATCGCCGCGGGAGAGTAATTGCGTTTCACCATCATTGGACCGCGCACCTGAAGCATGCGCGACGAGCCGGCGCCATCGGCCAACACCTTCACCATCGTGTTCGCATCGAGTCCGGCCTTTCTGCCGAGCACAAGAGCTTCGGCGGTCGAGACGTTGTGAATCGCCACCAGCAGATTGGCGACGAACTTCATCTTGGATGCAGCGCCGGTACGCGCTGCGCGTTCCGCTCGCGTAAACGACGAGGTCCTTCGTTCTCGCCTGCGCGCCCGTTCCGCTCAACGGGCAATCGAGCAGCGAGATGCCTCGCCGCGCAAGGAGCGCCCGTGCGCGCTCCTTGTCGGAGATGGAAAGAGTGCTCGTCTCGACGACGATCTGCCCGCGACGCCCCTCAGCCGCGAGCCCCGAGGCGACGTCGCGTAGAGCGTGCGCGCTCGGCAGCGAAGTGATCACGATGGTCGCGCGGCCGCCAAGATCCTGCGTGCTCCGCGCTACCTCGCCTCCCGCTCGCTTCAGCTCTGCGCGGCGCTGCGGCAGCAGGTCGTAGCCCAGCACCGCAAACTTGGCTTTGACGAGATTGGCCGCCATCGCGGAACCCATGATGCCCAGCCCGACTACGCCGACCCGCTCGCTCTTGCGCATGACGCTACATCCTTAAGCTCATTGCGCTCGCGTCGCCGCGAGCGCGCCCACCGCGGCGAACAGCGCCTCGATCGACTCGCGTGCGATGTCGCGCACGATGAACACGATGCGCGAGCGCGGATCGATCTCGTGCCCGCCCTCGAGCGTCACCGGTGGATGGAAGAGATGCTGCGCTCCCTGGAGAACGACAGGGCCACGCTCTCCGACCACGTGAACGATGCCTTTGACGCGCAGCAGATCAGGGCCGCGCAGCTGAGCGAGTGCCTGGAGTGCTGCGTTCAATACTTCCCAGGTGAAGGGCTCGTAGAACCAAAGGCAGAAGGAGCGGATCGCCGCGTCGTGGACGCCACGACCGGACGAGTAGCGTGCGGCATCGCCCAATCGCTGCGCGAACTTCCCGCTCGTAACGGGATCGAGCCAACGGTCCAAGTCGTCCCACTTCGCGCCGAGAGTACTTGGGGCGATGTTTGCGAGCAGCGAGGGATCGAGCTCGCCATCGACCGCGGTCGTACAGAGCGCGAAAGGATTGAGCGCTTCGAGACGCCGTCGCAAACGCGTGACGCCCTCACTATCCGCGATGTCGGTCTTGGTGATCACGAGGCGATCGGCGACCGCAGCCTGCTTGGCCGCCTCGAGCATCGCGTCGAGCTGACCCTCGCCGTTCACCGCGTCGACCAGCGTCACCACGCCCTCGACTCGATATTGCGCGCCGAGCAGCCCGTCGCCTCGCAGCGTGTGCAACACCGGAACGGGGTCGGCGAGACCGCTCGTCTCGACGAAGACGCGATCGAAGTCGATCACCTCGCCTGAGCGCCGCTTGACGAAAAGGTCGCGCAGCGTCTCCTGCAAATCGGTGCGCAAGGTGCAACACAGACAACCGCTGCCGAGCAATGTCATCTGCTCCGACGAGGCTTCGACCAGCTCGTGATCGATACCCGCTTCGCCGAATTCGTTGATGATCACCGCGGCGCGATTCATTCCAGGATGGCGCAGCAGGCGACGCAGCAGCGTCGTCTTGCCGCTTCCCAGGAAACCCGTGATCACGGTGACGGGCAGCCGGGTTGCCAGAGGATCTGCACCCGGCGAGCCGCGGGGGTTTGCTTGCGGGGTCACAGCGTCATCTCGAGAATGTAGAGCCCGCCAATGAGGCGATCCACGGTGTAGACGAGGCGACGGTCGTCGACGTAGACGTCGTTCAACTGGATCGCGCCCGCGCGCGACAGCGGTGGCGCAGGCGGGACGAAGTACGCGATCTCCTGTGGCTGGTACGGATTGCTTATGTCGTACGCGCGAACGCCCGCGTTGAAGAAGGTGCCGATGACGATCTCATCGGAGCGCCACGAGGTTGGCACGGGCAGGTTCTCGTGCAGGTTGTGCGCGCCGAAACGGCCGCCGCGGTGCGCGAACGCGCCGAGCGGAGGCGCCGGCAACGTGCTGATCGGGACCGGATTCGTTTCGGCGCGAACGTCGACGATCCAGACCAGCTTGGGCCAGTCGAAGCCGTCGTCCTTGATGCATTCGTCGCTGACCACGAGCAGCTCGCGATCGAACAGCGGCAGCACCGTGTGCGTGAAGCCGTTGAACGGGGGCGAATACTGCCAGCGGCTCACCAGCTTCGGATGCGCCTTGTCGGCGATGTCGAGGATCACCGCGCCGCCGTCGATGTAGCCGACGTACGCGCGATCCGGCCGCTGCGGAAAGACGTTGGTATTGTGCGCGCGGAATCCCGCGTCGAATTTCGGGTCGAGCCGTCGCGGCGCGGGCTCGTTGTCGCCTTCTCGCGTGCCGGGCAGCCACCAGCGTCCGAGCTCGACTGGCTTTGTCGGCTTGCGCACGTCGATGATGCGATAGAACTGATCGTCGTTGGGATGGCGCGGCTGAAAATCCGCGGCGCCGCTCGCCATGTGCACGAACTCGCCGTCGACGAACCACAGCGCGTGCACGCCGCGCGAATGCGGTCCCGACGCGTCGAAGTGAGCGATGAGCTTCGGCTCCTCGGGCACAGCGATGTCGAAGAGCTCGAAACCTGCGGGCGTGAGCCCTGTCTTCTGCGTCTGATAAGCGACCGCCATCAGGTCGCCGACGACATCGAGAGAATTCGAGCGCACTCTGGCATGCGGCAGCTCGGTCTGGACGACGACACGAGGCGAGCGCGGATCGCTGACGTCGACGGCAGTGAAATTCTTCGGCGCCGATTCGTGCGCGAGCCACAGGATGCGGCGGCCGTCGCGTGCGAGCTGCATCGCCATGCCCTCGCCGATGCCGCCGAAGCCGGAAAGATCGTGATGCGCGACGAGGCGCATGTTGAACGACAAGGCCTGATCGCGACGCGAAGCGTCGAGGGCGTTCCTCATCGGGGCAGTGTCCCACAAAACCATTCTGCGCGTGCCTTCGGGTACCATGTCGCCAAGGCGCTCACCGTGCAGTCAACGGACGAGAAGGAGGGAAGCATGCGGATCGGGAGATCGCTGTGCCTGAGTCTGGTCATCGTCGCCGCACTGCTGAGCGGCGCGGCTGCCGCCCAGACGTATCCGTCGAAGCCGGTGAAGCTGGTCGTCACCTATCCCCCCGCCGGAAGCTCCGACCTCATGGGACGCATTCTCGGGCAGAAGCTCGGCGAGCTCTGGGGTCAGCCGGTCATCGTTGAGAACAAGCCCGGCGCCGCGGGATCGATCGGCATGGAGTACGCGAGCCACCAACCGCCCGACGGCTCGAGCTTCCTCATCGCCAATCTCGGGCCCGCGGTGATCAATCCGCTTCTGACCAAAGTTCCGTACGACGTCGAGCGCGACTTCGTTCCGGTGTCGCTGATCGCGACCGGTCCCAACATTCTGGTCGTCAACCCGAGCTCTCCCGCGAAGACGCTGGGCGAGCTGATCGCTTACGCGCGTGCGAATCCGGGCAAGCTCAACTTCGGCTCGGGCGGGTCCGGGAGCATCGCGCACATGAGCGGCGAGCTGCTCAAGAGCCTCACGCACGTGGACATCGTGCACGTCCCGTACAAGGGCGGCATCCTGTCGATCAACGATCTGCTCGCCGGACACGTCGACATGGTGTTCTCCGACGCGCTGCCGGTGATGCAGTACATCCGCGCCGGCAGGCTGCGCGCGCTCGCTATCACCGGCGCGGAACGCAGCCCTTTCGCGCCCGACATCCCGACCTGTCTGGAATCCGGCGTGCCCGGGCTCGTCGCGGTCAACTGGTGGGGCGTGCTCCTGCCCGCGGGGACGCCCAAGCCGATCGCGGACAAGTTTCACGACGACCTCGTCAAGGTGATGCAGCAACCCGAGGTGAAGGAGAAATTTGCCGCCCTGGGCGTGGACGCGGTGAGCGGAACGCCCGAGCAACTGCGCGCGTACATCAAGTCGGAAACGGTGAAGTACGCGCGGCTGATCAAGGAAGCAGGCATCAAGGCGGAGGAATGAAGCTGCCGACAGCTCAAGCGCGCACGCGCCGTAACCAGTACGCAGGGAGCATCGTGGCGTCGCTCGCGCCGAAGCCGTCGCGCGCCGCCTCGTCGTAGCGCTCGAGCGCCTGCGCCGTCAGCGGCAGGCTGACGCGGAGCCCGGCGGCTTCCTCGAGCATCGTGCGCAAATCCTTGCGGATGAGATCGATGTCGAAGGTGACCGGCGCAGTCTCCTTGCCCTGCAATGCTGCCGCGATCGTCGGACCGCGAACCTTGAGCATGTTCGGCCCGCCCGATGTGTCCGAAAAGATATCGATCAGACGCGCCGGCTCGACGCCGACGCCGCGGCACAGGGACAAGGCTTCTCCGAGCGCCTGGTAGTAGACGAGCAGCGGCAGATTGATCGCGAGCTTGACGCTCGCGCCCGCGCCGATCGGGCCGACGTGCTCGACGCGCCGGCACAGCTCGACAAGCAGCGGCCGCGCGCGTTCCACGTCGGCCGATTCGCCTCCGACGAAACCGAAGAGCTTGCCTTCCTTCGCGGGACCGACCGTCCCGCCGACCGGGCATTCGATCAGCGCCGCTCCTTTCGCTCTTACGCTCGCTGCGAGCGCCTTCTCGACTTCCGGGCGAACCGTGCTCATGTCGACGAAGAGCTTGCCGCGCACTTCACCGGCGAGCAATCCGCGCTCGCCCCGATACGTCGCATCGATGGCTGCGGCGTCGGTGAGCATCGTGACGATGAACTCAGCATCGCTCGCAGCCTCCAGCGCGGTCGCAGCCACTTTTGCACCCGCCGCGGCGAGCGCCTGCGTTTTCTGCGGCGTGCGGTTCCAGACCGTTACTTGATGACCGCGATCGACCAGCCGTCCGGCCATCGCGGCGCCCATGCGGCCCGTTCCTGCGATAGCGATTTTCAATGGCTCCTCCATCGTTTGTGCTATGGCTCGCGCTTACGTTGACACGCCCGCGCCCGAAGCGTCAAATGTGCGCGATAACCAGAATGAATCGCAGTAAGCGGCCGCGTTCGCTCAAGGAGTGCGGTTTCGGAGGAGGATCGTGGGGTCGTCCGTCAGTGACGGCATGCGCATCGACTGGGATGTGCCGGTTCCGATGGACGACGGAGTGAAACTGCGCGCCGATGTGTTCTCGCCGAGCGCATCCGGACGCTATCCCGTGCTGTTGAGCTACGGGCCGTATGCCAAGGGGCTCGCGTTCCAGGAGGGTTACCCGAGCGCGTGGCAGCGCATGATCGCCGAGCATCCGGACGTGGCGTACGGGTCGACCAACAAGTATCAGAACTGGGAAGTCGTCGATCCGGAGAAATGGGTTCCCGACGGCTACGTCTGCGTGCGGATCGATTCGCGCGGCGCGGGTCGCTCACCCGGTTTCATCGATCATTTCTCGCCGCGCGAGACACGAGATTTTCACGATTGCATCGAATGGGCCGGCGTCCAGCGGTGGTCGAACGGCAAGGTGGGCCTCAACGGCATCTCGTATTACGGCATCAACCAGTGGCACGTGGCCTCGCTGCAGCCGCCGCATCTTGCCGCGATGTGCATCTGGGAGGGCGCTGCGGACTGGTACCGCGACATGACGCATCACGGCGGCATTCTTTGCACGTTCTGGGCGAACTGGTACGACATGCAGGTCACCACCGTGCAGTACGGTCGCGGCGAGCGCGGACCGATGAGCCGCATCACGGGAGCGCTAGTGTGCGGCGACGAGACGCTGACCGACGCCGAGCTCTATCGCAATCGCTGCGATTTCGGCGAGGAGATCCGCGCGCATCCGCTGGACGACGAGTATCACAAGGCACGATCGCCGCAGTGGGAGAAGATCACCGTCCCGTTCCTCTCCACCGCGAACTGGGGCGGGCAGGGGCTGCACCCGCGCGGAAATTTCGAAGGCTTCGTGCGCGCCGCGTCGAAGCAGAAGTGGCTGGAGGCGCATGGGCTCGAGCACTGGACGCACTTCTACACGGACTACGGCGTCAAATTGCAAAAGCGATTCTTCGATTGCTTCCTCAAGGACGACGACAACGGTTGGACAAAGCAGCCGCGCGTGCAGCTCCAGGTGCGCCACATCGATCGCTTCGTCGAGCGGCACGAAGACGAATGGCCGATCGCGCGCACGCAGTGGACGCGCTACTACCTCGATCCGAGCGGCTGTCGCCTCGCGCGCGAGCCGGCTGGCCGCGCCGAAAGCCTGAGCTTCGACGCGCTGGGCGACGGCATCACGTTCGTGAGCGCGCCGCTCGAGCAGGAAACAGAGATCACCGGGCCGCTCGCGGCGCGCCTGTGGGTGTCCTCTTCGACGACCGACGCCGACTTCTTCATCGTGTTTCGCGTGTTCACGCCCGACCTGCGCGAGGTCGTCTTCATGGGCGCGATCGATCCGCACACGCCGATCGCCCAGGGATGGCTGCGCGCCTCGCACCGCAAGCTCGACCGCAAGCTCTCGACCGAGTACCGGCCCTATCACACGCATGACGAAGAGCAGCCGCTCGAGCCCGGCGAGCCCGTTCCCCTCGACATCGAGCTCTGGCCCACGTCGATCGTGGTTCCCGCCGGTTACCGTCTCGGGTTCAGCGTGCGCGGGCGCGACTACGAGTGGGGCAAATCGACTGGGGCGAGGTTGTCGAACTTCAAGAACGAATTGCGCGGCTGCGGGCCTTTCCTGCACGACGATCCGAGAGACCGTCCCGCAGCGACCTTCGGCGGCAGGACCACGCTGCACTTCGCATCGGGGCAGGATTCCTACGTGATCGTTCCGCAGATTCCTCCTCGCCGCGCATGAAGAAAGGACCGATGTGGCCACGATGAAGCTCTATGGATTCTGGCGCTCGCTCGCGACCTACCGGGTGCGCGTCGCTTTGAGGCTCAAGGGCATCGAGGCGCAGGAGGCTTCGATCAATCTCTTGCAGGGCGCGCAGCACGGTGCCGACTACAAGGCGATCAATCCGCAGTGCGTCGTCCCCTCGCTGATCGTCGACGGCGGCGAGCCGCTCGTGCAGTCGATGGCAATCCTCGAATATCTCGAAGAGACGCATCCGCAGCCGCCGCTGCTGCCGAAGGACGCTCGCGGCCGGGCGCGGGTGCGCGGCCTCGCGCTGATCGTCGCCTGCGACGCGCATCCGCTGATCGTGCCGCGCATCCGGAGTTATCTCGAGCGCGAAATGCATCTCGACGAGCCTGCGCGCAACCGCTGGCTGCAGCACTGGACCTTGCAGGCGCTGGAGACGCTCGAAGCGCATCTCGCGAAGGAGCCCGAGACCGGACGCTTCTGCCACGGCGATGCGCCCACGATGGCCGACATCTGCCTTTCAGGTCAAGTATTCGCAGCGGGCTATTTCAACGTGCCGACCACCACCGTGCCGACCGTCGCGCGCATATTCGCCGAATGCATGAAGATCGAGGCTTTCGATCGCTCGCAGCCGCTCAAGCAACCCGACGCTCCGAAGAACCCGGCCCATTAGCATCGCACGAGGAGGATTTCATGGTTTTTACGCGCAGACGATTCGTCAAGGCTGTAGGCAGCGGCGTCGGCATTTCCGCGCTTGGACTTCCGCCATTTGCGCAAGCGCAGAACGAGCCCATCCGCGTTGGCCTGATGACGGTGAAGACCGGGCCGCTCGCTTCGGGCGGGATCGATATGGAGCGGGCGCTCGTGCAGTTCCTGAAGGAGCGCAACAACGCGCTGGCCGGCCGCAAGGTCGAACTCTTTGTCGGCGACAGTGCTGGTGTCCCCGCGCAGGCGCGCACCAAGCTGCAGGAGCTGGTCGAGCGCGACAAGATCCAGGTGATGATCGGTCCGCTCGCGACCGCGGAGGCGCTCGCTTCCAACGACTACATCATCCAGCAACAACTTCCGACGCTTTCGGTCGCCGCCGCGGAAGATCTCACCCAGCGCACTCCCAACCCATGGTTCGTGCGCGGGACTTCGACTTCGTCTCAGAGCGCGCAGCCGCTGGCGGATTATTGCCTCAAGACTCTCAAGTACAAGCGCATGGCGACGATCTCCGACGACATCGCCTATGGCCACGAGATGTGCGCGGGCTTCCAGCGCGTGTTCGAGGACGGCGGCGGCAAGATCGTGCAGAAAATGTTTCCGCCGCTCGCGGTGCCCGACTACGCGACCTATCTCGCCCAGCAAAAGACCAACATCGACGGCATCTTTCTCGGCTTCGCCGGATCGAACGGCTTCCGCTGGTACAAGCAGTTCAACGAATACGGCCTCAAGGGCAAGATCAACGTCGTCGGCGGCATGACCGCTTTCGACGAAGCGGTGTTGCGCAACATGGGCGACGAGGCGCTGGGCATCATCACCGCCTGCTGGTACTCGGCCGAGATCGACAACCCGATCAAC
>Ga0310912_10001545_pt1 | contig 12584 bp, 5 predicted proteins | sample GREbulkMGOX080_FD_203443 | JGI IMG/M metagenome (GOLD analysis project Ga0310912, IMG submission 203443) | Lab enrichment of tropical soil microbial communities from Luquillo Experimental Forest, Puerto Rico - GRE.bulkMG.OX080 | ecosystem: Environmental > Terrestrial > Soil > Tropical forest >...
TTCGAGCGTTCGAGCGCGTTCGTCCTGCGCTTTCTGCATTACGGGTAAATCTGGATCCGCGTTGGCCCACAACCGCAGAAACTCGTCGTAGTGTTTCAAGGCTTCTTTTGGTTCTCCGCCTTGCGCAAGCACGCGCGCCAACCGCAAATTGGCCACGACCCAGTAGGCCGGAGAATCCTCGCTGATCACTTGCCCCTTGAAATCCAGAAAATGTTGGTATGCTTGCGCGGCTTCTTTCCATTCGTGCTGTGCTTCCAATGCACTCGCCAGTCCTTCATACGCGCTGAAGAAAGGCAGGTACACGGCTGCGCGGCGCTGGCTCTCCTCCGCATCCCCGGGCTTGTGCGTGGCAAGCTCAATCGCGCCCTTCAGGTTGTAATAGCAACTGTGTGTGTAGGCGCTATCCTCCGTCTCATTCAACTTCGCCAACGCGGTGAGTTCTGTCTGCGCTCCGGCTACATTTCCCACATCGAGCGCAACCAGCCCTGCTCGTCGTAGTTCTTCGACCTCCGTCTCTTTCGCGGGCGCAGCAGCAGACAGCCGCTGCGATTCTGCCCGCGCCTCCGTTGTCTTGCCGCGCAACACCAGCACTGACGCCAGAAGATACCGGTATACCGGGATCCACGTGTCGCTGTGCTGCTTCTCTGCCAGGACGATGCCCGTTTGTAGCGCCTCCGTCGCTTCCTTCAGCCGCCCTTGGTAGATCAGCACTCGCGCCGAGCTAAGGGCTGCCAGTCCCTTCTCATAATCTCCGCCCTCGCGCTCCAGCAACTGGAACTGCTCGCTCGCTTTCTCCGCATTCTCCTGGCCGAGATAGGCCAGCCCCGCTCCCCAGTGCAGTTCCGGGGCCTTCACTCCATTGGCCTGCGCCGAAGAGTAGCTTTCGATCGCTGCCTGAAACTGGCTGGTGTCGTCCAGCCACAGGACTAGGCGGATGTAGTCCACCCCGCTGTGTGGATTCATCTGCAAAAGATGCTTTTCCGCTGCAATCGCGTCCGCCCACTTCCCCATCTGCACGGATTCCTCCGCGAATCCCTGCAGCCCCTCGATGTCGTCCGGATAGAGTTCCGTCATCAGTCGGTATTGCTCTAGCGACTTTTCCTCAAGCGAATGCGCTGAGTAATCCACGGCCAGGATCACAAATCGTTCACGCTCCGAGACGTGATTGATCTCTGCCCTCGCTAGCTTCATGTGTCCGCGGAACTCGTTCAGATTCCCGAGTTGGTAGTACGCTCTTGCCAGGTACAGGTGAGCCATCGCAAAGCTGGGGTCAATTTCGACGGCGCTCTTCGCCAGCGGCAGGAATCCGTCAATTTCCCCAGCGGAGTACTTTTTCATCGCCGCCGAGTAACGCTTCAGCGCCTCGAGCGAAGGAGTTGTCACTTGTGCAAGCGGCGCGCTCCGCTGATCGATCTGTACCATTGATTCGCCCAAATGATTGCGCAACCGTTTTGCAAGTTCATCCACCGCGGCATACAACTCGCTCGTCGACTGCAACCCTTCTTTGTCCGCGAAAACCACCGCGCCCTGTTTCGGATCCACGACCTTCACGTAAATTTCGTACCCGCTTCCAGCTTTCACCACATCGCCTGTCAGGAGCACGCGGTAGTTCCCGCGCTGGCAGATTTCTTCGCCGAGCGCCGCATCGATATGGTCAACATCCTGACGTCCCACCAGCCTCGCGGCCGCCACCGCCTCCGTCCGCGGCACGATGTTCAAATAGCGCGATTGCTGCAGTTCGTGCCCCAACAATTCGCCGACGGTCTCATCAAACAGCGGCTCGCCGCTGTGGTTTTCGAAGTCTGCCACCAGCATCCGGTCATGCGGTGCGAAGATCGGCGCCGCGATTGCCCGGTACAGATAATTCCCGAGCGCCAGCAAGCACACGAGCCCGAGGAGGGTGCCTGCTGCCCTGAGCCACCATTTCGCATTCTCTTTTGGGGTACCGTCGTTCTGCCCCTTTGGCGATTGCGTCAGCGCTCCTACCAGCCCTTGGCTCCGCTGCAGCGCACGCAGGTCCACCACCAAATCAGCGGCAGAAACGTAGCGTTCCGCTGGATTCTTGGCCAGCATCTTGTTGACAATGCGTTCGAACTCGGCCGGCACCCGCGGATTCCGCTTTCGCAATGGTACCGGGTTCTCTCTCAGAATTCGGTTGCATGTCGCCAGGAATCCTTTCGTGAGGAACGGGTGCCGTCCCGCCAGCCCCTCGTAGAAGATCACGCCCAGCGAGAAAATATCCGAGCGCTCGTCCGATTGGCTTTCTTCGAGGACTTCCGGCGCCATATACGCCAGCGTTCCGCTCACTTTGCCCCGGTCGCTGCGGTAATCAATCTCCGTCGACAACAGGCTGGTGCTCGGCAGTCGTCGCGCCACCCCGAAGTCCAGCATCTTTACCTGCTCCGCCGACGTCAGCATGATGTTTTCCGGCTTGATGTCGTGGTGCAGCACTCCGCCCTTGTGCGCTGCCGCCAGCCCTTCCGCGCACTCCACCGCGATTTCCAGGAATTTGTTGATCGAGATCGGTTCCTTCAGCCGCTGCCGCAGCGTTTGCCCTTCGACGTACTCCATCACGAGGAAGATTTCATTTCCTTCCTCGAACATGTCGTAAACCGCCGCAATGTGCGCGTCGTTCAAGCGCGAAGCGTACTGCGCCTCGGTCCAAAGCCGCTCCCGGTACTGATCATCGGGAGCGCTGACTATTCTTTTGAGAGCCACCAGCCGCTTGAGCTTCGTGTCGTAGGCACGGTAGACCTCGCCCATGCCGCCTCGTCCAAGTCGCACTTGAAGCAAGAATCGGCCAACGGTGGTTCCGCTCCGATCGGGCGGATCCGTCTTCCGTTGTTTTTCGGGGCTTTCACCCTCGGCTGTCGCCGTTCGGGGCCGGGACGTGAAATTCACTAGAGCCGCCTTCGGGCAACCGACATCGTGCTGGTCTTCGGTCGCCCCTGTCAGAAGGGCCCGCCATGTTAGTACGAAATCTTAGGTGAAACCGTCGCTCAAAGTAAACTAATTGCGCTGACAAACTTTGGAGCAACACGAACTTGCTCGCTCCCCCCGCTGCGCAGTTTTCAGAAGAATGCGCCTCGTTGCGAGCCTCGCCCCGTCTGGCTTGGCGTTTGAGGTGGCTGTCGGCGTGTCTTCACCTACCATCCGCATCTACCATGAACTAGTACCCGGGCGTCCTTGCCGTAAGCGAAGCAGCAAACCGCCCGCCGCGGCCTTGACACCTGCACCACAGCCGTTTGTTGTGTAGTGTCGAAAACCGCGCGAACGTATCACGCATTCTCTACGAAAATGACGCTACTTACCCCGGTGGTCTGGTTGCTGGACGTAAGAGGTTGGTGAAAGAGAAGCGGCAGGGGGAGCCTGCCTGCGGCAAGCGCGCCAAAAAAAGGAAGAGCTCAGCAAATGTTTGACTGCGTCAGGCGCTTTTCATTGTTTTCTTGGCGCAGGGTGTCTCTAGGCATTGTTAGGAAACCGAGCGGCCGATAGGGGTTTTCTTTGCGAATCCTTGGGTGATATCTTATTTTTTTGAGGAAGAGGGCTATTCGTGGATCACTCCAAGTTGGTCTCGACATTTTCTCCTCTCAATCGCGAAGCGCCCTCTTGGTCGGGGCGGCTGGCGAAATTCTTTTGCTTCTTGATTTTTCTCACTCTCGCTCTGGCCGCTGCTCCACGCGCCCTGGCGCAGAGCCAGTCCGTTCCTTCAGTTTCGCCCGATGCTCCCTTTGCCTTTTCTGATTTTGATGGCGACCTGAGGCCTGATTTGGCCGTGGTCCAGGCCGGGCGCAGCGATCCGTCTCTGACAGACTACTGGGTTCAGTTTCATCTGACCGCTGTCGGTTTGCATTCCATCCGCGTCGTCGCTCCCACAGGCGGATTGCAAATCGCGGCACGCGATGTCAACGGCGACCACGTGCCCGATCTCGTTCTCACCACATCCTGGCGCAAGCTGCCGGTAGCGATTCTTCTGAACGACGGCCACGGTAGCTTCTCCTTGGCCGATCCGGCCGCTTATCCCGAGGCTTTCCGTGGCTCAAAGACAGGTTGGATTGGCTCCGCATTACCGGAACTCGACTGCTTTGGCGTTCTTTCTCAGTCGCCGACGGGAGCTTGTCCCTCGGCAGCACGGCTCCCATACCTGGGTTCGCCGGTTCGCGCCACGCGGCCTTCTGACTGCCGATTTCCCCTCGCTCGTGGTCTGATCCCCCATCGGGGGCGCGCTCCCCCGCCGGAACTCCTCCGCGCTTAAGCCTCAACTCACAGCCTGATCGCGTTCGTGGCGCTGCCTTGGCTTGCCATGGCAGCGCGAATCCATTTCACCGAACCGCAGGCACACGTTTCCGGTGGTCCTGTCCAAATTTTGCAAGGAAGAAGCCATGATTCGCAGTGTTGTCGATTTCGCGCTCAACAATCGCTTCATTGTCCTCTCCATTGCTGTTCTCTTGATTCTTTGGGGGGCTCTCTCCTTCCACCAGCTTCCCGTCGAAGCCTATCCCGATGTTGCCGACAACTATGTCGAGATCATCACGCAATGGCCGGGCATCTCCGCCGAGCAAATCGAGCAGCAAGTGACCATCCCCCTCGAAACCGTCATGAACGGCATTCCCCACGTCACCCACCTCCGCTCCATTTCCCTCTTCGGCCTTTCCGACCTGAAACTCATTTTCGACGACGAAGAGGAGAATGCCTGGAATCGAGAGCGTGTGCTCGAGCGGCTCTCCCAGGTCACCTTGCCCCAGGGCGTCAACCCGCAAATGGGATCGGATTGGAGCCCCGTCGGGCAAATCTATTTCTTCACCTTGAAGAGCACGAATCCCATGTATGACGTGATGGATTTGAAGTCTATCGAAGACTGGGTCATCGAAAAGAACTTTAAGGCGGTGCCCAATGTCGTCGACGTCGCCAGTTTTGGCGGGCCGACTCGCGAATACCAGGTCCGCGTCGATCCGAACAAGCTGATTGCCTACGGCCTCAGCCTTGCGCAGGTCGAACAGCAACTCACCAACAACAACGCCAACGCCGGTGGCAGTTTCATCGAAGCGGGCCTGCAGCAAATCAACATTCGTGCCGTCGGCCTTGTCAGAAATGTCTCCGACATCGAGAACACCGCCTTGATTACCAAAACGGGCACCCCCTTGCGGGTCAAGGACATCGCGGTGGTCGCTCAGGGCCCCAAGATCCGCCTTGGCCAGTTTGGCCGTGCCATTCATCGCGAAAACGGTGTGGTCATCGATAACGACGACGTCTGTTCTGGCATCGTCCTCTTGCGCAAAGGTGCAGATGCCCAGGCCACCCTTAACGCCATTCACGCAAAGGTCGACCAGCTCAACCACTACATCTTGCCTCCTGGCGTTAAAGTCGTTCCGTTTCTCGACCGCAGCGACCTCCTTCACTACACCACCCACACCGTCCTCCACAATCTTACCGAGGGCATCCTTCTTGTCGTGGTCATCCTTTTCCTCTTCCTCGGCAATGTTCGTGGCGCCGCCATCGTTGCCTTAACCATCCCTTTCTCTCTTTTGTTCGCCGCCAACTGCCTCAAGCTCAAAGGTATCCCCGCCAACCTGCTCTCTCTCGGTGCATTGGATTTTGGAATGGTTGTCGATGGCGCCGTGGTCATGGTCGAAAACATCATTCGCCATCTCAGTCATCCCGAAACTTCATTCAAAACTCCGATGGAACGCATCCGCGACGCGGCCCATGAGGTTCAGCGGCCAGTCTTCTATGCCATTGCCATCATCATTACCGCCTATCTCCCTATCTTCACTTTGCAGCGCGTCGAGGGCCGTTTGTTCAAGCCGATGGCCTGGACCGTGGCCTTTGCCCTTTTGGGGGCCCTCCTCTTTTCCGTCCTGGTTGCTCCCGTTCTTTCCAGTTTTTTCTTTCGCAGCGGCGCCCGCGAATGGCACAACCCGGTCATGGAATTCATCAAGAAGTCTTACCGCTCGGCGGTCAAGTGGGCCATCGAACACCGCGCGGTCACCGTAACCGCCGCCGCTTTCGCCACCCTTCTCGCCGCTTATCTGATGGTGAGTGGTGTCGTCGGCTCCGAATTCCTTCCTCATCTTGACGAGGGTGCTCTCTGGGTACGCGGCACTCTCGCTCCCAGCACCGGTCCCACCGAGGGAACTCGCGTGGCCAACAATACTCGCGTTCTGCTCTGTTCTTTTCCCGAGGTTACCAAATGCACCAGCCAGGTCGGCCGCCCGGATGACGGCACCGACACCACCGGCTTCTTCAACACCGAATACTTCGTCGATCTGAAACCCAAGGAAGAGTGGCGCCCGGTCTTCCATCAAGATAAGGAGCTCCTCATTGCTGCCATGCAACATGAACTCGACAAGGTCCCCGGCGTCCTCTGGAATTTCTCTCAGCCCATCGCCGACAACATGGAGGAGGCCGTCAGCGGCGTTAAGGGGCAGCTCGCCACCAAGGTCTACGGCGACGATCTGAAAGTCCTCGAAGACAAAGCCAACCAGATCGTGGACGTCATGCGCCAGGTGAAGGGAATTGAAGACCTCGGAGTTTTCCAGGTTCTCGGTCAGCCCAACATCAATATCGAGGTTGACCGCCTGCATGCTTCACGCTACCAGATCAATGTCGCTGACGTTCAGGACGCCGTTCAGACCGCCATCGGCGGTACGGCCCTCACCCAGGTCCTCAAGGGCGAGCAGCGCTACGACCTCGTTCTTCGTTACCTCCCCCCTTACCGCAACTCCAGGGAGGCCATTGAGAAAATTCGCCTGCTCTCGCCCTCTGGCGAGCGCGTCTCTCTCGCGCAACTCTGCAAAATCGAACAGCGCGACGGGGCCTCCGAAATCTATCGCGAGGCCAATCAGCGCTACATCGCCATCAAATACAGCGTGCGCGGCCGCGATCTCGGAGGGGCCGTCGAAGAATCCATCCGGAAAGTGGCCGCGCAAGTCGAAATGCCACGTGGCTACCACATCGATTGGGAAGGCGAATACGAAAGTGAAAAGCGTGCCGAGGAACGCCTTTTCGTCATTGTGCCCCTCACGATTCTGCTTATTTTTCTCATCCTCTATCTCATGTTCCGATCGTTCAAGTGGGCCTCGCTTATCCTGGCCAACGTCGCCCTCGCTCCCATTGGCGGCCTGCTCGCTCTTCTGGTCACCGGCACCCATTTCAGCGTATCTTCCGGCGTCGGCTTCCTCGCTCTCTTTGGTGTCTCGGTGCAGACCGGTGTCATCATGCTCGAATACATCAATCAGTTGCGCGTCAAGGGCCATTCGATCGAAGAGTCGGCGATTGAGGGCGCCGTTCTTCGCCTCCGCCCCATCATGATGACCATGCTCGTCGCGACCTTTGGTTTGTTGCCCGCCGCCATGTCCCACGCGATTGGCTCCGATTCACAGCGGCCCTTCGCGATTGTCATCGTTGGCGGTCTCATCTCCGATCTCGTCATGAGTATCTTCCTCTTGCCCACTCTCTATGTCTGGGTTTCTCGCGACGGCGATAAACTCCCCGAACCTGAGCCGGGCTTCGAGGAAAACGCATAGCCGGCCTGTCCGCAGCAGATGAAGTGTACAAAAGGGAAGTAAGCACGGCGAGGTAAACTCAAGTCGTCAGAAGGAATCACTGCGAAGCGAATCGCTGGTCCGAAGACCGTTCGGCTTGTCCTTCAGCGTTGCGCGTCCATCGCGTATACGTCTTGCAGGCCCGTGTCGCGCAGCAGCAGTGGAGAATCGTTCGGATCGAGTCCCATCCAGTCATCCCAATATCCCGTCGGTTGAAAATCCTTCAAATCGGCAACCCGCTCGACGTGCGAATCGCTCAGCCGCATCCGGAACACCGCGGGAGCCTCCGGCCAACTCAGGAAATAAAGGTGCGTCCCGTCCTTCGCCCAGGTTGGAAAACTGACATTTCTCTCCCGGAATACTTCACTCCACTTTTGCTTCGCAAGGTCGTAAATCATCAGACTCTGCGAATTCGACCGAATCGCCGCGATGTATTTTCCGTCTGGCGACCAGCGAGGGGAAAATAGCTGCTCGGACCCCGGCAGTGCGGTTACGCGGCGCGTTTTCAGGTCTAAGATGCGAATTCCCACCGCCGACGAGGCATACGTGCTTCCAAACACCAGCGAACTTCCATCCGGTGACCAGTAAGGGTCGGCCTCTGGGTGCTCGTCTCCGGGCATCAATTCCTCGGGGCCTCCGACTTCCGTCGAAACCACGTAAATCTTTGCCGGTTTCCCTGACGTCGTCGAGAAAAATGCGATCCGCTTTCCGTCCGGTGACCACCTCGGCATGGATGCATACAAAGGCGCGAAGCTCAGTTGCAGCCGTTGGCTCCCGTCCAGTCTGCTTCGCCACAGGGTCCCTTCCGGGAACATGACATAAGCCACCCACTCCCCGTCTTTGGAGAAGCACAGGTGTTCGGCTGAAAGCCCCGAGAGATAGGGCACCAGGTGGTTCGACTGCGAATCGTAGCGAACCAGCTCCCCTCGCGGCCTTCTTCCCGTAACAAATACCTTCTTCCCATCTTTGCTTGGAAGTGGCGACGAAAGAGCTAGCGGCCCCGAAGTCAATTGCACCGGTTCAAGGCTTGTTTTCCCTAGCCAACTCGTTCTTTCGCGAAGCTCCCAGATGCTCCCTTCCGACGAAAACAGGAAATGCTTCCCGCCCGGCGTCCACACTCCGCAACACTCTGCCGTAGGGTTGTGCCAGCCATCCAGCAATGGGTGCGCATTTTTGCCATCCGACGATATTTCCCACAGCGAAGTTGCATTTGTCTTCTGGTCCCGCAGCGTGACGCGCAACTCACCGCCATCCGGTGACCATTGCGGCGAAGTGACCCATCCTGCCATCCTCGCCAGCAGACGCGAGTCCGTTCCATCATAGTTGGCCAGGAACAAATTGTTCCCCTGGGCGTAAAGCAGTTGCCGGCCGTCGGGAGACCACGCCCCAGCGTGCCCCAGCGCATCGCTCATCCGCCGCGGCGGCAGCCCTCCCAGAACCGGCAATGCCCACAGCGGACCGTCAAACGCCGTTCCCGGCTCGTCTGAAATCAACAGCGCCGAGCCGTCGGGCGATACGTTCAAAATCTGCATGCTGACCGATGGCGCGGAAAGCGGCACGACCTCTCCGCCGCTGCTCGACACTTGCCCCATCGAAGAAGAATCACCAACCACGGACGTGTTGTACTGCAGGTATAGACGCGCCCCGTCCGTACCCGCCAGCAGTTTCGCCCGACCATCATTCGTAATTTGTGTGGCCCCCAAAAGCTTCAATGGAGCGGGCACGACCGTCAGCGAGTAGATAAACGCCGCCAGCGCAAGCACCGCTACGCCAATTGGCCCCACAAGCCAGGGCCACGGAATCGATACCTTGGCGACCGACCCACGGACTGCGGCAAGGCGCTCGGTGACCGACCGCCGGTCTCGTCCCGCTACTTCCGTGCTCACCGCGGAGTGGCTTGTCCCGGACAGCGCCGAATCTACGTCGCGCTTCAACCGCTGTAGGTCGACTCTCATCTCGGCGGCGCTCTGGTACCGCAAGTTCCGGTCTTTTTCGAGGGCCTTCAGGGTGATGCGCTCGAGTTCCGGTGGAACCTCACGATTGCAGCTGGCCGGTGGCACCGGCGCATCGTTCAGGATCGCAGACAGAATGACTCCGAGGCTTTCTCCGCGGAACGGCACCCGGCCCGTTGCCATTTCGTACAAGACAACGCCAAACGAAAAAAGGTCCGTGCGCGCGTCCAGTTCTTTTCCACGCACCTGCTCGGGAGACATGTAGGAAACCGTCCCTAGCGTCGAGCCCGGGCTTGTGAGGTGATATTCACCATCCAAGGCATTCGTCAGTGTGTCGCCCGATTCGATCTGGTGCTGGCCACTTCGTGTCGCCGGCATCTTCGCCAGTCCGAAATCAAGAATCTTCGCGTGTCCCCGTTTCGTCAGGAATATGTTTGCAGCCTTGATGTCGCGGTGCACGATCCCTTCGGCGTGGGCTGCGTCCAGCGCATAGGCAATCTCGGCAGCCACCGACAGAATCAGCTCCGTCTCGAGCGGGTGCCCACCAACCCGATGCTTCAGGGTTATCCCGTCCATGAACTCCATGGCGATGAACGGACGATTGTTCTCCACTCCGATTTCGTAAATTGTGCAGATATTTGGATGGTTCAAAGCCGAGGCGGCCTGCGCTTCGCGCTGGAATCGCGTCAGCGTCTCGGGGTCCGTGGCTACATCCTCCGGCAGGAATTTCAGGGCCACAAAGCGACGCAGGTCCGTGTCCTCCGCCTTGTAGACCACACCCATGCCCCCACCGCCAAGTTTCTCGAGGATGCGGTAGTGAGAAACGGTCTGGCCCACACGGGAGGGAGGATCGGACATGTGCGGCCATCTTAGTTGGTGTGCTGAAGCCAAGTCAATGAATCGCCGCAAACATGAATCGCCGCAAACAAGTTGCCCCCGCGACTTGAATCTCGCTAATTCCTAAACGCCTTCAGCCGCTTGCCCCAGAAACCATTGGGTGAAACGATTGCAGCGTGCCCTTATCCTTATGGATTTCTAGGACCTTGTTTCCTCTTCATCTCGCGGCCTTGCCTTCCGAGCGTTGTATGTGTCGATTGTCCCCACCCCCTCTGTTTGCCCCTCGCTCACTGGCAAAATGGAATATGATGACCTCTCAAGCGGAGGAAAACAAATGGCCTGCCTGCTCCGGCATGGAACCCAGCAACGAATGTCTCGTACGTTAAGCGCGCCAGTCCTTTTCTTTCTCATCGCCTTGTTGAGTTCTCCCTACGCCAGCGCCAAGATGAACATCGATTTCAACCCCGATCTCGATTTCTCGAAGTTCAAGACCTTTGCCTACATCGGCGGAGTCGAGCACCTCGTCATGCTCCAGCTGAACCCCAACGAGATTCGCGACCGCGTGCATGAAGCGGTCGCCCGCGAACTCACCAAGCGCGGCCTCAAGGAGGTCAAACGCCAAGAAAATCCCGATCTTGTTGTCCGCTACTTTGCCAACTCCCAGTCCGAAGTCAATGTCGCCGCCACGGGAGATTGGGGAGGCTTCGATCCTTTTATCGTCGATAACTGGTCCTACACCTACGAATTGTGGTCCGCCACCACGACCCGCGAAGGCTCTCTGATGATCGATCTGATTGACGCTAAAAAGAAGGACCTTGCTTGGCGCTTATTCCTCGAGCAGAAAATTCTGAATATCGACAAGGTCTGGCCGAAGGTGAACCAGGAAATCACCAAGGGCTTCGAAAGCTACCCGCCAACCGAAAAGGAAAGGGAAGAGAAGCGCAAGGAACGCGCTGAGCATCCCGCAAAGCCTAACCCGAAACCCCAGTTCCAATGAATTTGATTTGCACCCGCCGCTAACTTCGATTTCACCGAATCTTACCGGCCACTTCCGCCAGAAATAGGCCAAGCCTGGGGGTTTCCCTCGATTGCTTCGGCCGGAGCAATCCGGCCTCGAAACCAAGGATTGGAGGGAGGGGCACCACGGATAAAGGACTCCATGAGCCCTTTCGGCACATATCGAAAAGCAGATCATCCTCGACAAACGGAGAGAGTTTTGAGCTGTTTTTCCCGCGCCCGGGTCTCTGGCGGATTGGTTGAGCCGGCTCGGAATAGGCCATTCACAGCAAGCCCCGCCGGTGGACTCAGCGCAACCCAAGTTCTTCGATGAATTCAGTTCGGAGAGTAGCTTGCCTTCGCTCGAATCACCTGCACGCTGCGAATCCGCGTGGTCAGCAACCGGTTTCCAAACTCCAGTTGCAAGCCCGGCGCCGCCACAATATCCCGGTGGATGATGCTCCCGCCCCACGTGCACCCGTTGATCCCCACTCGATGCGGCGACAATCCTTTTTGATCGAACCAGCCGCCCCACACCCAATACTCGCCCTCACCCAACACCCACACCGTGTACAGCGAGTTTCTGGTCGTTACCAGCACGCGGTCTCCGCATTGCAAATCCTTTTTTCGGATTGCTGCCAGCGTTTCTGCGTGCGCCACCACAGCTTCTAGCGTGTTCATTTCTTCAGTTGTTCGTCCCTTTCTCTATCGTGCGCTGGCTTCCGCCCCTAAGTCAATCCTTTCGCGCAACCCTCGCCGTGGCGCCGGTTATCACCGATTAGGCTTGCTGCATCTTATCTTCTGTGACAGGATTACCGCGTTTGTTCCCACCCAAGCGCCCGGGTGCCTCCAGACTACCCGTTACAGGTGTTCTATGAAGAGACTCAATCTCTACCTCATCAAGCCTTCCCAATACGACGACGACGGTTACGTTGTTCGCCACTGGCGCGGCGTGCTCCCTAGCAATACGCTCGCTTGCCTTGTGGGGCTTACCGAAGACCTAATTCAGCAGAAGCGCCTCGGCGACTCCTGGGATGTCAGAGTGCATCTCCTCGACGAAACGGTCGACAAAATTCCGGTCAAGCGCATCTGTCGCTCCGAGCTCTGGAATCGCGCAAAAACCATCGTCTGTTTGGTCGGTGTGCAGACGAACCAGTTCCCCCGCGCTTGCGATCTGGCCCATACCTTCCGCCGCGCCGGACTCACGGTCTTGATCGGCGGCTTCCACGTCAGCGGATACCTCGCGCTCTTGCCC
>Ga0310912_10001554_pt1 | contig 12556 bp, 13 predicted proteins | sample GREbulkMGOX080_FD_203443 | JGI IMG/M metagenome (GOLD analysis project Ga0310912, IMG submission 203443) | Lab enrichment of tropical soil microbial communities from Luquillo Experimental Forest, Puerto Rico - GRE.bulkMG.OX080 | ecosystem: Environmental > Terrestrial > Soil > Tropical forest >...
CCGATGCGCGGAGAACAAATAGAGGCGGTCACCATGTGCGGAATCGTCGCAATATACTCGCGCAGAAATCTGGTTGATCCGGCAGTGCTGGAGAAGGCTACGAGGCGGCTATATCATCGCGGGCCTGACGGACAACGCCAATGGGTTTCGCCGGATGGGCTAGTAGGTCTGGGTCACGCACGACTTAGCATCATCGACCTCACCACCGGAGACCAGCCCATTGCCAGTGAGGATGCGCGCAAGCACATTATCGTCAACGGCGAGTTCTACGATTACGAAAACACTCAGCGCAAGCTCGAACTCGCGGGTCACCATCTACGTACGCGGTCTGATAGCGAAATTGCCCTCCATCTTTACGAGGATCTCGGCATTCAGTGTCTACACGAATTGCGGGGTGAATTTGCGTTCGTGCTGTGGGACGAGAACAACCGCACCCTCTTCGCAGCGCGCGACCGCTTCGGCATCAAGCCGCTCTTCTACGCGGTCCATCGCGAGACGCTATACATCGCATCAGAGGCAAAGGCTCTCTTTGAGGCGGGAGTGCCAGCGCGTTGGGACGCCGAGTCAGTCGCGCAGGCGACGGAATTCGGCGGCCACCAGGTGCGTACGCTTTTCGATGGAGTTTTGCAAGTTCCACCAGGACACTACCTAGTCGCTACAGACAGCCATATCGAGCTCAACCAATATTGGGATTTCAATTATCCGGCGCGGGATAGCGCTACGTTGCATCGCTCCAGCGCAGAGTATGCACAAGAATTCCGTGAGGTCCTGGAAGAGGCGATTCGACTTCGCTTGCGTGCCGACGTTCCCGTCGGTTGCTATCTCAGTGGGGGCCTGGACTCCTGCTCGGTGCTGGGCCTTGCGGCAAGGCACAGAGCAGATCCAATACGGGCGTTTACACTGACCTTCGACCGTGCAGACTACGACGAAGAAAAAGAGGCGAGAGAGATGGCCTCGAAGGTCGGCGCAGAGTTTTTTCCGATTCCGATACGCCAAAATGACTTGGCAGACAACTTTGCTGATGCCATTCAGCAATCCGAGACGTTCTGCTTCAATGCCCACGGTGTCGCGAAATATCTTTTGAGCCGAGCTGTGAGAGATGCCGGTTACAAGGTCGTGATCACCGGGGAAGGCTCGGACGAGATTCTCGGCGGCTACGCGCACTTTCGTCGCGATATGGTGCTCTTCAACCGCGATGGCCAAGATCCGGATGAAGCAGCCGCTCTTCTGCAGGAGCTCGAGAGGCTGAATCCCGTGTCCCGCGGATTGCTGCTGCCTCACGGGCCGGCTAAACCACTTGAGAATGTGAAGCGTATTTTAGGATTTGTTCCGTCGTGGATCGAAACCTTCTCCGCCCGTGCGGCAAAGATGCAGCCATTGTGGCATGTGGATTTCGCTGAAAAGCAGGGCTCTCGCGAAAGCTATCACTCGCTGCTCAGCGGGATTGATGTCCGCGGGCAGCTCAGCGGGCGCGATGCCGTACATCAGTCGCTATATCTTTGGTCTAAGACCCTCCTGCCCGGTTACATCCTTAATATGCTGGGCGACCGCATGGAGATGGCGCACTCCGTAGAGGGCCGCGTGCCTTTTCTCGATCATAAAGTCGTCGAAGTCCTATGTGCCCAGCCCGTACACCAAAAAATCCATGGCATGACTGAGAAGTACGTTCTCCGCGAGGCCGTTCGCGACGTGATCACTGAAACGGTATACAAGCGGCAGAAACACCCGTTCCTCAGCCCACCTGCAACTTTGAACCCAAAGGAAGGATTCAGTGCGTTGGTCAATGACACACTTCGCGGCCCTGTACTCGCGTCAATTCCGTTTTTCGATCAGAAGAAGGTCGTTGCTCTGCTGGACAGCCTGCACAGTATGGATGAGGGTGCACGGGTAGCCAACGATCCGGTGCTGATGATCCTCACAAGCGCGTGCGTTCTGCAAGAGCGCTTCGGACTGCAATCAGGGACCGAAACGGAATGGGATCGTCTGCGATGGCCAGCTGAGCAGGGAATCACGAAGGCGCGCTCCTAGCCGGCGTTCCCGGATAAGTGGAGTGGAAATTCACACTACTCCTGTTTGTGCATTTCGGAACGTGTGGTCGTATCGTTGTCCTTATTCTCATACGCGGCATGAATGGTTTTGCCGTCCAGCGCACACCACAACCCAGGTTCTATCGTGATCCCGCCACCGCCGCAGGACATCCACCTTCAACAGGGCTATGACGGTGAAACTGCCCCCGAGTTCGTCCTGTTGGGAGAGAATGTCCTCGGGCGTCTGCCCCACCTCGTGTTCGATTCGCAGCGTGGCTATGCAGAAGAAGTCTATCCGCGATTACCGAGGCGATGATCAATCGCGAGTTTTCCTGCTTACATCACAAGCACCCACTGACTTACAGAATTAATGATGGTCCGAGGGCAAACACCCCTCCGATGCGCTCAACGGGTGTATGGCTTCCCGGGAAACAATCTGACGCGCCGTTCATGATGTGCCTACCAAGTAGCAGAGCGGGCGCCGCTACTTTTCGGCGCGGAAGGTCTTGCCCAATTCCATATCAGCGAGACGGAAGTAGTGGCGGAAGTTGTAGATGAGCGGCGACCATTTGGCAGGATCAATGTAACGATCCTCGAGGACAAATTCGTTGGCTACGTGAACGCGGGTGATTTCCACTTCTGCTGCAAGACCGCTGCCGATTTCTTCGAGTCTCCCACCGCCGAGTTGATGCATGGCGCGAACGCGAGCTTCTAGGTGCACGGGGCATTCCTGAACGCGCGCGGGCTGTACCGTTTCGCTGGGCAAGGGAGTAACATCAGCAGCGGCGAATTTATCTCTTTCGTAGTGAAACTGCTTAGCTTTGCTAGCAGGCACAGGATTCTTTCCGGTAAGCGGGGCGAGCTTCTCGACCTTTTCCCACATTTCGGGATGCGGAATGTTGACCACGCATTCGGGGTGGCGCTTGAGATTGTCGGCGGTTTTGGTCGCAGTGATGATGCCAAGAAGAAAGGTCCAGCCGAGCGCCCAGAAAGAAGAGATGGGCGCGAGGTTGGAGCTTCCGTCGCCGTTCAAGGTGCTGACTAAGGCAACCGGTGTGCCGAAATAGAGGATTTTCGGCTCGATGGTTCGAAAATGATTTCCAGTCATTACGTTACGCTCCTATTTTGAGGGGGCTGGGCCCTGCAGGGAATCGGTGGATTCGATTAGACCCGCTGAAGAAATGAACGGTCTTCGACGAGGATACATTGCTCAGCATCGGCGGCCGCTACGTTGGCCTGGGCTTCGGGATCACGCACGAGCGCTTCGCGATAGCGCTCGTACGAGGCGAGGTCGGGGAAGTCGATCAGCGCGAGCGCGAAATTCGTCGGGCCCGCGAGCTTGGTGGGAAGAAAATAACCCCGCAGGTCTCCTCCACAACGGCGAATGGGCTCCGGCCAGCGGCGCGCGTAGGCTTCGAAATCTTCGAGTTTGTGCATATCGAGGGTGTAGCGGATCAGCAGTGTAATCATCACATCCTCCCTACAGGAACGAGGCTAACGCATGTGGATACGGGCATGTTTCATACACGAATGAAACGTGACTGCGTGGGCTGTTGTAAACTAAAACCATGAACGATACGTTTCCCATCGCGGTAGTGGGTGAACTCATGGGCCATCAGGCGCGGTCTGCCATGCTGGTGGCGTTGTTGGACGGTCGCGCGCGGACCGCGGGCGAACTGGCGCTGAACGCAGGAATATCCGCACAATCGGCTAGCGGCCACTTGTCGAAACTGCTCGACGGCGGCTTGCTGAAAGTGCGCCGCGCGGGCCGGCATCGCTACTACAGTTTGGCGGGCTCGGAAGTCGCTCACGCAATGGAAGCGCTGGGGGCCATTGCTACGAAACCGCGCGGGGCGCCTGCGATTCGCCTGCAAACCAGCGGCGATTTGTACGTGGCGCGGACCTGCTACGACCATCTGGCTGGGCGGATCGCGGTCGAACTGGCGGCCCAGCTGGAAAAAACAGGAGTGCTCCGGACGCACGGAGAACTCGATTTCGAACTTGGGCCGCACGGGAAGAGTTGGTTTGCAAACTTGGGGATTGATGTGGAGGAACTGAGACGTTCGCGGCGCTGTTTTGCGCGCCAGTGCGTCGACTGGACGGAACGGCGACCGCACCTTGCGGGCATGCTTGGGGCGGCGTTGTGCTCGCGGCTAATCGAATTGGGGTGGGTAACGCGGCGACGGCAGACGCGCGCGTTGCGGGTGACCGAAAGAGGCGTACGCGAATTCAACGCCCGCTTCGGCCTGCAACTGCCGTTGGCCATGCTGTAACGGCGGCTCGCCGGAAGATTTTCTTGCCCCTATCGGGATAAATGTAGAAAGGCTTCCAAAGGCGCTGCTGACCGAACCAGTCTGCGTGGCGGAACCCCGTCGCCAACACTTCATACGTTACTGTGGCAACAAGAAGGCATACCAGGATGAGATATCGGAAGATCGGACGTTTTTTCCCGGCAACCGGCAACATCGACAACCTTCCGCTACGCAGGAACTTTGCGGTTATGCTGAGGAGCCCATGCAACGCAGATTGGTTCTTGGCTGGGCTCCATACGGTCCATGGGAAATGTGCGCATGATAGATGTTCAGACGGGCCTTTCGGTTTTAGAGCACACTCGCAGGGCCATCGGTCCGCCTATCGGTGCCCGCGTTCAATTTATCAGAATTTGGTTGGCGAGGTGATCCCTAAACGTTATCCCTGCGTTTGAGAGCAAAAGGATTCAAGCTTCGGAAAGCGAGGACTATGAGAGCAACAAGCGCGCGAATCCTGAAAAACTGTGGTCACTCAATGAAATGGAAAGAACTAGCGGTAACCGGACGTTGTCGGTCATGATAAAAAGACGGGCGGATACATCTGTTATGAATTGTTCAGCGCAAAGTCGTAAAGACCGCGGAAGTGCTTGCTACGACCGTGAAGCGCTGGAGTCAAGGAAAGAACATAAACTAGAAGACAACGCTGTTGATATGGCGGCTACCATTCTGGATTGTCGGCAAGATCGGCATAGGGGTCGGTGGGCACGGACTTACCGGGACTTATCCGTTCGGCAGGTGCGTCGAACCCCTACTTTAGGTCTATACCCTAAAGACATGAAACGACCGCCAGTTATAATCATGTTGTGAGCAAGGTGATTAAGAGCCAATGCTGCGTCGCTGGAGGCGGACCGGCCGGCATGATGGCAGGCTTTCTGCTGGCGCGCATGGGGATCGACACTCTCGTACTGGAAAAACACGGGGATTTCCTTCGCGATTTCCGAGGCGACACCATACACGCTTCGACGCTGGAGATCATGTACGAATTGGGGATTCTGAACGAATTCCTAAAGCGTCAGCATCAGGAAGTTCGTGAGCTGGCCGCACAGGTCGGAAGTGAAACCGTGGTGATTGCGGATCTCCGACACCTGCCGACGCGGTGCAAATTCGTCGGCCTGATGCCGCAGTGGGATTTTCTGGATTTCGTGAAGGAACAAGCCTCGAGATACATTTCATCTGAAGATGCAGGCGGAAGTATCCGATTTGCTCATCGAGAACGGGACTGTGACAGGCGTGCAGGCGAAGACCCCTGAAGGCGTTCTGGAAGTGCGTGCATCGTTGACCATCGGAGCGGATGGCCGACATTCCGTAGTTCGGCGCAAGGCGAATTTAAAGGTAATCGATATTGGCGCGCCCATGGACGTGATGTGGATGCGTTTAAGCCGGCGTGAGGACGATCGCGCTATATCGGCGTTTGGTCACGCGGATAAAGGCAAGATACTGGTGCTGATCAACCGCGATAAATATTGGCAATGTGCGTTCGTAATACCCAAGGGAGAAGCAGAAAATATAAAGAAACGAGGGCTGGAAGCGTTCCGGCAAGAGATCGCCGGTCTGGAGCCGTTCTTAAGTGACCGGGTTTCTGAATTACACGATTGGAGCAAGGTGAGTTTGCTGACGGTGGCGGTGGATCGGCTGCAAGAATGGGCCCTTCCTGGGCTGCTTTGTATTGGAGACGCGGCGCACGCCATGTCTCCAATCGGCGGAGTCGGGATCAATCTAGCGATCCAGGACGCGGTGGCGACGGCGAACCTTTTAGGCGAAGCGCTGCGGCGTGGTGCACCGTCACTGGAGGAGGTACTGGCGGTGCAGCGGCGACGGGCGTTTCCGACAAACGCGACGCAGCAAATGCAGGTTGCGCTGCAGAATAACGCGATACGAAGAGTGCTAGGCAGCCAGCAGCCACTGCAACTTCCTTGGTTGTTAAGGATCCTGCGCCGGTGGCCCGCGCTGCGGCGAATTCCGGCTCGGTTGATTGCCGTTGGCTTTCGTCCAGAACACATACGTACTCCCGAGACGGGCTCGGCAAATGGGAGAGCTGACCAAGGCCGTAGCGCAAGACTGGAGCTGGAGGATGGTCGACACCCGGGAGACTAAGCCTGGATCCTGATTAGCGGGTAATCGCCGAAATGGATTTCGGCGGAGGGACTTTGCCGGTTGTGCAATCCCTACTTCGCTTCCGCCGTAATTGTGCGGAGCACCTTGCCCTTGGAATCGAGAAACTGAATCTCTGGCGTGCCGTCTGGGGCGACGCGAGCGATTAGACGGTGTTGCCCTTGCCAGTCGCTAAGGATAAGCCCAACAGATTTGTCGGCCGCACGCCCAAAATAACCACGGTTAACAAGTGCACCAGGGTATTTCGCCAAGAATGCCCTGCGGGCGGCTGTGCGTTCCGGTCCCTCCGGCACCGCACGGACGTGCTGCCATTCACGCAATTCCTCTGGGGTAATGGGATGGACGGAATTGTCATCGTTAATGGAATAGGCAGTTGTTCGTGAGTCGCCATCCCATGTCGAATCCAGCGCCATCGTCTGGTCGCGCTGATACTCATCGAAGCTTAGGTGCCCCCAACTCTTTTCGTCCTTATTGCCGCCGAAAATAAGGCCACCCGTCTCCCTCCCTTCGTCATCGTTAAAAAGCATCCCCGTCGCCTGCCGGTCAGGACGCGGATACTCCTTTTCCATAAAGTAGGCTCCTGGAAACTCCGCCTTGTCGGACAACACCATCCGCACGGTGCCGTCCGGTTCAACTACGTTGATGCGATGCACGGTTATTTGGTCGAAGCTAGTGTTAGACGCTGAATCTCGCGCTCCCATCAAGACTGTTGCGGCAAGGACTACGGTGACGAGCGCAGAGTAAACCGTCAGAAATCGTTGAGGCGTGAATAGCTTCATGATTGGTCCTCGCTGTTCAAATCATAGCGTATGTGCCCTGATTAACGAGGGAACCGCCGAGTTGGTTTTGGCACGGGGCAGAGTTTCCGATTTAACGCCCCACCTGATGAGCCATCTCGACTTTCGACGATCTGGCCCTCCGGAATGAGACGCCAGTTCTGTGGTGCCCGATCTATGCGCGCGGGAACATTTGGCCGTCGGCGTAAAAGTAGTCTCGATTCGAATCGGTCGACCTTGATGGGAGCGCGTAACTAACGCTCGTGGAATTCTTCATGACCGCGGCGAACGCGGACTGGAAAGCGTCCATATCCGCCTGCGTGCCCACCGTGATGCGCAGATGGGTGGGCCAAGCCGGCCAGACGCGGCCGATAAACACCTTTTGAGCCGCCAGCGCGTCGATCACCTGCTTTGCAGGTCGCTTGGCGTCCAGCATGAAGAAGTTGGCCTGTGACGGCGTGAAAGAATACCCCTCACTGCTGAGCCAATCGAAGGTTTTCTGGCGAATCGTGGTGTTGATGAGTTTGCGCTCGGGAACCAAATGCTCGTGTTTGAGGCTGGCAGAAGCGGCGACCAGCGCGGTGATGGGCATGGCGCTTCCGCCGCCCTGGGGGACCAGTTTCCCGAGCAAATCGGGCCGAGCGATAGCCGCGCCACAGCGTAAGCCCGCCATGCCGTAAATCTTCGAGAAGGTGCGCAGCACAACGATGTCCTGGCCAGCTTTGACCAGGTCGATGGTCGTGGCGTTCAGGTCCGCAAAATGGATGTACGCTTCGTCGACAAGCACGACGGACCCCTTCGGTTTTTGCGCCAGCAATTCTTCGACGGCGGAGTGCGGCGTGAGCGTGCCGGTGGGATTGTTCGGCGTGCAAACGTAGAAAAGGCCGGCGTCGGGCGCCGCGGCAAGCATGGCCGGAATGTCGTGCGCGTAGGATTTCGTGAGCGCGGTCTTGACGACCCGAGCACCCGAGAATTTGGATGAGTGCATTCCGGATTCATAGCTGGGGTCGGCGGTGACGTAGCTGCGGCTGGGCGAAGTAAACGCCATCACGGAAAAATGCAGTGGTTCGCTCGAGCCCGGGAAAATCGCGACGTTTTCCGGTCTTACGCCGACCGAGTCTGCCAACGATTGCGTGAGCTCTTCCTTTAGCCACCAGCAATAGCGCCCTCCCTCCGGGATGTTTTCGGCGAGCGCTCTTCTCGCCAGGTCACACGGCCCCAGAGGGTTCTCGTTGGCGTTGATGACCACAGAGCCGGGAGGAAAATGCTGAAGATCACGATCGACAGCCGCGGCGGCGAGCAGAGGCTCATTCACTATGCGAAAAGCGGAGACGGCCGCGGCTGCGGCGGACCAATGGAGGAATGCCCGGCGGGAACCGTTGGGAAGGGTCGGTCTCTCACTCATGCGAACCTCCTTAACACGGCAGAAACTCGCTCTTGACGCCCAACACTATAGCACCGCAAGGGGGAGGTTGGGGGCACGCTAGAGAACCAGGCTTCCCCGGTAGGCAATAAGGCCAGCGCACCGAGCTGGTAAAGGAGAAACGATTTGCCCGCGCATAGCGGATAGCATGCCAGCTTTCCCTGCTCTAGACTGTGTATTTGGCGCTTTCGATGAGCTGCCAGTGAGGAATGCCGTGAGCCACTCCGTCGAGAAACGCATGGCCGGGATGGACTGGGAAGCGGCGGGTAACTCCCTATCCGAGCGCGGTTATGCCGTAACGGCGCCGCTTCTTTCGCCTGAGGAATGCGCCTCGCTCGTGGCCATGTACGCCGAGGCAAGCCGGTTCCGCAGCCAGATCGTGATGGAGCGCTACCGTTTCGGCGTCGGAGATTACAAATACTTTGGCAATCCGCTGCCGGAAATCGTCTCGTCGCTCCGAACGAGCGCATATCCGCACCTCGCCAAAGTAGCCAACCAGTGGGCCGACCTTCTCGGAGACGAGAGCCCACGTTTTCCCGCGGAGCATGAGGCGTTTCTGAGGATTTGCCACAAGGGCGGACAGGTCAAGCCCACGCCGCTGCTGCTGCACTACGAAGCCGGCGGATACAACTGCCTACATCAGGATATTTACGGCGAAGTCGCTTTTCCCTTGCAGATGGTCTTCTTGCTTGGGCAGGCGGGCCGCGTTTGGGAAGGCGGCGAGTTTCTGCTAGTCGAACAGCAACCGCGGGCGCAATCCAAAGCCGAAGTGGTGCATGCCAATCAGGGGCAAGCGATTATCTTCACGACGCGCTACCGCCCGGTGCGCGGCACGCGCGGCTATTATCGCGTGAACGTGAAGCACGGAGTTAGCCGCGTGCATCGCGGCACCCGTTATACGCTCGGAATCATTTTTCACGACGCGAAATAATGGGCTCGGACCGACACTTATTCCAAAAATTCAGAGGCGTAAAAACCCCCTCCGCGACACGCCGCGGGAGAGCCGACGACCGGTGAGCCGGAACGACATTCGGGTGATCGCAGGAAAGGCGATGGCGGCCAGTCCGCCGTTGGCATCGATAATGTTCATGCGAGTGCGCCATACAATGACTGGTAAAAGCACCTGGTCCGCACCTTCAAGCCTGCTTATCGAAAATGCCTCGGATTGACTCCAAGACGCACACACCATTTCCTCTCCGAGGCATTTCCGATGAAGTCTAGCGACTTTCCATCCAGGTGGCCACTGACGATAGCCTCCGAGTCGCCGACCATAGTCCAGAGAATGACGCGAACGGCTTTCTACCGAATAGGACGTTATAATGTCTTCATGTCAGACGAGCCGAAGTCACTCCTCTATGCGGGCGTCGAAACGGTCCTCGCCGGCGAGATCGCTCATGGACACCTCGCGGTCGGCGACCAGTTGCCGACTGAAGACGGCCTTGCTGCGCGATTCGGGGTCAGCCGCATTACCGTTCGTCGGGCGATTCAGAACCTTGTGAGCCGCGGCCTGGTCGAGATTCGTCGCGGCAAAGGCACATTCGTCGCGGCGCCAAAGATCAAGCAAGAGCTTACTGAACTGAGCGGATTTGTGGAGGATATGCACGCTGTTGGCCGGAAACCGACGGCGCGCGTAATTGGTAAAGAAATTGTGACTGCCGATGCGACGGTGGCGAGTCAACTCGCACTGACAAAGGGCGAGCGCGTTGTCAGAATTCGTCGTGTACGCCTAGCGGATGGTATTCCCCTCTCCTTCGACGAGACCTTCCTCCCCTTGGAAATCGGCAAGAAAATCATCACCAACAACCTGAAGGTCGAGCCTATTTTTTCACTTCTTGAACGCAAATACGATGTTCCACTGATCGAGGCAGAATACAAGTTAGACGCAGTGGCAGCCGAGGCCGAAGTCGCAGCAGCATTAAAAATCAAGCAACGGAGTCCAGTCTTTCGTATTGAACGAACCTCCTACTCGACGGGCGGCCACCCGGTCGACTACGAAAGGCTGCATTACAGGGGCGATCTCGCCCAGTTCGTGACGCGCCTCGTCCGAAAGGCTTCTCATTGAACCACTTCTGACGGTATATGCTGCCGTGTGGAAACCACCGGCACTTCTTTAGCGAGATAGTTATCTATCGCTTATCGTCCTTGGCCGGGTGAATGTCGAACGCTTCGAGAAGCAATGTATTGCCGATCTGCATGACCCTTCCATGAATCTGCGTTGGTTGAGCGACGCGATTGAGAAAGGCTTCCCTGGGCAACCGGTTTTGATTCGGGCCGGTCAATAGTAGCACCGCAGGAGAGCCATTAAGGTCATTCGTCGCGAAAACTGGGGGAATGCCGCCGCTCAAGCAACGCACCGCGCAGTCGCGATGCACCTTGCCGTTGCCGGGGTTCATGTTGCCGAGATAGCACTTGCTATCGACAATCTCCCCAACAAGGTCAAATTCGCCCAAGTTCCTCGGCGCCGCTTGATTCTGCTGAGCGTCACTGAGTACGGTAATTGAATCGCCAGGCAGCGTAATCATTTTTTGATCATCTCGGTAAATCAGCCTTCCTTGTAGCCGCACGCTTTTGCCGACGTAGCCGGCCACTTGGCTATCAGCGCCATGCTTTCCGTCCGCTACCAGCAGATAACGTAATCCATCGGGGTTCGTCGCGTCCCGAGGCGAAAGTAGGGTCGGGTATGGGTCTGCTTCGATGATCCCGTCAAACGTGCGTTTCTTCCCAGACTCGAAAAACGATCGTGAGTAAGTCCGTTGGAGGGCGGCGAAGCCAATGGCGCAGGTTATTGCCGCGGCGAATAGCACGACAACGACGACCTTCATCTTACGGGCAATCCCGGAAGGTGCTTTCGGAAGATAACCAACATAGAATTCGGTCATGCCACCACCTCTGAGGTACCGATTAGCGAGGGCTCGACCCGAGTTCCCGGCGGGTTCGGTTTTGGATCGATCCAAACGCGCCCATCAACGATCCTCGTTTGAAATGTGGAGACCTTTTCAGTGAAGGGCGGAGGAGAAGCTCCGTCCTCAGCCAAATACTGATACCCGTGCCACGGGCACGTCACACAGCCATCGATGATTTTGCCTTCACCCAGTGGGCCGTTTTGGTGGCGGCAGACATTCGAAATGGCTGATACTTTTCCGTCGTACTTGAAAATCGCGACCCGCTCCCCATGGACAGAGACAACCGTGGCGCACTTCTCTCGAATCCCAGCGACCGCGCAGGCGTTTACAAATCCATCCACAGCGGGACCGAGCTTCTTGGCGTCTACTGTGGCTTCTCGTCGTGCAGCGGCGACATGCAGCGTGATGACAGTCAATAGCCCGACGCCGGTCCCCACTGCCAGCAGTGGGTTTGTTTCGGACTGCAGCAGGCCCAAAGTGACGTGAGCAACGAGCATCGCATACGCCGCATACACGAGCACATGCAGAGTCTTCCACACGGGCGGGGTCAGGTTCCTGAGCCAAAAGTCATGGCTCGTCGCGGCCATGAGAAAAAGAATTATCAGAGCGAGAAAGCCCAGCTGCTGAAATGGGAAATCCGGGAGGCTTCCGAAATCTTGATTCGAAGTCAACAGACTGACTAGTGGGTCCTTATCACCGTGACTGTGGAACTGTCTAATCGCAATCACACTATGGATCGCTCCCAAAAGAAACGTTACGACGCCGAGATGCCGGCGATTATAGAGCAATGGCAAAAACTTCGGGTCCAGCCTACAGAGCGGCCCGATGCAGAGGACGATGTGAAGAAGCAAGAAAGCGGCGGATCCAGCGGCGCGGATAGTCAAGGTTATCGCCGTAGCATAGGGAAAGAGAATCGCGCTGACGCCGATAAACACCGTCAGATAGAGAGTGACTCCGGCGACCAGTACAATATCGTAGACGCGTTTTTGCCGATTCCAGGCAATGG
>Ga0310912_10001565_pt1 | contig 12535 bp, 5 predicted proteins | sample GREbulkMGOX080_FD_203443 | JGI IMG/M metagenome (GOLD analysis project Ga0310912, IMG submission 203443) | Lab enrichment of tropical soil microbial communities from Luquillo Experimental Forest, Puerto Rico - GRE.bulkMG.OX080 | ecosystem: Environmental > Terrestrial > Soil > Tropical forest >...
CCCGCCTCTGACCATCACGGGTGTGGTGAGCGGTACGCCTGAGTACATGTCGCCGGAGCAGGTGAAGGGCGCGCCGCTCGACCACCGCTCAGATCTATTTTCTTTCGGCATCATCCTGTGTGAGCTCCTGACCGGCAAGCATCCTTTTCAGCGCAACTCGAGGCTCGAAACGATGACGGCGATTTTGCGCGACCCACCTGATTTGGCGGTTACGGGCACCGCAGGATTGTCGCCAGGGCAGATCGTACTGATCCACCGGCTGCTTGCCAAGTCACCAGTCGAGCGCTATCAGTCGATGCGTGAAGTTCGTGACGATTTAGCCAGGCTGGCAAGTTCCTATGATGTAGCCGCGGAACCAGAGGAAGCAGCCACGGCGTTGATCCCTTTGATTGGCCGCGACGCGGAGCGGGCAGAGCTCGTGCGGCATCTTGAGAGTGCGCTCGCCGGTCGCGGTTCGCTCGTGTTGATCGGCGGAGAGCCCGGCATTGGTAAGACGCACCTTGTGCGGGCCATTCTTGCCGACGCCACTCGTCTGGGATGCTATACCGCGGTCGGCCACTGCTATGAGATGGAAGGCGCCCCGCCCTATGTGCCCTTTATCGAGATGCTCGAGCACGCAGCGCGGGTCGTGCCGCGGGAATCTTTCCGCTACGCTTTGGGCAGCGCGGCGCCGGAAGTGGCCAAGCTGATGCCGAAGTTGCGGCACATGTTTCCCGACATTCCGCCGCCACTTGAACTGCCCCCCGAACAGCAGCGTCGATTTCTATTCAGTGCCTATTGCGAGTACCTCGAACGCGCCGCGCGGACGGCGCCCGTTGTCCGGGTGTTTGAAGACCTGCAATGGGCCGATGAGCCGACGCTGCTACTGCTGCAGCATCTGGCGCAGGCGGTAGCGAGAATGCCGATGTTGATGATCGGCACGTATCGCGACGTGGACTTAGAGGTCGGGCGGCCGTGCGCCAACATCCTGGGGTTCCTAATGCGGCAAAAGCTCGGCACGCGCATTTTGCTGCGGCGATTGCCAGTGGCCGGAGTGGAGCAGATGTTGGCAGCTCTCAGCGCGCAGCAGCCGCCACCTTCGCTGGCACGCGTGGTGTTCAAAGAGACTGAAGGAAATCCGTTTTTCGTCGAAGAGGTGTTCCGTCATCTGGCCGAAGAAGGGAAGCTGTTCGACGAAAAGGGCGCGTTCCGCTCCGGCCTCCGCATGGACCAACTGCAGGTGCCAGAAGGCGTGCGGCTGGTGCTGGGACGGCGCCTGGAGCGGCTGAGTGAGGATGCGCGGCGAATCCTGACGACAGCGGCTGTGATCGGCCGCGTTTTCCCGTTGGAACTGCTGGAGGAACTTGAGAAAGCCCGGCCGGACGCCGCTCTGGAGGCCGTAGAGGAAGCTGAACGCACACGCCTGATCGAGACGGAAAGGAAAGGCAGCCAGACTCGCTATCGATTCGTTCATGAGCTGGTTCGGCAGACACTTGCTGAGACGCTGTCGTTGTCCCGCCGTCAGCGGCTGCATGCGCGAGTGGCTGGCGTAATGGAGCGGGTATACGCAGCCAATATCGACGCGCACGTCTCTGCGCTGGCGCATCATCTGTACCAAGCGGGGGCATCCGTGGATCGGGAAAAGACTATCCACTTTCTTTCAGAGGCCGCAAGGCAGGCGAGCGGGGCAGCCGCTCACGAAGAGGCCCTCGATCACTTGGATAACGCTGTTTCCCTGCTCGATGATGAACGCACAATGCGCGCGGCCGATCTGCATCTCCGTCGCGCGGCCGTGGTGAGGAGCGTGTCGCGGAATCAGGAGGCCGTACAGGAGTATGAGCACGCCCTAGCGCTCTTCGACTCGCTAGGCGATCACGAGCGGTTCGTTGAGACCTGCACTCGGCTGTATGGTCTCAACGCCTGGGCCAGACAATTTCCCCAGATGAGCGCGGTCGCGGATCGCGCCGCTCGACACGCCAAGGACGCCTCCGCCTCGATACGATGTAGTGTGCTGGCGATGCGAGGCCATAGCGCCAGCGCGGCCGGCAATATTGATAGGGGTCTCGATCTTCTTGAACAACTCCACGAGATTCCCGAGAATGAGTTGACCGCGGGCGTCATTGGTTTTGCGGCTGATTGGGAGATGTTTGCCCGGCTTGACGCCGGGCAGTTGGATCTCTGTGAAGCGGCCGCGCGGAAAGCGGCCCGGATCTTTGAAGAATCGGGCGATGCCTGGTCGCGGGCCGAAGTCGAGATGGGACTTTATTGGCGGCCTCTCCATTGCGGCCAGCCGGCGGAGGCGGACAGGCTGGTGCGCGAAGCAATTCCGCGCGCCGCGCGGGTTGGACACGACGGCGCGAAGTCTGTCGCACTTTGGATCGTGGCCGGAGTAGACATTGCCAAAGGGAACCTGGAAAGCGCCGAGCGAGCGGCCAGAGAAGCCATTGCTTTTGGGGAGTCGTGTAATTTCGGATGGACCTTCGTCGCGGAAATGAGCCTCGGAAGCGTCCTACTATATCGAGACCAGATCGACGAGGCCCGCTTGCGATTGACCAAAGCAGCGGGCGGTCCCACAACTCTTTACAGTGGCCTTCCGGAGGGACTGCTCTGTTTACTTATGAGTGCGAATGAGATGCAGGGAGCGGCGAATGCCTGCACTGCCGCGATGCGATTCCTGCCAAGGCCAGGAACCAGCCGGGGATTCGGGGCTTGGCACGCCGTCCTTAGCCTGACGGAAGCGCTCTGTCTGACGAGGCGCCGCGAAGAGGCCGGGCGTTTACAGGTTGAGGCGGAGAAGGTCGCCGCCGAGTGGGACTGCAGCTTTTACGGATTTCCCGTCAGGACCGCGGCAGGCATCGCCGCGGCCTGCGCCGGCAACTGGACGCGGGCCGAGGAGCACCATCGCGCCGCGATCGCCCGCATCGAGGCCGTGCCCTACGTTACGGCACAGCCGATCGCCCGCTACTGGTATGCGGACATGCTCGCCGAGCGGGGAGGCGCTGAAAACGTCGAGGCTGCCAAAACGATGCTCAACGAGTCCATCGCCGCGAGCGATAGAATCGGCCTTGCGCTGTATGCTCGGCTGGCGCGGCAGAAACTGGCGCAAATGGCATAAGGACTTTTGGCGAGGTACGGCAAGCAACGTAGCCGGAAATCCCGCTAATCGCCCGCATCGTTTGCTTGGTTGTTTGGATTGGGCCAGTGTCGTCGCTAGCCTTGTCGGCTATCCGCAAGTTATCGAGACGTTCTGGCAAGTCGCGAGGACACTCGGTTGGCGTCACTAGGGGACCTTGGAGTATGTGTAGCAACCCACGATCCGGTTTGGCACAGTTCCGTAATTGCAGTTACCTCTGAACCCCTCGGTGAGACAACTCGATTGGCACAGTTCTCCCCGAATCCTTACTTACCGATGAACTCAATCCCGATCGTCGCGATAAGTCCCTATTGGTCAACCATAAGCTCGACTGGATCGAGACGCGCGGAGCATAGCCAAGGCTCAAGACGCACCGATCGATAAGTCGGGGCGGGCATCGCGGTTCACGCCTGCCCTACCTCTGAAGTCAACTGAGCGATCGCCTTATGCCTGAAAATCTTTAATGATTGCCCCTGAACGTCTGAGCGGAGGGGTTAGATGTTCAATTTCCTTTTCAAAATCTTCCGGCGGGCGATAGCCGAGTGCTGAATGTAAACGGCGCTGGTTATAGTATTGCTCAATGAAAGCTACCACGTTCGCAAGAAGGTCCTCCAAGTCCCGATAGTTGTTCGCATAGATTTCTTCCCGCTTGAGCGTCTTCAGAAAACTCTCGCAGCGTGCATTGTCGTATGGCTTCCCCGGTCGGCTCACGCTTGGAATCATCTTGTTTTGTTGCAAGATCTTTGCGTAATCTCCGCAAGAGTACTGCATGCCACGATCCGAGTGATGTACGAGATCTGGCGGCGGTTGTCGTTTGGCAATTGCTTGCTGTAATGCAGCGATCGGCAACCGGCTCGCGAGCGTACGGTCCAGTGCCCATCCGACTACCTTCCGTGAGAATGCGTCGAGGATCACCGCGAGATATACGAACTCGCGCTGGAGGCGGATATAGGTGATATCCGCTACCCAGAGTTGATTGGTTCCCGTCAGCGTCATGCGGCTGGCGAGATTGAAGTAAACCTCTATGTCGCGCGAGAAATCTGTACCGAACAAAGCGCGCCGATCTACCATAAGTAGCTTATCTTCGGCCATGATACGCAAGACGCGCTTGTGATTAACGAGCATCCCGCGCCCACGTAACTCGGCTGTGATCCGCCGATAACCGTATCGCCGTCGATGCTCCATGGCGATCTCTTGAATTGCCGACCGCACTTCCATTTCTTCGTCGATCGCTGCCCGGCCTTTCAGGTAACGATAGAAACCCGCTCGGCTGACGTGGGACAGTTGACATATTCGCTCGGTGTTTAAGTTGCCTTGCAACGGCATCATTTCCTGAATCTGGACGTAGATGCCTTCCCGCCATTGATACCGCTCTACAGGCGTCGAGCCCTGACTTTTTGCAAGGCACCTTTGAAAAAATCCAACTCCAATGTTTTCTCTGCGAGCAATCGCTTCACCCGATTGAGCTCCACACGGAGCGTGGAGTTGCGTGGATTTGCTTCCAGCGGATCCTCACACTCAACGGAATCAAATTCATCTCGCCACTTGTAAAGTAGCCTTCGATGCAGGCCGAGTTCTCGTGATAGCGCGGATATGTTCTTGCAGGTCCTGAAACGCTCGACAACCGTTCGCCGCAGTTCCTTCGGATATCGTCCCACTCGTCTTTTTGGCACGTGCAGCTCCTTCCCTGCAGAGTGTGCCTTGAGAAAGTGTCTCAATCCAGGGGTTCACTCCAGGCTCGGATAAACTAATGGATCGCTCGGCTAAGTATTTGAAACGTTTGGTCGGGGCGCCCGGATTTGAACCGGGGGCCTCCTGCGCCCAAGGCAGGCGCGCTACCAGGCTGCGCTACGCCCCGACATGAAGTGCGCTATTGATTTTAAAGCACTTTCCAACTTTGCTCCAATCCAATTTGTTCGGAGGCGCGCGACCCATGAAGTTCCAAAGGAGCTCGATCCCCCGCCGAAGGAATGGGAACCCGAGTTCAATGAACTTGCGGCGGAATGCCGCCTCGAAATGAAAATGGACGCGGGATACCAAGTAGTGCGCGCCTTTCGGAAGGTGCTGGAGGGGGGACAGTAAAGGGAAGCTCGCAACGCTACGTGACACCCAACGCACAAGAGCTGTGGGTTGTATCCCAGAAACGGAACGAGCTGTCGGATTAGCCGCCTGCTTACCAGGCAGGCGCGCTTGAGAGTCGTGTGTTACACACTTTTGTCTCAAAGAGGGGTTCAGTGGCGAAATATCCTACCAACCAACGTGTGCGCGAAGTGGGCAGAACGGTGTTTGAACGGTTGTACTAAGTTCGACGGATCATTGCCAATTGGCGAAATGCGCGAGTGCGTTCATTTCAGTTGCGCTTGATGATGAATACGGTCTTATCGTCAATCCGGTCTGCTTCGCCAATTTGATTCAGGCGATGATCTCTTTGCACCGCGTAATCCAGCAAAGCGTTGCAGATTTCCTTTGCCGGCCGACCATAGTGCTCTCGCATCACTTCCTCCAACCGTTGGCGCTCTTCCTTGTCGCTGCCGTCGTACGCGCCATCGGTGTAGAGGACAAAAATGTCTCCCGGACTCAGCAGGGTAAGGTCGGCCAAATCCGCGGATTTCACTCTTCTTTTCCGATAGTCAAGCGAGAGATACCTATTCCGATCTGGATCATCTTCCGCAATCTGCAGGCCGAGTGGTAAGAACTGGACCATCCGGCTCTTGTCAATGTCCATGAACTTTCTGAACTCCGCCGAGAAAACAAGCGGAGGCGGGTGCCCGAAGTTCACGAATCGAAAGGAACCGTAGGGGCGGACTTCGCCATATAGCATGGTCGCGATTTCTTGAGCGTTTTCCTGTTCTTCTCTGCCCAGCGCGTTGCGAGCCGTGGCCGACAGCGCCAGTCGCAGATTGAGCCTTTCAAAGAGCTCCGGTGTGGTTTTTCCCCGGTGATCAAGCTCGGAAAGCATCAGCGCATGAAACGTGTCATGTATTGTCGATGCGATTTTCGCTGCTATGATCCCGTGTCCCTGCGCGTCGACGAGAAGTACTCCAGCCGTCTCGTATAGGTCATGCAAGTCTTCCGCAACGCGGACCTGCTCCGAACTGCGTGCTTCCCGGTACGCAGTTTCCATTTCAGGCTTGTAGCCAGGCTTCGATCTCAACCACTTCACGTGGTCATCGACCGAATTACGCGGCATCGCATTCGCTGGCAGCTTCAAGAGATATTCCTTCGATCGCTGCAAGGCTCGCTCGATTCGCGCGTCGATATCGTATCGCTGCTGGAAATTGATGTATTCAAACAGGTCGCCGCCGACCGTTCCGTCCGGAATGGAGTTCCCGTACATCTCGATGCCTCGGACGTGCGGGATCGCACCTTCGACCGGCATCAGGCGCTCACGCAGATACTCATCAATGCTTAGAGGGTGGTATGAATTTGTCATTCGCAGTTTCCAGGCCAGGAGTGCTGACTTGAGAGGCATTTGCCCTGGTCGGTCGATACCCAATAGATGCGTTACGCCACGCGACCGTACCAAGGGATTTGGTCGCTCCCAGGTAAAGCGCAGCGGCGTACCAGCCCATCGAACCATGCCGCGTTAGCACGGAGTCCCGACAGCTAGCTGTTGCTGTCATGCGCTACGCCTATTGCTGCCAGCCTCCGCCGAGGGATCTGTAAAGCTGGACGAGGCTCTGGTACTCGCTACCGCGTGCCCCGGCCAGTGTAAGCTCAGCCGAAAAGAGCGCTCTTTGTCCGTCCAACACCTCAAGGTAGGTGGTGGTGCCGCCCTTGTAGCGCATGTTGGATAGCCGCACCGATTCTTGCAGATCCGCTACGGTCTGCTCCTGCCGAACTCGGACCTCATGGAATTTTTGATAGCCGATCAGGGCGTCTGACACATCGCCGAAGGCTCGCTGAATCGTTTGCCTATAGGCGATCAACGTCTGTTGATGCTCCGATTCGGCGGCCTTGAGATTTCCGCGAAGAGCTCCGCCGGTGAAAATGGGCTGACTGACGTTGGCTCCGTAGGACCAGATTCCCACCTGCGAGCTCATCAATCGCGAAAATGCGCTGCTGCGTCCGAAGGTACCTCCGCCCGATCCCGTTAGCGCGATCTGCGGAAAGAATTGCGCTTTGGCGACTCCGATCTGGGCGTTCGCGGCCACCAGGATTTGTTCCGCCTGACGAATGTCGGGTCTACGCTCAAGCAGAGCGGAAGGCAACCCCCCCGGGACCTCGGGAGGAAGGGGCTGTTCGACCAGCGGGCGCCCGCGCGGCACATTTTGCGGGTAGTTGCCGAGGAGAATGCTAATCGCGTTCTCTTCCTGCGCAATCTGCCGCTCGAGCTCGGGGATCTGAGCATTTGCGGTGTCGAGAGTCTGCTGGGCCTGCAACACGTCGAGCTTCGTGCCCACCCCGTGTTCCACGCGGAAGTTGGTCAGTTTCACGGAAGCTTCTTGAGCGGTGACGGTGTTGTGGGTGATCTCAAGCGCAAGATCAAGCTGCAGCAGTGTGAAGTAATCGGAGGCGACGTCGCCGACAAGCGTGAGGACGACCGTCTGGTGGGCATCCTCGGTGGCGAGCAGCTCGGCGCGAGCGGCCTCAGTGGCACGACGCAGCCGGCCGAAGAAATCGAGCTGGAAAGCGGCGTCCGCGGACAGAGTGAGAAAGTTGAACGTGGTCTGAAAATTGGACTCCTTCCCGCCGAGGAAATCCGCTTTGCCTTGCACCTGCGGGAAAAGATTGGAACGAGTGATGGAGACCTGCGCGCGGGCGGCGTTGATGCGCTCGGTGGCGAGTTGCAAATCATAGTTCTGCTTCAAGGCGGTGCGAATGAGTTCCTGTAGTTGCGGATCCTGGAAGACCTGCCACCACGGGAGGTCCGCATAGGAGGCTGCTTGCGCCTGGGCTTGCTGGTCTCTGCTCAGGTCACGAAAACTTCCCGGAACCTGAACTGCCGGTCGACGATAATTCGGGCCGACCTTGCAGCCGGTGAGGCAAGCGCAGATGAGGACGGCGACGATGAGCAGGTGCGAATTCGCAGCGTGCGCCAGCAACTTCTTTGCATATTGCAGACGGTGCATCATCTCAATCTCCCGGCGTCGCTTCAGGCGCGGCCGGCAGCACTCCCGCGACCGGCTCTTCGCCGGCACCTGACCATCGCTCGACCATATAGAAAATCGCAGGCACGAAGAAAATGCCGATGACGCTGGCGGCCAGCATCCCGCCGATCACCGTGGTCCCCATGATTTGGCGGGCCACCGAGCCGGCGCCGCTGGCCGTCCAAAGCGGAACGCAGCCCAGGATGAAGGCGAACGACGTCATCAGGATGGGGCGCAGGCGGAGCCTCGCGCCTTCGAGCGCGGCGTCCACCAAGGGCCGTCCCTTCTCGAACTGGTCTTTGGCGAATTCCACAATGAGGATGGCATTCTTGGCGGCCAGGCCGATCAGCATAACCAGCCCGATTTGCGAGAACACGTCGCTTTCGATTTGTACCAGATAAGGCGGCTGGAACACGCCGAGCAGATACCGGCGCAGCCAAAGTATTCCAAAAGCGCCAAAGACGGCGACCGGTGTACTGAGCAGGACGCTCAAAGGCAGAGACCAGCTTTCATAGAGCGCCGCCAGAATCAGGAAGACGAAAAGGAGAGACAGTCCGAAGATCGCGGCCGGGGGCACCCCTTGTCTTGCCTTTTGTTCTTGAAAGGAGATGCCCGAGTAGTCGAAGCCCATTTCCCGGGGCATGGTTTGCTTGAAGACTTCTTCCAGGGCCGCTGTAGCTTGATCGGCGCTGAATCCGGGGGCGGCGCTGCCGTTGACTTGCGCCGCTCGGTACTCATTGAAGCGCAACAAAAATTCCGGGCCCACGCGCGGGGTGACGGTGGTCAGCGTGGAGAGGGGAACATTCTCTCCGTTTTTGTTTCGTACATAGAATTGTCCGACGTTTTCCGCCCTGGCGCGATTTTCGCCTTCCGCTTCGATGTACACCTGCCACTGGCGGCCGAATCGGTTGAAGTAGTTGATGAAATAGCCGCCCATGAAAGCCTGGATCGTGCGGTACACGTCGTTCAGATTCACACCCTGTTTCAGAACTTTGTCGCGGTCCACATCGACAAATTGCTGGGGCACGTTAGGGAGGAAGGTAGTGCTCAGGCTGGCAATTTCCGGCCGCTTCCGGGCCGCTTCAAGAAATGTGTTCAGGTTCTTGGCCAAAAACAGAATGTCCCCGCCGGAACGGTCTTCCAGCATGAACGTGAAACCGCCGGCGGTCCCAACGCCGGGAATTGCCGGCGGGGAGAAGCCGAAGGCGACTGCGCTCGGCAGCTTGCTCAGGCGCTGGTTCAAGCGTGCCTTGAGTGCCTGGAACTGTTCGGCGCGCGTGGTCCGTTCGTCCCACGGTTTGAGGTTCACGAAGAAGGTGGCGTTGTAAGTGGTACGAACGAAGCTCAGCAAACTAAAGCCGACAAAGCAGGTTGAGTACTGAACGCCGGGAGTGTCCATGATGATTTTTTCGGCTTGATCGACGACAGCTCGCGTGCGCTCGAGCGAAGCGCCGCTGGGCAACTGGACATTGACGTAGGCGTAGCCCTGGTCTTCGTCAGGGAGGAAGCTGGTTGGAATACGGTTCGCGAACAAACCGCCGGCCGCGGCAAATACGGCAAGCATCACGATCACCACGGCGGTTTTCTTGAGAAGAACGGCGCTCCAGCGCACATATCCGTCGGTTGCGCGATCAAATGCCCGATTGAACCAGTCAAAAAGTCTCCGTAAAAGTCCGCGGCTCGGCTTCTTTGGCTTTAGCAGCAAAGCGGCCAATGCCGGACTGAGAGTCAAAGCATTGAAGGCGGAGAGGAGAACCGAAATCGCGATGGTAACGGCGAACTGCTGGTAGAGCTTGCCGGTGATGCCCGGAATAAAGGCCGTAGGCACAAACACGGCGGAAAGGACCAGCGCAATGCCTACCACCGGTCCGGAAAGTTCTTCCATGGCCTTGAGTGCGGCGTCCTTCGGCGTCATGCCCTCTTCGATGTGACGCTCCACTCCTTCGACCACCACGATGGCGTCGTCTACAACCAAGCCGATGGCCAGCACCAGGCCAAAGAGTGAAAGCGTGTTGATGGAAAAACCGAACAGTGGAAACAGCACGAAAGTGCCGATCAACGATACCGGCACGGCTAGAAGAGGAATCAGAGTGGCCCGCAAACCTTGCAAAAAGATGTAAACCACCAGGATCACCAGTAGAAGCGCGATCACCAGGGTGACCACAATTTCCTTTATGCCTTCGGTGACCGCGCGCGTTGTATCCAGGGCGACGACGAAGTCCAGATCCTCCGGAAAGCGCTGCTTCATTTGGTCCATCAGTTTCTTGGCGGCGGCAGCGGCTTCGACGGCGTTCGAGCCCGGGAGCTGATAGACGGCCATTACGGCGCTGGGCTTGCCATTGAAGCGGCCTCCCACGCTGTAATCCTGGGAGCCCAACTCGATCCGCGCTACGTCCCGGATACGAACCGTGCCTCCATCCGGTGTTTCGCGGACCACGATTTTCCCGAACTCCTCGGGCGACACCAGGCGGCTCTGCGCAAGCACGGCATAGGTAAATTCCTGGCCCCTGGGAGCGGGTTCGCCGCCTACTTTGCCCGCCGGATTGACGGTGTTTTGCGCTTGAATGGCGTTGACAATCTCAGGAACCGTGACGCCGAGCTTCGCCAGCTGGTCCGGTTTGACCCAGATTCGCATCGCGTACTGACCGGCGCCGAAGACTTGGACGTTGCCGATCCCCTGTGAACGGAGCAGGGGATCTACCAGATTGATATAGGCGTAGTTCGCTAGAAACGTCGCGTCATAGGTGCCCCGGGGCGAGTAGACGTCAAACAGCATGAGCGGGGCGGTCACAGCCTTGCGGACCGTGACTCCATAATTGTTGACGTCTACGGGAAGCTGGGAAGCCGCTTGTGTCACGCGCGACTGCGCCAGGATGAAGTCGTTATTGGGATCCGTCTTTGCGTCGAAATCCACGATCAGACTGGTCGTGGAGTTCCCGGTCGCGTTTAACGAATACATGTAGTTCAAGTTATCGACGCCGCTCATTTGTTGTTCAAGGGGAGTGGCAACGGCTTGTTCGAGAGTTTGTGCGTCGGCGCCCACATAGGTGGCCAGGATTTGCACTTCAGGCGGAGCGATGTTGGGAAACTGGGCAACCGGCAGACTCAAAATCGTCAGCGAGCCGACGAGCACCAGGACGATAGAGATGACCATCGCGACGATGGGACGGTTAATGAAAAACTTTGACATGGCTTACATGCCCGCTTCGGCGACGAATGGCCTGGAATTCACCTGGACTCCGGCGCGGACCTTTTGAATTCCTTCGGCCACTACGTTTTCGCCCGGCTTCAGCCCCTCCGCAATAATCCACTGGCTGCCGACGTGATCGGCTACCTTGACGGTCCGAATGCTCACCTTGCTGTTGGCCTCGACGACGGCGACCTGGTAAGCACCTTGAAGTTCTGAAACTGCGCGTTGCGGAACCAGCAAAGCGCCATTCTGGATTCGGATCACCGCGCGAACTCGGCCATAGCCGCCCGGCTTCAATATGTTTGCCGGATTCGGAAATAGACCCGCGATCCGGATGGCGCCGGTGCCCTCGTTCACCTGGCGATCGGCAAAGTAGAACCTGCCCTCATGCGCGTAGGTTGAGCCGTCGGCCAAGATCAGTTGGAGACGCAGGGCTTTGTCGGCCGCCAGCCGGCTGGTCTCGGTCGGGAAGCGTCTCCGCCAGTCCAGGTATTGCGGTTCACTGACCGTGAAGAAGACTTTGATGGGATCAACCGTAGAGACCGAAGTGACCGGTCCGCTGCTTGGATTCACCAGCGCGCCCACTTGAAGCTGGGCTTGGCCCGCTATGCCGTCGATCGGGGCGACGAGTCGCGTGAATTCCAGATTAATCTTTGCGTTGTCGACAGAAGCTTCATAGGTTCTGATTTGCGCTTTCGCTGTTTCCACGGTGGCTTTGGCGGCAAGGTTGTTCTGGACGGCGTTGTCAAGATCCTGCTGGCTCGCGGCCTGTTCTCTGGCAAGCGGAGTGTAACGATTCACGTCGAGTTCGGTCCGTCCTTGAACCGCTTCGGCATTGGCAAGCATGGCCTTGGCTTGCGCCAGTTGCCCTTCTGCCTGACCGAGAGCGGCCTGAAAAGGACGCGGATCGATCTCGAAAAGCAGCTGCCCCTTGTGAACGAAGGCGCCCTCCTGGTAGCCCTGTCGCAGCAGGTACCCGGTGACCTGGGCGCGGACATCGGCGTTCGAGTACCCATCGAGCGTCCCGATCCATTCGCCGTAAATGGGGACGTCTTTCTGCTGGACTTGGACAACCTCAACATCCGGCGCAGCACCCTGCGCAGCTCCCGATCCCCCCTTCGAGCGAGTCGCTCCGATGACCAC
>Ga0310912_10001575_pt1 | contig 12502 bp, 6 predicted proteins | sample GREbulkMGOX080_FD_203443 | JGI IMG/M metagenome (GOLD analysis project Ga0310912, IMG submission 203443) | Lab enrichment of tropical soil microbial communities from Luquillo Experimental Forest, Puerto Rico - GRE.bulkMG.OX080 | ecosystem: Environmental > Terrestrial > Soil > Tropical forest >...
GGAAGCTTCACCGGGGGAAACACGATGGTCAAGCCCTTTTCGGCCAGCGTATCGCCGGTCAACGCCTCTTTGAGCTTCGCCACAGCCCCCAAGTCGCCCGCGTGCAGCTCCGTAACCGGTTGCAACGTCTTGCCTTGCGGGCTGGCTAGGTGCGCCAGCCGCTCGGCGGAGCTGCGTGTCACGTTGAGCACGTTGGCGTCGTTTTTGACCACTCCGGTCATCACCTTAAAATAGGTGATCCGTCCGGCGAACGGATCGGCCGTGGTTTTGAAAACATAGAGAGAAGCCGGGCCTTTTTCTTCGATTTTTCGGGTTCCCGGCTTGCCATCCGCGGTGGCCGGGATGCCTTCCCTCTCCGAAGGTGCTGGCAGGTTCTCGGCGATGAAATTCAGGATCAGATCGCTCCCTACATTGTGGAGGCCCGACGTACAGAACACCGGAAACATGCGCAGATCTCGCACCGCCTGCCTGACGCCTTCGACAATCTGTTCGGGTGGCAGAGTGCCTTTCTCAAAAAACTCTTCCATCAGGCGATCGTTGCCCTCGGCGACCATTTCGACCAGCGCGTCGTGGGCCTTGTGCGCCGCCTCCGCCAGATTCGCCGGGATCTCGCCTTCCTTGCCCTTGCCATCGCCGTCCTGGGCATAGGTGTAAGCCTTCATGCGCACCAGGTCGACGACGCCCTGGAAATCGCGCTCGGAGCCGATGGGGATCTGCAGGGGCACGGCGGTGCGGCCGAAAGTTTCATGGACACTCTCAAGCGCACGCTCGAAATCGGAGCGCTCGCGGTCGAGTTTGTTGATGATGACAGCGCGGGGCAGCTGATAATCGTTGGCGAATCCCCAAACCTTTTCCGTCTGGACTTCCACGCCGGCCACGCCGTCGACCACGACCAGCACCGCATCGGCTGCCACCAAAGCGGCGCGCGTGTCGTTGATAAAGATGTTGTAGCCGGGTGTATCGAGGATATTGACCTTGGCTTTCTTCCATTCGGCGATTGCAATGGTGGTGGAAATGCTGATCTTGCGCTGCACTTCCTCCTCGTCAAAATCGGTGACCGTGTTGCCTTCATCGACCCTCAGCAAGCGATTGGTGGCTCCGGCGGTGAACAGCAACCCGGCGGTGAGCGAGGTCTTGCCGGAATCGCCGTGGCCCACCACACCGACGTTCCGAATGTCCTTGCTTTCGTAGACTTTCACGCGAGTGCTCCCTTAATTAAAACGGAATGGTAACACAGGCAGGAAGGTGGGGCGCGGGCTGTTCGACCGAGCCCGACAACCGGCCGAGGAGAACCTACTTATGAATCAGAAGACGACTTTGGCCGCGATCTGCAAGATGCGCTGGCTGTTGGCACGGATGGCGTTCAGCGCGCCGAAGCCCAGCCGACCACCACCGCCGCCAAGTTGCGAGGGAAGGTTCTTCACGGTTCCCGCAGAATCGAAAAGGATCGTGCTGTTAACGCCGCCCCACTCGGTATGGTTGAACGCATTGAACGCTTCCAGGCGAAGCTGGATTCGCGCCTTTTCCCTGACGGAGACGTTCTTATAGAGGCTCATATCCCACTGATTGATACCCGGGCCGGTGATGTTGTCGTAGCCGGAGTCCATCCCCACGCTGCCCTTGGACGCGGGCGCGAAGCAGGAGGTGTTAATGAATTCATTGATGTTCCGATCCGAACGGGCAAGGTTGGGATTGCACGTCGTCACCGGGCGCGGCGCCAGGTCTTCGCTGCCGGTAATCATGCGGTTCAACTGCGCCGGGCCGATGCCGCTCACGCCGTAGGTGACATTGATGGGCGCTCCGGTGCTCATGCTGGTTAGTCCCGCAACCTGCCAGCCAGCGAAGACCAACCGCCCGGCGCCGTTGTCCAACCAAGAACCCTTGCGGGCCAGGCTCGGCAGATCGTAGATGTAATTGAAGGCCAGCGACTGGGTGCGGTCCTGTGGTAGCGGTCCGTAGTTGGCGGCTCGCAGGTTGAGAGGATTGCCGGGCTGCGCTGCGGTCGGCGTCGTCGACACACCGAGCGCCTTGGACCACGTGTAGGCAGCGCCAAGCTGCAATTTTCCCACACGGCGGTTGAGAGACATCTGCAAGGCGTTGTAGTTCGCCGAAGTCCCCCAGGTGTAAGACGTACCCTTCGCGTAACCCGCGTAGGGACGGTACATATTCACCGGCAGGTTGGTGGTGCCGTTGAATCTGGGGGCCACGGTCGGTTCTTGCGAATACGGCTGCCATGCGCTGCCAAAGGGAGCGTAGTTAAACGGCTGCGCAAGCCACAAGTGACGCGACTGCGAGCCCACGTACGAGACGTCGAGGAAGAGCTGGTACGGAAGTTCCCGCTGGAGGCCAGCATTGTAGTTGTACACCGTGGGTACATGCCCGTCTGGGGCAAGCTGGTTGATGGCGGTGGGGAAGAACACACCACTAGAACCCTGAATGTTGGAGAGATTCCCGTAGTAGATTTGAGCCGTTCTAAGCAACGGAGGGTTCGTGGTGTAGTTGCTCGTGATGCCCACTCCGAAAGTCGCGATGCGTTCGTAGAAGATTCCTCCGCCCGCCCGGAACACCGTCTTGCTGTCGATCTGGTACGCCACGCCGAGGCGCGGGCCAAACTGCGGGCCGCGACTGTCGATCAAGCCGAGCGGCGTACCGTTTTGGCCGGAACGGACCAGGCCGTTGTTAATGTCGCCTACGTTCGGGACCATGGCCCCGATATACACCGACGGCAGGATCTCGCCGGTAATCGGGTTCAACGCCTGGCGAAGCCCACCGGATATCACCGGCTGGAAATATACTACCCGCTTGGACGGATCATACTTTGAGTTATCGAAGTTCGACATCATCCCCAGGGTGTCGTGGAATGGCGCCACAAAAGAGATGCGGAGCCCGTAGTTCACCGTGAACTTCTTCGTGAGCTTCCAGCTGTCCTGGCCGTAGAATTCGAAGTTGGTGTACGGATAGCTGGGCAGTGGATCCTGGTTGATCTGCGTGTACGTATCGTAGTTGCCAACGAGCGCGTTCGAAAACGGCCAGTTCGTATCACCCGGGTTATTCGAATCACGCGCGAAATTGATCGTGCCGTTGTATGGCTGGAAGGCGTTCTCGGTCTTGACGGCGCGCTCGTAGTAAATACCGGCCTTAAACGCGTGCGCGCCGAACACCTTGCTGACGTTGTCGATATAGTTCCAGACCGGGTTGCGGTTGGCATACGGCGTGCCAGCGAAGCTGGTCATGGCAGTTGGATTCGGCGTGCCGGCCACCGTCGGGAGCCCGTCGAAGACGAAATTCGGGATGACGCCGCTCGTGTTGGCCTGCGGGTACAGCAGCGGGATATCGATATGTGACACCGAGCGGTAATAGGGGCTGCCGCTCGGCGGGGGATCGCCCGGAATCCCGTTCACCGTGTAGCCGAATTGAAACTCATTGGTCAACGTGGGGGATAGAATCGTCGCGATGTTGGCCGTAATCGACCATCCGTAGGTGGGCGCGTAGAACGGAGTGAGGCCCAGGTTGTTGCCCGTATCCGCCCGGCCGTACGGTCTGGTCTGCGTTTGTTTGCTGTCGAGGCCGCGCACGAAGAGCCGCCATCTGTCGTTAATGTTGTAATCAGCGCGGTAGACCTGATCGAACGAGGGGTCCGCATTGGCCGCCTGCGATTGGTAGTTGAAGCTTGGTTGGCCAAACACGTTCGGCAGCGGCAGCCAGTTGAGAACCGAGGGTCCGTATTGGTTAAAGCGCTCCTTCGGAATCTGGTTTCCGGGAAACATCGTGCCATTGGGGTTCGCCGCCGAGCGCGTCAGCGGATCAATGATGGTCTGCTGATTGTTCGCAGCATCGCGCGTGTTGGAGAAGTCTCCCTGCCGCTGGGCCAACGTGGGGACAGTGATCTGACGCAGCGGATTTGGAGTGAATGAACGGTTCCACTCGTGCGACATGAAGAAAAATAACTTGTCTTTGCTTCGGTTGAACTTTCCGGGGACGTAGGCCGGACCACCCAAGGTGTACCCGGCGGTCATGAAGCGGTACTGCGGAAATGCCGGGACCAACTGCCCGGTGTTCCGGTCGCGGACGTTCGGCAGCGCGTTGTTGAGGAAGGTGTTGGCGTTCATGAACTCGCCACGCTTGAACCAGTAACCGTCGCCGTGGAAATCCCGAGTGCCGCTTTTGGTGACGATTTGAATCTGCGCCCCGTCGTTGCGGCCAAACTCGGCGCTTTGGGCGTTGGTGGAGACCCGAAACTCGGCGATGGCATCCACGTTGATGCGGTAGGCGAACTGCTGGTTTACGCCAATATCGGTCACGTTCTGGCCATCCACGGTAAAGTTGTTCTGCCCCGTTCGCCCGCCGTTAAACGCGGCGTCTCCCGCGTTGAATGCAGTATCGGCCGGAACGCCCGGCACGGTCCTCAATAGACCCGTGTAATTGCGGCCATTGAGAGCAATGTCCACCATCTGCCGGCCAGTGACTACGCCGGACCGCTCCGCCGACACCGTGTCGAGTTGGACGGCCAGCGCCTCGACGGCGACCGTCTCGCTTGTGGCGCCGACCTCGAGCGTGATGGGCGGCAGGCCGAGCTTCTGGTTGACATCCAGAATGATGCCGGCTTGGGCGTATTTCTTGAACCCGGCCACCTCAACGGTAATCGTGTAGGTACCCGGCAAGACCGGCGAGAAAAGGAACGAACCGGTGCTGGTGCTCGCGACCTCGCGCGCTGAAGACGCGCCTTGGGCGTCATTGATCAAAGTTAATTTGGCGTTGACGACCACCGCGCCCTGCGGATCTTGCACGATGCCGGTGATCGAGCCGCTGGTCGCCTGCGCGAGCAACGGCATACCTCCCACGACGAGACTCGCGGCTAGGGCCATCAACAGACGGCCGCAAGTACGCCCCAAACGATCTCTGAAGCTCTGCCACCCCGTGACCCGACTGCAGAAGGCTGCCAACAAGGGACACCTCCGAATCAAGTGGTTTTCTTAGCGCACCCGGAACCCCTGGCAGGGCGCAATGTCATGTTATTAGCTATCACCGCCGTTAGTTCGATGTCAAGACTATCTTCGGGGCAGGACCAGCAGGCGCGTCGGTTTTGGGCGCAGTACACCGAGGCTTCGACAAGCACTTCGGCGACGATTTCCGGGCGGGCGATCGTGGACAACGCCCCCCGGCGAGCACCGAGTCGCCCGTTTGAGTTTTGAGGCGAGCGCAGTTTTGAGGCGAGCGCTTGACTTGCCGCGTCCGGCCACATAGAATCCCGATACAGCGAGGTTCATATCGTGGCACAGCCGACCAAGCCCGTGGATCGCCGTGGTTTCCTCAAAGGAGCCGCTCTGGCGGCAACCGTTCCCATCGCGATTGCCCCGCAGGCTCGCGTTGCGACGCCGGCCAATGTGACGGAAACTACGGCCGGGGCGCCTTCCGGATCCGATCCCCGCGTCACCGAGCGCCCGGGAGCCGACTTCATGGTGGACGTTTTCAAATCGCTCGGGTTCGAGTACGTTTTCGCCATGCCGGGTTCGAGTTTCGCGGGAATCCACGAATCGATCATCAACTACGGCGGCAACCGAGCTCCCGAATTCATCACCTGCTGCAACGAAGAGTCTTCGGTGGCCATGGCCAACGGCTACTTCAAGATCGAAGGCAAGCCGGCAATGATCTGCGCGCACGGCACGGTCGGATTGCAGCACGCCACCATGGCTATCTACGATTCCTACTGCGACCGGGTTCCGGTGTACGTGGTTCTGGGCAACACCTTGGATGCGGCGCACCGCGGCGGCGAGGTGTCGTGGCTGCACAGCGTCCAGGACGCCGCGTCGATGGTGCGTGAAGTCACCAAGTGGGATGACACGCCGCAGTCGCTCGAACACTTCGCCGAGTCGGCCGTCCGGGCGTACAAGATCATGTTGACTCCGCCCATGATGCCGGTGGTGTTGACGGCGGATACGGAGATGCAGGAAAACGCCATCCCTTCTGGCGAGCACCCCCGCATCCCCAACCTTACGCGGGCGGCGCCGCCGCAGGGCGAATCGGGGGCCGTCGCTGAAGCCGCAAGACTGCTGGTCGCTGCCGAGAATCCCGTGATTGTGGCGAGCCGCGCGGCGCGCACGCCCGCGGGGATGAAGCTGATGGTCGAATTGGCCGAGACGCTGCAGGCCGGGGTCGTGGATCAGCACCGGAGGATGAACTTCCCGACGCGGCATCCGCTGAATCAAACCTTGCGCGCCGGCGTCGCTGGGAAGCCGACGACCGGCGCACCCGTCATGGAAGCCGACGTGGTTCTGGCTCTCGAAAGCAGCGATCTCTACAGCACCGTGCGCCAGGCGAAACAGCGGAACGGCGCGCTCAAAGTGATCAGCATTTCCTCGCTCGAGTTGAACCACAAGAGCAATTACCAGGACTTCATGCGGTACACAGATACCGATTTGTCGATGGCGGCCGACGCCGAAGCCACGCTGCCCTCCCTGATCGAAGCCGTCAAACGCCAGCTGACTCCCGATCGTAAGCGCGCGTTGGAGACGCGCGGCGCCAAACTCGCGCAGGCTAGCCGGCAGGCCCAACAGAAGGCGCGGGCCGACGCCGCTTATGGCTGGGACGCGAGCCCGATCAGCACCGCGCGCCTCTCGGCCGAGCTGTGGGCGCAGATCGCAAATGAGGATTGGTCGCTTTTATCCGATAGCTTCTGGATCCGCGACTGGCCGCTCAGGCTCTGGGACTTTGACAAGCACTACCAGTACATCGGGGGCTCGGGCGCGGAAGCGGTGGGCTACATGGCGCCGGCCACCGTCGGCGCGGCGCTCGCCAACAAGAAGCACGGGCGGCTGAGCATCTCGATTCAGACCGACGGCGATCTGATGGTAGCCAACGGCGTACTGTGGACCGCGGCCCATCACCGGATTCCGCTGCTGATCCTTATGCATAACAACCGCGCCTATCACCAGGAGGTCATGGGGATTCAAGGCCTAGCGAACCGGCACAACCGAGGCATCGATCGCATCCACATCGGCACCAAAATCGATGATCCGAACATCGATTACGCCAAGCTTGCGCAAAGCATGGGCGTGCGCGCCGAAGGCCCCATCTCCGATTCAAAGGATCTGGCGGCGGCGATTCGACGCGGCATCGATGTCGTCAAGCGCGGCGAGCCTTACCTGATCGACACCGTCACGCAGCCGCGATAGAGAGGAAGATGAAGCATCTCTGGGTGGTTCTCGCAATCGCTGCCGCGCTCTCGGACTCCTCCCGCGCGCAGGAAGGACCGAACGCGGAAAACGGCAAGCGGCTGTTTCTAAAAAACGGCTGCTACGAGTGTCACGGCACGGTTGGGCAGGGGGGAACCGGCCCCCGGCTGGCACCGCGGCCTCTCGCCGCTCCGGCGCTCACTGCGTATGTCCGAAAACCAGCGAACAGCATGCCGCCTTATTCGGCGAAAGTCATGACAGACTCGGAAGTCGCCGACATTCGCGCTTACCTCGCGACTATCCCCGAGCCTCCGAAGAACCTGCCGCTGTTGAACCCATGACCGTCAGCCGCCGGGATTTTCTCATCGCCAGCGCGACGGCCGGCGCGAGCCATCTCGACGCGCAGCCCCGAGTCGGAGCGCGGGCCATCGACCTGCATCATCACTTCGTCTCGCCGGCTTATGTCAAGGCCTTGGCCGCGAAGGAAGGTCATCACATGGCTGGCTACACTACCTGGTTTGCGCTGGATCGGCTCCAGGTCTACACGCCCGCCAAGGACATCGAGGACATGGACCGGGATGGCGTTGCCGCTTCGATCCTTTCCTCGACCTCACCGGGGGTGTGGTTTGGAAAGCCGGACGAGACCCGTCGCCTGGCGCGCGAGATGAACGAGTTCGCTGCCAGGGCGATCTCCGATCATAAAGGCCGTCTCGGCCTGTTTGCGGTCCTGCCGCTGCCTACCATCGAAGACAGTCTACGCGAAATCGAGTACGCCTTCGACAGCCTGAAGGCGGACGGCGTCGGCCTGCTGACGAGCTATGGCTACCACTGGTTGGGGGACTCGACATTTCGTCCGGTTCTTGACGAGCTCAACCGGCGGGGCGCGGTGGTTTACACGCATCCGATCGATGCCTCCTGCTGCCAGGACATCCAGCCGGAGGTGAATCCTCCGACCATCGAATACAATACCGATACCAGCCGGACGATTTTCAGCCTGATCGTGGGCGACGCCGCTACGCGTTATTCAAACATTCGTTTCATCTTTTCCCATGCCGGGGGAACGATGCCGTCGCTGGTTGAGCGCTTCGGAATCGGCGCGCCCGATACGATCGCCGACAACCTGGCCCGCCCGGCGGAGCCGAACTCCCGGCTCTCTCATCTGCGCCGTTTCTACTATGATACGGCGCAGTCCACTAACCCCGTACAAATGCAAGGCCTGAAACTGATCGTGGGAGCGTCGCAAATTGTGTTCGGAACCGACTACCCGTTCGGTTCAGCGGCCAAACACCTCGCGGGCCTAGAAAAATGCGGTTTCACAGGCCCCGAACTCCGGGGCATTTACCGGGAAAATGCCGGCCGTTTATTGCCGAAATTTCAGGCCGGGTGATCGCAAGATATGAAATAAATCGTTGACAGATCTGCGCATCCGCCACTAATATCATGAGACAGACAAGGTTTTGAAGTAGTATGGCCGCCGTGCCGCCTGCTCCCATTTCTTCGCACTGGGTCGTGCTGTTTGTAACGCTTGGACTCGGGAATTTCCCGGCAATCGCCGCGTCGTGCGAGAGTCTGACCTCGTTGCCGTTATCCTCGGCGGCGGTTGTCCTGGCCGAACCGGTAGCCGCCGGCGGCTTCACGCCGGGGGGTGGAAGCGGAATCGCCGGCGAGCCGATGCGGGACCTTCCCGCGTTCTGCCGCGTGGCAGCCAAGTTGAGGCCGTCCTCCGACTCCGAGATCAACGTGGAAGTCTGGCTCCCGGCCTCATGGAACGGAAAGTATCTAGCCGTGGGCAATGGAGGCTGGGGCGGTTCGATTAATTACACCGCGATGGCCGAGGGCCTGCGTCGCGGCTTCGCCACCAGTTCCACCGACACGGGACACGCAAGCGATGTGACGAACGCCAGTTTCGCCTTGGGACACCTCGAAAAACTGATCGATTACGCCTACCGCTCGGAACACGAAATGACCTTGAAGGCCAAAGCGATCATCCAGACATTCTATGGAGAAGCGCCGAAATACTCGTATTGGAGCGGATGCTCAGGCGGCGGCAAGCAGGCATTGGAGGAAGCGCAGCGCTTTCCCACCGATTATGACGGGATCATCGCCGGCGCTCCGGCCAACCGGATGGTTCATCTCCATGCCGGCTGGATCCGGCTCTCACAGGTGGTTCACAAGAGCGAAGACAGCTACATACCGCCCCAGAAGTACGCGCTGATCCACCAAGCCGTACTGGCTGCCTGCGATGCACTCGACGGGGTCGTCGACGGCTTGATCGAGAATCCGAAGCGCTGCAACTTCGACCCTCAGTTGCTGGCGTGCCCGAGTGGCGACGGCCCGACGTGCCTGTCGGCGGCACAGGTCGAAGCGGCCCAACAAATCTACGCTCCGGCCCTGAACCCGCGGACGCGGAAGGAGATTTTACCGGGCTTGGAGCGGGGAAGCGAACTGGACTGGGGCACGCTAGCCGGACCGCTCCGGGACGGATTGCCGGTAACTCGCGAGAGCGCGGTAGCGGTCAACATGTTCAGGTACGTGATTTTCAAGGATCCGAGTTGGGATTTCCGAACTCTGATTCTGGATCGCGACCTGAGCGTCGCCGAAAAGATGGATCACGGCTTGAACGAAGCCTCCAACCCAAATCTCAAGCCGTTCTTCGCGCACAACGGTAAAATGCTGCTTTACCACGGCTGGAGCGATCAGGTTGTGCCTCCCAAGAACAGCATCAACTACTACGAGAGTGTGGTGAAGTCCGTGGGTGAGGCCAAGGCCGCGGATTCGATCCGCCTGTTTCTGGCGCCCGGAATGTCACACTGCGGCGGTGGCGCGGGGCCGAACAAGTTTGACAGCATCAGCGCCATCGAGCAATGGGTGGAAAACGGGAAGGCGCCGGACCAACTGGTCGCGTCGCACAGCACCGATGGAAAGGTCGACCGGACGCGGCCGCTCTGTCCCTACCCGCAGTTCGCCCGCTACCAGGGCTCGGGCAGCAGCGACGAGGCCTCCAGTTTCGCCTGTGTCCAAAATCCGACGCAGTGAGCCCCTCGCCGACTCACGGTCGGCCCAAAATCCGAACTGCCTCCATTGAGTATGCCCTTGATTCTAATGGCTTGCTCGCCGGATTTTATTCAAGGGACAAACACAACGGTTCATGGACGCACTTCCTACCGATCTGCGGAGCCTTGAGGTAGAGGTGGCCCTGGGGAGTTACGGGATGCTGGAACAGCGGATCGCCACAGAACCAGACCTTATTGGACGCCGTTATCAAAAGACTGGCCGCGAGCGCGGCAGTGCGGGTAAACGCAGCAAAGCGCCTTTCTTTCGGATAAAGCGGTCACAAAGTGGCGCGTTTACCGGATACTGACTCCTTGGAGCCGACTGCGGACTGTCGATCTCGATGCTCGAGCCATGGCTGGCTCCCCCCCTGCTTCTAGGCTTAGCCTAGCCCTAGCCTATCAGCGGGTGGTGGGGTCGCCGACACCGGTTGTTCAATGTTATCATGCGGTTAAGGTGTCAGGGATTTTCCCGGTATTAACAAAGGGACTAGCCGACGGTTAATATAAGGATTCCCCCCAAAGTGGACGAACAACGAGGGCGGAGCACGAATATGTGGACACGGTTCTGGCTCCAGATTTCGACAATTTGGCTGCTGTTCTGCCTACATGCTGGTTCTCTGGAAAGGGCTATCCAAGGCTTCTGGCTCGCTTTCGGCCTGATGGGCTTCGTGTTATGGATCGTGGTCCGCGTCCTGCGATACGAACCGAGTATGAAGCCCAGATCGAGCTCTAGAGGACCCCAGCCTTTGGAAAGTGTTTCCGGCAGCCGAAGTCGCATTCCTGCAGCGGCGTTGGCGCACGCCCAGCCTCAACTCTGCGAAGTGGAAACGGCGGCAATGCCAGGCTCGCGCCGGTCCGTTGGCGGCGGGAACTCTACTGCCGGCATCAGATCGGTTCGTCCTCGTGCTACAGGCCGCTCGCAAGGCCCCAGAACCCGGAAAAAAGCGAAGGTGGGTTAGTCGGGCTTCTTACGTTCCCCAAACATCGGGTGATCGAAGGGAGGCAACTACCTCCAGAGATTCTGCGAATCGCCGGTGTCTATGGCGTAAAGCATTTGACGCGATGCAAACTTCTTTCCGCGGAGCTGGCTCTGGAGCGAGAACGTTGAAAGTGGCGTAGCGTAGCAACATGGGGTGCAAATGCCACGGGCGTCAGCTGGGAATCGCTTCCCCACGGGCCGAGCTCACGGTCCTCGGCGCCCCGGTGTTAAGGCCGGATTTGCGACGGCAGAGGTCAACTGCCGACCGAGCTCAACGCCACCTGGTTGCGGACAAGCTCTGAGCCGCAGGGCCGCAGGAAGATTGTGTGGAAAATTTGGCTTGCCCGAAATGGGTTCCAACACAGAGCCGCCGGCACGCCGACCTGGAGTTTGGGTGCGTGCGCCCACCTCCCAGGGGGGACGCGAGCAACAATTGAGCGTATGAGAAGGCTTAGCTCGCTCTTCGAGGAGTTTGCCTGCGAAGCCCTGATTTCAAGCGCTGAATGGGTTTTGAAGCGGCAGGCGAACAACCTTACCAACGGAGGGCGGAGCCGCATTCACTCAAAAATAGGGACGCAAGATCAAGCAGACGGCATCAGACTTTCTGTACGATCCTTCTTTGGCGCAAAGACGCCGTTCCCGTCCACCTTAACGCATATCGATTTCGGCCAAAGCGAGGAGGAATATGTCACGCAGCGAAGGAAATGCAAAAGGACGAAGTGTAACCTTGCACATGGTTTCCAGTCTGGATGGTTTCATCGCGAAGAGGGACAACAGTGTCTCCTGGCTCAATAGTAATGGAAGCGTCTACGAAGCCGGGGTTTCCATTTCGGAGGAAGAAGCTGCGACCTTCGTCGAAGCGATAGACTGTTATGTGCTCGGTTCCCGCACGTATGAACACGCGCTTGAACTAGGCTGGCCGTATGGTGATACTCCGGCCGTAGTGGTGACCGGCAGAGAATGGCCGCCGGCGAGGAAGAGCGTCGAGTTCTATTCGGGCGATCTCAAGACATTAGTTGACGTGCAACTCGCACCTCGATATCGAAACATCTGGCTCGTGGGCGGGGCCATGTTGTGCCAGCGTTTTCTCGAACTCGGCCTGGTGGACGAAATCAACTTGACGATGGCGCCTGTCCTGTTGGGTGAAGGACTCCGGTTGTTCGGTGGTTCCCTCACAGAGAAGAGGTGGAATTTGAAGAACGTCGTCGCTTACAAGAACGGCTTTGTTGAGCTATCGTACTCTGCCCCTATCGCGTGAAAGGTTTGCAAAGAGATCTGCTGGGCAACTTACGCATCAC
>Ga0310912_10001585_pt1 | contig 12467 bp, 13 predicted proteins | sample GREbulkMGOX080_FD_203443 | JGI IMG/M metagenome (GOLD analysis project Ga0310912, IMG submission 203443) | Lab enrichment of tropical soil microbial communities from Luquillo Experimental Forest, Puerto Rico - GRE.bulkMG.OX080 | ecosystem: Environmental > Terrestrial > Soil > Tropical forest >...
CTGTTATTTAGAACGAGCTATTACCGCAGGTCATGGCACGTCGGCAGATCGGCCGGCTCAGTCAATTGGGTTTCATATATTTCTCGTGGCAGCCGTTGCAGGCTGCCCGCAATTGCCCGATCAGCCTTGTGAACTCATCCAGGCGTTTGGCGTTGCTAGCTTCCTGGGCGAACTTCGAGGCGGTCGAGGCGCGCTCATAGAAATCCGCAAAGTTCAACCAGAGGTCGGGCGAGGCATACGTATCGGTCGCCGGATCGCGATCGGCACCTGGCTTCCACTGATTGGTTCCCGCCGGAAACATGTGCGGAAACGACATCAGCATGATCGAAATGGTGTCGGCGTGCTCCCGCGCCTCTGCGGCGTCGAGCTTGCCATTCGGCGCCAGCATGGTCTCGATCTCATCCATGTTCATGTCGATCGCGCCCATCAGGATCTTGCGAGCGAAGATCGTGTCCTTCGGCGGCGGGCCACTCGGCTCTTGGCCGAGCGCAAACGGCACACCGATGAGCACGCCGATCGCCAACGCGGCGGCCGAACGGAAGCACAGGCCCTGGCTCATTCGAGCCCCGGCCGCTCCTGCTCCCGAATGTTGGCGGTGAAGACCTCTCCGGTCGCAACCACGGTGAGCTTCTTCAGCGCGCCCCCTTTGCGCTGGGAGTCGCGCAGCGGGCTGAACACGACCTCGACCATCTCACCAGGCTTGACGGCATCGCGCCGCCAGCCGCCGGCACGCACGAGATTGCCCGGGCTCGTCATCTCCATCACCCAGACCGCTGGGCCATCCTCGGCTCGCTCCTTGACGACGCCGTTGACGGAGAGGCTGACGTGCGGATTGACCCAGCGCAGCTCCACGACCTCACCGTTGACTGTCAGGGTCGTGGAATGATCGAACATGGTGGTGGAATGATGCGCCGATACCGATGCGATACCGGCCGCAACCACACCGGCAACGGCAAGCACGCCCATAGTCTTGAGACGTTTCGTCATGAGATTGATCCGGTTGCTGGATTATTTCGGCGCTACGAGGTTGCCCCACTCGGTCTTCTCGATCGGGACGAAGATGTGGTGACCGTTGTCATCCTTGGCTTCCCTGTACTCGCCCTGCTGGCATACGCCCTCGACGATGTCGAACTTGCGCGCGCGCTGGCGGAAGAAGATACGTGTCGTCTTCCAGGGCTTGGTGAGGATCTTGGGCGCGGTGATCTCGAGCTCGACGTGCAGGATATCCTTTTCGGCAAGGTGGATCCGTTCTGTGACGCGCATGTCGCCGTCGTTCGGCACGCCGACGGCCTCGCTGATCGCAAGCGGCGCCTGCGGCAGGATGTCGACGGTGTCGACGACAAGGGTGTCGCCCTCCCAATGGCCGATCGAATGGCCGTGGAATGTCGGGTCTGGCGTGTCGGGATGCCGACGACCGTCGGTGTAGATGCGGCGTAGCCGGTTGCCGTCGGATTCGCCGAGCATCGTCACTCGGCCGGGGGTGAACAGGATCTCCATCGCGTTGTGCGTGACCAGCATCCAGGACGGATGCGCCTCGGGGAGGCAGCCGTAGAAGATCAGTTTCGGTCGGCCGGCCTTTTCCTCGGCCCACATCTTCTCAACCTCCTTGGCGACCGTTTCATTCCACGGCGGCGGATTGGTGCGCGCCTGCTGGTCTTGGTCGGTGATCTTCGGATTCCACACGCCGCTCCAGTCCGGCAGCTTGGCGAGATCGGCGTAGTCCTGCGCGGTCGGCGGTGGATTGATGATGGCTTGCGGCTTTTTCGGTGCGTTCTGGGCATCAGCCGTCGCGGCCGAGGCCAGCACCACAAACATCGTCGCTAGAAGTCGGGATCGCATGGGCCGCCTTTCACGCAATTGAGATGCAGACCGTTCGCCAAAATACCTCGGTGGCCCGACTAGCGCAAATGTGTGCGCGCATCCAGCGGCCGCGCGCCACCACCGCGGTCCGTCGCCGTGTGCCATTACCGGAAGTCGACAGGTCCTGTATGGTGCTAGCGGATGGACGGCGTGGCTTTTAGAACCCGGGATGAAGCGACATGAACCGTATCGCCCACTTCATCGAAATGATCGCTTTCAGCAGCCGGTGGCTGGTCGCGCCGTTTCTTCTCGGGCTGATTTTCGGCCTCGCAGTGCTGCTCTGGAAGTTTGTCGTCAAGCTTGTGGATTTCGTGACTCAGGTCCATGGCGCGGAGACCTCGGACGCCATCGTCGGCATTCTAAATCTGGTTGATCTTACGCTCGTCGCCAACCTCATCGTGATCGTGATCTGCTCCAGCTATGAGAACTTCGTGTCGCCCATTGACTATTCCAAGCACCCGACTTGGCCACCTGGTCTTGTTAATATTGGATTCTCGGGGCTCAAGCAGAAACTGCTCGGCTCCATCGTCGCGATCGCGGCCGTCAGCGTGCTCGAATGGTTCACCGACATCGACCGCAAGGCCGATAGCGTGAAGCTCGCCTGGGTGGTGGGAATTCTGCTTGCATTTGCGGTCGCGATGCTGGTGCTGGCAATCGCCGACCGCGTCAGCAGCGCGACCGAAGACCGCCCTTAATTCCGACGCCTGCGGGGTGGCTGCGGAAGCGGCCATTGCGCGGACTATGGGTCTCGCGGTCTGTGCAACGCACGAGTAGTCTCGTGATTGCACGATTGCTCTGGAGGGCATCATGAACCTTCCCCGTCGCAAACTTCTGCATCTCGCCACGGGGTTTGCCGCGCTACCGATGCTACCGCGACCGGCCAGCGCGCAGGTTTATCCCTCGCGGCCGGTGCGGATCGTTGCGGCGTTCGCGGCGGGGGGCGGCGTCGATATCACGGCGCGGCTGATCGGCCAGTGGCTTTCCGATCGGCTGGGACAATCCTTCGTGGTCGAGAATCGACCGGGGGCCGGCGGCAACATCGGCACCGAAGCGGTCGTCAATGCGCCTCCTGACGGGCATACCTTGCTTCTGGCCACCGTCCCGAACGCCGTCAACGCGACGCTCTACGAGAAGCTCAATTTCAACTTCATCCGCGATATCGCACCCGTCGCGGGCATCATTCGCGTGGTGATGGTCATTCTTGTGCATCCGTCGGTTCCGGCCAAGAGCGTTCCCGAATTGATCGCCTACGCGAAGGCCAATCCCGGCAAGATCAACATGGCGTCGGCCGGAGCGGGAAGCGCGCCGCACATGGCGGGGGAGCTTTTCAATTTCATGGCGGGCGTGAACATGGTCCATGTCCCCTATCGCGGCCAGGGACCTGCGCTGAGCGATTTGCTTGGCGGGCAGGTGCAGGTCTTTTTCGCCACCACTCCCGGGACGAGCGACTTTGTCAGAACGGACAAACTGCGCGCGCTTGCGGTGACGAGCCCAACGCGGGCCGAAGGTTTTTCAGAGCTGCCGCGGGTGGGAGATTTCGTGCCGGGTTACGAAGCAAGCCAGTGGTATGGCATCGCCGCTCCGAAGAACACGCCCGTCGAGGTCGTCGATAAGCTCAACCGCGAGATCAATGCTGCTCTGAGCGATCCCGTGATGAGAGCAAAGTTTGCCGAGATAGGCGGCGAGCCGCTTGCGGGCTCGCCCTCCGAGTTCGGTCGGCTCATCGTCGAGGAAACCGAGAAGTGGGGCAAGGTTGTCAAGTTCACCGGGCTCAAGCCGGAGTGACTCGGAGGCGGCAGCAGAGACGCTGCCGCTACTGCACCACCGTCACGTTGGTTTTGACCGAGTTGGCAATGAAACAATTCTCGTGCGCGGCGTGGTGCATTTTATCAAGCTCTTGCGCATTGGGCACGCGATCGCCGCTCCACTTGATCTTCGGGTGCAGCTCAACTCGAGTGATCGCCAGCTTGCCTTCGGCGTTCTTCTCCATGTGGCCGATCGCATGATCCTCGTACGAGTCGAGGATAAATTTCTGCTTGCACGCGATCGCCAGGAACGTGAGCATGTGGCAGCTCGAGAGCGAAGCGACGAAAGCCTCCTCGGGATCGACATTGGCGGGATTGCCGAGATAAGCCGGGGCCGCGGTCGCCGTCATCGTATGGCCACCGTCGAAGCTCCAGGTATGATCGCGCGGATACTTCTGATACGAGAACTCGGCTCCGCCGCGCTCCCATCTCAACGTCGCTTTGTGTTCGGACATGCCTTTGTATATAGGGTGCGCGAGCGCGGGTGCAATTCCCGCAACGTGACTTCGGGCGTCCGTGCCACTGCTGGTCACGCGTTGACGCCATGTCGTAGACAAGCCGATCGGCCATTGAATATGGTGGCGTCCAAAGCACACTGCGCAAACGGATGAACCCGCCGCCCGCCGAGATTGGTGCGCCCGTCGCCGAGGTTGAGACCCCGGCGCTGCTCATCGAGCTCGACGCTTTCGATCGCAACATCGCGAGGATGGCCGAGTTCGCTCGAACCGCGGGCGTGCGCGTGCGGCCCCACGCCAAGACCCACAAGTCGACTGCGATCGCGTTACGGCAGATCGCTCTCGGCGCGGTCGGCCAATGCGTGCAGAAGGTCGGCGAAGCAGAAGTGCTCGTGCGCGGTGGCGTGAAGGACGTGCTGGTCAGCAATCAGGTTGTTGGCGAACGCAAGTTGCGGCGGCTGGCCGCGCTGGCAAAGGAGGCGACCATCGCGCTGTGCTTCGATGCTCCCGAGCAGGTCGACGCGGCATCGCGCGTGGCGCGCGATTTCGGCGTTACGCTTGGGGGGCTGGTCGAGATCGAAGTCGGTATGGAGCGCTGCGGCATAGCGCCGGGCCGGGATGCGGCATCACTCGCATGCCGCGTCGCCGATGCACCGAACCTGAAATTCAAGGGGTTGCAGGCCTACCACGGCCGCGCGCAGCACATGACGACCCACCAGGAACGCGCGCAGGCGATCGCCTTCGCCGTCGATGCGGTGCGCGAGACGTTGGAGGCGCTGGACGCGAAAAACCTTCCCTGTGAAATCATCGGCGGCGCCGGGACCGGGACTTTCGCAATCGAGGCGGCGAGCGGCGTTTATAATGAGCTGCAGGTTGGCTCGTATGTATTCATGGACACCGAATATGCCCGTATCCACGGCAGCGACGGTCGTCCCTACGCGGAATTCGAACACAGTCTATTTGTGCTCGCATCGGTCATCAGCGTGCCCACGGCCGACCGAGCAATCGTGGACGCGGGCCTCAAGTCCTACAGCGCCGAACGCGGTCCCCCGTGGGTGCATGATCGCCCCGACGTCGAAGTGACCGGCGTCTCGGACGAGCACGGTAAACTCAAGGTCGGGCCGCGCGCGCGGCCGCTGGCGCTCGGCGAAAAGGTCTGGCTCATCCCCGGACACTGCGATCCGACGGTCAATCTGCATGATTGGTATGTCGGTGTCCGCAAGGGGCGCGTGGAGACGCTGTGGCCGATCAACGCGCGTGGTGCCAGCATCTGAATGGATTGCATGGGAACCTACCGCGACCACCGCCTTGAGCGCATGAAAACGATCATGGACCGTATACCGGTGCTGCGCGCAAAAGCAGTGGGACTGCCGGCAACGCTTGCGCTCACCGCCGTCATAGCTCTCGCCGGCGGAGCGCTGGCGGCCGAGCCCTTTCCCGATCGTCCCGTCACTCTCATCGTGCCCTATGCGGCCGGCGGCAGTTCGGATGTGCTCGCTCGCCTCATCGGCGAGCGGATGTCGAAATCGCTCGGCCAGCAAGTCGTCATCGATAACCGTGCCGGCGCCGGCAGCCGCCTCGGCATCGAGATCGCCGCCAAAGCCGCGGCGGACGGCTACACCCTCCTGCTCGCCGACATGCCGCACACCATCATTCCGGCGATCCAGAAGGGCGTGCATTACGATCCCGTCCGCGACTTCACGCCGATCGGGCTAATCGGCACCGCCTCGATGGTTTTTTTCGTCAATCCGGCGGTGAAGGCCGAGACAGTCCGCGACTTCGTCGGGCTCGCGAAGGCCGACCCGGAAAAAATCACCATCGCCTCGGGCGGAATCGGAAGTGCCACCCATCTCACGGCGGAGCTCTTTCAGGCCAAAACCGGCATCAAGCTCGTGCATGTGCCGTTTCGCGGCGCCGGCCCGGCCATGAACGATCTCGTCGCCGGTCACGTGCAGTCGAGCTTCACCACGCTCGCGACGGCGAGTTCGGTCCTCGATCGCGTTCGCGCGCTCGCAGTCGCAAGCGAGACGCGGCTCGCGACGCCGGCGAGTATTCCGACGTTCAGGGAGAACAACATCGATCTCGTCGTCGAGCATTGGTGGGGCGTGCTCGCTCCGGCTGGCCTCCCGCCGGAGATCGCCGCACGCCTGACGGGGGACCTCAAAGCCATTCTCGACTCGCAGGAGTTCGCGATGCGCCTCGCGCCGCTTGGCGTCACGGCGTCTCATGCCTCACCGGCGCAATTCCGAGCCTTGATCGAGAGCGACACGGCGCGCTGGGCCGATATCGTCAAGGCGGTCGGGATCAGCGTCCCCTGACGCGTACTCATAAGGGAGGCGGCGGCCAGGACGCAGGCACACCTCATTCGTGACCGATGTGGGCGCCTCTCTCGGCCACCGACCGTTTCATCAGCAGCACCACGGGTACCAGCACCAGCGTCACCACGGCCAACATCAAAAAAACATCGAAATAAGCAAGTGCCGATGCTTGCTGCTGGCGCAAATTCTCGAGTGCTTGCCAGGCGAGTTGCTGCGCAGCAACCGGATCGCCGGTCTGCTGCAGAAACACTCCCCGAGCCTGCTCCAGGAAGGAAGTCACAGCCGGGCTGAGAGGATCGAGGGACTCGCCAAGCCGCAGGGTGTGAAATTGATCACGGCGCTCCTGCATCGTCTGCGCCAATGACGTCCCCACGCTGCCTCCCTCGTTGCGCAGCAGACTCAACAAGCCGACAGCCGCTCCACGTAGCAACGGTGGAGTATAGAGGTAGGCCGCCACGTTCGCGGGGGCAAAGCATATCGAAAGTCCAAGGACCAGCACCACCCGAGGCCAGACGACTTGGCTCGGGCTGATCTCCAGGTTCAGCTGTGACATCCAATAGTTCCCGGCGGCCATGGTGAGCAGCCCGGCGACGATCACCCACCGAGTGTCCGTCCCCCGCCCCAGCAGGAAGCCCACGACAGGCATTGCGGCGACGGCAAAGAACCCGGCCGGCGACATGACCAACCCCGCGTTGAGCGCGTCATAACCAAACAGGGACTGCAGCAAACCCGGCAACGAGGTGCTGGCAGCATAAAGCACCAAGAAGGCGCAAAAGATGATGAGGCAGCACGCGCTGAAGTTTCGCTCCCGCATTGGGCGGAAATTGACCACGGGGCTGGGGTGGCGTAGCTCCCAGAAGATCAGCCCGATCAGACCCACGGCGAAGAAAATCGCCAGCGTCTGCACGCGCCAGAATGGATCGCTCAGCCAGTCCCACTCCTGTCCCTTGCTGAGCATCACTTCCCAGCAGACCATGACGATGACCAGCAGCGACAGGCCGATCGCGTCAAAACTGAACGGCTGCCGCTTCAACTCCGCGCGCTGCTTCGTGAGATAGTCCGGATCGCGGAGTACCGCATAACACGCAGCAAACGCCAGAAGACCGACCGGGACGTTGATGAAAAACACCCAGCGCCACGAATAGCTGTCCGTTATCCAACCGCCGAGGGTCGGTCCCACGACCGGCGCCAGCAGGGCAGCAAAGCCGAACAGCGTCATCGCTACGCCTTGCTTCTCGCGCGGGAAGGCGTCCAGCAGCACCCCTTGGCTGCTCGGCTGAAGACCGCCCCCGGCCAGGGCCTGCAGCACGCGAAACAGGATGAGCTGGCCGAGACTGGTGGCCATTCCACACAGCCCCGAGGCAAGGGTGAATACGGCGATCGACAGCAGGAAGTAGTTGCGGCGGCCGAGGTGCGCCGACAGCCAGCCGGTGATCGGCAGGATGATAGCGTTGGCGGCAAGATAGCTGGTGATGACCCATTCGCCATCGTCCACGGTAGCCGACAGTCCGCCCGCGATATAGCGCAACGCTACGATCGCGATCGTGGTGTCGAGCACCTCCATGAAAGTCGGCACCACGACGATCGCGGCAACTACCCAGGGATTTCCTCCCGCGCGGGATGCTGGGGGTGCAAGGACCGCCTCCGTCATTTTTCGGCGCCCGCCGAGCTTCCCGCCGACGTCGATGGCGGCGATCGCGGCGCATACGCTTGCAGAAACTTCCCGGCGTCGGGCCCGGTCGGCAGCCGGTTGACATAGACGTAAGGAACAACCGAGGTGCCGACGAACAGGGGGTTCTTATCGGGATCGTAGTCTTGGAGCTCGATGCGAACCGGCAGCCGCTGCACCACTTTGACGAAATTGCCCGTGGCATTCTGCGGCGGCAGCAACGCGAGCGTCGATCCGGTCCCGATGGTAAAGCCGGTGATCCGGCCCTTGAATACCTGTCTGTGGCCGTACATGTCGACATACAGATCGACCGCTTGGCCGATGCGCAAGTCGCGCAGTTGCGTCTCCTTGAAATTGGCATCGACCCAGATCTCGCTGAGCGAGCGGATCGCCATCAAGTTCTGCCCGATCTGAACATCGTTGCCCGGATTGACATTTCGGCGCGTGACGACGCCGTCGATCTCCGCGACGACGTCGCAATAGCGAAGGTCCAGTTCGGCCACAGCCAGATCGCGCTTGGCGGCCGCGAGTTTGGCCTCGGCTTGCTTGACGGCCGGCGCCTGCGCCGCCAGCCGAGCGAACGTGCGGTCGATGTTGCCTTCGGGATCGAGCTTTTCGAACTCTTCGAGCATCTGCTTCGGAGTCTGGCCGACCGAATGGACGACCCCCAGCTCAGCCGCGGTCTGAAACAGATCTGCCTGCGCCTGCAGGACCGAAGAGAAGGTCTGATCGAGATCAGGCGGCACCTGGCCGAGATCCCCGCCGCCCTCGGGTTGCGCCGGCAACCCCAAAGAGACCCGGATTTGGTACACATCCGCCAGTGACTGGGTGAGCTGTGCGCGAGCAACCGACAAGGCTGATTCCCGTCGATCGTACTCCTGCTGGGAGATCGTCGTTGATCCGATCAACTGCTTTGCCCGCTCGAATTCAAGCTCGGCCAGCTTCAGCGAAGCCCTGCTCTTTTCGACGCCAGCGACCCGGGCACGCAGCAGGGATACTTGATTCTCAACGCCCTCCATGGCGTGCTGCAAATTCCAGCGCCGGCTCCAGGCCTGTGCTTCGATACCGCGCACCTGGGCCCTGGCCGCCTGCGAATCCGCCTGTGCGGAATCGACGGCGGCCTTCTTCACGGCGACCGCGTCCTCAAAAGGCTCCTTGTCCAGTTGAACAAGAAGATCTCCCTTGCGCACACGGTTGTTGTCATCCACCAGAACGCGAGACACCTGACCGTGGACGCGGGCAGCAACGAATGTCACGTGACTGTTCACGAAAGCATCATCCGTCGATACCGTGGTGAGGGTGAGCCGGATCCAGGGAATGCCGAACCATAGGGCGGCCGCCAGGATCAAAACGCCCAGCACTCCCAGGAGCAACCTTCGCCGCGGAGACCGCCGAGCTCCTGGTGGGGCTGGCTTTGAAGCCGGATCCGTCTGCGGTGATTTGGCGTCGCGATCAGCCGCAGCACCCGCTTTACCTGTCGCGGGCGCGTCGATCGAACTTGACTCGCTCCTATGCTCGGTCATCTCGTTGACTCCCGAACTGGCGTAAATATTCGCGCTTCTCCGGGCTTGTCGCAACAGTGACGCGAGGTGTGACCAGCAGCTGGGGCAGCCCGAACGATGGTCGAGGGCCCTCGCCTATCGCGATTTTATGAGTCCGCGTCCCTAAACTAGATCGATGGGGCATCTGCTATCGCCACCGGTAAATCCCAGCGACCCGCTGATGTGGGCGGACTTCCAGGCGCTGTGCGATCTGGGCGGCCGCGTCGCCGGTTCGGCCGGCGAAGCCGCGGCGCTGTCCTTCGCCCGGGAGCGGCTCGCGGCCGTGCCGGGTGCAAAGGTTCGCGACGATCCCGTGGACTATCCGGGTTGGCGGTGCCGGACGGCGCAACTGACGAGTGCGACGACGGGCAGTGCGTTCCAATGCATGCCGCTTCTGGGCACGGCATCAGCGGCGGGCGTCGTGGCGGAAGTGCTCGACCTCGGCTTGGGCCGGCATGAGGATTTCGAGCGGCACGCGAACCGCATCCGCGGCCGCATCGTCATGGTTCGCCACGAATATCCGTTCACGAGCGGGCACGTGCACCGCCGCGTCAAGCTTTCCTTGGCGCAGCAGATGGGCGCGGTCGGGTTTCTGATCGCGCATCCGGAAAGGGGCGTCGGCGCCGTATCGGGGTCGAGCGGACGCAACGGCGGCGCCGGCATCCCGGCGCTCGGCATCGGCGTCGAAGCGGCGGACGCGCTCCGCCCTTTGCCGGACGGCACGCTCCCAGCCGCCCGCATGGTCATCGACGGCGATGATCATCCCGCGCGCACGCACATGCTGGTTGCCGACCTGCCGGGGCGAGGCCCGGATTGGGTCGTGGTCAGCGCGCACATCGACGGCCACCCGCATGGCGAAAGCGCCATGGATAACGCCACCGGCGTGGCGGTCGCGCTCGGGCTTGCACGCCTGCTCGCGCCGCACGTATCCGAATGTCCGCGCGGCTTGCGAATATGCCTGTTCAGCGCGGAGGAATGGGGCCTCATCGGATCTCGTATCTGGCTCGAACAAATGGACGAGGCCGCGCGGCGGTCGATGGTCATCAACCTCAATCTCGACGCCGTCGGCGGCGCCTACGCCTTGACGGCGCTCACGTCGGGCTTCGAACGTCTCGATGCCTGGGTCAAGGCGACCGCCGCGCGCGCCGATCTGCCGATCGCGACGCACTTGCCGCTCATGGCCAATTCCGATCACGCCAATTTTGCGGCGCACGGCATTCCCGCCGTTCGGCTGATCGCCGGATTCGACGCACCCGACAGCAATCTCCGGCTCGTGCTGACGGCGGCTGACACCCGCGACAAGGTGCACCCGGATGAACTCGATCAGGCGTTGAGAATCGCGATTACGCTGACGTGGGAGGCATTGGGTGCCGCCGATGCGACGCTGTTGAGCCTGGCGGCGGCGGGGCGCAGTTAGCCGTTCCGGAGGATCGCTAGCTCAGAGCTTGGCCTGCAACTTACGCTGCGCCTTTCTGGTTCGCGGGCCGCGTCTTCTTCTTGTTGTTGGCGGCGTCGCGCGCCAACCGCAGCGCCCGCAAGCGCGCAGTCTTTTCGCGCATCATATGCAGCTCGGCCTGGTACTCGGCCATCGCTTGCTGGGCCTCGCGCAATTGCTGTTCCTTCTTGAACAGCGCTTCGGCGCGGCGGCGCGCCTCGTCGGTATTCACGCTCAATATTGGAACTCCTTGTAAAGCCCTAGAGGATCATGGCCGCTCGATTTGCCCGCCTGGTATCGTGGCCCGATCAAAGCGACATCGTGGCCAACTAACGTCTCTGCGGCGGGAAAATTCGGACATGAATCGTCTGAGTAGATGAATTCTATGTAGTTACAGTTGAACAAATAACAAGGCGTCTCGGATGGATCGCGATTGCGTTTCACCTCACGATCGAACTCAAGCTCACTCTTCACTAGGGCTTTGACCCTCGGTTTTCTTCGTTTCTGGTGGGTCTGCCGCCGGCGCGCCCCGTGGTTCGGCCGCAGGTGCGCCACGCGGCTCTGCCGCAGGTGTGGCGCGTGGCTCCGCGGCGAGCGTAGTGCGGCCTTGCGACTGGTTCTTGGGGGCGGCGTACCGCGCGGTTGGATGCCGCGGCGGCGTGTTTGCCCAGTCTGGGACAATCTCTTCAAGCCTGCTGCTGCCTGAACAATTGGCGAGCAGCGCGCTCAAAATCCCTACCACAAGAATGCGCAGCATGACGCCGTTTCCCCGAGGATGCCGCTCTACCGCCGCTCGAGCGCGAGCGGTCTCATGAAATCGAGCAACGCCAGGTCACTCAGGCGCGCCACCTCATGCTCTCCCCGATCCATGTGTCGAAGGATGAGCAACGCCAGCCGCCTCCTCGCCCCTTCATGCTCTTTCAGATCAGGAGGGAACCCCTGGCATACAGTATCGAATGCAGCGCCCATTATTTTCAGGGCTTCGGGATCGTACACATACGTGACGTCGCTGAATGAGGGCACCTCGTCCTCCCTAATTCGCGCCGATGCAAGCGAGGCCGGCTTTGCCGTTGCGGGCGGGACGAAAAAAAGCGCCGCTCCCTTTCCCCTACATTTCAGGACGTTTGTGAAGATTCTAAGTCCGGCCGCGCGCGAGGATCCCACCCCCGGAACCGAGTTCCTGAGATGGAACCGCCGAGTTGACTGCCTCACACAAGCCACACATACCACAGCTCGTGACTACTATCGTCCTCATCGCCGCCGCGTTCCTCGGCGGAGCCCTGAACTCGCTCGCCGGCGGTGGAACGCTGGTGACATTTCCGGCGCTCCTGTTTGCCGGGCTCAATCCCATCGACGCGAATGCATCGAGCGTGGTCGCGCTGTT
>Ga0310912_10001587_pt1 | contig 12462 bp, 13 predicted proteins | sample GREbulkMGOX080_FD_203443 | JGI IMG/M metagenome (GOLD analysis project Ga0310912, IMG submission 203443) | Lab enrichment of tropical soil microbial communities from Luquillo Experimental Forest, Puerto Rico - GRE.bulkMG.OX080 | ecosystem: Environmental > Terrestrial > Soil > Tropical forest >...
CGCCTTCGAAAGCCCTGTCGTTCAACGAGTTCGGCCTTGTGTGCATCACGCGCAAGCGCACCAAACAGGCGCTTGAGCGCGTGCTGTGCCAGCCATGTCCGTACTGCACCGGTTCGGGTATGGTCAAATCCATTCCGACGCTGTGTTATGAGATCCAGGCAGAAGCGCGGAAAATGGCCATGGCCGACCACGAAGGCCCGAGCCTGACACTGCGTGTACATCCGGAAATTGCGAAAGCGCTGAAGACGCGCGAGTCGATCTTGATCGACGAACTCGAGCAGAATGCGCACAAGCACATCATCATTCAGAGCGACGCAACCCTGCACTGGGAGCAGTACGACATCTATTAGCTCTTAGTCTTGCGTACCGCTAAACGCCCGGGTTTGAAGCCTGGGCGTTTTTGTTTTGTTCTGGGCGGCGCATCCGCCAATACGTACGCTATTCTTGGCTGCAAGCAGCGAATCCATTCGGCTGCGAATGACCGCGTAGGTATTGAGCTCGCGTAAGGATACACTCCGAAACGTTGCCGCGTGATCCGCGCTTCTTCTTCGGTAACCTCATTCGTGCCTTCCATGATTTCCGAGGTGACATGTAAAAAGGACCTGCATAAGAACCACACATCGCAGAGAGTCCGCCTGGCGTTTATCGATTTAGTGAGTGCTACCACCGCGTCGATCGAAGGGCACCGTCTCGTATTCACCAATTTGACATTTTTTTTTGGCGTGAGACGTTGCAGGAGGGGTCGAAAATTCCTAGCAACTTGTAATCGCGGGCAGCGGTGCGGTTTAGCGGGTCTTACAACTATTCGGCGTAATTGGTGTTTGATGAATGAAAGAGGGGATGAGCGGTGAGAGGTGAGATAAGAATATGCGATATTTAAAATATGCAGGTTTGCTGGGGATTTTGCTTTTTGCCGCTGCTGGCGCGCATGCACAGGTTCGAGTAGGGATTGGCGTAGGCCCCGTGTATGTCGGACCTCAGCCGGTCTGCGCTTACGGCTACTATCCCTACTATCCGTACGCTTGTGCGCCTAACGGCTATTGGGGACCCAGCTATTTTGTGAGTGGCGTGTTCATTGGCGCGGGCCCGTGGTATCACGCCCATTGGGCTCCGCGCTACTACGGCCGCCCTGGTTACGCCTATAGGCCCGGATACGTTTACAGAGGTGCTCCGGCCCACGGTTATGCTGGCGGCGGTTATCGCGGCGGGCATGCCGAGGGTGGATTCCACGGTGGCGCCGGATTCCATGGAGGCGGCGGTCGAGGCCGGTAACCAAATTCTAGAGAGCGAAGCGACGCCCGGGTGACGAACCCGGGCGTTTTGTTTTGTGGTTGCGTGCAAATCCGAGCGGCTTCAGAATGCCCGCGAGTTGGAGGGGCGCGATGGATCAAACCTCGTTTCGAAACTGGTTGGATGCCTACGGACGCGCTTGGCAGGAACGCAATCCACAGGCAGCCGAGGAGCTGTACGCCGAGGAAGGCACCTATCAGGTCACGCCTTTTCTTGAACCCATGCGCGGCCGCAAGGCAATTCGGGCTTATTGGGACGAGGTGACGGCGACGGAAAAAGATATCAGTTTCAGCTGCGAAATCCTGACCACCACAGAAGTGTTCGGGATTGCGCGTTGGCGGGCTTCTTTCGAGCGGACGCCGCCGGGATTGAAAACCAAGCTCGACGGCATTTTTCTGATTGAACTGGACGCCAGCGGAAAGTGCACTTCGTTGCGGGAGTGGTGGCACAAGCAGCAGTGAGATTGGCCGGTTCGTATGATTCTCGGCTGAAACAGGTTAGGCAAAGAGTACGACCGTGAACTCCGATACACGGCCGTTCCAGGTAACGGTGTGTAACCTAGGGGGCACCGGGATAGTAAAGACAGGTAGAGCGGAAATGGAGCTTCTGGGACGATTCGCGGCCGGAGACGTGGAAGCGTTCGAAACGCTCTTCCGGGAATACCAATGCGACGTTTATCGCTGGATCCTGCGAATTGTCCGGGAGCGCGCGACCGCCGAAGACCTTACGATTGAGACTTTCTGGCGGATGTACCGTGCCCATGCGCGGTTCGATGCGGCGAAAGGAAACTGTGCGGGGTGGCTACGGCGAATCGCCACAAACGCAGCATTGGATCATTTGCGGCGTACGCGCCGAGAAGTACCGCTGCCGGAGGATCCACCGGACAAGCCGAAGACCCCGGCCACAGAACGGTCCGAGTTACAGCAGGCAATCCTTTCCGCGATCAACGGCCTTTCGCCACGGCTGCGCGTCGCGGTTGTGCTGGCGCTAGTGGAAGAAGAGCCCTACGACAGCATCGCGGAGGCGCTAGGAATTTCGGTGAGCGCGGTGAAGGTTCGCGTGTTTCGCGGCGTGAGAATCTTGCGGAAGGAATTGACCGCAGCGGGGGTGCACCCATGAGCGATCGTGAAATCGAGGAGATGAAGAAATTGGCGAAGGAAGCGTTGCCAGCACTGCGCGACGCGGAGCTCGGCCGCGACCTTTGGCCGGCGATGGTTGAGCGCCTGTCCACGCAACGGAGCGGCATGCCCTGGTGGGATTGGGTGCTGCTAGCGGGCGCAAGTGCCGGGATCTTGTTTGTTCCGGGAGTGATTCCGGCGTTGCTTTATCACTTGTAAGGGGGAGCCATGTACAAACATCCTTATTTGCGCGCGTATCTGGCGGGGATTGCGATTCCGACAGCTTTTTTGCTGGCGATAATGACCGCGTATACGATTGACCGCTATGTTTACGACATGCCGGTCCCGATTGAGCGGGTGATCGTGTTCCCGATGGCAGCGGTTCCGAATGCGTGGGGGTTGTGGAATCTGATTTTCGTCGCGTTTTTGCAGAAGCGCCACATTCCGCTGGGGCTGTTTGGTGGGGCCCTGCCGCTGCTGCTCGTGCCGGGCGGCTATCTGGTCGCGCGGCTGCTGAATTTCACGATTCCGCCGGTGGCGTTTCAGGTGGTGCCAATCGGTTTGCCCATTGCGCTCATCGTCTACTATCTGGTGTGGAAGTATTTTGTGGGCTTCCTGAATGCGGAGCTAGGAATTGCCTGAGACTCCCAGTTCCGCATGGAGACTACGATGAGCACGCTTGCACCCGCGGGCAAGCCGTCGAGCTCGGCTGATGAAGTTCGAGAAGTCCCGAAGACAGCTTGTTGCGTGGTTGGGGGAGGCCCGGCCGGCGCTGTGCTGTCGCTTTTGCTTGTGCGCCGCGGAATTCCCGTGACGCTTCTCGAGATGCACAGAGATTTCGACCGTGAATTTCGCGGCGACACGATACACCCTTCGGTGATGGAAATTCTCGATCAGATCGGGCTAGCAGAGAGACTTCACGAGATTCCCCATACAAAAGTATCAGGACCGACGTTGCAATTTGCCAACGGGTCGATCACTCCTTTCAATCTTGGACGGTTAAAGACAAAATTTCCTTACATCCTGCTGGTGCCGCAATCGCGGTTCCTGGAGTTCATTACAGGTGAGGCATCGAAATACCCTGATTTCAAGCTGGTGATGCACGCGAACGCCAACCGGATGATCGAAGAGGAAGGTGTGGTGCGAGGAGTACAGTACGCCACACCGGATGGCTTGTGTGAAGTTCGCGCGTGGCTGACGGTCGGCGCTGACGGGCGGTTTTCCCAAACGCGGAGATTGGCTGGTTTCGAGCCCAGAAAGACCTCGCCGCCAATGGACGTGCTCTGGTTCCGGCTGCCGAAATTAGAGGGCGAGCCTCAGATTTCGGGCGGTGCGTTCGGCGGGCTCGGACGAGGACGAATCTTGATTCTGCTCGAGCGAAACGATTATTGGCAAGGAGGTCTGGTCTTTCCAAAGGGGCATTATCAGGAACTGCACGCCCTTGGAGTGGAAGCGGTGCGGCAGCAAATCAGGGAGATCGATCCGCGGTTTGCGAGGCACGCGGAAGCGCTGACGGATTGGCGCCAAGTGTCGCTACTTTCGGTCGAGTCAAGCCGCTGCCCGCTATGGCACAAGCCCGGACTGCTCCTCATAGGAGATGCGGCGCACGTGATGTCGCCTGTCGGGGGAGTCGGAATCAATTACGCGATCCAAGATGCCGTGGTGGCCGCAAATGTGTTGAGCGGCCCGCTAAAGGCAGGCAAGGTGTCAGATGAAGACCTCAGAGAGGTACAGCGGCAGCGCGAATGGCCCACACGAACGATTCAAGCTTTTCAATCCTTCCTGCAACAGAGTTTGATCGCCGGCGTGCTTCAATCACGGCAGGTCAGCAACATACCGTGGCAACTTCGCTTGCTCACCAGGATTCCCATCGTACGCGATTTACCGCCACGGATGATCGCATTCGGCCCGCGCCGTGTGCGCCTGAACGAAGACTGAAGTGCGAACCCGGCTGGCCAGGCCAAGACCGATCCCGTCACCGGGCACCGGGATCTGAATCTGCTGTCCCGGCCTGCGGAAACACCGTGTGTTGCGGCGAAGGCATGGGAACGTGGCCCATGCGGTCCCGCCAGAGGAACTGGTTGAGAACTATGTTGTCGGCGGCGTCGGCGTGAGAGAAGTCCAGTTTCTTCCCTTCCTTCCAATCTTTCTCGTTCATCTGATAGAGCAAGCCATTGTCGCGGTTGCGGTAGTCCGCTTCGAAGGCCGGTTGCGTGGCGGGGCCGCTGAAGAGCGGAGCCATCAGTGCGGCGCGCGAATCGTTTGCGTTCATTGGTGGGACGCCGAGAAGGGCTTCGATGGTACGAACCATATTGATCGTCGTGTAGAACGTGTGATCAACACGCGGCGCCGGCTGTCCTTGCGGCGATTCCGGTGCCGGCGCGTACTTGCTGATGACGAGGGCAATGCTGCGATGAGAGTCGACGTGGTCCGGGCCGTCCTGGGCGTCATCTTCGAGGATCAAGATCGCAGTGTCGTCCCAATAAGCGGAGTGAGAGATTGCGTCTACGACGCGGCCGACAGCAAGGTCGTTGTCGGCAACGGAAGCAGTGGGCCGGGGCGCGCCTTTTTTGCCGCCGGCGGTGTGATCGTTGGGGAGGCGCAGTAGAATGAATTGCGGCATGGTGTCGTTGCCGGATTTACGCGCGGCCAGGAAGCCGTTGAACTCATTCAGAAACTCATCAGCGCGAAGCTGGTCGGGATAAGACACCTCGAAATCGGGGAATAAGGGATCGAAGTGGCCGCGTAATTCGGCCTGCGAAGCGACGTTTTTGGCGAGCACGGGAATCTCCCAGGAATACGGACTCGGGCCACCGCGGGGATCGCCGACATTGCTTTCGAGGGGCTCGCCTTTCTTGATGACTTTGCGCGGGCAGGCGGCGCCGTCAACCTTCGGCGGCGCGCCGGCGTCCTCGTCAGGCGGCGCCTTGCACCAACGCGACACGATGTATTCGCCGTAATGGCGATAAGTGACGCCATGGGAGGCGAAATTTTTCCAGAGATAGCCGCCAGTAGGCTCGCCGGCGTCGGGTAGCTCATCTTCAGCGGAAACGCCGCCGAGCAATTCGCCCTCAGAATCATAGGTGTGCTGGCGGCTGCGGTAGCTGATCGGCCAAGTCTTTTCGACGTAGTCGGAGATCGAAGCGGCGGTCGACCAGACGTGGCCGTCGCCGGAAACGTCACCGCTGTCGTAGAAATTGTCGAGGATGCCGAACTGACGCGCAAGCTTGTGCTGGTTCGGCGTGATGCCTTCGCCGTACATGGTGATCGAGGGATCGCCGTTGGCAGCGGCAAGGTCGCCGAAGACCTGGTCGTAGGTGCGGTTTTCCTTGACGATGTAAATGACGTGGAGGATTTTGTTTTCGCCGGACGCAAATGGAACGCGGTCAAGATTTCCCTGTGCCGAATTTGTTTTCGAAACCTGTTTGGTCCAGCCAGCCAACGCTTCGTTGAGGGCGGCGAGAGGAATACGCGCAAGCGAGCCTTGCGTCATCGCAGGGTTGTACGGGTAGTCCGGCCGGCCGTCCTTGCTGTGACCGAGCGGGGTTCGATTGGGGCCGGAGCCGCGGCCCTTAGCGCTGCCGATTAGCAGATCCTTTGCGGTTGCGGCCACCACGGTCGGGTACCACTCGGTTGCGATAAAGCCGGCGGCCTTCACTGTTTCTCCGGTCGATGGATGACTAACATTAAACACGGCGATCGAGTCCGAGACGGCATTGGCGGAGAAAAGCGTCTTTTCGTCGGCAGAGAGGGCCAGACTTTCGGGATCGCTTCCGCCATACGTCTGGCCCGGAAGCTTGGTGGAGAGAGTGTAAAGAGTCTTGCCAGCAGTGGTGTCGAGCACGTCAATTTCGTCGCGATTCGTGAGTGCTACAAACAGGAGCGAGTCATCGTGGGTAAGTATCAGCGCTGTGGGATGCGAGCCTGCGGCAAGGGGCTCGGTGGGCTTTTGCAATGGAATGATGCGGCTGAGGCGGCCGGCGCCGAGATCGACTTCGGCCACCGCTGACGCGTTCCAGAGGGAGACAAACCCCCGCTTTCCGTCGTGCGTCATCACGGCCGTGTAGGGAAGCGAAGCTGGAATCCGCGAGTAGGTGGAAAGATCGAAGCGGTGGATGATTGCCCCATCGGAGGTATTAAGCAGGATAGCTTCGTCAGAGCCGTTGTTTGCCACCAGGATCCGCTCGTCGGTTCCGCTGATTCCGACGGATAGTCCTGCGGGATACGTGACGTCCTTGAAGGTATCCCGGCGCACCTTTCCGGCGGGCAAGCCGGTGCGAGGTGCGAGCGGCAGGAAGCGCTCCGCTGCAACCGCGCCGTCGCGGAAGCTGTAGATGGCGATTCCGTTGCCGGTGCTTCCCGACTTTTTGCCTAGCGGATCTGTGAGCGAGGCTACGGAGGCGTAGAGGTGTTTTCCATCGAGGCTGAAAGCCAGGCCGAGGAAGTAGGTCTGCATAGCGCCACGGCCGAGGCGATCGTCGGGAAAATCATGAAGCTCGTTGGTTTCGAGATTCAACACCGTGAGCGACTGTTTGCGCCCGGAAGTGTATGCGCCGTAGCCGCTGTGGAGGAAAACAGCGAAGCGGCCGTCCGGCGAAATTGCCGCGGCTGTCGGGAAATTGTTGATTTTCCGCGGATGGCCCGGCAGCTCCCCAAAAATCTTGGCGTTGGGGATCTGCGTCTGTGTTGGAAACGAGTCTTCCTGGGCGATCAAGGTCCAGACAGACAGCACAACAACCAACGTCATCAGGAAAGGACGCAGCAAATTTGAAATTCGCATCCGGGCATTATAGAGGAGTTTTGGTAAACCACGAGTGAAGGAGACATCCGGAATTGCTCGGAGTGCGGCGCACCGAGCGCTTACTCGCCGGAGTGGCGTTGCTCTTTCCACGGGTCGCCGTAGGCGTGATAACCGTTTCGCTCCCAGAAGCCGAGACGATCGTGATCGAGAAGCATGAAACCGCGGACCCATTTCACGCTTTTCCAGGCGTAGAGATGCGGAACGATCAGGCGGACGGGACCGCCATGTTCGGCGGTCAGCGGTTCGCCATCGTAGTCGAACGCGAAGAGCACGTTGGGACGCGATAAATCCGGCAAGGGAATGTTGGCGGTATAGCCTTCCTCGGCGAGTACGAGGATGAATTCCGCGCCGGGCTTGCGCTTCGCGAGCTTCAGTACGTTGGTGAACAGCACACCCCTCCAATGGTTATCGAGGCGGCTCCAGCGGGTGACACAATGAAAGTCAGAGGTCACTTCCGACTGGGGGAGGGCGCGAAACTCCTGCCAAGTGAGGCGAACAGGTGCTTCGACCAGGCCGCTGATCTTGAAATCCCACTTTGCCGGATCGAAATGCGGGACGCTGCCGTAATGCAGGACCGGCCATTTCAAGGTAAGGGATTGTCCGGGAGGCAAGCGGCCTTCGGCGCGTGCCTGTTTTTCCTTCTCCCTTCTTCCACCATCGTCGCCGAACACTGGCATTGGGTTCACCCTCCGGATTAGAGTGCCGGCATCCGAATTGGTTTCAGAAGCCTGCCATTTTGGCAGCAGACAATTCGGCTGTTTCACAGCTTAGTCCCAGCCGATATCGTACGAGCGCGGAGGAGTTTATGCCAACCGAATCGAGAGTGAGTACCGATCCCACGAGCGCGGCTCTGCAGGTAGCGGGAGGGCGAGCGCGCACATACTTGCGCGAACTTACGAGCCGCAGCGTATACCCGAGCGATTCAGCGGTGGCAGCGCTTGCGCAATTCCACGAGCCATTCCCGGAACAACCGTGTCATCCGGCAGATGTGGTGAGAATGCTTGACGAATTGGGCTCGCCCGCTACGGTTGCCACTGCGGGCAGCCGGTATTTTGGATTTGTTATCGGTGGAACCCTACCCGCCACACTCGCCGCAAGTTGGCTAACGAGTGCGTGGGACCAGAATTCAGCTTTTCGCGTCATGTCGCCGGTGGTTGCCGAAATTGAAGAGGTTGTACTCCGATGGGTTTGCGAGATTTTGGGAATACCGGACGATTGCGAAGGGGGCATCGTTACCTGCGCAACAGCTGCGAACTTCACGGCTTTGGCAGCAGCGCGGCAAGCCTTGCTCGGCAGAAGCGGCTGGAACGTAGCCGATGACGGACTGTTTGGAGCGCCACCGATCGAGGTGGTTGTCGGCGACGAGGCGCACGCGTCGGTTCTGAAAGCTCTGAACCTTGCAGGCTTTGGTCAGAAGAGAGTCATACGGGTTCCTACGGATGCGCAAGGCCGGATGAAGTCAAACCTGCTGCCAAAGCTCTCGAGAAATTCGCTCGTTTGCATACAGGCAGGCAACGTGAATACCGGCTCATTCGACCCGGCGACGGATATTTGCCGGTGGGGGCACGAGAGCGAAGCGTGGGTGCACGTCGATGGGGCTTTTGGACTGTGGGCCGCGGCCTCGCCGAAGTACCGACATCTGACTGCAGGATTCGAAATGGCGGACTCTTGGGCAACGGACGCGCACAAATGGCCGAACGCAAATTATGACTGCGGAATCGTGTTGGTGCGGGATGCGGCGGCATTGCGCGCAGCGATGACGATCAGCGCAGCGTATCTACAGCCAGGCGTGAAGCGCGAACCGACCAATCAGACGCCGGATGCTTCGCGGAGGGCCCGCGCCGTGGAACTTTGGGCCACATTGAAATCGCTTGGCAGGCAAGGCTTGGCAGAACTCATCGAGCGGACTTGCGCGCATGCGCGGCGGTTCGCGACCGGCTTGCGCGAGGCAGGCTATGAGGTGCTGAACGATGTGGTGATCAATCAAGTATTGGTGTCGTTTGGGGCTGAGGAAATCACGCAGGAAGTGATGCGCCGCGTGCAGAAGGACGGCACCTGCTGGTGCGGCGGGACGGTGTGGCAGGGAAAAACAGCAATGCGGATCAGCGTGTCGTCGTGGGCCACGACGGAAGAGGATGTGGAGAAGAGCCTTGCGGCGATTCTACGGATTGCTCGGCAAGTGCGGGGATGAAGCCTTAACCTCAAGTGCCGAGAGCTGGGTGGTCGCAGTAGATCTCTCGCGCCTAGCTTGTTTCGAAATGACCGTTCAGAGTCTAACACCTAGCGGTGAGAGGCATTCCTGGCTGAGGCCGACGCGCCGCGAGGCTATGCTATTCTCTGAGCATGACGGCTCGAACGCTTGATGGTCTGAAAATTCGCGATGAAATTTTTGGAGAACTGAAGGACGAAGTCGCGCGTCTGACGGCGCAAGGCATCCGACCGGGACTAGCTGCCGTTCTCGTTGGGGAAAGCCCCGCTTCGCAGCTCTACGTCAAAAGCAAAATTGCGGCCTGCGAGCAGCTGGGCATGGCCCATTGGCTGCACATGCCACCGGCATCGATTAGCAGCGATTCCCTGGTGCAACTGATCTACGCGCTGAACAAGGACAACAACGTGGATGGCATCCTCGTGCAACTGCCGCTGCCTGCGCAGGTCGAATCCAAGCGGATTCTGGAGGCGGTCGATCCCGCGAAAGATGTCGACGGCTTTCATCCCGTCAACCTGGGCCGCCTGGTGAGTAACCGCCCGGGGCTCGTGGCGTGCACGCCGGCAGGCTGCATGGAGATGTTGCGCCGGTACAAAATTCCAATCGAAGGCGCGAATGCGGTGATGTTGGGCCGCAGCGACATTGTTGGAAAACCGATGGCGCTGCTGCTGATGCATGCCAACGCCACGGTGACGATCTGCCATTCGAAAACCCGCGATCTGCCGGAAACGGTTCGCCGAGCGGATATCGTCGTGGCAGCGATGGGCAGGGCCGGATATGTTCAGGCGGACTGGATCAAACCGGGAGCCGCCGTGATCGACGTCGGAACGAACAAAGTCACAAATCCGGGCGAAGCCGAAAGCCTGCTGCGGAATTTTCCGGATCGCCTAGAAAGGTTTCAAGCGAAAGGCAACGCGCTGATTGGGGACGTCCATCCCGATGCCGTGCAGACCGCCGGCGCGCTTTCGCCGGTTCCCGGCGGTGTGGGACCTATGACCATTACGATGCTGATGAGCAATACGGTGAAGGCAGCGCGGTTGCGTCGCATCCCGGCCGCTTCACAGGCAGGCGCTCGGTAAGGTTTGACGATGCTGAGGATGGGTCTAACCGGTGGGATCGCTAGCGGGAAGAGTGCGGTTGCGGCTCTTCTTCGCGACATGGGCTTTCGCGTTCTCGACGCCGACTCTCTAGCGCACAGGCTGATGGAGCTCGGCCAGCCGGCTCACGATGAGATTCTGAAGGAGTTCGGAGCGGGGCTGGCTGACGCCAGCGGCCGAATCGATCGGGCAAAGCTTGCGTCTATAGTATTTGCGGACGCCGCAAAGCTTGCGCGTCTGAACGCGATTATTCATCCTCGGGTAGAGGAAATGGTCTTCCGTCAGTTCGACGAGTGGCAGCATAACGGCGTGCGCGATGTGGTGTTCGTAGAAGCAGCGCTGCTGGTTGAGGCGGGCCTGGCCAAGAAGCTGGATGGCCTGGTGGTGGCCTATTGCGCGCCGGAACAGCAACTGGCGCGGCTGCGCGCCCGCGGAATGAGCGAGGTTGATGCGAAGCGCCGCATGGCCGCACAGCTCCCTGTGCGCGAAAAGCTCCGCCACGCCACCGAATCGATCGATTGCTCGGGAACGCTCGAGGAGACCCGCGCGCAGGTGCAGGATCTTGCAGCGAAGCTAAGGAAGCGCACTTCGCAGGGTTCGCCGGCCTGAGCGTGCGCACCGGCGTGCAGATGAACAGCCTTCAGAACTTCTCTATACTTAAGATGAAGAGCAAAATCATCTAAGGATAATGCAAATGAAAGCTGCAACTCCCCTCGGCCGGGTAAGGCTCATTTTGCTGGCACTGATTTTGGTGCTGGGCGCATTCTGGGTGGGCTCCCGCTACGGACCGCGGCAGAGCGAAAGTGTGGAGGCCTGGCGGTTGGGCGAAAAGGCGCCGGTGGCGGCGCTGCTGAAAACGGATTCTCAGCACCCGGAAAAGCTCACCGAAGAAGAATCGATCAACGTGCGCATTTACCGGCAAGCCTCGCCAGCGGTGGCCAATATCCTCACGAAGGCCACGGAATATGACTTCTTCATGGATCCGGTGCCCGTGGAAGGCGCAGGTTCGGGCTTTGTGTTTGATCCGCGCGGCTACATCCTCACGAACTTCCACGTCGTGGCCGGGGCGCAGTCGATCGAGGTGGTTCTTGGAGACAAGACGCGATTCCCGGCGAAGTTCGTCGGGGCCGATCAGCGCAATGATGTGGCGTTGATCAAGATCGACCCGAAGGACAAGCAACTGGCGTCGCTAACGCTAGGCGATTCGTCTTCGTTGCTGGTGGGACAGAAAGTGCTGGCGATCGGCGACCCATTCGGATTTCAAACCACCCTGACGACAGGCGTCGTGAGCGCGCTTGGGCGTACGGTACAGACCAGTGAGACGACGTTTATCGATGAAGCGATTCAAACAGATGCTTCGATTAACAGGGGCAATTCGGGCGGGCCGCTGATCAACACCCATGGTGAAGTGATTGGCATCAATTCGGCAATTTTTGCGCCTTCCGGGACAGCCGCTGGGATCGGCTTCGCAATTCCGATCAATACCGCGAAGCTGATCGCGAACGACCTGATCACCGAAGGTAAGGTGCGCCGTGCCTACCTGGGCGTTCAAACGTTGGAATTGACCGGGTGGCTCGCCGAAGCGCTAGACCTCCCGGTACGTGAGGGCTTGCTTGTGGAACAGACCACAAAGAGCAGTCCGGCGGCGGCGGCGGGAGTAAAGGGCGGTGATCGAGCGGCACAAGCCGGGATGAGGCGTATCTACATCGGCGGGGACGTGATTGTAGGTCTGGATGGCCAGAAGGTGGCCAACCAGTTCGACATGAACGTGATTTTGAATCGCAAAAGGCCGGGCGACACGGTCACGGTGACGCTGTACCGAGGCGCAAAGAAGATGGACATCCCGGTAAAGCTCGGCGAACGCGAAGGCAACTAGAGCCACGCTCCGCAGCGCAACGAGCTGGGTGCTGGCCGGTGGAAGCACGGGGGGAGAGCGATCCCTCATCCCGA
>Ga0310912_10001589_pt1 | contig 12454 bp, 10 predicted proteins | sample GREbulkMGOX080_FD_203443 | JGI IMG/M metagenome (GOLD analysis project Ga0310912, IMG submission 203443) | Lab enrichment of tropical soil microbial communities from Luquillo Experimental Forest, Puerto Rico - GRE.bulkMG.OX080 | ecosystem: Environmental > Terrestrial > Soil > Tropical forest >...
GGCCCAGCACAATGAAAGCAAAGGCAATGACGATGAACGATACGAGGCCGTAGCTCCTGCCGCCGATCTCCCGGATCGCGCCAATGACCCAACCTGGATTGTAACTGTCTGCAACAAGATTGGTGATGGAGACGCCGTGGCTATCAAGCCATTCGGTAGCCTGCGCGTAGAGTGTCTGGATGCGGTCGGTGTTGTTGATGACCCACTGGAACACCAGTCCGAATCCCCAGACCATGAGGAAAATGAGAATTGCCAGGATCGTGAGTGTCAGAACGATCGTGACGACAAGTGCGAGCAGCTTCGGAATTCGTTTCTGGAGCGCGCTTTGCAGCGGCCACGCAATGGCCACTGTAAACAGTGCGAACGTCACCGGCGCCATGATCGCCTGGGAGTAATAAAGTGCAGCGAGAGTGACTATCGACGCGATCAGCAGCAGCGAAATGCGTACAACACCATCGTGCTTCATGTTCGAGAACTCAGAAAGCGAAGATGGCGATAGAGAAAATTAGCATCGGTTGTTCTGCTAGGGATCATGATCAAGGATCACTGATCCGCCCGCTCGCATAAGGAAATTCCACGGAAGGGCTCGTCGTCCGGTACAAAAGCCACAAGCTGAAGGCGAGGACGGCAACTTCGACGAACATGGTGAGGAGGAGCGCCATTAGCCCGGCGATGTCGGCCGCGGATACCCAGCTCGCCGGACCGCCGCTCGTCGTCTGGATTACCGGAATGCCTGCCTGGGGCGCCCGAAGAAAATAAATCAGCAGCTGTCCGATCTCGAAAAACATGACGATCATCGAGAACAGGATCCCAACCGTGCTCGCTTTGATGCCGGTCCACACCGTTCCTTGGATTGCGGCTTCGTCGGGACGCCGCTCCGGGTCAGCAATACGGGCGGCGAGCCGGGTGTAGCGGTAGGACCACAGCGTCGTGAACACGAGTACCAGAAGTCCGGCAAGCGACAGGTATTCGATCAACGGAAAGCCCGCACGTGTACCCGGCGCAGGATTTCGACCAAAGACGAGCGCGTAAATCGTGAGCGCAAGCGGAACGATCCCCACCGCCGCCTGCATCCAGAAACCAAGCCATCCAAGACGCGAAAATGACGCAGAAAGGCTGTCGTTTGGGGACGGTCGGAAGGCTCTTTGCAATGTGCGGAACACGTCAGAATTTCCTCAACATGCCGTTGCCCGCTATGTTACCGAATAGCGTCGACCAAGTGTCGTTGGCCTTTGGGGCAATCGTTACCGAACAGCGAATCGCGGTTAGTTTGATGGCCCACGATTGGGCCGGGAGGTTGAAGTTGACCGAGCCGGATCGAGACCCCCCTTCGCGTCACTGGCTGACCTACGCGGCGGTCACGTTATTGCTGCTCGCTGCCGTTGCTGTAACGGGTGCGCTGGCATCCCATTCGCGCGATGCCTGGTGGCAGAAATATCTGAACCTCATCGTAAAGTCGTAAAAGCAAATCGCAGCGACTCGTGCAGAATCTCGTTCAAGACGCAGGCACGTTGAGGCCAGGCCGCAGCATCCTGACCAGGTGTTTCCGCTGGCTCGGCAAAGCAATCTGGATTCTGTGTCAGGTTCTGCTCATCGCGTGGTGCACGCTGGCAATTTATTATTCGAATCTGCCGCGGCCTGAACTGCGTCTTGCCGCGGCAATTTGCTTTGCTGCTGCCGCAGTTTGGGTTCTCTGGATTTCGCGCCTGCGCCGCAAAACGCTGCTCTTCCTCGCCCTGTGCCTTGGTGTGATTGCCTGGTGGATATCCATTGCGCCCTCGCATAATCGACCGTGGCGGCCCGAAGTGGCGGTCATGCCGCGAGCCATCGTCGACGGCGACCGCGTGCGCATCACCGGGGTTCGGAACTTCGACTACCGCAGCCGAGATGATTTTACGGTGCGCTACGAAGACCGTGAGGTGCAGTTGTCCCACCTGACGGGTCTTGATTTCTATGTGTCCTACTGGAGCGAAGGGGTGGTCGGACATACGTTCCTGAGCTTCCTTTTCGACAATGCTCCGCCGCTGAGCATCTCCATCGAAACCCGCCCGGAAGTGGGCGAGGGCTTCAATCCGATTGCTTCTCTCTTCAAGCAGTTCGAGCTTATTTACGTGGTCGGTGACGAGCGCGACCTTGTGCGCGTGCGCACCAACTATCGGAAGGAGACGGTTTATCTTTATCGTCTGAACTCATCTCCAGCCAACGTGCGCCGGCTGCTTTTGATCTACCTGGATCGGATCAATGAGCTTGCAGACCATCCGGAGTTCTATCATCTGCTAAGCAACAGTTGCACGATCAACATCATTCGTTATGCGAACGCGGCAGGCCGGACCGGGCGCTTCGACATTCGTCATCTGCTCAACGGCCTGATCGACAGTTACCTCTACTATTCCGGCCGGGTCGACACGACGCTCCCATTCGAAGAGCTGCGACGGCGCTCGCTGATCAATGCCGTGGCGCACGCGGCGGACAACGCACCGGATTTTTCGGAACGCATTCGGACCGGGTTACCGAAACCGCAACACTGATGCGAGTGAAGTAGGTGCGGCGCGTGCGGACTTTCACCGCGGCCTTTGCTATCGTGCTCAAATGATGCCCGGCACCGTGAACAGCAATCGCCGCGTCCTCGTCTTCGTCAGTGTGATGGTCGCGTCGATCCTCGGCTTGCTGCTGCTGCCGCCGATTACCCAGAATCAGAACTATCACGACTTCGCCGACCAGCGAACGATCCTCGGCATTACGCATTTTTGGAACGTTATATCGAATCTGCCGTTCATCGCGGTTGGCGCGGTGGGGTTGTGGCAATGTCGTCGAGACCCTGCGATCGCTGTGCTTTTCCTTGGGATCCTGATGACGGGTTTCGGCTCGGGCTACTATCACCTTGATCCGAACGACCGCACCCTGTTCTGGGACAGGCTGCCGATGGCAATCGGTTTCATGGCGATACTTGCAATTGCGATTGAGGACAGGCTGGACGCCAAAGCGGGAGCCATCCTTTTGTGGCCGTTGATCATCGTCGGCGTCATCAGTCTCTTCCTGTGGCGCTCGACCGGCGATCTGCGGTTGTATGCCTGGGTGCAATTCTTTCCCTGCATCGCGGTGCCGGTGCTTTTCGTTTTCTATTCGCCAAAATTCAGCGGCACATCGTTTTGGCTTGTCGCTGCCGCGTTGTATGCGCTGGCGAAGGTGTTCGAGTTCTACGACGGAGCGATCTATTCTTTCGGTTCGATTTTAAGCGGGCATACTCTTAAGCATCTTGCCGCGGCCGCGGCCTGTTTCGCCATCTTGCGTTATTTTCAGACAAGGCAGCCGATCCGGGTTGAAACTTTGCCCCGCGAAACGATGGCAAAGAGTACATAGGCCTTGGTAAGGCGCTGCCATGCATCCTCGCCGAGGATCTGCTTGAAGCCGACGCCGAAGTTTTGCGCGCGATGCGTGGTGTCGATGCCGCAATAGAGCGAACCGACACGTTCCTGCGGCAATGGCCAGTGGCCGGCTCTCTGCTCGTGGGATTAGTGATCGCTCTTTTCTTGAGCGCGCTGTCCGGTCGTTAGAACGATCCGAGCATCGACCCCAGGAATATCACGGCCACCAGTGCCAGGATCGGGCCGACGATATTCGCCATGACCATGTCTAAATAGCTTTTGCTGTGCGTTGATCCGCAAACCGCGAGTAATGTTACGACCGCGCCATTATGCGGCAGGCTGTCGAGCGTGCCCGAACCGATCACGGCAATGCGATGCATCAATGCCGGATCGATTCCGGTCTCGGTGGCGAGCCGCAGATATGTTTCGCCGAGCGCATCAAGAGCGATGGTCAATCCGCCGGACGCCGAACCAGTCAAGGCGGCAAGAACATTCGTGGCAATGGCAAGCGAGACGAGGGGTCCGCCCGCAATCGAGAGCACCCAGTCCCGCACCAGCGCGAAAGCCGGCAGTGCAGCAACGACTGCGCCAAATCCGACGAGGCTTGCCACGGCAAAGATCGGCAGCACAGCCGCGTTCGCGCCGGCGTCCATGCTGGCCCGGACGTCGGGAAGACGCTGCCAATTTATGACGATCAGCGTGACGCTTGCGGCAGCGAGCGCGACCGCGACCGACCATACGCCCGCGACCGCGGCCAGCGAAGTGCTGCCCCAGCGTTCTTCGGCGAGGAACGAGAAATCAAGTCGCGGCAGAACGAAGATCGACAGGAGCAGGTTGAGGCCCAGCACGACTAAAAGCGGCAGGACCGCGGTGACGATTGAGGGGGCGGCATCGGCGTGCTTGCCATGCGAAATCTCGGCTGGATCGAACTCATGCGCGCTCGTGGCGCGTTCGCGGATGAACTGATCATCGGCGACGTCCTTGGTCGAGACATCTGCGGTACCGCCGAATCCTTCGCCGGATTGCCGGGCCGAAGCTTCGGCACGGCCGAGCCACCAGAGCCCGAACATGAGCATAATAATCGAGGCGATGATGCCCAGGCCGGGCGCCGCAAATGGCGTTGTGCCGAAGAACGGCATCGGAATCGTGTTCTGGATTGCCGGCGTTCCCGGCATGGCCGACATTGTGAACGTCGAGGTGCCAAGGGCGATCGCGGCCGGCATCAAGCGCTGCGGTATGTTGGCTGCCTGAAACAATGCCCGCGCCATCGGCGCCAGCACGAAGAAGGCGACGAAGAGACTGACGCCACCATAAGTAACTAGCGCGCCGGCCAGCACCACCGCAAGGATTGCGCGCTGGTGCCCAAGCTTCTCACCCATGAAACTGGCGATGGTCTGCACCGATCCGCTGTCGTCCATGAGCTTTCCGAACAACGCACCGAGCAGGAATATCGGAAAGAACTGCGCGATGAATTGCGCCGCACTGCCCATGAATGTCTGCGTCCAGTGGGCGAGGAGGGGCTCTCGTGCGGTTGCCGCCGCGACAAGCGCGACAGCCGGGGCGAGCAGAAGGACGCTCCAGCCGCGAAACGAAAGCCAAATGAGAAGCCCAAGGGCTGCGAGAATTCCGAGAAGACCCATGCGTCAGACCTGCTGCAGCAGAATGTCGAGGTCGATGGACGATTGCTTGCCGATGTTGTCGGCTTTCGCGCTGATGAAAGCTTCCGCCGCACGCCGGCCTTCGTCGCGCAGCATGCGCAGAAAATCCCATTCGGCATTGAACTTGGATGATGCGCCGAGCGTGGAAAGCAGCTCACTTGCGATCAGATGAATACGCATATGTGCCCACTGCGCCCCCTCACTGCTCCCCGCATCGGCGACCTGCCGCAACAGCGCAATCATGCGCAGTTCCTTGAGCAGCGTGGCGTTGAACGAAACTTCGTTCAGCCGGTCGAGAATTTCGCGCGCGGACCGCGGCGTGCCGGCCCGCTCAACGGGATTGACGGCGACGAGCAGCGTGTCCTGCGATTTGCATTCACGGACGAGGGGCGTGATCGTGGGATTGCCGGAATAGCCTCCGTCCCAATAGGGCTCGCCTTCAATTTCAATGGCCTGGAACAGGGTCGGCAGACACGCCGACGCCAGAAGAACGTCGGGTGTAATCTCAGCGTTGCGAAAAACGCGCGCGCGTCCGGTCCGGACATTGGTGGCCGTGACAAAGAGCTTAATCTGAGCGCGAGCAACCTCCGCGAAGTCGACGGACTCGGCGAGAACATCGCGCAGCGGGTTCGTGCCGCTCGGGGCCAGATCGTAGGGAGAAAAAACGCGGCTCGCCAAATCGAAGGCGAGATAGAACGGTGACGTATCCAGCGTCCACCGTCCGAGCATGACATCCAGCGGGCTACGGCGGATGGGACTGAATCGCGCCGAGTGCGAAACACGTTTCCAGAAAGCATCTAGCGCGGCTCTCGCACCTTCCGCACCGCCCGCGGTGTATCCGGCAACCAGCACAGCGCCGTTCATTGCGCCGGCGGAGGTGCCCGATATGCCGTCGATGCGCAGCCAGGGTTCTTCCAGAAGACGATCCAGCACGCCCCACGTGAAGGCGCCGTGCGATCCGCCCCCTTGCAGAGCAAGGTCGACAAGCCCCCGATCGCGATCAGACTTCGGTTGTTTCGCCATGCGTACTCACACCACTATTCTTGTATTCTTGCATTGCGTCATTTCGCCGTCGCAAGTTTCGCCCTCGAATCCCCTTCCTTGCCGCGGAACCAGGCGACATAAAGCGTGGGAAGGAAGACCAGCGTGAGGATTGTGCCGACGAGCAGTCCGCCCATGATGGCAAAGGCCATCGGCCCCCAGAACACTGTCGGCGCGATCGGTATCATGCCGAGAACCGTCGATATTGCCGTCAGCATGATCGGACGGAACCGCGTGCTGCTGGCATCGACCGCCGCCTGCCACACACCCTTGCCCTGACGTCGTTCGGATTCAATCTGGTCGATGAGGATCACCGCATTTTTGGTGATCATGCCGAGCAGCGCCAGAATCCCGAGAATGGCAACGAATCCGAGCGGCTTGCCGGACAGCAGCAAAGCTCCAACTACGCCGATCAGCCCGAGCGGCCCGACGCTCAGAACGATGAACAGGCGAGAGAAGCTCCTCAGCTGCACCATCAGGACGGTGAACATGATCAGCAGCATTGCCGGCACCACGGCGATCACCGAGGCTTGCGCTTTCGCGCTGTCCTCGACAACGCCGCCCACGGCGATCCGGTACGGGTGCTGCAGGGTCTTGTTCAGCTCCGCGATCGATGGCCCGAGGGCATCGACGACCGTTGCGGGGAGCACGCCGGTTTTAACATCCGCCTGAACTGTCAGTGTCGGGACCCGGTCACGCCGCCAGATCAGCGGCTGCTCCTGGTCGTAAGTGAAGGTTGCAAACTGGCTGAGCGGCACGGTGCGTCCGTTCGCCAGGGGCACCTGGATGGACCGAAGCGTGTCGAGGGATACGCGCTCTTCGTCGGTCGCGCGTGCAATGACGTCGACGAGAAAGATGTCGTCACGCACCTGCGTGATGGGGCTGCCGGTAATGACCGTGTTGAGCACGGTCGCGAGCGCCTGCGAGCTCAGTCCCAGCAAGCGGGCCTCGTTCTGGTCGATCTGAATGCGCACCTGCCGGGCAGGTTCGAACCAGTCGTAGTTGACGTGCACGACCTGCGGATTTCTCGCCATCACCTGGGCCAGCTTCAGCGCGATCTCGCGCACCTGCGCTATCTCTGGACCACTGACGCGGTACTGGATCGGCCAGCCGACCGGGGGGCCGAGTTCAAGCGTGGAGACGCGGCTGACGAGGTTGGGAAAATCATTGGCCAGCAATTTTTCGAGCTTCACCCGCAGCCGCTCGCGCGCGGCGACGTCCTTGGCGACGATCACGGCCTGGCTGAAGAAGTTATTCGCAAGCTGCACGTTCAGCGGCAGATAAAAGCGTATCGCGCCGCGACCGACGTTGGTGCTCCAGCGTGCGACGTCGGGGTCGTCCTTGAGGTCCTCGTCCAGCCGGCGTGACACGGATTCGCTCGCGAAAATCGAAGCGTTTTGCGGCAGCGTCATGTCGACAAGAAGCTCGGGCCTGTCGGACGCCGGGAAAAACTGATTGGGAATGAGGCGTATCGCGAAGAGCGAAGCGACAAACATCGCGAGTGTCGCGGCGATCGTTAGCCATTTTGCGCGCAGCGCCCAGGTGAGGAAGGCGCGGTAGGTCCGGAAAACCCAACCCGGCTCGGAGGACGCCGCCGCCTTGGGCGGAGCGAGAATCGCTACGCCCAGCAACGGGGCGAACAGGACAGCGACAAACCAGGACACGATCAACGCGATGGCGACAACCGCGAAAAGCGAGAAGGTGTACTCGCCCGCACCGCTTGCGGCAAATCCGACAGGAACAAAGCCAGCAATGGTCACGAGCGTGCCGGCAAGCATGGCAAAGGCATAGGTGCGAAAGGCGAATGTCGCCGCCTGAACGTTGTCGTCACCCTGCGCGAGCCGCGTCAGCATTGCGTCCGTCGTCGTCATGGCATCGTCCACCATCAGCGCAAGCGCGATGATGAGTGCGCCGAGCGAAATACGCTGCATGTCGATGTTCGAAATCTGCATGATGGAGAAAACGACAACGAGCGTAAGGGGAATTGCAGAAGCGATCACCAGGCCGGGACGGAAACCGAGGCTGACGAAACTGGCGAGGAGAATGATCGCGACCGCCTGCCACAGCGATGTCATGAACTCGGAAATGGCGCTGTCGACGGTGGCTGCCTGGTCGGCGACCAGTCTCGGCTCTACGCCCAACGGTAGATTCGCAGTAGCCTCGACAATAGCACTCTTGATATTCCGGCCCAGAGCCAGAATATCGCCGCCATCTCGCATGGCGATGGCGAGGCCGATGGCGGGCTGGCCATTGACACGAAACAGCGGTTGCGGGGGGTCGGCAAAGCCGCGCCGGATCCGTGCGATGTCGCTCAGGCGTAACATGCGGCCGCCGACGGCGAAGTTGACGTTCGCGACGTCTTCCTCGGATCGGAAGGCTCCCGACACGCGCAGCGAAAGTGTTTCGTTGCCCGTCTGTATCGTGCCGGCGGGTTGCACGACGTTTTGTGCCTGCAACGCCGCGATCAGCGCCGAGCGGTCAATGCCGAGGCCGGCCAGCTCTTCCATCGAGAATTCAACGAAAATCTTTTCGTCCTGTGCGCCCAGAATCTCGATCTTGGATACGTCGCGCACATGCAGCAACTTCGATCGCACATCTTCGACATAGTCGCGAAGCTCGCGATGCGTAAATCCATCCGCGGTGAAGCCGTAGATAATACCGAATGTGTCGCCGAATTCATCGTTGAAGCCCGGTCCGACAACGCCCGCGGGGAGGGTGTGGCGCATGTCGCCGATGCTTTTGCGCACGTGATACCAGATATCGGGGATCTCCCGCGCACCCGTGCTGTCCTTGAGGTTGACGAAGATCGTGGTGACGCCGGCGCGCGTGAAGCTGCGCAGGAAATCGAGCTTCGGCGTTTCCTGCAGCGTACGTTCGAGCCGTTCGGTGACCTGCTTGAGCATGTCATCGACACTTGCGCCGGGCCATGCGGCCTGTACCACCATCGTCTTGATGACGAACGAGGGGTCTTCGTTGCGGCCAAGCTTCACGAAGGCAAATAGGCCGGCGACCACCGCCATTATCATCAGATAGACGATGAGGGATCGGTTATTGAGTGCCCACTCAGAAAGATTGAAGCCCATACTACGGCTCCAGCCCGAGCAAGCGGACCTTCTGGCCCGGGTGCAGGGCTTGCACGCCCGCAGTGACGATGACGTCGCCAGTCGTCAGGCCGCCCGAGACTGCAACGCGCGCAGGGTCGTAGCGCAGGACGTCGACATTCCGGATCGAGACGGTGTGGTTAGCGGGGTCGACGATCCAGACGGCGGGCTGGCTGTTGGCTTTGGTCAATGCGGTTGCGGGGATTTCGATGACGGGCACGGAATCGCCTTCCATGCGGCCCGTTACTGTCGCGCCGAGTCGCATGGCCGGCGGGGGATCGTTCAAGCCGACCTTGACCGCGAAAGTCCGGGTCACCGGGTCGGCCTGCGGCGCGATTTCACGCACACGACCGGTCGTGCGCACGTTTGGATCGTCCGTGAGGTTTACGGTGATGCGCGGATCTGCTGGCGCGCTCCGCAGGACTTGCGCCGGGACATCGAAGACTGCGTCGCGTCCGTCTCGCCGCGCGACGCGCAGGATCATCTGGCCTGCTTGCACCACTTCGCCCGCACCAGGACCTACCAGTGTGACCACGCCAGGCGCGTCCGCCCTGAGCTCGGTAAAGCTCACCTGGTCGTAGGCAGTTTTCACCTGCGCTTCGGCCGCATCGACCTGCGACTCTGCGGTCTGCAATGCCTGCGTGGCCTGGTCGTGATTGGCGCGGGTGGTCCAGCCTTGCTTGAGCAAGGTATCCTGCCGCTCGAAGTGATTGCGCGCCTGCGTCAGCTGACCTTGCGAAGCAACGAGATTGGCCTGTGCCGCGCGTAACGCATTGCGTTCATTCTGTGACTCGAGACGCGCGACGACCTGTCCGGCCTCGATCCGGTCTCCGAGCTTGCGATCGTTTTCCATCAACCGGCCCGAAATTCGGAATGCAAGCGCCACTTCATCCTCGGCTTCGATCCGACCCGTCAGGTTGATGGTGGCTCCGGCTGCGCGCTGCTCGACCGTGACGGTGCGCACAGGGCGAGGCTGTGGTGCCGCGGTTTCTGCTTCCTTTGAACACCCGGAAAGCACCACAAGCGCCACGAACACCGCTAGTGAAGGCGCAGTCGCGTGCATCGCGCGATTTGTTGCGCTTGCATGGTCAATGCGCGTAGCCATGGTCAAAATCTTCCTTTGATTGATCAATCAGCAACGGCAATACGACCCCCTCACCGGACCTGCGGGGTCCGGATCGAAATGCCTTTTGGGGAGACTAGATCAGTCCCGCAGTGCACACCTATTGGACCTCAGTCCCATCGTGCGCAATGGCGATGCATGCTTTGCTCAATTACCTGCAAATGTTGCAGCCTTTCGTCGATATAAATTGGACGAAAAAACTCGCATTGCCCTTGGGTCCAATGGGACCCAACGAACGATCTATGTATCGATCTTTGCAGGTTGATGAATTCAGCCGATTCGTAAGGCCTCGGTCCCGACCACAGAGCGAGTTGCCGAATGAACAAGCAAGTTTCTGCGCAGGCTGCTGATCGTCCCTATATTTCGACGGGGCATTTGCCGGCTCCTGACCTCGTTGAAACGCTGGTGGCCGAGGCCCACGCCAAATTCAAATCCTCGTCTGACGGCGAGAATTCGCAGGTCTATCCGGCGTTGGCGAGGGTGCCCGCCGATCTGTTCGGGATCTGCGTGGTCGAAACGAACGGCATCATCCATGCCGCCGGCGACACCGACCACGAATTCTCAATCATGAGTGTGTCGAAGCCCTTTCTGTTTGCGTTGATTTGCCAACTGCTCGGTGCCGAGGAAGCGCGTAAGAAACTCGGCGCCAATGCCACCGGCTTTGCGTTCAATTCGGTTGCCGGCATCGAACGCACACCTGACGGTCGCACCAATCCGATGGTGAATGCCGGCGCGATTGCGACCACGAGTCTGGTGCCGGGCGCGACGCACGAGGCCAAGTGGAAGTTCATTCATGAGGGCCTGTCCAAGTTCGCCGGCCGCGATCTTCCGATGAATGAAGAGGTGCTTAAATCCGCGCTGGAGACGAATTTCCGCAACAGGAGCATCGCCCAGTTCTTGCTCAGCGTCGGCCGGATCTACTGCGATCCCATGGAAGCTGTCGATCTTTACACGCGGCAGTGCTCATTAAACGTCAGCGCGAAGGACCTTGCGATAATGGGCGCGACACTCGCCGATGGCGGAGTCAATCCGATGACCAAGGAGCGCGTGGTCGATCCGATCGTGTGCCACTACGCGCTGGCGGTCATGACAACGGCGGGATTGTACGAAACCTCAGGAGACTGGCTCTACGACATCGGCTTGCCGGGTAAGAGCGGCATCGGTGGGGGAATTGTTACCGTATCGCCGGGCAAAGGCGGTCTAGGCACATTCGCACCGCCGCTCGACGAAGCAGGCAATAGCGTGAAGGGACAGCTCGTCGCGAAATTCCTGTCGCAGCGACTTGGAATGGATCTGTTCGTCTCACAGCCCGAGGAATGACGGGCAAGTCGAGCAAGCGTGGACCGCTGGCATCAAGCGCAGAAATCGAACGGGAGCGAATATCATGACGACGGCAATGGAAACGCTTGGAAGAGCGAGGCGCGACAATCCTGGGTGCCGATGATCGCAATCGCGCTCGGCCAGGCAATCATGTCCTTCAACGTCGCTTCGCTGCCCGTTGCTATGGGGGGCATGGTCGAGAGCTTTAGGGTGCCCCCGACGACCGTCGCCACGGGAATCGTGGCGTATTCCATGCTTGTTGCCGGCTTCGTAATGCTGGGCGCAAAACTTACCCAACGCTTCGGCGCCTTGCACGTGTTCCGTATAGCCGTCGTCGTGTTCGGCGGCGCCCAGACGCTGATGACGTTCAGCCCCAACGCGACCATGATGATCACGGCGCAAGCGCTTAGCGGTGCGGCTGGTGCTGTGATCGTGCCGTCGCTCGTTGCGCTGATCGCTGAAAACTACAAGGGCGCACAGCAGGCGACCGCCCTTGGCGCGCTTGGTTCGGCGCGGGCCGGTGCAGGCGTACTCGCCTTCTTGATTGGCGGCGTTCTGGGGACGTTTATCGGCTGGCGTCCGGCTTTCGGCATTTTGATTGCTGTCTCGGCTCTTGTCCTGTTGCTGAGTTTCCGTCTCAAGCCCGACGAGGGCCGACCGGACGTGAAGATCGACATGGTTGGCGTCGCTCTCGCTGCCGCGGCGATCATCCTTATCAGTTTCGGCTTCAACAACCTGAACCGGTGGGGATTGGGTCTCGCCACAGCAAATGCACCGTTCAATCTTTTGGGCCTCTCACCGGCGCCGATCTTCATCGTGGTCGGAATCGTGCTTGGCCAGTGCTTC
>Ga0310912_10001621_pt1 | contig 12362 bp, 10 predicted proteins | sample GREbulkMGOX080_FD_203443 | JGI IMG/M metagenome (GOLD analysis project Ga0310912, IMG submission 203443) | Lab enrichment of tropical soil microbial communities from Luquillo Experimental Forest, Puerto Rico - GRE.bulkMG.OX080 | ecosystem: Environmental > Terrestrial > Soil > Tropical forest >...
AGGTAAGTCTAACCTCCTCAGTCCTAGCGTAATAGATACGCTAGGATTATTGCCACAAAAAAAGAAAACCAATCATTCTCCCTTCCATGTCGTCCACCCGAAACCGTCGGCCGCATTGCGCAGTGAGACCGCCAAGGTGTACATTGAACTTCCGCCCGTAAATCGCAGTGGAAATCCCAGTCCTCCATTGACTCCGATAATTCACCACGCAGCTCTCAAAACCGATTGGAGGACCCTCATGTCAAAGAAGGCGGCAGAACATCACCACAAGGCAGCAGAACATCACGAGCACGCGGCGCGACACCACAAGGAAGCCGCGAAGTATCACGAAGCAGGCAAACACGAAACGGCAGCGCATCACGCACAACTCGCCAACGGACATCAACAACATGCCATGCACCACGCCGGGGAAGCGGCCAAAGCGCACATCGAAGACCACGGCAGGGCCCTCTCGGCCCAGGCTTAACTTGGCAGGCGGAGCCCCCACTCCGCCGCCTCTTCGATAGCAGCAGAACCAGTCTGACCGTTCAAGCGGGTTTGTTCCCGCGCCGTCTTCTTGCCGCTACACGACGGCCGACCGGCGACGGCGCCCGCTCGTCAGATATACGCTGGCCCTCGGCTCCAGCAGCGGATCGCCGGATGACTCAATGCCATCCACGCGTGGGATCGGATCGAAGATGATTTGGCGCTCGGCCGCGACCCCGTCGGGGACCAGGCCGTTTAGCTCTACGTTTCCAAATTCCACAACAGGACGCGGATCGGGCCAGTGCGCAGTCGAATCGTCCACCACGTCTCCTTCCGCAGCCACTTGCACCAGGACGCGCATCTTGACCGTTCCGCGAGCAATCCTGTCCTTTACTTCGTCGAAGAGAAAATTCGGGTCCTTATTCACGGCTGCCGATGGTTCGAGAAAATCATTGCCGTCCGGCGGCACGATCCGGTAGCGGCCGAATTTGCTGACGCCCTCGCTGTTTGTGAATTTGTAGGCGCTCACCGAGTAAAACGATTCCCTTGCGAAACTGCTGGGTATGGGCTTCGGCACTTGAACGAATGCGAGAGCAGCTGGATGCGAACCAAGAAACGACTCGATCGGTGTCGGTTTCCTAGCGCCGGGTCCGCTGGCGCCGGCGGCGCGAACGAATTGCAGGAACTCTTCCACGGTGCGCGCCGGAAATCCGTCGACCGAGTGGCCAATGATGTCGGTATGCTCGTGCTCGGCAAGATAGAAACGAAGGGCGAATCCGCGCGGGCTCGCGTTCTCATCGTAGTCCGGTATCGCGGGAACGCCTGCGAAGTCCGAGAACCGGACCGCGACGCGAATCGAGGGCCGGTTCACGTGAGGGGCCCTCGTCAGCGCTTTCACACTGGATGACGGCGTGAAGGTCCCGGACAAAAGGATCCCCTTCGCGTGTACGGGACGAAATCCCGGGTGCAATCCAAATAGGTTGTCGAACGCCTGAAGTGCCTCGCGGCTGATCGGATCGGGTTGCTCCTTTTTCGCCTCGGGCCTCGTGGTCATAATGGTTTTCCTTTCACAAAAAGGTGGGAACCGCTTCAATGCGGTGAATAGGAGCGAGGTTCTCGCTAGTCCGGGAGGGCGCGAGTCTGCCAATGGAACCGAGAGAAGGCCTACCACATGCCTGCTCGCACTGCGCCCCGGAGCTAGGCGTTATTTGCCCTTGTTTACCGGCGAAGCTTTCTGGAGTGTCGCAAGCAACTGCTTGGCGCTAGCGGGCACCGGCACAGCCTTCTTGAACACGATGTCCGACGCACTCACTTCTTTGCCGTACAGATTCTTGTTGGCGCCATTGTCAGGGCGCAGCGTGGATCCTTCGAGAGAAACTCCCGCGAACAACCCGCGTGAGCGCGAGTAGGAAAGAATTTCAGCCCGCAACGTGACGTCGGTCTCGGCCGAGGCGGCGCGACCTACCGGTCCGGCAGCCGCCGAAGCGTCTGCGCCCAGTTTCACCTTGCTCTTGAGGATGTTTTCCGCCGAACGCGGTGACATCAACAGCAGAATGAAATCGGTCGCGTTTCCGCCAAGTTGCAACCCGGCACTTCCGCCCTCGAGCGCGATCATGGAGGGAGCGCCCCAGGGGCCGTGAAATTTGGCTCCCCCGCGGCAGGTCATTACGCCGCGCCCGTAGCTGCCGCCAATCCCGATCGCGAACTTGAGCACGGAGGGTAGAATGACTACGCAATCCGCCTTGTCCAGAACACTCTGCGGAATGCCGTCCGGCGCTTTTAATATTTCCTCCATGACCTTCCCCGCGTTTTCAACACGCTCCGTCTCTTTGTCTTGCGCGAAGAGCGGAAGTGCCAGTGTGAGAGCCAAGCTAAAACCGAATAGTGTTCGCTTCATAGTTTTCACCTTCAGATTTTTTTGGACCATCCCAAAGCACACTTCTTTTGACGGTCGGCTGACCGTGGGAGCGGGCGGAGGAAGGATGTTACCTCTTCAATGGGGAATGTACCAGCAAAAGATGCCTCCGAGGACCCTGCGCCACCGTCCCCTCAGATCGTCATCCTGCTCACCGCAAAATGGACGGCTTTCTCTAGCCCCCGCCCTGGAAGCCGGATCACTCTAAAAGCTGCGAGCCAAAGCAATTAGGGATTGACACCAGGAAAGCGAGGGCGTAGCGTCAACGCTGTTGCGGATTCGTCCCGCCCTATCCTTGGTCGCTTGTTAAAAGTCCCCGAGATGGGTGACATGCACATCAGCTGATCCCGCCTCTCCATCTCTGATTTGCATTTTAAGGATAGTTAGCTCGCGTGGATACCCTTTGGCGAAAGCCTCAAGGGCCGTGCGGAGGAAATTGAGTCGAAAGTCGTCAGGGCTCAGGTCATGGAAATTACCAAACTCAGATCACAACTCTTTATCGTGCTGGAACAGGCTTCCGCAACTCTCGAAAGAGCGCGCAATACGCTCGGGAGACTAGGGACGGGCGTATCCGACACGCTACAGGAGGCGCGTCGCTCGAGCGAGAGTGCCTGGCGCAAGCTCGAGGCCAGTTTTCTCGCTGCCGTCGTTTTCACGAACGGGAAAATCACCAAATTCCGACCGCAACTTGCTATGGCATCGGAACGGGCGGCCGCACACGTTCAAAGCGCCCAGAGTGCGCTCGCGAAACTCGGAACGGGCATCGCCGAAACGCTACAGAAGGCTCTTCGCTCCACCGAGAGTGCCTGGCGCAAGCTCGAGGCCAGCTTTCTCGCCGCCGTGGTTTTCACGAACGGGAAAATCAGCAAGCTCCGACCGCAACTTTCTATCGCATCGGAACGGGTGGCCGCACAGCTTCAAAGCGCCCAGGGTGCGCTCGCGAGAGCGGGAACCGGCACCGCCGACGGGCTACTGGAGGCCCTTCGCTCAACCCACAATGCCTTGCGCCGGCTACGGGCCAGCTTTCTCGCCGCCGTGGTTTTCACGAACGGGAAAACCGCCAAGCTCCGACCGCAACTTGCTATGGCATCGGAACGGGCGGCCGCACAGGTGCGAAGCGCCCAGAGTGCGCTCGCGAAACTCGGAACGGGCATCGCCAACACGCTACGCCATGCGCTTCGCTCAACCGAGAATGCCTTGCGCAAGTTATGCGTGGGTTTTCTCGAAGCAATCTTTGCCATTAAACGAGCAATCCGAAACTGCGGATCGAAACTCTTCGCCGCGCTCAAACAAGTGGCCATCCCTTTTCAAAACGCGTACGGCGCCCTCGCGAGAGTGGTAAGGAGTGCCATCGACCGGCCGCGAAGGCTCGAAGAGGCTCGTCTCGCCAGGGAAAATGACTTGCAAACGTTACTCGCAAGCTCTGCCGATGCCGTCATTGTCACGAACAGTGACCGCCGCCTGGTGGCGGCGAATTCGCAAGCCCTGGACATTTTCGGAGTCTCCGAATTAAACATGAGCAACTTCACCATCGGCACCTTTCTCTCACAACGTCAAATCCGGGACTTCGACCGAAATTGCTCGCCTTTTGTCGGGGGGGACGAGAGGCATGGTAAATGCAAGATCAGGCGCCTGGACGGATCCGTGTGGGTCGCCGAATGTATTTTCGTTGCGAATTTTGTCCCTCGTCGAAATTTGTACCGATTCGTGAACGTCGCTCCCCAGAAGATCACGCAATGGAGATCGCCGGCTCGCTACACTGAGAACACCGGGAAACCATTCGAGGCCCAATCCCAGCATCACAAAGCAAGTTGAAAAGAGCTGTGAAATCGTCTGGTCCGGCAATCTCACCTAGGTGCAGAAACGACAGTGCCACAAAGCGGTCGAGGCCCGTGCCTTCCGCTTTCGAGACTGCTCCCGTACCGCCACCGCCGAGCCACTGAATTTCATGTAGAATACGCACCGGACGCTCGCTCTGTACCATGCGCGGCCCGTTCGAGAGGTCCTGGCCTCAAATCCCCTGGCGTTCGACCGCTCGTGAGAAACGAATGACGCAATTCGCTCCTGCGCCGAGTGATCCGTCGGGTCGCCGAGAACCAATGGCTGAAATGCACATCGTGTGGCTCACCGCCGGGCTCGGATGTGACGGGGATACCATCGCGGTAACCGGTGCGACGCAACCGAGCATCGAGGACATCGTCCTCGCTCCCTCGAAAGCTACGTTCGATCTGGCACCTAACTCGCTCCTCCGGCCAGCTAACCAAAACGCGGGCACGCTCTAACCGTTCGGTTAGGTGTTGGGCCCGATTTCCGCTGCGGCCTCCCTTCTAGGATTCCTCGACCCAAGCCTAATCCTTGTGGAATCTACGATCTGAGTCTTCGCCGCTTGCTTGGCGATCCTCCGGAGCGGGTCTGGCACTCCAACTGCTTCCTCCCCTCGCGTCGGTCGCTTGGAGCGGCAAAAATCAGGAAGCCAGGCGTACCGAGGCCAGTTGGCGATGATAGAAACTCTCTTCCCACTATCCTCGCCATTTCGCTCCACGCCGATTCAAAAGGAGGTTTTATGAAACACCTGCGCTCAGTCCTTTTTGTATTCACCGCGCTTTTGCTTGCGACTGCGGTGCACGCCCAGTCCACCTACGTGACCGCCAGTGTGCCGTTCGACTTCGTCGTTGCTGACCAGACCTATCCGGCCGGTGACTACGCCGTCAAATCCATCAGCAATACCGGCGTACCCATTCTGATCAGGAACAGCGACAAGGCGGAGGGCTTAGCCCTTTCCGTTGCCTGCTCGAGCGTCAAGCCCTCAACCACCACCAAGCTTGTTTTCCACCGCATGGGCGGTCAGTACTTCCTCTATCAGGTTTGGCAGGAAGGCAATACCATAGGCCGTGAATTCCGTCTCAGCAAGACGGAAAAGCAGCTTGCCCGGAATTCCAGCCAGCCCGAAATCGTGATTGTCGCCGCAAACTTGACTCGCTAATCCTCCACACTTAGCGCAGTTCAACCGGAAGAGGGAACGGATTTTCCGTTCCCTCTTTTCGTTTTTTCAGAAGCCTCTGCTGCGCGTTGCTATTGTCGGAACTCTGTTCTAAGCTGTCCGGGCAGCGAATTGACGCTTACTTCAGAACCAGTTCGGCTCGAACATCATCACCAAAAGACACAGCCGTCATTGGTGTCCGTCTCGGTGCTGCTCGCCCCATGCATTCTGACCGTTTTCCTCTCTCTTCCTGGCAGCGCTCAACAAAACGATCCATCGGCGCCGGCGGTAGTGCAGCCAGGTGCTCCCGGTAAGCCCAGCAAGAGGCTACCCGCATCGACGAAGGCTACCTTGCCTCCACGGTCACAAGCCGACGTGGCGTTCATGCAGGGCATGATCATGCATCATGGGCAAGCCGTGGAGATGACCGCGCTGATTCCGTCGCACACGGAGAACCAGGCATTACGGTCGTTAGGCGCGCGAATCAGCAGCTCACAGTCCGACGAAATAAAGTTTATGAAGCGGTGGCTCACGGCCCGCGGAGAGCCGGTTTCCATGCCCATGCCGGATATGCAGGGCATGGACAGGTCGCATCATCCGATGCCGCTGATGCCCGGGATGCTTACGCCGGAACAGATGGATGCGCTGCGCAAGGCCAAGGGCTCGGAGTTCGACCGCCTGTTTTTGCAGGGAATGATTCAGCACCACGGCGGCGCGTTGACCATGGTGAAGGATCTGTTCGAGACACCGGGTGCAGGGCAGGATGCCGAATTGTTTGACTTCGCCACCGATGCGGACAATACCCAGCGCGCCGAAATCAGGATTATGGAAGGTATGCTCGAGAAAATTCCGTCAGAGGAGAAACGATGAACCGAGTGCTGCATGTTCTGACAGCCGCCGCGCTGTTGGCGATAATCTTGGGTTCCAGTTTCGGCAGTCCCCAGGCGCGAGCACAGAAGCCCTTCACAGGACCTCGCCCGGCCGCCCCGCCCTCCGAGCAAACTGCTAGCGGGGACGACAATCCCTTTGCTCCGGAGCCCGCTCCCAGCCTTCTGCCGGGCATGACTGGATCCGATGTTACCGATCCGCGCGCCGTGCTGACCCCCGGCCTGTACGACGCGGGCGAAGCGGCCATGGGCATCAGGCACGTCATGCTGTTCAAGAAGCCTGCCACCTTCGAGCTCGGCACGGCGGAGCCCGATGATCCGAAGGTAAAGCAAACCCTCGACAGGCTCGGCTTCAGCAACATGAGCAAGATTCCGAAAGCGGTGCAGTTGGTGATCGCGCAGCTGGCCTTCGCGAACTCGGACCTGGCTTTCCAGGGCAACCATCTCTTTCAGGGAAACTTCTACGGCGTCTCGATCTACGACATCTCCAATCCGGCGAAGACCACGCTGCTAACTTCCATGGTCTGCCCCGGCGGCCAGGGCGATGTTTCGGTCTACAAAAACCTGCTGTTCATGTCGGTCGAGATGCCGAATGGGCGTCTGGATTGCGGCACGCAAGGCTTTCCTCCGGAGCCGCCCCCGGCCCCCGGTCATGAAAAAGAACGTCGCTTGCCCGCCGCGCAAAAGGACCGTTTTCGCGGCGTGCGGATCTTCGATATCTCCGATCTCAAGAACCCGAAACAGGTCGCAGCCGTCCAGACGTGCCGCGGATCTCATACGCATACACTGGTGATCGATCCGAACGACAAAAACAATGCGTACATCTACGTTTCCGGCACCTCGTTCGTGCGCCAATCGGAAGAATTGGCCGGGTGCTCCGGCGAAAAACCGGACAAAGATCCGAATACCGCGCTGTTTCGCATCGACGTGATCCAGGTGCCGCTCGCCGCGCCGCAGAGTGCGAAGGTCGTTTCGAGCCCGCGCGTATTTATCGACGCGCGCACCGGCGCGCTCAACGGACTCAATAGTGGCGGTGGCAGCCACGGCAAGGCTACCGACAAGCCGGCCGATACCGACCAGTGCCACGACATCACCGTGTACTCGGCAATCGGCTTGGCGGCCGGCGCGTGCTCCGGAAACGGAATTTTGCTTGACATCAAGGACCCCGTGCATCCGAAGCGCGTCGATGCCGTCAACGATCCAAACTATTCCTACTGGCACTCCGCTTCGTTTTCGAATGACGGCACAAAAGTCCTGTTCACCGATGAGTGGGGCGGCGGCCTCGGGGCGCGTTGCCGTCAGAACGACCCGAACCGCTGGGGCGCGGATGCCATCTTCCGCCTCAAAGACGACAAGCTAAGCTTCGCGGGCTATTACAAAATGCCGGCCGCGCAGGCCGATACCGAGAACTGCGTCGCGCACAACGGCTCGCTGGTTCCGGTCCCTGGCCGCGATATCGAAGTGCAGGCGTGGTACCAGGGCGGCATCTCCGTTATGGACTTCACCGACCCGGTGCATCCGTTCGAAATCGCTTATTTCGATCGCGGCCCGATCGATCCCAAGACTCTGGTGCTCGGTGGTGATTGGTCGGCGTATTGGTACAACGGCTTCATCTACGGTTCGGAGATTGCTCGCGGCCTGGACGTCTTTGAACTGACACCCACCAAGTTTCTTACGCAAAATGAGATCGACGCGGCCAAGACCGTTCGCGTGACTGAGCTCAATGTGCAGAACCAGCAAAAGCTGGAGTGGCCTGCCGAGTTAGTGGTGGCGAAAGCCTACCTGGACCAGTTATCCCGTTCCGAGGCCCTGCCTCCAGACCAGATCGCCGCTCTGCGGAAGGCTATTGAAAACGCGGAGACTTCGCACCTGAACAAGGGCAAGGTCGCAAAATTGAAGCAGATGGCATCGTCCTTGGATCAAAGCGCCGCCGCGGCCAAAGACCCCGCTGAGGCAATACGCCTCCGTGCTCTCGCTGACATTCTGAAGCACCCGTCAGCCTGACGTCCTCCTCCCGCCAGGGCGTCCAAAGCAACCGCACGATCGCGCCTCGCTTCTCGGCGTCAGGACCTCGGGGCGGCGGTCGTGACGCTTGCAATGATGAATACGGACAGGGAGTCGGAACGGGAGCCGGGAGGATTTTGACAGTGGGCCGCATCCCGCCCCCGGTACTAGGCTAGTGTTTCTTCCTTCTTCCCACCGCCCGCCCACTCTGCTACGCTTTTTCGCGTCGACCGCCCGCGCTGTTTCCGCCCGCGCTTTGCTGTTTCCGTTCCGCCCTCCGTTTGCTGCCGACTTCATCCTTAAGTCCAGTCACGTTAGGAGCACATCAATGGGTACACTCGATGCGATTTTGACCGAAGCGGGAACCCAGTTCGGCCTGAGTACTTCGAAAGTGAGTTCCTTGCTTTCTAGCTTGCTTTCTCTTATCAACGAAACTCCCGGTGGTTTAGGGTCTTTCCTCGACCGCTTCCGCAAAGCGGGCCTCGGCGACTCAGTCTCCTCCTGGCTTAGTACCTCCCAGCCAAATCCTATTTCCGGCGGCACGCTCGAGTCCGCCGTCGGACGCGACTGGATCGACAAGATCGCCTCGAGGGCCGGCCTCTCCTACGGCACCGCCGCTTCGGCCATAGCTTTCATGATCCCCAATCTGGTTCGCCGGCTGGCTCCCGGTGGCGTTGTTCCTTCCCATCTCCCGAGCGACATTCTCGCCTACGCCGGCAGTGCCACTTCCGCCGTTGCCGCCGGCGCCCGCGGAGCCGCTTACGCCGCCGAGGGTGCGGTCAAGCGGGTCGGCCTTCCTTCCTGGTTCTGGCTCATCCTTGGTTTGGCGGGTCTATTCTTGATCGGTTACTGGATCTGGGGTTCGCGCCCTTCGGGCACCGCTTTCAATGTTGACGAGCAGGTCCGCCTGGCGACTCAAAAGGCCTCGGCCGCTCTCGCCGCGCTGAGCCCCGGCTTCAGCGCAAAAGACCTCGTCTCCGCGCTCAACCTGAACATCATCAATTTTTCCTCCAACAGCGCGCAGATTCCCGCCGACAGCACCGAGTACCTGAATCGCGCCGCCGCGGCCATCAAGGCCGCCCCGTCGGGCACAATACTCGTCATCAGCGGCCACACCGACAATACCGGAGATTCGGCCGCGAATTTGGCTCTCTCCCAGCAGCGAGCCGATGGCGTTCGAAATTACCTCATCCAGCAGGGAGTACCATCGAGCATACTTGTCACCAAGGGCTATGGCGACACGCGCCCGGTAAGCTCCAACGACACCGAGGAAGGAAAATTCCGTAATCGTCGAATCGAATTCGGGGTTCAATAATTTTCGTTCTGGATGCATTCACGAATTGTTGACTGCTTCGCGCATTCGGGGCCTACCCTTTGCCCGACGCACAGGGTAGGAACCGTCGCTCGGACGCACCCCGATCGCAGAGTCCTCGGAGCCGGATTACCGGAATTTTCCGGCCGAGACCCCAGGGCTACGAGTTCAGGATCGCTTGCGGGCGGACAAAATCCGCGAGGAAGTCAACCGGATTGTGCCATCACGCCGACGGCTTTCTTCTGCTTGTTGCCACGCGCCGTTATTTCAAACGGTCTCGGTGGCTCGCCATACGTTAACGCCTTCGAACCAGAAAAACTATAATGCTCCTACAATTCGTTTCTCATACATCTCGCAGGGGACAGCCATGAACCATGTGGTCTTCGCTATGTTGGTGTGCGGCTTTTCTTCCATTGCTGCGGCACAAGTCACGGTGGTCCGCGCTGGACGTCTCGTCGAGCCGGATTCTGGCACCGTGCTCACCGATCAGATCATTGTCGTTGCGAATGGGAAGATTCAAGCCGTGGGCAAGGGATTGGCGGTGCCACCGGGGGCCAAGCTCATCGATCTCTCAGACAAGACGGTACTGCCAGGGCTCATCGACTGCCACACCCACCTGGCGGACGGAAATGGAATCGGGAATCGAGATCCTTTTAATGTGCTCAAGAAGACGGCTTCGAGAGTCGTACTCGAGTCCGTTCCGAACGCCAGCGTGACACTGCTCTCCGGCTTCACCACGGTGCGGGATGTGGGAACCTACCGGGCTCTCAACGATATCGCGCTGCGCGACGCGATCGCCGAAGGAGAAATCATCGGTCCTCGAATGTACGTGGCGGGCGCTTACATCACCATTACCGGTGGGGCAGGCGCGATGACCGGCCAGGCGCCCGACATCCAGCTGCCGTGGGACCTTCACTATGGTGAAGCAAACAGTCCATGGGAGGTGCGCCAGCGGGTGCGCTTGCTCGCGCACAACGGGGTCGACCACATCAAAATCCTTTCAACGGGCGCGGTGCTCACGCACGGGAGCAGCCCGAATGCCACCGAGTTCACCCCGGAAGAGCTGCAGGCCGCCGTGGAAGAAGCACGGAATTTCGGGCTGCGCGTCGAAGCGCATGCCCATAATCCGGAGGGAATCAAGAATGCCATCCGGGCCGGTGTGGCGTCGGTTGAGCACGCCACGTTGATCGACGACGAGGGCATCGCGCTGGCGAAGAAGAACGGCACCTACTTGGACATGGATATCTACGACGAAGAATGCATCCAGGAAGAGGGCAAGAAGGGGACCATCCCGCCCGATTTTCTGGAACACGACCAAGCCCTCGGCGAGAAGCAACGGCAGAACTTCCGAAAAGCAGTGGAGGCGGGAGTGAGGATGGCGTTCGGCACCGATCTGGGCGTGTGCCCGTACGGGAGCAGTCCGAAGCAGTTTGCGTTCATGGTGAGATACGGGATGACCCCGATGCAGGCGATCCAGGCGGCGACGTCGAACGCGGCCGACCTGCTCGGTCATTCGGATGTAATCGGCTCGATCAAGCCGGGCAAGTCTGCGGACATCGTCGCGGTGAGCGGCGATCCCCTGAAGGATATCCAGTTGCTCGAGAATGTCGAGTTCGTGATGAAAGAAGGCAAGGTCTACAAACAAGCAGGTGTCGTTGCCTGCCCCCGCTAAAGTAGCGCTTCCAAGTTCCAGGCCACCTGGACTATAAGTACCAGCGGGGATCAACAGGTACAATCTTGCTTCGTGCGACCCCGTGCCTCGCCAAGCGTTCGCAGTCACGGGAACCGTCCGAACCTTTGGGGTCATGTAAGCTTGACCGCCAGAGCTGGAAGCCAGCCCCATTCGAATGAATGTGTCGCGGGGCGAGCAAACCGCATCAAAGTCAATAGAGCCTGGAGCGAATGAGAGATGCTTGTCTGTCCTGCAAAAAAACGCTTCGTTCTAAACCTCGGGAACTTGGTTTGGCTGAGCCTCAGTCTTCTGCTCTGCGGCCACCCGGCTGCGGCCCAGTCTCAGCGTACGCCCGACCCGTCGGCCGCACCCAGTCAGCAGCCATCCGATCAGCAACAATCGGGAAACATCAGAGGAAAAGTTAGCGATCAATCTGGAGCCAGCATCGGTGGAGCAACGGTGAAGCTTACCCGCGAAGCGGGAGGCCCAAGTCCCGAGGTGCTGACCGATGAGGACGGACATTTCTATTTTGTTAATGTCGCCCCGGGCCCCTTCGAGCTCACCTTCACCTCTCAGGGTCTCGCGCCCGCAGATTTCTCGGGAACCCTGAGTCCCGGGGAAGCTTACCTTGTCCCTCAAGTCATTTTGACCGTTGCCACCCAGGTCACAGAAGTGCGCGTCGCGCTTGCACCAAGCGAACTCGCGGAAGTGCAGATCAAGGAACAGGAGAAGCAGCGGGTTCTGGGCGTCATTCCGAATTTCTACGTCAGCTACGTCCCGAACGCGGCCCCTCTCCGGTCTAAGCAAAAATTCGAGCTGGCCTGGAAATCGGCGTCCGACCCCTTCACGTTTCTGGGGGTTGGCGCTTTGGCGGCGGTTGACCATGCAACCGGCCGCTGGAGCGGCTATGGACCCGGCGTGGAAGGCTATGCAAAACGCTATGGCGCAACCTACGCTAACGTTTTTGTGGGCACATTTGTCGGCGGTGCCGTTCTGCCTTCGCTTCTCAGGCAGGATCCGCGCTATTTCTACAAAGGAACCGGCAGCAAGCGATCACGGATTCTCTATGCTCTGGGCAGTTCCGTGATCTGCAAGGGCGACAATGGAAAATGGCAGCCGAATTACTC
>Ga0310912_10001623_pt1 | contig 12353 bp, 10 predicted proteins | sample GREbulkMGOX080_FD_203443 | JGI IMG/M metagenome (GOLD analysis project Ga0310912, IMG submission 203443) | Lab enrichment of tropical soil microbial communities from Luquillo Experimental Forest, Puerto Rico - GRE.bulkMG.OX080 | ecosystem: Environmental > Terrestrial > Soil > Tropical forest >...
CACTCTGGTGACCCGCGCCGTTCTCGAAGACTTCCATCTCGTCGGCTGGCCCAAGACCTCCGGTTCGCGCGGTATGCACATTTACGTGCGCCTCGAGCGCCGCTGGGGTTTCGATGAGTTGCGCCGCGGCGCGCTCGCGCTGGCGCGCGAAGTGGAGCGGCGCGCGCCGCAGCTCGCTACCAGCAAGTGGTGGAAGGAGGAACGCCACGGCGTATTCGTCGACTACAACCAGAACGCCAAAGACCGCACCGTCGCCTCGGCGTACTCCGTGCGGCCGACGCCCGACGCGCGTGTCTCGGCACCGCTCGCCTGGGGCGAGGTCGCTGACTGCAATCCGGCGGACTTTACGCTGTCTTCGATGCCCGCGCGCTTCGCGAAGCTCGGCGATGTACACGCGGCGATCGATGAGCATGCGGGCTCGCTTGCGGGCCTGCTCGAGCTCTTCGAGCGCCAGGGCCTGGGCGATGCGCCCTGGCCGCCGCATTACCGGAGACAGGCTGCGGAGCCTCCTCGCGTCCAACCCTCCAGGCGAAGACTGCCGTTGCTCGAGATTGGACGCGCCCGGCGCAAGGAGGTCGCGCTCGCGGGTCTGGAGCGCTGGAAAGCGCGCCATCCGCAGGCCGCCACACATCTCGAGCCGGCCGATGTACTGGTCGATGTCATGCGCGGGCGCTACAGCACCTGGACCCGGATCCGCGTTAATCTGCAACACATACCCGAAGAGCTGCGGCCGGTTCAGGAGGCGCTCGATCCGGATGAGAAGATCTTCTCGAGCTCGTAGGGCTTCGTGACTTCGAGCTGGTCGTAACCGCAGTCCTGGGGCGGCTTGTCCGGTCGCCAGCGCAGGAAAAACGCCGCGTGGCGAAAGCGATCGCCCTGCATGTGGTCGTACTTCACCTCGCAGACGCGCTCGATCCTGAGCGGTTCCCACGACAGGTCCTTGCCTGCGCTCCAGCGGCTCTGCGCACCCGGCATGCGGCTCGAGCCGGCGGCTGCACCGGCCCACTCGCGCCAGGGGTGATCACGCATCGCATCGATCCGAAGCGGCGCGAGCTCCTTCACCAGCTGCCGGCGCACAGCCACAGTGAAAGATGAGGTGACGCCGACATGCTGCAGCACCCCTCTGTCGTCGTACAAGCCGAGCAGCAGCGAGCCGACTGCGTCGTTGCCGCCCTTGTGCCAACGGAAGCCCGCCACGACACAGTCGGCCGTGCGCGCATGCTTCACCTTGATCATCGCGCGCTTGCCCGGGTGGTACGGGCCGGACTCCAGCTTCGCAATCACACCGTCCAGGCCCGCGCCTTCGAAGCGCGTGAGCCAGTCGAGCGCAAGGGATCGATCGCGTGTTACGGGTGTGAGATGCAGCGGCGGTTTCACTTTGCCGAGCAACTCCTCGAGGGCGGCACGGCGCGCCCCTTGTGGCGCCGTCATGAGATCGCGTCCCGCGACCGCGAGCACATCGAAAGCAATGAACGAAGAGGGCGTTTCTTTTGCCAGTTTCTCGACGCGCGACACCGCCGGATGCAGCCGCAGCTGCAGGGTGTCGAAATCGAGCCCGTGCGCCGTCGCTATGACGATCTCGCCATCCACTACGCAGTTCTCGGGCAGGCGATCGAGCAGAGCCTGGTGCAGCTCCGGGAAGTAGCGATCGAGCGGCCGGGCGTCGCGGCTTTGGATATACAGTGCGTCCGCGCTGCGGAACACGATCGCCCGGAAGCCGTCCCACTTCGGTTCATAGAGATAGTCGCCGGCCGGCAGCTCTTCCGCGAGCTTGGCGAGCATCGGTTCGACCGGCGGGTTCACGGGAAGCGCTGAAGATCTCTCCACGGCATTGTGCCTCTGATATGTGACTGCGCATTTTGCGCGGCACCAGTCCGACATTCCGGGCGTGGCTGGCGTGTACGCGCCTTGCGGGCGGGTTTGGCTTTATATTGCCAGCCTGGAGTGAGGGTGTAGCGCATGCCCAAGATTGACATAGCCGCCGTCCCCGTACGTCAGGGTTCCGGTTATCCGGCGCCGTTCGCTACGCCCTGCGCAGCACGCACGCGGCGGCGCTTGGGCGAGGCGGGGCGGCTTGGCGATTTCGGCGTTAACCTGATGACATTGCCGCCGGGCGGTTGGTCGAGCCAACGCCATTGGCACAGCGACGAGGACGAGTTCGTCTATGTGCTTGAAGGCGCGCTGGCGCTCGTCGAAGATGGCGGCGAGACGGTGCTGCATGCGGGTGATTGCGCAGCGTTTCCGAAAGGCACCGGCAATGGACATCACCTGATCAACAAATCCTCCGCGGTGGCCGTTTATCCGGAGGTCGGTTCGCGCAACCCGCACGACCTCACCACCTGCTCCGACATCGATATGATGAGCTCCAACGCCGACGGCCGGTTTGTGCACAAGGATGGCACGCCCTATTCCACGTCATAAGTAACCGGGCCACCGTCCCTTAGGGATGACTCGCGCTCTCGAGCAACTGCACGAGCTCGGGCGGCCCCTGACGCCGCGCTGCGGCGAGCGGTGTGTCGCCAGCGGCGTCCACGGCGTCTGCACGGGCTCCGGCAGCGAGTAAGCGCCGCGCCATGTTCACGTCACCGCGCAGCGTCGCGACGAGAAGTGCAGTTCTTCCGCGAGCATCGGTCTGCTCGACGCTGATTCCGCTGCGCAGGAGTTGATCCACGAGTTCGAGATTTCCCGATCCGGCCGCCACGACCAACGGAGAGTTCGGCGTCACGCTGCTGCGAGCAGACGCAGCGGCATCCAGCGCCTGGGCGCGGGGGGCCTGGACACCGGGCGGCGCTGTGGCGGCCTGGGGCGCGACCGGTACGCCGGCAATCGGGTTCTCGAGCCGTCTGTCCGCGTCAAGGGCGCTCTCGCCCGGGGTGGCATTTTCGGAGACGGCGCCGGCTGCGAGTCTTGGCGCCCCCTGCAGCGAGCTCACCGCGGTACCGCTCTGCGTCCCTGGGCCTTGATCGGGCGCCGCAGCAGGGGCCTTTGCTCGCGCGTCTGCGCGCTGCCTCGAGCGCGTCGTGACCGCATTGGGAGCGGGAGCCGCGCCTTCAGGCCGATCGGCCTGCGAGGGTTCCGGGGGTTCAACGGCGAACCCCGCCGCCGGTGGACTGTGCGCGGCAACCTGCGACGATAGTTGACTGGTTTCCTGCTCAGGCACTCGCGTCGGCGCATGCAAATGCCACGCGAGCAGCGTGGCAAAACCCGCCACGATTACACTCGCGGCAGCACTGATGCGCCAGCCGAAGTCGTTGGCTGTGCGCCTGCGCCGCGCAGCGCTCGCCGTACCGCGAGCTGCATGAGCGGTGGCGACGGTGCGCGCGTATGCGAAGACTGAATCGCGCACGGCCTGGCTGGGTCGCGTCGGGTCCGCAGCGCTCGCGGCCCGATAGCGTTCGGTGAGTTCGTCCGCGCGGTCGTCGTCAGGGTGCGCGTCGTTCATGCGTACTCCTGCAGCAATTGTCGCAGTTTGGACCGTGCGTAGCGCAAGCGGCTCTTGGCGGTTTCGAAGTTAGTGTTCGTGACCCGGGCGACTTCCTCCAGCGTGAGTTCCCCTTCGGCGTGCAGAAGGAATGCCTGGCGCTGCTCGGGAGGCAACTGCCCGATCGCCGCGAGCAGCGCCGCGGCGTGCTGCTGCGACTGCGCCCGTTCCGGCGGCTCGGCGCGACTGTCGCCGGCGAGTTGCTCGATGAGGCTCAACGGATCCGAGCCAGCTGCGCCGGCCGGACGCTCGTGATGCCGCGCCGCACGGAAAGCGTCGACGAGCCGGTTGTGCGCGAGCGTCAGCAGCCAGGTCGTGAAGCGTGCGCTCGGCCGATAGCCCGAGGCAGCCCGCGCCACCGCGAACCACACATCCTGCGTCAGCTCGTCGCTGATCGCGCGGTTGCCCAGATTGCGCTGCAAGTACCGCCAGACCCTGAGCTCGTGGCGTCGATACAGTTCCTCGAAAGCCCGCACCTCGCCGCCGGCGAAGCGCAGCATGAGGGCTTCATCGGTATCACCTCCATCACTCATGTACGCATTGTCGCAGTTGCCCGCGGTTACAGGCCGGCGGGTCTGGAACGAAGTGTACGAGCGAAGAACCCGGAAAGGGATCAGGGTCGCCAGCCACCGGCGCAGCGCGTGGGATGATTCCGAGCGCGAGGAGATTCTCGCGACTGTCGTAGCGGATGCGCACGATCTCGCTGGGCCGGGAGTTTGCGCGTGTGAAATCAGTGAACTCCACGTACGAGCGCTCCCGGGCGCCGTGGCCGGTCCCCAACCTGGCGGGCGGTGCCGGCTGCACCACGGCGTCCGCTCTCTGCGCCGAGCGTGCCGAGCCGTCATCGACGTCCGCTCCACCGCGAATGCCTGAGTCGGCACTACTCGCGCGGGCCGGTGGGGCCGGGGGCGCGGCCGCACCGGGGGCGATCGAGGCGGCGTGGTCCGGCGCTCGCTCCCGAAACACGGCGACGCCGATCACACCGACGTTGGCTGATCGACCGGTTCGCGCGGCGTAGGAGTTTGACACGGCGGTGAACTCGAAGGCCGCGATCTCCGTCTGGCTCTTGCGCCAGCCGGTGATCTCGTAGGCTTCCTCCCCGTGCAGCACGTAGCCGCTCTGGTCCCAGCGCGCGGTGTCACCCGTCAGGACATTGAGGCCATCGACCGAGGTTACCGCCAGTACCCGCTGATGCAGCGTGTTGCGGATCTCGATCGCGTAGCGAGCACCTGGATTTCCCGCGACCCAGTATTCGCCGCGATGGTAGTAGGTGCGGAGTGGCACGCCGCTGTCCCGATCGATGACGAGAACTTCCGCCAGCCGGCCGGCAGCGTGCGCGGACTGGACGGCCAGCACCAGGCAGGCCACCAGCAGGATAAGTCTCATGTGCGACTCCCGATTGCAGGTCAGTCGCCAACTTGAACGGGACGGCAGAACAATCGGGGTTAAGGTGGCCCGGCCTGCCGCTCACGTCCGGGCAAATTCGCGGCGGCGTCCGGTACCCTGATGGTCTCTGTGAGACATAATCCGCGCAGCGCTACTCGATCGGTGATCGCTCACGCCCGCACATCGAAGGCGTGCCAGATGCGCAGTATCGCCCGTTGCGAGACACCGAGCTCCGAGGCCAGACGGCGGCTGCTCCAGCGCTCGGCATCCGGCGGATGCTCGTGCAGCGTCTTGGCAAGCACCGCCTCAACCAGTGCATCGCTGATGGAGCGCGGCGCCCCCGAGCGTGGCTGATCGAGCAAGCCCGGCACGCGATCGGCGAGGAAGCGCTGTCGCCATTTGCAGACCGTCTGCGCACTAACACCGACGCGCCGCGCGACCTCGCGATTCGAGCGTCCCTGCTGGCACTGCAGAATGATGCGAGCCCTGAGCGCTAGCGCGGCGATGCGGCGCTTGCTGCGGGACCATCGCCGCAGCTGAGTCTGCTCCTCGGTGCTGAGAGTGACTGGCTGGAGACGCGAGCGGCGATGCATCGGCAGTTCTCCGTGAGTTTCCCCGAGCGAAAACTGCCATCCGATCGCGTAATGCGCAATCGGTTCAAAGAACTTCTGACTCAGCGCGGATCAACGGCCGTGCGGAAAGCCGCATTTTTCAGCTGATTTCGACGATCCGCGTGGCAGTGACGCGCGTCTGATACAGGCGACACGTCGACACTGACCGAAGCGGCGCGTAAACAGCGCACTCGCGTGTAAACGCGGGCGCAGCAGCGTTCGCCAACCGGGAGGGCAGCTTATGTGTGAGAGACATCCCATGTGCAAGGTCGGCACCGCTAAGTGGCACATCCGTACCGGACTTCGGTTATCGCTTCTCATGGTCGGCGTGCTGGCGCCGCTTGCCGCTTTCGCTCAAGCCCAGGATCCCGGCGTGCGGAAGGCGGCCAGCGACGGCGGCTCGCCGCCGTCGCTGGCGGGACTTACCGGCGATGAGCAGACCTTCTTCCACGACGGCCTGACGCGCTTTCAGAACGTCGAGACGGTCTCGGGCGGGACCAACAACGGTCTCGGGCCGCGCTTCAACTCGAACCAGTGCTCATCCTGCCACCAGCAGCCCTTCGTCGGCGGCTCGAGTCCCGCCGCGAATCCGCTGATCGCCGTAGCGAGCGCCGGCGGCGCGACGAACCAGGTGCCGTGGTTCATCGCACCCAACGGACCGGTCCGCGAGGCGCGCTTCAAGACCTCGAACGGTGCGCCGGACGGGGGCGTTCATGACATCTTCGTCATCACCGGCCGGAGCGATGCGATCGGCTGCCGCATTGCGCAGCCCGTGTTCACACCGGCCGGCAACCCGGTCACCGGGCAAGGCGGCAACCCCAACGTCATTTTCCGCATCCCGACGCCCACGATGGGCGCAGGCCTCATCGAAGCGATCCCCGACTCGGCCATTCTCGCCAACGCGCGGGCGAACGCGGCCGCCAAGCAGGGATCGGGGGTGAGCGGTCATCCCAATGCCATCCAGGGCGGCAACGTCAACCGCAGTGGCAACGATGGCACCATCACGCGCTTCGGCTGGAAGGCACAGAACAAGTCGCTGCTGATGTTTGCCGGGGAGGCGTACAACGTCGAGATGGGCATTTCGAATCAGCTCTTCCCGCAGGAGCGCGACGAGACTCCGGGTTGCCAGGGCTACCCGTCACCCAATGACTACGTCAACTTCTCCTCATCCGGAGCGGCCGTGCTCTCGGACATCGAGGCGTTCGCCGACTTCATGCGCATGCTGGCCCCACCCGCGCCGGCGACCCCGACCGCCTCGACGCAGCACGGCAACGCGCTGTTCGCGAGTGTCGGCTGCTCGCTGTGCCACACGCCCGCACTCACGACCGGCAAGGCGATTGCGAGCGGCTCTGCCACGTTGCCGAGCGGCGCGCTGTCGAACCAGCAGGCCAACCTGTTCTCCGATCTGCTGGTACATCATATGGGCGTGGGCCTTGCCGACGGCATCACCCAGGGGGCGGCGGGTCCCGATGAGTTCCGCACCGCGCCGCTCTGGGGTGTGGGGCAGCGGGTGTTCTTCCTGCACGACGGCAGGACCAGCAACATCATCACGGCGATCCTCGACCATGCCGGCGAAGGCAGCGAAGCGAACCGGGTCGTGCACAACTTCCAGGGGCTGAGTGCCGCGGATCAGCAGGACCTGATCAACTTCCTGCGCTCGCTCTGAGGAGCATCGCGGGCGGTGGGTTCGGGCAACAGGGGCCGGCCGGGCCGGCCGGCCCCCTGTCAACTCCTGCTAACTGCGCGGCCGTGCGCCGGCCGGGTCGTAGAGCGGCCGCAGCGAGGCGCGCGCCGGCACGGAGCGATCGCCCACCAGGATCTCGAAACGACCCGAGGCGATCAGCTCATCGGTCACCCCCCGTTCATCAGCCACGTAGCCGAGGCCCGCTGCGGCCCCGAGGGTGTGGGCGAACATCCCGGAGGTAATGAGGCCCACGCGCCGGCCCTCGAGGAGTATCGGCTCATTGTGATAGAGCATCTCCCCGGGATCGGACAGCAGGAACTGCACCAGGCGCCGGCGCCGCGGCTGCGACCGCGCCGCGAGCAGGACGTCGCGTCCGATGAACCCATCGGGCTTCGACCATGCGCAGGTGAACGCAAGTCCTGCATCGAGCGGCGTGTCATCGGGTCCGATGTCGTGTGACCAGTCCCGGTAGGCTTTCTCGATGCGCAGCGAGTTGAGTGCGTGGTAGCCGCAGTGCCTGAGGCCCAGTGGCTCGCCCGCCGCGACGATGGCGTCATACACGCCGAGGGCAAAGGGAACCGGTACGTACAGCTCCCAGCCGAGCTCGCCCACGTAAGTGATCCGCACCGCGAGTGCCTGGCTGTAGCCGATCTGCACCTCACGCGCCGTGCCGAAGGGGAAGGCCTCATTCGACCAGTCGCCGCTCGCGATGCCCGCCAGCAGCTCCCGCGACCTTGGGCCCTGGATATTGAGCATGCACCAGGCATCGCTCACCTCGGTGACGACGCAGTGCAAGTCGGCCGCGATGTGCTCGCGCAGCCAGGCGATCACATGGGTGGCCGTGAAGGCAGCCGTCACCACCATGAAGCGCTCGCTCGCGAGGCGTGTGATGCTGACATCCGCCTCGATGCCGCCGCGCTCGTTGAGGAACTGAGCGTACAGCACCCTGCCGATCGGTACGCGACAGTCGGCCGTCGCGATGCGATTCAGCGCGCGCTCGGCGTCCCGTCCCTGAACGAGGATCTTCGCGAAGGAGGATTGCTCGAAAAGCCCCACGGCCTCGCGCACCGCGCGGTGCTCCTCGGCGTTGTTCTCGAACCAGTTCTGCCGCGCCCAGCGATATTCGTAGACGGGCTTCTGTCCGGGCCGCGCGTACCAGTTGGGCCGCTCCCACCCCGCGGACTCACCGAAACAAGCGCCGGCCGCGGCGACGCGATCGTGCAGGATGCTGCGCTTTACCCCGCGCGCGGTAGCCCATTGACGGAAGGGCCAATGGTCCTGATAGCCGATTCCGAGCGTTTCCACCACGCGGTCGGCAAGGTAGCGGGGATTGTTCTGCCAGGCATGGGTGCGACGGATGTTGACCGACCACACATCCATCGGCGCGTTGCCGTGCACGATCCAGTGCGCCATCACGAAGCCGACTCCGCCGCCGGAGAGAATCCCGAGCGAGTTGAAGCCGGCGGCGACGAAGAAGCCCTTCAGGTTGGGGGCTTCGCCCATCAGGTAGTTGTGATCCGCGGTGAAGGACTCGGGCCCGCAGAAAAGAAGCTTGACGCCCGTCTCGGCCAGTACCGGGATGCGGCCGCAAGCCCGCTCGAGATGCGGCTGCATGCGCTCCCAGTCGGGAGGTATTTCCCCGAAGGTGAAATCTGCCGGAATTCCCGCGGCGTTCCAGGGCCGGGCGACGTCCTCGAAGATGCCGACCATCAGCTTCCCGGCTTCTTCGCGGATATAAGTGCTGCGGCCCGGGTCGCGCAGGATCGGCAGATTCGGGTGCACCCCCGCCACGGGCTCCGAGATGAGGTAGTAGTGCTCGGCCGCCTGCAGCGGTACATCGACGCCGGCCAGGCGGCCGATCTGCCGCGCCCACATGCCGCCGCAGTTCACGACAACTCCGGTCTCGATCCGGCCGAGTGCACTCTCCACCGCGGTGACGCGCCCATCCTTCTGCTCGATGGCGGTGACCGGGCATCTCTCGAGGATGGCGACACCCGCCTGCCTTGCGCCCTTGGCGAGGGCACGGGTGACATCGGTAGGGTTGATGCGCCCGTCTCTCGTGAAGTGGAAGGCGGCCAGCACGTCACCGACGTACGCCAGCGGCCACAAGCGCTGTACCTCGGCCGCGCTGATCTCCTCGCACTCGATGCCCCAGCTCTGCGCGGCGCGATAGCCGCGACGCATCTCCTCCGCCTTCGCGGGCGTGAGGGCGAGCTGAATCGATCCGCACTCGATGAGTCCGGTGGCCTGACCGGTCTCTTCTTCCAGGCGGCGATAGAGTTGCTGCGTGTACGCAGCGAGACGAGTCTGCGTCTCGGTGTCCCGGAGTGTGGTCAGAAGCCCCGCGGCATGCCAGGTCGTGCCGGAGGTGAGCTGCTCGCGCTCGAGGAGCACCACGTCCGTCCACCCGAGTTTCGCGAGGTGGTAGGCGATCGAGCAGCCGGCCACGCCGCCGCCGATGATGACCGCGCGGGCCTGCGTCGGGGGCGACTTGTCACTCGTCGCGGTGTTCACCCTCGGGCCGGGTTCATCAGGTGCTGCGATTGGGGTCCCCCGGCCGGGTAGGCCAGGGGTGCTCGGGCTTGCCCTTGAAGATCGTATCCGGGTCTGCGTGTTCGAGCGTCCACGCACCGCGCGCAATCTCAGCCTCGAGCTGCCCCGGCGCCCAGCCCGAATGACCGATGTAGATCCGCAGTCCTTCCAGCGGCTTCTCGCGGCCGAGCAGCTGCTGCAGCAGCTCCCGGCTCGAGCTCAGGTAGATGCCGGCAAAAGCCTGCACCGCGTGTTGCGGGGGCTTCGCCGCACGGAACAGGAACCACACGGATTCGAGATCAACAGGTCCGCCGAAGTAGACCTTGTCGCGCAGTGGCGCGAGGCGCTTGAGATCCGGAAAGAGCCGCGCCACGGGAATCTCCGTGGGCCGGTTGATGACCAGCCCAATGGGCGCCGGGCCGATGTTATTCATCACCAGCACGACCGAGTCAGCGAAATTAGGATCACGCAGCTCGCCTCGAGCGACGAGAAGGATGGCGGTCAGAGACTTCTTGTCCTCCGCGGCCGTCGGCCACGACGCGCCCACCAGCAGCAGGAGGGCACCCAGCACCCCTGCTACCCGACTCCGCAGGCAGGAATCCTTGCCGGCTGACACTGGCCTCCCCGGCACCTCGAGGACCCGATCGATTCCCGGGGAATTCTACCTCGTTAGGGCCGTAACTGTCGGGCGCGGACGAGCAGCAGCCCCCGTCGGAGGGAGCGTGCCGCGGCCAGGCAGTCTGCATCAGCCTGCTGTCAGTTCGCGGTGGCGAGGCACGACGCCGCCCTCTGGCGCCGGGCGGCAGCGGCAACCGCCAGGCCGCCGACGCCGAGCAGCAACATCGGCCACGTCGAGGGTTCCGGCGCCGAAGCCGCGGGGACGAAGTCCATGCCGTGCGGCGAAGAGAGCCCGCTCAGCAGCGCTGTCCCGACGTCGCCGTTGGTCGGATTCACGAGCGCGACCTCGCTGAGACCGCCGATCGCGACGATTGCCATGTTCGGATCGAGGCCGCTGAGCCAGACCTTATCAACCTTATTGGCGGTGCCTGTTTCGGCAACATACAGCCATCCCGATGTCGCTCCGGGAAAGATCACGTCATCAATCCCCTTGACATTATTTCCCCCACTCGTCACGGGGACGTTGGTCACGGTCTGGCTCGCCCCCGGATTCTTGATGAGAGTGAACTCTCCGACCGGGTCGCAGCAACCCGGCCCGTCGCCTTCGGTGGTCAGCATCAGTGCGCCGTTGGGAGTGCTCTTGAGACTGTCGATGTCGGGTTCGTTGCTGCTCGAAGTCAGGCCACCCTGCTGCGCCGTGAGAATGTTGGTCGTGGTCAGGGTTCCCGACGGTGTGTTCCCCTGGGTGAGCATTTGCACTACCGAGTCCGTCGGGTTCACCGGGTTGCTATAGCTCATGTAGACCTTGCCGCCGAGGAAGGCAACGTCGTCGTAGCCGCGGCTGCTGCTCGGCGACTGGTACATGAGCGGCGAGCTCACGGTGTTGGTGGTCGGATTGATGATCGACAGCATGGAATTGCCATCGTTGTTCTGCAGCGCCCAGACCATCCCCGTCACGGGATTGAACTTCAGTCCGTCGACGAGGCCGGCGATCGTGTACGTATTCTGGACAACGCCGCTCGTGCTGTAGCGGACGATGGTGCTGTTGCCCGATGCGCCCGTGGAGTCGGCACCGTTGCCGTATTCAACCCAGATCGATCCGGCACCGACCGTGATCGAATCAGGCTGGCTGGCGCTGACGGCGCCGCCCGTCGCGAAGGTCGACTCGCTCACCGTAGGCGCGGTCTGAGCCGCGGCGGCTGCCGCGACGAAGACAAGGGTGGTCGCTATCAGCGTGCTTTGAATCGTCATCGAAGCTCTCCCCGCCGACGAATGGCATGTGCCGTCGGGACTCTAATGAGCCTCCGTGACCGTGCGTTGACAGCGCGAGCCAGTTGCTTGGGCTGTGGCGTGACGTTTTCAACCTCCCGAGATCTGCGCGGGCTCGTTCGCGTGCCGCACTAACACTGCGTGCGCATCAACGCATCGCTTCGCTCCCTGTTGGTATTCGAGTTGGACGAAGCGCTCCTACCTAACACCGGCGGCGGGCAGAGCGCGATCCGTCTGCCAGAGGACCGGTGGCCCGGAGATGCTGCCGACGATGGCTGCCGGCTCGGGCGGCCTTACCGAGGCGGGTCATTCCTCCCTGGGGCACCCCGTTCCGGCCTCGAAAAACAGTGGTGGCGTCAAGGGCGCCTCACCGCTTGTTTGTCTCCCCTGGTCGCGGGGCCCCCGGAGCGGGGCCACCCGCCAGCCGATTGTCGGACGCCCGGTACAGCACTACAGCCTCGCCGGGCCTGCATAGGGCCCCGCGCGGCGATTTCCTCCTTCTTAAGAGAGGGACAGTTTTTGTCGCATCGCGGCACAATAGTGACCCCGGCGCTACACCGGCCAGAGCCGCGGCCCAGCCGGGTGCCGGACCACGCAAAACCGTGCACGCGAACACGGGGAGTGAATTCGCGTTGAGGAGTTTCCCGCATGCAGACGCGGGTCGAGAAAAAGCCCAGCACGACCAAGCGCATGATCATCATGATCGTCGCCGTGCTCGCATTGATCGGGATCATCGCGGGCATCAAGGTGCTGATGGTCATGAGGATGCTGG
>Ga0310912_10001626_pt1 | contig 12346 bp, 8 predicted proteins | sample GREbulkMGOX080_FD_203443 | JGI IMG/M metagenome (GOLD analysis project Ga0310912, IMG submission 203443) | Lab enrichment of tropical soil microbial communities from Luquillo Experimental Forest, Puerto Rico - GRE.bulkMG.OX080 | ecosystem: Environmental > Terrestrial > Soil > Tropical forest >...
GGTGGGGCCGGTGGCGGCGCCGGGGGCGGCGGCGGTGGGGCCGGTGGCGGCGCCGGGGGCGGCGGCGGTGGGGCCGGCGGCGGTGCCGGTGGCGGCGGCGGTGGGGCCGGCGGCGGTGCCGGCGGAGGCGGCGGTGGGGCCGGCGGGGGTGCCGGTGGCGGCGGCGGACTGATGGCGGTGACCTGCACTTGGATCGAGCCCAAAAACGTTTCGCCGTTTTGAGAAGCAGCAACCGTCCACTGGTGCGAACCGACATCCGCGAGGGTGAGCGCACGCCCAAGCACCAGCCGTGTGTTGCCGGAAATTGCCACAGTGCCGGCGGGGAGAGCTACGAGGGTACCAGCGAACGGCGAGCCATCTGACATCGACACAGCGAAAGTGGCGACGATTGTCCCCGCGAGCGAAGTGTCGGGTAGGGATACAGCGGAAGGGATGAACGCGATGCCGGTCGGTGTGCCGGCCGAACCGGGTGACACCGTGACCATAAAGTTTCCGGACGCGCTGAAGACGGTTCCGATACCGGTTGCACGAATAAGTACTGAATAATAGCCAGGTTGGAGCGATCCTGTCCATGCCGTAATTAGGTTGTTAGAAGAAATGGCGAATTTACCACCACTTTTTTTCAGTATAAAATTACACGGTATGATGTTACCCGATTTGTCGATTGCGGCAAGCACGCCCACGGTCGTTCCGTTTGGCGCATTTGCTGTTACAGATAAATTACTAATGACGATTGACATAAATCTTCTCCAGATCGCCAAGATATCAGGATATATGCCAGTAGATGATGAGATCGAGGCTAATTTACATTGATATAATACACATATGTATGTCATTGTCAATATCATATTATCTGCAATGACATTTTTCTGACGTGTCTTTAATCGCCAAGTGAGCTGGACTCGGAAAAGAGAGACCGCTGGCTAACGAGAAGCCGTGACTTTAGAAGGCGCTGTTAGCGTGGCAACAGGATATGAGGCTCTATCCCGCTGAACTGGTGACTGTCGTGAACGGTCGCGAGTGGATCACACAGATCACGCCTTCGCGAATAGATCATCCCTCAAAAAAGCGGCGCTCAACCCATTGAGCCGCTCGATTTCCTGCTATCCCGACGATCGGTCGCGCATGATCGCCATTAATAAAGGTTCGACGAATTCCCCTTAAGAGGGTTCTCGAGAAGATCAAGGCGTTTAAGCGCGTGAGGAGAAGTGACCACAGCTTTTGTTTCTTCATAGTACCCGCTATGGCGCGAACTTGTTACAATGGATGCTAATGGCATGGAAATTCGGGAAATCCAAGAATTTCAGTTTATAACGCCCACATTCGCCCCTACACCTGTTAATATGGCATCCGACCTGACCATTGTGGTCCCGATCCTTAATGAGCGCGACAATCTCGAACCGTTGCTCGGACTCGTCGCGGCGGCTCTTGAGGATATCTCGTGGGAGGTGATCTTCGTTGATGACGATTCACACGACGGCAGCGCCGATCGTGCTCGCACCCTGGCGCGATGCGACCCGCGGGTACGCTGTCTGCAACGGATCGGGCGGCGTGGTCTGTCAACGGCCTGTATCGAGGGAGTACTAGCCTCGGCCTCGCCGTATGTTGCGATTATGGACGGGGATCTCCAGCATGACGAACAATTGCTGCCGAGTATGTTGGATGTGCTCAGAAACCAGCCTGTCGATCTTGTGGTTGGCAGCCGCTATGTCGCAGGCGGTGAGATTGGTGAAGGATTGAGCGGCCGCCGCGCGCGAGTCAGCGGTATTGCGGCGCGACTTGCTCGCTTGGTCTGCAAGATCGATATCGCCGACCCGATGAGTGGTTTCTTTATGTTCCGCCGAGAGGTTTTCGAGGCTGCCATGCACAGCCTTTCCGGCCAAGGATTTAAGATCCTGCTCGATCTAATTGCCTCCTCGCCGCACCCGCTTCGGGTGCGAGAGTTACCGTTCAAATTTCGCAAGCGCCGTCACGGGGAGAGCAAGCTCGATGTGCTGGTGGCCTGGGAATACGCGATGTTGCTGGCCGACAAACTGTTCGGCCATGTTGTCCCCGTTCGTTTCGCCCTGTTCGCTCTAATCGGCGGGCTTGGGGTATTTGTTCACATGGCGGTTCTCTGGATCAGTTTCACGCTCGTCGCGCTGAGCTTCTTAGCGGCGCAAACCGCGGCCACTATAACAGCGATGACCTCCAACTTCTTTCTAAACAATCTCTTCACTTATCGCGATCGGCGATTGCGTCGATGGCGGCTTGTTCGTGGGCTGTTATCGTTCTACCTAATTTGTGGGATTGGTGCCGTCGCGAATGTCGGGATCGCCGCTTATGCCTTTCGCGCCGCGCAGGCTTGGTGGATCGCTGGGCTCGCTGGCGTGGTCGTCGGATCGGTATGGAATTACGCCGTGTCGTCTGTTTTTACTTGGACAGCACGATAGGCCGGGCCGCGCTATCCAAGCAAAATCTTTGGAGGTGATTGCATACTTGCATGTGAGCGGACTGACACAACGGCTATCCTAAACATAATAGAGACGCAGCAAGATCTGGCGCTATGCCCTATCCCCCGGTCACGGTGATTGTCCCCGCTTACAATGCAGTTCGCAGCATCGGACGAGCGCTTGCCTCGGTCTGGCATCAGAATTATCCAGAGTTGGAAGTCGTTGTCGTAGATGACGGCAGCAGCGATGGGACTAGCGCCGAGATCCGGAAGATTCACGGTTGCAATCTTCGGTTGATCGAATTGGCCGAAAACCGTGGCGTATCTGTCGCGATGAATGTCGGGATCCGAGAGGCGCGGGCCGAATACATCGCTTTCCTAGATGCCGACGACGAATGGTTGGGCAATAAGCTGCTGACCCAGATCCCGATACTTGAAGCTCATCCCAAAATGAGCTTCATTGCCAGCGGAGGCGAGTCTGTCAATCCGGAGGGCCGGGTGTCTCGAACCTTTGGATTGGAGCTGCCACCCTATTCACCGGGTGAATTCTGGCGAGCGTTGCTGGTCAAGTCATACGTAGCCAAGCCCACCGTGGTGGCGCGCCGTGTGAAGCTACTCGAGGCGGGCGGTTTTACCGAATCATACAAGATCAGCGAAGATCAGGATATGTGGATCAGGCTTGCGCTGAACGGCGAGGTGGGTTTCGTGCCGAAGGTCCTCGTGCGCGTGCACGAGACGCCTAACAGTCTGATGAAGCGCCATGGAACAAATGAGGACGAAGTCCTCTTGCCGATGATCCGGGATTATGTGTCTAGGCTTGCCTCGCGACTGTCACACCGAGAGATTAGGCAAATTCTGGGTCAAAGATATGCCGCTACGGGTCGGAACCTTTACCCCGGACGGCCGAGTCGCGGCGCTGCACTCGTCATTCGCGGCGTGCTGCTGGGCAACCGACCGTTGGAAAACCTCACGTACTTGCTATGGGCTGCTCCGCCCGCGATCCGGATCAAGATGTACCTCCGGTCGCTGGCTCGTTCGAAGGAAAAAATCTGAATACTGGACGGGAGACGGAGAGTTGACAGTATTTGACGATACCGCACAGCCACAAGGTGGGCCCCAGCCGCCGAAGGCCAACGGTTTCTGGTCAGTCCGCAAACAGCGCAACCTTAATGCCGAACGGCCGATGGTGATCCACTGCAGCGGCTCTCTCGGACGATGGCATATCGCAGGGTTCACGCCGCGGCCTGGCGGCTTACTCGGAAGGCCGGCTGCCGAGACACGCGCGACGATGAATGCGACGGCCACTTCCTGCCTTAGCGCGCTCCCGTGGTCACGCTTGTGCTCCCCGTCATGGCGGCTGCGGGCTCATTGCAGACGCGCCTGAAGATGCGGAGTCAAAAAACCAGCCGGAAATCTCCTGACGGCGCACCGCATGCACCTCGACGCTCGAATTGCCAAGAGGGTTTCCGCACAAGCACTTGATTTCAGATGACCCGATCGAGGATGCTCGAAGACACCAGCCCCCTTGATGGATTTTGAGTCATAGAACTCCGATCCTTGCCAAAAACAAGCACAACGAACCTGATGAGGATTAAACAAGGATCACAATACCAAGCGCGACCGGCGTCACCGAAAATCTAGACCTCTACCTCAGCTATCGGCACCTTCCGATCATCCTGCCCCAAGGGGAGACAGAGCCAATTCCGATACTTGGCACTCGCAATGATTTCTTCGCGCAGTTCTGGGCCGTTATCAGTAATCAGGTGCATCGCGTATCGATGGGTGGTCAATATCTCTGTGATCCGCAGAACGGCGTCACCGGGGTTCGCTTCTAACACGATGCGAGGGCGCACCTTGTCAAGCAATCGGCTCGCCCCGCTCAAAACAGCATCGGAGAAGCCTTCTGCGTCGATTTTTATCAAATCCGGCTCAATATTCAATTCGCTCGCGACCGAATCCAATTTCCGGCACTGTACTCTTATCAGCCGGCCCGGTTGACCCTGGTACCCTTGTACCGCCAAGCTCCCCATGCCTGCATATTCGGCCTCATGGAAATCGACGATCGCATCGCAATTGCCCGCCGCGATGTTTAGGATGGTGACCCGCGTATCGAATTTGTTCTGCGATACGTTGCGGACCAGTGCGGCGCAGATTCTGGGCACTGGTTCGATGGCGATAATCTGTATTTGCTTATTGATCGTTGCTCCCAGTACCGTATATATGCCGCAATTGGCTCCGACATCGACGAAGCAACGCGCTTGGCGGATCTGGCCCATGATTACACACATAGTTTCGCTTTCAAAACTACATAATCCAGACCAAAATAATCCATGAACAATATCGTCAAACTCGGCAGGAACCCATAGAAATTTCCAATTCTGCCCATAAACGGAAAACGGCTCGAGTGCCCACCGCCACGGGAGCAAGTGCCGGATCCCTGAAGGCAGGAACCGACGCTGGCACGCCCACGAAATCGGCCGCCGTAATGGGTGCAAAAATGCTATGATTGAGTTTTTGACCGGTCCGGAAGCCAGCAGGAAATTTGATTTGATCATATTTAAGTTTTTCATCTCCACGGACTGATCTTGTTCATACCTGATCATCTAGTCGAAACAGTTGCATCACGCCATCGTAACCGCACACGAAACGCGGCAGCCAGCTTTGGTCGCTTCGTGAGATGCGCACGTTGGCGTTCGGAAGACGCCGGGCAGAGGCGGCGTCTTTTTGTAACCAAAATCGGGGCTTCTGGGTATAAATATTTCAGCTTTAATGCCCCTCGGCCGCGGCGAACGTTGGTAGCCGGGGACCCCTCCTCTTCGACGTCATTCAAGCCATGCGTACTCATCTCGATTTTCCATTCGTGCGTTTGTCGAAGCGACATTATCACGCTTTTCGTGTCGGCGGGATTGCACCATGGCGCGATGCCGGCCACGCGGCCGGTTTTTCTTTGGCTTGCGTGTGTCAGCGAGTGCGCGGGTTTTCGGCCAACGCAGACGCATAGCCGCCCGGGGGAGGAGACCCAAGAAAGCCGCGCCGGGCTGGCAAGCAAGGAGCCTCCAGTTTGTCCCGATGTTAGCGAGGACGAGACGCGTCCGCGCGGGGCGCGCGCATCTCTACTTTAGCTTAAACCTCACCGGTTATCCTGGAATCTAAATCGAGATTGTGCTACCGATCGAATGTAGGAATCGCTCGATACCCGGTCGGGATAGTTAATGTTTAAGGGCTAGGCTGGCTTGCCGGTTCCTTGCAAGGGTTAGTTTGCCATGCGCGGTTTAGTGTTTTTGGTGGCGTTTATAGCGAGCATACCGTTGATCTTTGTCAACCCATTCAACGGTGTTCTCGTATGGTACGTTTTTTCGTTGGGCAATTTTCATACTGTGACCTGGGGGGTTTTCGGCGGTCTCTACTATGGCTACATCATTGCGATCGCGACTTGCCTCTCATGGATGCTTTCGCGCGAAAAGAAATCGATCCCGCTGACACCGCTGAGCGTGATGACATTACTTTTTATGGTGTGGATCACGATGACGACTGTGGCTGCTGCGTCTGCCGCGCCAGATCGTGTTAAGCTCGCGGGCTACGATTGGGAAATCTGGAACCAATGGAAGACCGTCGAGAAGATCCTGTTCATGTGCCTTGTCGGGTATGCCTTGACGACGACGCGCGAGCGCGTGGACCAGCTCATCTGGGTGGTCGTGTTGGCAATCGGCGCCTGGGGTGTCAAAGGCGGAATTTGGTCTATTCTTCTCGGGGGGACCGCTCGTATTCATGGTCCAGACGGTACGGCCATCGGGGACAATAACGATTTTGGTCTCGCTCTGATCTTGATCCTGCCGTTGATGTTCTATAAATGGCAGTACACAGAAAATCGCCACATCCGGCGCGGACTAATCGTTATGGCCATTCTTGTAGCAACGGCCGACTTGTTCACTTATTCCCGCGGCGCACTGGTCGGCTTATGCGCAATGGGGGCGGTCACCTGGCTCCGATCGCGCGCCAAGCTGGCGATCGGAGTTCTGATAGTCACCGTAGGCTTGGCCGCCTATGCTTTCGCGCCTCCGCAATGGTTCAATCGTATGCAAACGATAGAAACCTACGAGCAGGACAGCTCCGCGATGAGCCGGATCTATATGTGGAAGGTTGGGCTACAGATTGCGGAGGAATATCCGCTTTTCGGAGGCGGCTTCAAGAGAACGTTGTGGCCGACGACGGTGAATCCGTTTCTACGCGGTATACCGCCAATGACGGTCGGGCGGGACTTGCACAGCGTCTACTTTGTAGTCCTCTCCGAGCATGGCTGGATCGGTCTCGTGCTGTTTCTAGCGATCGGCGGCTGTTCATGGATAAATTGCTCGTGGTTGATCAGGCAATCGCGCGGCCGGTCGGACCTCCTCTGGGCCAACCTTCTCGGAAGAATGGGTCAAGCCACGCTGGTCGGATACTGGGCCGCCGGGACCTTTCTCTCGCAGACCTATTTGGACGAATACTGGTGCGCAATTTTCATATTTGACGCGGCTCGACGGGTAGTTTCCAAAGAAATCGCAAGAACGGCAGCGCCTTACGCTACGCTACCGATGCGCCTGCGCACAGCTCAGGCGGGGATCGACACTTTTGTGCTTCCAAAACCCGATCTACGCTCCGGTTGAGCCCTCTCGCAAGTGCAAGATCCTGACCCCCCCGCGCTTCAAAACACATTGATGCGCGGATCCGCCGGGTTCTCCCTAAAGGCGCGCGTGGCTCGCTCGGTCTTCTGGCTGGCCTGGTCGCGCGGCGTGCTGCAAATTCTGGCTTTTGCCACGACGCTGCTGGTTGCCCGGATTCTCCTACCCGCCGATTATGGAGTGATGGCGCTCGCCAGTGTTTTCACCGGACTGGCGAGCATGCTTGCGGAGATGGGACTGGGAAGAGCAATCGTCCAATTCCGCGATCTGGACAGGCGGGAACTCGATACCTGCTTCTGGATCACGATGACGCTGGCCCTGATCGCTTATGCGGTTCTTTCTCTCGGCGCGCCGACCATCGCTCGCTGGTTCGCCGTTCCGCGCGTCGCCGAAGTGCTCCCCGTCTTGGCCCTGGTCCTTCCGTTGACCGCCTGCAGCGTCGTTTCCGACAGCCTGCTGCGCAAGCGGCTCGCTCTCCACCGCATATCCCAGGCGGAGATCATTGGTGGGGTGGTGGCGTTGCCGGTGATGCTGGGCTGCGCGCGCTACGGGTTAGGGGTGTGGGCATTGGTCGCCGGCTCGCTTGTGCAGCCGGCAGCACGCAGCATCGCCACCTTCGCGTTTGCACCTTGGCGCCCCGGGTTCCGCATCGGCGGTGAACGCGCCAAGGAGGTGCTGGACTTCAGCATCACGACACTTGGCGTCGAAATACTTTGGAGCCTAAGGGAGCAGGCCGATGTACTCGTCCTTAGCAGGGTAACAGGCCAAATTACCGTAGGTTTCTATTCAATGGCGAAAGATCTGGCCCTGCTGCCGACAAATAAGATCTCAACCGCCGTGAACCAGCTGAGTTCTCCGATGATGGCAGAGCTGCAAACTGATATCGACCGTATGCGTGAAATGTTTTACCGGGCGGTGCGGGTAACCGCGGCGATTGCCATCCCGATCTCGGTCGGAATGGCGCTCGTTGCCGATGACATCGTTGCCGTGCTGCTTGGTGCGAAATGGTTGCCTTCGGTTCCGATCCTCCGGTTACTTTCCTTCTACGCAGCGGTGCGCTCGATTGACGTCCTGCTTGCGCCAGTTCTACTCGCGCGCCGCCAGCAGCGGTTTCTGTTTCGGTACTATCTTTTGCTGTTGGTCGTCGTCCCGGCCGCCACAGCTCTCGGCGCGATGTGGGGTGGCGCTGCCGGTGCGGTGAGCTGTTTCACTCCGGTGTATTGCGGGCTGGTGGCAATCCTGACCAAGGAAGCCTTGGTCGAATTCAGGGGAAGCTTTTCCGAATTGTGGCTGCAGACGTGGCCGATGTTGGCCGCTACCGCCGTGATGGCTGTGTTTGTGCTCCTGCTGCGACAGCTCGCCCTGGCGGCGTGGTCCGAACCCTGGATAGTCGGGCTTGTCCTCTTATCGATCGGCGGGGCGGCGAGCTATGGCATCGCGCTGCTCGCGGTCGGGACCCCAGTAATCCGCGATGCCATCGAGGTCGCCGGCTGGATTCTCGGCCGTTATCGCACGGACCGCACATAGCCAATGATGGACTCAGGCCATTGCAAACCAAGCTCGACTACGGCTCTCAAGCCACGCGGCATTATGGATCGAGCGAGGCTCAGCTCAAACCAATGGTCGATCTTGGGTTTGACCGCGGCGGCCATTTCAACCGCTGCTTTGTCGCTATATACACTCGAGAATGTTAAGAATCGAGCAGTCGAACTGACCGCAACGCATCAAGTCATCAATTTCCACGGTCTCGCGGGCGCCGTTGGGCCCATCGATTATGCCCTCGCCGGTACGGCGTTTCTCTCTTGTATGCTGCTTGTGATTTGGGAATGGCGAGCCCATGCATTCTCCAGACTGCTCCGCACTGCGACGCCGATGGAGAATTTTGCCATTCTCACAATCGCCGGAGCGTGGCTCGGGCATAGCTACCTGTTTCCCGGCCTTCTCCTCGCGGGGGATACCGGCAGCCACATCGCCCGCTTCCTGGAAATGAGGGTCGGATTTCAGCAAGGCGATCTTTCGGTTTGGTCGAATTATCAATATCTTGGGAGCCCGCTCCTCGGTTTCACGGGCCCATTAACTTACATCGTGGGCGGCATTCTTGACTTGGCGGTTAAAGACCCTGTTTGCACGGCCAAAGCGTTACTGTTTGCTGCGCATCTGGCAACTGGGTGGCTATTCTACGCGCTGCTGCGCCGCTTTGGTATTATCTCCCCCGCCGCGCTGGTCGCGGCGATCGGTTTTTCTGGCTCTTTCGCCCTTCTCAATCTTTTCCTCTATCGCGGTGTATTTCCGCAAGCGTTTACCATTCTGTTCGTCATACTACTCTTCTATGCTGCGGAAGGCTTGATGGGAGATACGAAGCATCGGCCACGAGACTGGCTCATCTTTGCGCTTTCCACTGCCGGAATCATCATCAATCATCAACCTCACGGGTTCTTTGCTGGGGCCTATATCGGGTTATTTGCCATTGCGAGCCTGATCCTTCGTCGTTGGGACTGGCGGCGGTTACCCGCCTTGATCGGGGCCGGGACTATGGGCGTAATCATGTCGCTCGCCGCTTTGGTGCCGATGATAGCGGAAGCTGACCGTGTGATGATCAGTCCCGAGTTGGGCCTTTATCATTTCCGCATCCCTACGTTAGCTCGCCTCGCCCTTCTGGTCTATTGGCAAAATACTCGCACGCCGGGGGGCAAGGAGTGGTGGGCTTATCTTGGTCTTGCGTTTGTCGTCCTTGCGCTCCTCGGGGCGTGCTCCGCACTTTTATCGAGGATCGGGCGGATGCACCGCACACTTGCGATCGCGGCGTTGCTCTGCTTTTTGCTCAGCCTTACCCTTTATGCTCCGGTGGTGCGCGATATCATGTTCGTCACTGTGTTCGTCGGTATCTTTGCAGCAATTGGCATGGAGAGGCTTTTCTCGCTTGCATACGCCAATAGTAGGTTCCCTCTGTTCGTGTTCGTTGCCTTGCTACTCGATGTCGGCAGTACCTCTGTTCAGCCGCTAGCACGAAGCGACAAACAGCATTTAATCGCGGCCGGTGAATACCTCGCCTCTGTCGCACCCCACGAACGCGTGATTGAGGGGAGTATCCTGCGGGATCGCTCCTTCGTTTTCGATATTGGGCCCGATGCGGGACCCATCAGCTATTATACGACCATTCAGCGCGTTGCGGGATATCACAATCTCGCCGCGACGCACGTCCACAATTTTGCCGAGACCATCGTTAAGATGGCGGAGCATGATCTCAGAAATTACGGTCGCCTTTCATCACGTACACAGATTTTGGTCGGCCTTATCAATGCATCGCGCATTGTGTGTTTTAGCTTCACTAGAAACGGCTGTCCGAAAAGCTTTACCACCGCCACTTCGGAAGGTCCACTGGGTGATGTTGTGCATATTGACAATGCAGCCCCCGTTCTATTCAGTCAAAAGCTTGCAGTGCTTGCCCCTTCGGGGGACCTGGAGAAACCAGCTTTGTCGAGCGAAGATTACGAAAATTCTACCGCGGATCCGAGGGTTAGAGCGGTCGAAGCATTTCTTGACCGGTACCTCAAGATCTCCGATATCGATCAAACTACGCACACCGCCCTAGCACTACCAGTACGTTCCCTGCCATCTTCACAAGACTTTGAAGATGCAGCACGCGGTCCCTGGAAAACGTTGGTCACCCATTATTCGGTGTCTCTTGAGCGGGTTGCTGTGACGATCGAGAGCGATGCGGCTGGCTACGTACAGCTCGCGCACCCCTGGTATCCCGATATTGCAGTCCGCGTCGACGGCAAAAGTACCGTTCCGTTGCGCAGCGCGTTGGACCTTTTGGTTATTCCCCTCCATCCAGGTACGAATGAGATCGAGATCTACCCCTCAACGACTCCGCTTCGCCTACGCCTGGTTAGCCTCTCGGGGCTCGCGCTGCTACTGACTTTGGGTCTTGCCTATGGCATGCATCGCTTCGCAGAGAGGCACACACCTGCCTAAATGTACTCTTTCACCCTCGATCCCTGCCCGCGGTCAAGAGCGCTCAGCGGGAATCTCGCCGGACATCGACCAGCTACGGAAATAGACGCTGCCCTGATCATGGGAGCGGTGGCTAGTATCGGATCATTGTTGAAAGAGGGCACCATGGTGTTGCCGATCGTCTCAAAGACGATCACCGTGGTCTCTCACCGATGCCGCGATATTCCAGCGAAAGCGACAAACTGAGCCAGACTACTCCGAAGTCGACGAGCTAATATGTTGAGCAAGGAGGCCCCTGAACAAGGCAATCTGTGCTCGCGTTGTGTCGTCCCAGCTAAACCTCTCTGAATAAGCTCGTGTGGCGGCACGTGCCGGTAAGTTTGCAAACAGACTGCGAACCGCGCGAGCGATGCCGTCAGGCGTGTTTTCCTCCATGAGCACCCCGGATGCGGCCGTCGTCACGACCTCCGGATTGCCCCAGATGTTGGAGGCTACCACTGGCGTGCCGCATGCCATGGCTTCAAGGAGCACATTCGCCCAACCCTCCCGACTCGACGCCAGTACGAGCGCGTCAGCAGCGCTGTAGACTTCAGGAAGTGTCGCATGCGGTCTCGAGCCCAGAAGGCGAATTTGGTTGGCTACTCCAACACGTCGCGCAAGGCGGCTCAGATGCTCCCGCTCGGGGCCCTCACCAACGATCATAAGATCGAAATCCGGCAACTGGCGCATGGCTTCGATTACACGATCATGTCCTTTGCGCTCGATCAGGTGGCCGACTGAAAGCAAGGTCGGGCGCGCCAACGCCAGACGCTGGCGCGCCACCCCTCGATCAGTCGGGCGGAACATGGAAAGATCGACCCCATTGCGCAGAACCTCGACCCGGTCACAGGGAGCACCGAGATCGACCAGTGCTCGTTTCAGTGCCTCGCTTACCGCGACGAGCCGGTCAGCGTTGGCAATCCCCCAGCGAATCATCCAGCGGGGCAAGACATATCGCGGAATTAGATTGATATCAGAGCCTCGCGCAGTGATAACAACCGGGCGTCGTAAGCGGCGCCCCATCCAAACGGCAGCCACCCCATCCGGATAGAAATAATGCGCGTCGATGACGTCGAAATTCGCGCCCTTTGCGAGCATTCGCCGAACGAAACCGATTGTCCCAGCAGCCAGGAGGGCCGGACGAACCGACAACCCGACCTGTGGAATCACCGGAAAGCGTGGATGGTAGACGGTGAGACCATACCGCATTTCTAGCCTGTCGACCCGGGCATACCGGGCCCAGCCGCCGAAGCACCGA
>Ga0310912_10001631_pt1 | contig 12336 bp, 20 predicted proteins | sample GREbulkMGOX080_FD_203443 | JGI IMG/M metagenome (GOLD analysis project Ga0310912, IMG submission 203443) | Lab enrichment of tropical soil microbial communities from Luquillo Experimental Forest, Puerto Rico - GRE.bulkMG.OX080 | ecosystem: Environmental > Terrestrial > Soil > Tropical forest >...
ACTTCCTGGTGCATCGTTTCTCCTTTCAGACTTGGTGTCGGACCACCGCAGATAGAATACCAGCAAATATGGTAAACGCAAGCTAATTCATTCAAAACAAAGGGCGAACGGAAGGCGAAGGATATGGTAGGATATCTTCCGGAGGTGCTATGAGTAAAAAGGCCCCGTACAAAAGGCCTCGGCAGATCGCGCTGTACGTCGACAACCGGCTGCTTGCCAATATTGCAAGCGAAGGTGTGGAGCGCCGGCGCAAGCTCGGGCCGACGTGCATCGAGATCCTCGAGGAATACTTCAAGAGGAAACGTGAGCCCATTCAAGCGACTCGGTGATCAACTCTGGGAGCGGCTGCCGTATATCGCCGCGGTGCTGCTCCTTCTATTCCTGGCGATGTGAAAGGGAGAACGAATGTCCGAACAAGTGCTCGAACTCAGTCAGCCGCCGGCGGATCTGCTCGCGCTCAGCAAGGCCGAGATCGATCTGCAGATTGCCACGGCCAAAACTTATCCGCGCAGCCTGAAAGATTTCCAGGCCGGCGCGCTCGAGATGGTCTGCTACTCGCAAGAGACCGCGGAGAAGATGTACTACAAGCTTCCGCGGAAAACGAAAGAGGGCAAAATCAAAATCATTGAAGGCCCCTCGGTGCGGTTCGCCGAGATCATCGGGCAGAACTGGCGCAACTGCAGGATCGCGGCGCGCGTTGTTGGCGCCGACGACCGGCACGTAGTCAGCCAGGGCGTGTTTCACGACCTTGAAACCAACGTCGCAGTCTCTTTCGAGATCAAGCGGCGCATTACCGGGAAAGATGGCCGGCGCTACAACGACGACATGATCACGATGACCGGCGCCGCCGCGGCCGGCATCGCTTTCCGCAACGCGGTGCTCAAGGGCGTGCCGAAGATGTTTTGGAATTCGCTCTACGAGAAAGCGCTCGAGGTAGCCAAGCCAAACGACACCGAAATCGCGTCTAGGCGCAAAGCCGCGCTCGAGACCTTTGCCGATGTGGGAGTTCCCGAAGCCGCGGTGCTCGAGGTGCTCGGCGTGAAAAGTGTTGCGAAGATCGGCGCCGATGAGCTCGTCACATTGCGCGGGATCTGGAATGCGATCAAGGAAGGATCTACCACGCCGGCCGAGGCTTTCGAGCTCGGGCCGAAACCGCTGAAGCCGACAACCGAAGCGCCTGATCTTACCGGCGTGTTGCAGGAATCGATCGAAGACGTGGCCGCGCGCAAGAAGCGCGTAGCGGCGAAAAATAAGCCCGTCGAAAAAGGTCCGCAGCCGGTGCAGGCGGCAATCCCGCCGGCGCCGAAGATCAACGATCCGCTGATCGACGACAAGCAGCAATCGAAGCTTCTGAATGCCGCGTTTCAGTCCGGATGGAAGCGCGTGCCGGAAGACGTCAACGCCATGCTTACGAAGCAATTCAAAGTAAAATCCTTTCGCGAGCTGCGCAATTCGCAATTCGGGGAAGCCTTGACCATCATCGAGAGCGGCACCGAACGGAGGCCGAAGTAAATGCAGCATCTCGGCAACGGATTCACATTCAACGCCGAACGCCACGAGTACCGCCTCGGCCATCAGGTTGTCCCGGCGACAACCGGCGTGCTTAGTGGAAGCGGTCTTGTGCCCTACAGGTTCGTCGAGTACGACATCCTCGAGCGCAAGGGTGAACTAGGCAAGGCCGCGCATCTCGCCTGCCACTTGCACAACCTCGCGAAGCTTGGCGATCTCGACGATCGCGTAAAGCCGTATCTTGCCGCATGGATCTACTTCAAACAGCACGCGAAATCTTTCCACCTAATCTCGTCTGAGTACCAGACGGTGGCGTTTGTGAACGGCATGCCGTACGGCATGCAATGCGATTGGAACGCTTCAGTCGACCGCGACGACACGGTCGGAGAATTGAAGATCGGCAAGGTGTATCCGCATCACGGCATTCAGCTCGCGGCTTATGCCGCGGGGCTGCCGCATCCGAAATACGAACAGCCACTCGCGCGTTTCATGGCGCGGAAAAGAATTGTCGTTGAGCTCGGCGAAGACGGCAAACCGAAGGTCCACAAGTTTGAAGATAAGTCCGACTACGAAGCTTTCGCTTCGTCGCTGTATATGGCCAGCTGGAAACGGCGCCACGGCGCCGTATATCGTCTTGAACAAGGAGAACTGATTTGAAAAAAAAGAAAACTGCGATTGTGGAATGGAAAATCCCCACGATGCCGGACCAGAAAGCGATCACGAAACAGACCGCGCCGCTCCTCGGCAGGGCCAACCTTTTGGACATCAAAAGCGAAGACCACTTCGTTACCGCCGGCGTGCTGATTCAGGATCTCGACAAAGCGATCATGACGGTCGAGCAACCATTCGATCCGTTTGTCGCCGGGCTGCATCACTTGCACAAAATGGCCATCAAGCTCCGCGATGGCTTTGTCGATCCGTTGTACGCGGCGAAGGACCGGCTGCTCATCCTGCGCAAGGAGTACCGCGACGGCCAGGAAGAGATCAAGCGCAAAGCCGACGCTGCCGCGGCGAAGGCCTTGCAGAAAGCCCAGCAGAAGGAGCTCGAGCTGCAGGCGCGAGCCGCCGATCGCCAGGGTGACAAGGAAGTGGCCGCGGTGCTGCGCGAGCAGAAAGAAGCGTTGCCGCTGCCGTTCATGTCCACGGCGCCGGCCGTGCCGAAGCAGGACGGCTTCGTGATCAGAGAGCGCTGGATTGTGGTGATCGACGATGCTGCGCTTGTGCCGCGTGAATACTGCTCGCCGGATTTGTCGCTGATCCGGCCGGTCATCGAGCGCCTCGGCGACAAAGCGGCAATCCCCGGCGTGCGTGCCGAGCTCGAGAAGAAAGAGCATTCGCGGGGCGTAGCGTGACCGATACAGAGAAGCTCGAGACCATTGTGCAAATGGTTTCGACCATGGCTCCGGAATTCAAGGCCGAGGTGCTCAAACATCTCGGCCTTGGTAACACAGGGAAATATCCTGACGGCAAACTGGATCCTTCCGATGAAGGCGAACTGAGACTCATGATCAGCCACAGCGAAGACGGCCAGATTATCCGGCTCGATTTCGGAAAGCCGACGGCATGGATCGGATTGCCGAAAGAGCACGCCGTGCAGCTTGCCGTGCTGCTGCTGCAGCATGCCGGCGCGAAGCTTGAGGCCTTTCCGCGGCAGGAGTCGTTAGGTGATGCCTGAAGACGAAATCGTTCCGGATCCGAAGCCTGGCGTGATCTATCCGCTCTGCGGGAAGTGTGGCGCGGATCCTTTGCACATCAAGCGGCTGCGCTACGATTTCCCTGATGGCGTGCTCGTCGAAACGCTGTTCTGTTCGGCTTGCCGCGCAATCATCGGAGCTCAAATCGTCGGGATCGAGCGGCCGAAGAAGCCTTAACTCTTTCGACACAAACGAAATCCACACATTCACAGGTTTTCCACAGCCGCGTGATCTTGCGCTAACAAACGCATTGTGAAAGAGTTGCGGTGGCCGCAACTCGTTTAAGCGCGCCATTTGGCCTGCGCCGACGGGCGCAGGCAAGGACAGGGCGGCGACCAATGCGCCGCCCTTCCGCCCTACATTGGAGGGATTCAAAGTGATTTTTTACCCCTGGTATCCCGCGGATTATCTGGCCGACACATTACACCTGAGTACGCTCGAGGATTGTTTCTATCGGCGCATGCTGGACTGGTGCTACATGCACGAACGCGGCCTGCCGATTCGCCGGAAACAGACCTATAGCTTAATGCGTGCGCGTACCACTGCGGAGAAAAAAGCCGTCGATAAAATCTTAGATCTGTACTTTCACAAGGATCCGAGTAACGGGGGAGAAATGATCTCGTTTCGGGTGAGAAAGGAGATCGTTCGCTACCTGATTCTGCGAGAAAAGAGATCATGTGCCGGCAAACAAAGGCACTTACAGTCAGCACATGCTGAACATGTGCTCAGCAATCAGAATCAGATTAAGAATAAGAAGGAAGAGTCTCCTAACGGTACGTTTTCTCAAGATCAGATGTTAGGTATTCCTCTCTCTCTCTTTGCGGAGTACAAGCGTTTGAGAGAGAGCTTGAACCGCCCCGTTTTGCCTGGTGCCGAAACGCACATCTTCGCCGAACTCCTCGAACTCAAAAGTGCCGGCGAGGATCCCGTCGAAGTCCTCACACGAGCTGTCCGAACTTCCAGTTGGAAACTTAGTCCGAAGTCGAAAGGAGGCAATTCAGAAAATGAAAAACAAAGACGTACGAAAGAGGCGATCGAGCAAGCCATACAGGGCTCTGGTCGGAAGGTGGCTCACTAAACTCGCAGCCCACTTCCGCGTCGAGCTCACGGTGGAACAAAGCAACATCTTCCTCGATCGGTTACCATCCTATACTGATTATCAAATCAGTACTGCATTCGATCGCTGCCTGGCCAGCTGTCTTTTCTTTCCACACCTGAAAGAAGTTCTCGACAACATTCCGGAAGACGCCGCTCTCCGCGGCCCGGTGCGAACCTGCAAGAATTGCGAGCCCGATGGTTGGCGCATTGTTTCGACTTCGCCGCCATATCGCGCCGCCATCCGTTGCAATCACGCTCCGGATAATCCGCCGCCGGCGCCCGCTGATGAACTCGCCGCTGTTTACCTCACGCCGCCTGAATGGGTAAAGCCTGGCGCACTCCGCAAGCCATTGACACCACCGCGTTATCCACACTTGATCGGCAAAGGGATTCTCTTCGAATGGTCCGACAAATCGAAAGGAGAAATCCATTGAAGCAGATCCACCAGCTGGAAATTTTCAACACCGAAATCGCCGAAGAACGCGACAAACTCGACGAGCTCATCGATGACATGGGCGAAGCCTTTGAACTTATCTCAATCCACACCGCCGCTTGCCGCACTGACCAGGTCGGTATCCTCGCGCACTTCGTCACCGTTGTCTATAAAGAGCTCCTGCCATGAGCGATCGCGAACGAATCATCATCAACATCGACGACGACTACCGCCGCAGAGTCACCGGCATCTGCCAGAAAGTCATCGATGTGCTCTTGCACAACTGCGATGGACCTGTCGAAGCTTTTTTCATCCTGCACTGCTGCACCGAAGCGATCAGCAAGGAATTCAATATCGAAAGCGCAGAGACACTCGAGTATCCAACTACGCTCAAACAGTGACGCTCAAAAACAGAGCCATGGAGGAAACAATGAAAGTCGAATTCTCGAACCGAGGCGACGACGTCTTCGCAGCTGGCACGCTTACGCTCGAGTTCTGCAAACAATTATTGCGTGAGCGCTATTACACCGACTTCACAAATCCCTGCTGCTTCTGCGGCGTCATGCCGGTCGAAGACGATGTCTGGCGCATCGATCTGATCGGCGGCGTGATTCGCGAAGGACATTCGCGATGCTTCGATGGATTGCAGGCACACTATGGCTAAGAAACGTGCGCCACTCATTCGCTCGAGGCGCACGATCGACGTCACGCCGAAGCAGTTGATTAAGATGCTGCAACGCAACCGCGGCCGCGAACCTTGCAAGCACGCAAAACTCGATCCGCACACTTGCCCGTATCTCGTGGATGTGCTCAATGACAAACGAACGAAATGCCGATGCTGCGAACGATGCCGAGAATTCTGCGCCGCCGAATCCGTACGCTAACTGGCCTGAAGCCGGCTCAACGACCGAACAGTTCATGAGCGATGGCGACTGGGCCGCGCTCACCGCCGAATGGCTGCACCTGCGCCACAACTACTACAACGGAGAGTTCAACACATGAAGAGCTATTTCTTTTGGTTTCTGGTGTGCAGCGCCTGTTTCTACCTCGGCTGGATCTGCGGCGCATCGGTGACTGCGCGGCAAATCGCCGATGCCATCATAACCGGCCGGCTGTCGCTTGAGCAGCGCGTGGATTCGGTTGCAACGCAGATCGAAAGCGGAGTATATAGGCCTGGTCCGTAAGGCTTCCCCAGCCCGAAATCAGGAAAAAGGAGAACAACATGGAAGACGAACGCAGGAAGTTTCTGCAAGGTCTGATTGCAGCGGCAGGAGGTGCGGCATTCCTGCCGGAACTTGTCGAAGCGGCGCAGTCGGCAACCACTGTCGAGAAACCACTCTCGGCGCGGTTGCTGAAGCGCGAGACCAATCGCGACGAACCATTCAGCGATGCGCACATGCAAATGGAAGTCACCGGCGCGAACGGCGCGAGGCAGATCATCACGTCGCATGCCACGCAGTATGCGGACACCAACGGAAATCGGCGCGTGTGGGCGACCATGCAAACCGAGACGTTTGAAAACGCTGCCGCGACGAAGCCGATCATGTCCGATGTGATCACGTCGCACAGCGTCATCAAGAAGATCGACTCAGCAACCGTCGAAATCACCGACACCACAGCGATGAACGGCAAGCTTTACACGCACACTGTGCGAGCTGCGATTCCCTCAGTGCGACCAAGCGCAGAGGGCTTGAGTGACGAAGATCTCGTCGAGAAGTTTTTCCTCTCGAAAGTGCGTGGAGGTGTGAAATGAAAATCCGTCCACGCATTTTTGCGTATCGCCTGGCACCGGATCCTGAATGCGTCCAGATGTGCAAGCTCTACTGTCTTCTGATGGTGGAAGATCCGCTCGTGTTTGTTCTGTGCATTGCAGGCTGCTACGCACTCTGCTGATGAAAGCAATTTTCAGGCGCGATGAAACCAGGCCGCGGCGCTTCACAAAGCCGCGGCCTGCCACTTGCTACAAGTGCTCGATGCCAGGCCTGTATCCCTGCGAATTCCCCGGCTGCGCGCTCGCGATGTGCCTGAAGCACATCAATCGCAAGGCCGGCGGCAAACTGTGCGACAAGCACAAGAACGCAACGCTGGTGCAGCATGAAGCCAAACCGCAAACGCGATTCCGAGACGCAGGCGAAGCTGTTCCGCACGTCGGATCCGCAGACGAAGGGCCGGCCTGATTATCCTGTGCGGATTGGTTATGTCGATCAGGTGCGCGTGAAGCGTTACTGCGTCGTGTGCAAGCGCGAGACGATGTGGGCCGCAAGTTATGGCCGGCCGCTGTACTGCTTCGCGCATCGCACGCCGGATCCGCGGCTCGTATGCCTCACTGAGCTCGAGCAGGCCTGGGCTCAGGACATGGCGACGAATCTGCGGCGGCGCGGCGTCACGAACAAATGGGTGGAAGGCAATGAGGACGACGCACAGCTGATCGGTACGCTGACCGAAGTCGCGTTCGCAAAGCTGTGCAATCTTGCGGTGCCGCATGATTACCTCGAGCGCATTGGCAAAGCGGATTTCGGCACGCAACTCGGCGTCCGCGGGACGCGCCGGCTTGTTGGTCCGCGACTACGCGTGAAGCCGGCAGACGATTCGAATTCAGTCTATGTGCTCGGCGTGATCTTCCCTCGCGACGCCGCGAATCCTGACGGTGCGATCCGCTTCCACGCCTGGGCCTGGGGCAAAGACGTGAAGCGACATTGCAAGCTTGAGGATCCTGGCGATCGCGGCGTGCCGGCACACTTTGCGACGATGTCTTCAAGCTTCATGCATTTCGATCTCGATGAGATTCCGCGGTCGATCTGGGACAATTGCGAACGCGGCTACAAGCCCTGGTGGGGCGAACGATGAAAATGATTGTGCCGCTGCGTTCGGTCCTCCATGTGCGCTGGGACCAGATGAGCGCGCTTGAGCAATTGATTGATGCGCGCAAGATTCCATGCGACTGGTACATGTTCGGCAACACCATGCTTAGGCGGCCGAAGAAGCATTCAGACTGGAAGCATTGTCAGCTGACGAAAAGGCAGAAGCTCGAGATCTGGATTGCCTATCTCGAGCGCATGCCACTGAAAGAGATTTGCAAGAGATGGAACGTCAACGAAGCCACGGTCTACCGAATCAAATACGCGCGTGTGAATCGGTACCAGCTTTATCTCGGTTACGACGAGCATTTGCGCATCCGATTGTGGCGCGAAGCCTCCGAAGAACTTCTGGCGCCTTGACAGATCCGCCGGCAACGATTTACTTTCAATGACCATCAGGTGATCAGGCGCCACCCTACGGGGAATTTCCGGATGCGTTAATCCGGAATGCTCGAGGGCCCTTGGTGTCTCTGCACGTCCCTCTCTACAACGCATACGGTTTTCGCGTCGGCAACATCGCGATCGATGAAGCTCTGAGGCTTCACGGCCGCGATCTCGTGATTCGTGCGCGAGGCACCGGCCGGCGCCGGCATTTCACTTCCGCAAAGCTGTTTGCGCGCACCTCGCAACTCTGGATGCCGCGCATGTCCGATCGCTACCTGGTTCTTCAACTGATCACCGAATAGGAGAAAAATCATGGCACCACCGTTTGTCGTAGTTCCTCAAAATCCCATCACCGCGAATACGTTCATCGGCAACACGCCGGGGCCAGGCTTTGCGGTCGGTCCCACGGGCATGACCGGCTTGCAGGTCAGCGATGTCACGCTCACGAGCGCGCAGCTGCTCGCGCTGTTTACGGGCGCGATTACGCTGATCCCAGCGCCTGGCGTTGGCTGGTTTCTGAACATCGACAAGATCGTGATGCGTTTGCTGGCCGGATCCGCAGCGTACACAGATGCAGGCGGCGCGGTTTCATTTGCCATCGGTTCGCTTACTGTTGCGCTGGCATCGAATGCGATCTTCCTCGTGACTACGGCACCGAACCGCCGCATTCAGGTTGTCGACTGGGCGGCAGCCGCGGCAGGTACCGGCGTCACTGGTACGGCCGGCAATCCACCGACAGAAGACAACGCAGCATTCACGATCGCCAAGGCCACAGGCAATCTGGCTGCGGGCAATGGCACGATGCACATCACGACGTATTACACCACCGAAGCGAGCCTCTAATGCCGCCTTACATGACGCAGCCGCCGCAGGTGCAGCCGCGCCGTGGTATCACGGCAGGCCTGCCGGCGTACAGCTGGGGAAGTTTTCCGCTCGGGGTGTCGCCGACGAAGATGTACATCACCGCGCTTGCAGTGACCGCGAACGTGGTGACTGCGAGCGTGAAGATGATCGAGGGCAACGTGCCGGCGGTCGGCGCGCTCGCGACAGTTACCGGAACAGTTGTTGCAGGCGCGCCCGCGAATGTAACAAACGTTGCAGTCACCGCCGTCACGCTAAATACGCTCGGCGTCGGTTCGATCACTTATCCGGCAACCACTCCGAATATCGGCGTGACACCGGACGGCGGCCAGGTGATCTTCAATCCAACCGATGTGGGCGAGACGACTGCAGTCGCGAAAGGCCTGCAGTTCTCAATCGATCCTGCCGGCGGCTACGGCTTCACTATGGCGTGGCTCTCGACCGCGGCCACGCTTGCGCTGCAACTCGAGGGCGCGATCGATGACGTGGACGCGCAATACGCCATCATCGGCACTTCGCAGGCTACGCTCACGGGATCCGTCATCGCGCAGGTGCCGAACAATGTGCGGTTCGTCAGAGTGAACACCACTGCATTCACCGGCGGCCCTGGCACAACCTGGGCGAAGATTTATCAATCCACTTCGACGGGGATGTAAGTGTCTTCCGCATCCGATTCATTCACGCGAGCCGACAATCTTTCACTCGGCCCGAATTGGACTTACGTCAATCCAACCGGCGTGAATCCTGTTAACTCACAAATTATTTCAAACGCGGTAGCCGCCGGGCCAGGACCGTTTCTCTGCTATTCGGCCTCATTCGCTGCATACAATGCCGTCGTTCCACAAACTCCTGATCAGGTGATCACCAGTCAGATTTCCGCTGTTGCTCCGCCGACTTCAGTACTGTCGATCACGGCGGTCACGGCCAATTCGCCCATCGCCGGACAAGCGACCTACGCTTACACGCTCAGTAGCGGCGCCGCGCTCGTGCAACCCCAGGAAATCATCATCACCGGGATGCAAAATGCCGCGAACAATCAAACTTATTCGTTGACCGTCAGCGTAACAGGCAGCACATTCGTGATCGCCAACGCTGGCGCTATCAGCGAAAGCGGCTCAACCGGAACGGGGCTGACGCCGACCGATTGCATCCTCGGCAACTGCGTGCGTTTGTCGGGAGACGGCCTAAATTCCTATTTTCAGTTGTGGGGAAACAATTCCGCGTACTTTGCTGGCGGCACAGACAACCGGCAATGGGTTCACGAAGTGTGGAAAGACATTTCGGGCACGGGAACTTCGCTTGTGCCAACAAGTGCGGGTGTTCCCGATTCTGTGAACGATCTGTACACCTTGTTGGCTGCTGGAAAGAAAATCGCGACATTCAAAAATGGATCGTTTTTTAGCAGTGTCGATGATACTTCAATCGCGGCGCCAGGATATTTTGGCTTTACTTCGCAAGCCGCAAACGTTTCCGGCCATAGCGCGCCATTAAGCGGCCAAACAGTTCCAAGCGTCACCGGAACGCGATGGAAAAATTGGACTGCTCGCGATATCGGCACGCTCAATCCGAACGGCGCATGGGCAAAACAGGCGCAAGAAAGCTTCAACGCTGCGCCAAACTATGCAGGCAATTGGACGGTGCAGGGCGCTTTTGCAAATCAAATGACGTTCAGTAACGCCGGAGGCAGCACGGGCGGCGTCGGCACCGGCAGCGCTGCAGGGCAGAATTCCGGCATCTGGACAGGTCGAGCCTGGGCCAACAATCAAGCATCAAGCATTGTCATCTACCGCATGTTCGGCAACACGGCGGCGTATTGTTTCGTGCGTGCCAATACACTTGCGTCTTACACGCTGTACTTTCTGCAGATCATCTCGACAAGCGGATCGGGAACCACCATTGGCGCGGGAACGTTTTCGGTTGTCCGAGCGGTTGCCGCATCGCAAACCGTGCTCAAGCCTTCGACGGCCATCACGATTAATTCGCTGGACTGCTTCCGGCTTGAAGCGCAGGGCACCACCATCACCGCGTATCAAAACAGCAACGTGCTGTTCACCACGACCGATTCGGGCATCGCGAGCGGCAGTCCCGGCATGATGATGAATAACACTTTCAATAGCGCCACTGAAGCGTCGGTTGTTTACTGGTCTGGCGACGAACTAGCGACGGCGTTCACGATTGGCGGGAGTACTGCAGGCCTGAGCGGTGTAACGGTCACATATATCGGCCCGTCGAGCGGTTCGGTAACCTCCGACGCGCTCGGATATTATTCGATTCCTGGCCTCGCGGCGGGAAGTTATACCATTACGCCATCGAAAACCGGCGTGACATTCAGTCCTGCCGCAGCGATTGTTCCGGTTTCAAGCGCAAACGTCACCGAAAATTTCGCAACCGGCGGCGGTGGTGGCGGCGATCTCGGACCAGGATTTGATTTGAAGTTGCGGCTGTAATCAGGAATCAGGAATGCCAGGAAAAGGCCGGCCCTTCGAACGAGGGCGGGAAAGAACCGGGGGGCGTGCCCCCGGTCAACGAAACAACGCGACAGTTGAGATCAAAGCGCTGCTCGCGTCCAATCTGCCGGGCGAGCGTATCATCGCGCTGCTCAACAAAAAGCTCGAATCGAAAGACGAGCATATCGCGATGAAAGCCCTGGAAGTCTGCATGCACTACATGTTCGGGAAGCCGGTGCAGCCGATTGTCGGTGAAGAGCTCGCGCCGCCGATCAAGATCGATATCTCGGCGATTCCGAAGCATCGCGTGAAAGCTCGATGAAGCCGGCGGCGCAGCATCAGGTGTTTGGCCGGCGCAACGCGCTTGAGAGCGTCACGATCGGCGACTACTACACGCCGCAGCCAAAGCAAGAAGCGTTTCACGAATCAAGCGCGCGCTATCCGCTTGCCGAAGGCGGCCGCGGCGGCGGCAAGACGACTGCGCTGCTCTGGGAAGCTATCAGCGAATGCTTGCTTGTGCCGGGCTCGAACTGCCTGCTACTGCGGCGCACGCTGACAGCAATGGAAAAAGGCGGCATCGAGGATCTATTCGTCAAAGGAATTCCTCGCGGGCTCTATCGCAGTTACAATGCATCGAAGCACGTAGTGCGCTTTCCGAATGGCTCGAATCTTTTTTTCGGGCATATCAAGACCGACGCCGACCTGATTCAATACCAAGGCGCGGAGTTTCTCTTCATCGGCTGGGAGGAGCTCACGCAGTTCACCTATCGCCAGTGGGATTATTTGAAGGGTTCGAATCGCTGTCCGATCAAAACCTACGAGCTTGATGGCGTCGAGTATGAGACGCGGCCGCGCATGGCGGCGGTGACCAATCCAAACGGTATCGGCAGCGGATGGGTGAAAGCGCTGTGGATCACGAAGAAGCCCGTCGGCGAAATGGCGCTCAACTATGTGCCCGAAGATTACGAAGCCATCCACTCGACGTACGAAGACAATTTTGTCTATCGCAACGACGCCAACTACATCGCTTCGCTCAACGCCATTGTGGATCC
>Ga0310912_10001633_pt1 | contig 12334 bp, 9 predicted proteins | sample GREbulkMGOX080_FD_203443 | JGI IMG/M metagenome (GOLD analysis project Ga0310912, IMG submission 203443) | Lab enrichment of tropical soil microbial communities from Luquillo Experimental Forest, Puerto Rico - GRE.bulkMG.OX080 | ecosystem: Environmental > Terrestrial > Soil > Tropical forest >...
TCGCTCCCGAACCAGTGGTACGGCTCTGATTGACCTCGTATCATTTGGGTTAGTTGCCCTTGTAACGGGCATCCGCGTGCTATCGATAGTTACGTGTCAGACTGTCGGCAAGGAGGGACGAATGCCACTCTCCGATCATGAACAGCGGATGCTCGATCAGATCGAGAGTGCGCTCTACGCCGAGGACCCGAAATTCGCGTCGAGCGTCCGCGGCGGGGGGTTTCGCGCACCGACCGCGCGGCGGCGCCTGCAGGGCGCGGCGTTATTCGTCGTCGGCCTGGCAATGCTGGTCTCCGGGGTGGCGTTCAAAGCCACGATGATCGGCAATTTCCCGATTCTCAGCGTCGTTGGCTTCATCGTGATGTTCGGCGGTGTGGTGTATGCCATCACCGGGCGGCGGTTGTCGGGCAGGTCGGACCACTCCGGGTCGGCGCCCGGGTCGTCGCGCCAGCGTCGCAACAAGGGCGGGGGGTCGTTCACCAGTCGTATGGAGGACCGGTTCCGCCGGCGGTTCGACGAGTAGCGGACACGGCGGACGCAGCGGGGTAGCCATCGGCTGCCCCGCTTTTCGTATTCGTGCCCAGTCTGCGGTGAGGGAGTGGATCCCCGTGATGACCGTGCTGGGTGCGCAGGCTCGGCGCCACGGTCGCAGGCTCGGCCCGTTCGGCTGACGGGCGCGGACCTGTCGAGTCCCTTCCGAATCCCGATTGAGCCCTAATCGAGTCCCGGGCGCCTGGCTTCAGCCCCACTGAGCCCCACTTCAGGCCCCACCGCGCCCCACGCGGCCGTAGCAACCCCCTGAAGTGCGATTTCCCGACACCACGATCGCGTCGCGACGCGCACTCGGGAGCCCTCGGATAAGGGTGCGAAGGCCATCGGTGGCAAATAGCACGGGAAACGCCGCGACAACACTCCATCAATGGGGCGAAGTGGGGGGTTGTGGGGTATGGTGGCTGCAGTGTTTGGGTGACCCCGAGCGGGAGGTGAGCTGGTGTTTCTCGGCACCTACACGCCCAAACTCGACGACAAGGGGCGGTTGACGTTGCCCGCCAAGTTCCGCGACACGCTGGCAGGGGGGTTGATGGTCACCAAGAGCCAAGATCACAGCCTGGCCGTCTACCCGCGGGCGGAATTCGAGGAGGTTGCCCGCCGGGCCACCAAGATGTCGCGCAGCAACCCGGAAGCCAGAGCGTTCCTGCGCAACCTCGCCGCCGGCACCGACGAGCAGCATCCCGACGCCCAGGGCCGGATCACGTTGTCGGCCGACCACCGCCGTTACGCGAACCTGTCCAAAGACTGCGTGGTGATCGGAGCGGTCGACTTCCTCGAAATCTGGGATGCGCAGGCCTGGCAGGACTACCAGCAGACCCACGAAGAGAACTTCTCCGCGGCCAGCGATGAAGCACTCGGCGACATCATCTGAGGCGCGTGCCCGTGCATCGTGGCCTCTGCCCGAACCGACCCTGGCGTACTTCCCCAACGCCAGGTTCGCGCCTTCGGACAGGGACCCGGGTGCAGGGGCCACCCGTCAGATCCGGGGAGGCATTGCGGTGGTTGACGATTCCGGTTCAGGGACAAACGTTTTCGGGCATGTGCCCGTCCTGCTGCAGCGCTGCGTCGACCTGCTCAGCCCGGCCCTGACGCGCCATCACCCCGACGGGTCGGACGCTGTCCTCGTCGACGCCACCCTCGGGGCGGGTGGGCACGCGGAGCGGTTCTTGACCGAACTCCCCGGCCTGCGCCTGATCGGCCTCGACCGCGACCCCGGCGCCCTGGATATCGCCCGCGCACGGCTGTCGCGATTTTCCGACCGAGTCACGCTGGTGCACACGCGCTATGACGGGCTCGTCACTGCACTGGCCGAATCCGGTTACGCCGCAGCTGAATCGGTCGACGGGGTGCTATTCGACCTCGGCGTCTCGTCCATGCAGCTGGACCGCGCCGAACGGGGTTTTGCGTACGCCCAGGACGCGCCGCTGGACATGCGGATGGACCCGTCGTCGCCGCTGACCGCGGCCGACATCGTGAACACCTACGAGGAGGCGGCGCTGGCGGATATCCTGCGCCGCTACGGCGAGGAGCGGTTCGCGCGCCGCATCGCCGCGCAGATCGTCCGCCGGCGCGCCCGCACCCCGTTCACCTCGACCGGGGAGTTGGTTGCCCTGCTGTATCAAGCGATTCCGGCTCCGGCCCGGCGCACCGGCGGACATCCGGCCAAGCGCACTTTCCAGGCGCTGCGGATCGCCGTCAACGACGAGCTGGCGTCGCTGCGCGGCGCCCTTCCCGCCGCCCTGGGGGCGCTCACCGGCGGCGGACGTGCCGTGGTGTTGGCCTACCAATCTCTGGAAGACCGGATCGTCAAGCGCGTGTTCGCCGAAGCGGCCGCTTCGCGGACGCCGGTGGACCTTCCGGTCGAGCTTCCCGGCCATGAGCCGCGATTTCGTTCGTTGACGCGCGGCGCCGAACGCGCGGACGCCGCCGAGATCGAACGCAACCCTCGCAGCGCCGCGGTGCGATTGCGGGCCCTGCAACGCCTGGAGCAGTGGGTCGAACCGCAGCAGGCCACGACGAAAGGCGGCTCATGAAGGCGAAGCGCGAGACGCCAAAGCGCCGCGGCGGCACCGACCGTCGGGGCGGACGAGACCGTTCCGTCCGGAAGAGCAGGCCCACCGCGGCCGATTCGCCGTCGTCGCGCCGTACCCGACACGCAACGACCTCGGCGCCCACTCGTGAACCCCGCTCGTCCAAGTCCGGGCCGCAGACCAGCCCGATCGCGCGGCCGGTCGAGCGTTCGGCCCGGGCCAAGAGCACGAGCCAGGCCAAGGCGCGGGCCAAGGCGCGGAAAGCCAAGGCGCCCAAGGTTGTCCGTCCTCCCTTAACTGAGCGTTTGGCCACCCGGCTGGCGTCGATTGACCTGCGGCCCCGAACGCTGGCGAGCAAGGTGCCATTTGTCGTGTTGGTCATCGGCGCGCTCGGGCTGGGGCTCGGCCTGACGCTGTGGTTGTCCACCGCATCCGCCGAGCGTTCCTATCAATTGAGCCACGCCCGGGAGAAGAACCGGTTGCTGCAGCAGCAGAAGGAGGCGCTGGAACGCGATGTGCGCGAAGCCGAGTCCGCTCCGGCGCTGGCGGAGGCGGCCCGCAAACAGGGCATGATCCCGACGAGGGACACCGCACACCTGGTCCAAGACCCGTCCGGTAGCTGGGTGGTCGTCGGCACGCCCAAGCCGGCCGACGGCGTTCCGCCACCGCCGCTGAACAGCAAGCTTCCCGAACCGGGTCCGCCACCGCCGCCGAAACCGCCCGAGCTCCCGCCGGAGATCCCGGTTCTGGTGCAACCGGGCGCCGCCGGTGCAGTGCCGGGCAGGTCCGGACCCGAGGCGCTGCTGCGCGCTCCGGACGGCTCGTCGACCGTGGGCGGCCAGCACCTGCCCACCCAGCCCGTTGCCCCGCTGCCCGGTATGCCGGGCGGGCCGGTCACCGGCCAGGTGCCGGGCGTGATGCCGACGCCGGGGCTGCCCGCTCCGGCGGGACCGGCGCCCGCTCCAGCGCTCGGCGAGGTGCCGATTCCGGTGGGCGGACTGCCGGTGCTGGCGGCCCCGGCGCCGGTACCGGCGCCGCAACCGGCGGTGCCGCCACAGGGGCCGGCTAACGGCGAGCAGTTCGGGCCCTTGAACGTCGCGGCGCCGGGTGCCCCCAGGTGACCCGGGGCGAGGCCCGGCGGACAGGCCGGTCGCAGTCGGCGCGGCCTACGCGCGGTCCCCGTAAATCGCAGGAAGCCAAGGCGGTCAGGCAACCGAAGCGGCCCCGGAAGCCACGGCGGGCCCAGCAGGGCCCCGAAGTGGCACCGAAGAGATTCCGGAAAGCCAAGCAGGCCAAGAAAATCGGCCTGGCGGAACTGCCGGACGCGCAGGCGGCCGGTCGCTCGGCGCGGGAGCGGCGCACCCGCCTCATCGTCGAAGCGGGGACCCGGGGCGCGTCGTTCGTCTTCCGGCACCGAGCCGGCAATGCGGTAATCCTGGTACTGATGTTGGTGGCGGCGGTGCAGTTGTTCATCCTGCAGGTGACGAATGCCCCGAAGCTGCGGGCCCAGGCGGCCGGACAACTCAAGGTCACCGACGTCGAAAAAGCCGTGCGCGGCAGCATCGTCGACCGCAACAACGAACGACTTGCATTCACCATCGAGTCGCGGGCATTGACGTTTCAGCCGAAGAGGATTCGCCAGCAATTGGAGGAGGCGAAGCGGAAGAACTCGGCGGCCCCTGATCCGCAGGAGCGGCTGCGCGACATCGCAAAAGAGGTCTCCGCCCGGCTGAACAACAAGCCGGACTTCGCAAACGTGCTGAAGAAACTGCAAAGCAACGACAATTTCGTCTACCTGGCGCGCGCCGTCGATCCCGCCGTCGCCGGCGCGATCTCTGACAAGTTTCCCGAGGTCGGGTCCGAGCGGCAGGATTTGCGCCAGTATCCGGGCGGATCGCTGGCGGCCAACATCGTCGGCGGCATCGACTGGGACGGCCACGGGCTGCTGGGACTCGAGGATTCGCTGGACTCCGTGCTGTCCGGAACCGACGGTTCGGTCACCTACGACCGCGGATCCGACGGCGTCGCCATCCCCGGCAGTTACCGCAACCGGCACAGGGCGGTCAACGGTTCGACCATCCAGCTGACCCTCGACGACGACATCCAGTTCTACGTGCAGCAGCAGGTCCAGCAGGCAAAGAATGTATCTGGGGCGCACAATGTTTCGGCCGTGGTGCTGGATGCCAAGACCGGCGAGGTGCTGGCGATGGCCAACGACAACACCTTCGACCCGTCCCAGGACATCGGGCGTCAGGGCGACAGGCAGCTGGGCAACCTGGTGGTGTCCTCGCCTTTCGAGCCGGGCTCGGTGAACAAGGTGATCACGGCGTCCTCGGTCATCGAGTACGGCCTCTCCAACCCCGACGAGGTCTTGCACGTGCCCGGCTCGATCGAAATGGGCGGTGTCACCGTGCATGACGCCTGGGAACACGGCGTGATGCCCTACACCACCACCGGCGTATTCGGAAAGTCGTCCAACGTCGGCACGCTGATGCTGGCGCAGCGCGTCGGCCCGGAACGCTATTACGACATGGTGCGCAAATTCGGCCTGGGTCAACGCACCAACGTCGGGTTGCCCGGCGAAAGCGCCGGGCTGGTACCGCCCATCGACCAATGGTCTGGCAGCACCTTCTCGAACCTGCCTATCGGCCAAGGTCTTTCGATGACACTGCTGCAGATGACCGATATGTATCAGACCATCGCGAACGATGGGGTGCGAATACCGCCGCGCATCATCAAGGCCACCATCGCACCCGACGGCACTCGGACCGAAGAACCGCGCCCGGAGGGCATCCGGGTCGTGTCGGCACAGACCGCGCAGACCGTTCGGCAGATGTTGCGCGCCGTCGTGCAGCGCGACCCGATGGGCTACCAGCAGGGCACCGGCCCCGCGGCCGCGGTGTCGGGCTATCAGATCGCCGGCAAGACGGGCACCGCCCAGCAGATCAACCCGGGCTGTGGGTGCTACTTCGACGACGTCTACTGGGTCACGTTCGCCGGGATGGCCACGGTCGACAATCCCCGCTACGTCGTCGGCATCATGATGGACAACCCGGTGCGCAACCCCGACGGGACGCCCGGGCACTCGGCGGCCCCACTGTTCCACAACATCGCGGGCTGGCTGATGCAGCGTGAGAACGTCCCGCTGTCACCGGATCCGGGGCCGCCGCTGACATTGCAGGCCACCTAGGGGAGCGACCCACGCGAGTGTGCTCTGACGGCGTTGAGTGTGCGCTCAAGGCGGAATCCGGGCCCCGATTACGCCGCCAACGCACAGTGAAAGCCCTCAACGCACACGAGCTAACCTCGTCGGCCGGTAGTCCTAGGTAGGGTGTCATGGCCGATCATGGGATTACGCGCGGAGGAGGTGTGAACGACAGGTGGTGTCGGTGCCCACTGGGTTGCGCCCCAGCGCCGGCGACGGTGTGCCGCTGTCTGCGCTGGCGGCTCAGATCGGGGCGGTGCCGGCAGACCACCCGGATGGCCGTGCGGCCGTCCCCGACCTGCCGGTGACCGGCGTGACCCTGCGCGCCCAGGACGTCCTGCCCGGTGACCTCTTCGCCGCGTTGCCCGGCTCGTTGACGCACGGCGCCCGGTATGCCGGCGACGCGATCGAACGCGGCGCGGTCGCGGTGCTCACCGACGCCGCCGGGGTCGCCGAGATGGCCGGACAGGCCCGTCCCCGAGCCAAGACCGTGCCGACGCTGGTGCACGCCGCGCCCCGCGGCGTGCTCGGCGGCCTGGCCGCCACGGTGTACGGAAACCCGTCGGACCGGGTGACGGTCGTCGGGATCACCGGAACGTCGGGCAAGACCACCACGACTTATCTTGTCGAGTCCGGCCTGCGCGCCGGCGGGCGCACGGCCGGGTTGATCGGCACCATCGGCATCCGCATCGACGGCGCCGACATCCCCAGCGCGCTGACGACTCCGGAGGCCCCCGCGCTGCAGGCGATGTTCGCCGCGATGGCCGAGCGCGGCGTGGACACGGTGGTCATGGAGGTGTCGAGTCACGCGCTGGCGCTGGGCCGGGTCGACGGCACCAACTTCGCGGTCGGTGGTTTCACCAACCTCTCCCGCGACCACCTCGACTTTCACCCCACCATGGCGGACTACTTCGAGGCCAAGGCCTTGCTGTTCGAACCGGACTCGCCGCTGCGCGCCCATCGCGTCGTGGTGTGCATCGACGACGACGCCGGGCGCGCCATGGCCGCCCGGGCCGGGGACGCGATCACCGTCAGCGCCGCCGACCAACCCGCCGACTGGCGCGCCGTAGACATCGCATCGATGGGCGCGGCGGGGCAAGAGTTCACCGTGGTCGACCCCGCCGGCGTGCACCACCGGGTCGGCATCCGGCTGCCGGGCCGCTACAACGTCGCCAATTGCCTTGTCGCGCTGGCGATTCTCGACGCGGTGGGAATCTCCCCGGAGCGGGCGGCGCCGGGACTACTGCAGACGCGGGTGCCCGGACGGCTGGAAGAGATCGACGCCGGTCAGGATTTTCTTGCGCTGGTCGATTACGCGCACAAGCCGGAAGCGTTGCGGGCGGTGCTGACCACCCTGGTGCAGCCGGATCGCCGGCTGGCCGTGGTGTTCGGCGCCGGTGGCGAGCGCGACCCGGGCAAGCGGGGGCCGATGGGCGAGATCGCCGCTCAGCTGGCCGACTTGGTCGTCGTCACCGACGACAACCCGCGGGGCGAGGATCCCGCGGCGATCCGGAGCGAGATCCTGTCCGGAGCGGTCGAAGGCGGCGGTGCGGCTCAGGTGGTCGAGATCGCCGACCGGCGCGAGGCCATCAGGCACGCGGTGGCTTGGGCCGGCCCGGGTGACGTGGTGGTGGTCGCCGGCAAAGGCCACGAAACCGGACAGCGCGGCGCCGGGGAGGTCCGCCCGTTCGACGACCGGGTCGAGCTGGCCCGGGCGCTGGAGGCACGGCGATGATCGACATCACCGTCGCCCAAATCGCCGAAATCGTCGGCGGCACGCTGGCCGATATCTCGCCGCAGGCCGCAGCCGAACTCCACGTCACCGGCACGGTCGAATTCGACTCGCGGGCCGTCGGCCCGGGCGGGCTCTTCCTGGCGCTCCCGGGAGCGCGCTCCGACGGGCACGACCACGCGGGCTCGGCCGTAGCGGCCGGCGCGGTCGCCGTGCTGGCGGCCCGGCCGGTCGGGGTGCCCGCCATCGTGGTTTCCCCGGAACCGCGAGGGGGCAGAACCGAGGGAGCGCTGGCGGGGGTGCTCGAGCACGACGCCGATGGCTCCGGCGCGGCGGTGCTGGCCGCGCTGGCCAAGCTGGCCCGGGCGGTGGCCGCGGAGCTGTTAGCGGGCGGGCTGACCATCATCGGGATCACCGGCTCGTCGGGAAAGACTTCCACCAAGGACTTGGTTGCGGCCGTGCTCGAGCCAATGGGTCAGGTAGTGGCCCCCCCGGGGTCGTTCAACAACGAGCTGGGTCATCCCTGGACGGTGTTGCGCGCGACCCGCAGCACCGACTACCTGGTTCTCGAGATGTCGGCACGCCATCCCGGCAACATCGCCGCGCTGGCCGACATCGCCCCGCCGGCGATCGGGGTGGTCCTCAACGTCGGCACCGCACACCTCGGTGAGTTCGGCTCCCGCGAAGCCATCGCACGAACCAAAGCCGAACTGCCACAAGCAGTTCCGCCATCCGGTGTGGTTATCCTCAACGTCGACGACCCGGTCGTGGCGGCGATGGCCGAGGTCACGGCGGCCCGGGTGGTCCGCGTCAGCCGCAGTACCGGCTCGGAACCAGGAAGGGTGTGGTCAGGCCCGGTGTCACTCGACGAGTTGGCCAGGCCGCACTTCACCCTGCACGCGGGGGACAGCAGCGCGCAGGTTCGGCTCAGCGTGTCCGGCGACCACCAGGTCAGCAACGCGCTGTGCGCCGGCGCGGTCGCGCTGGAATGCGGCGCCGGCGTCGAGCAGGTGGCCGCCGCGCTGTCTGGAGCGCGTCCGGGGTCGCGGCACCGGATGCAGGTGACCACCCGCGCCGACGGCGTCACCGTGATCGACGACGCCTACAACGCCAACCCGGACTCGATGCGAGCCGGGCTGCAGGCGCTGGCCTGGATCGCCCAGGGCGGGGCCGAGCGGGGTTCGAGCGCCCGGCGAAGCTGGGCGGTCCTCGGCGAGATGGCCGAGCTCGGTGAAGACGCGGTAACCGAGCATGATCGCATCGGCCGGCTCGCGGTGCGCTTAGATGTGTCTCGACTGGTTGTCGTGGGAACCGGGAGGTCGATGAGCGCCATGCACCACGGAGCGGTCATGGAAGGCTCGTGGGGCTCGGAAGGTGATAGGGGGGCCGTCAGCGTGCCCGACGGCGACGCCGCCCTGGCGTTGTTGCGGGACGAGGTGCGGCCCGGTGACGTGGTCCTGGTCAAGGCGTCGAACGCCGCCGGCCTCGGCGCAGTGGCCGACGCTCTGGCCTCCGAGGGCTCTCTCGGCGGGACACCTCGGTGAGACAGATCCTCATCGCCGTCGCGATCGCGCTGACCGTGTCGATCCTGTTGACCCCGGCACTGATCCGGCTGTTCAACAAGCAGGGGTTCGGCCATCAGATCCGCGAGGACGGGCCGCCCAGCCACCAAACCAAACGCGGCACACCGTCGATGGGCGGTGTGGCAATCCTGGCCGGCATTTGGGCGGGCTACCTGGGCACGCACCTCGCAGGGCTGGCGTTCGAAGGCGAGGGCATCTCCGCGTCGGGTCTGCTGGTGCTGGGGTTGGCCACCCTGCTGGGCGGCGTCGGGTTCCTGGACGACCTGATCAAGATCCGCCGGTCGCGCAACCTCGGGCTGAACAAGACGGCCAAGACCGTCGGGCAGATCGCCGCCGCGGTGCTGTTCGGCGTGCTGGTGTTGCAGTTCCGCAATGCCAGCGGCCTGACCCCGGCCAGCGCCAACCTGTCCTACGTGCGCGAAATCGCCACCGTCACACTGGCTCCCGCGCTGTTCGTGCTGTTCTGCGTGGTGATCGTCAGCGCCTGGTCCAACGCGGTCAACTTCACCGACGGACTGGACGGGCTGGCCGCCGGGACCATGGCGATGGTCACCGGCGCCTACGTGCTGATCACCTTCTGGCAGTACCGCAATGCGTGCGTCACCGCGCCGGGGTTGGGCTGCTACAACGTGCGCGACCCGCTGGACCTGGCGATCATCGCGGCCGCCACCGCGGGCGCCTGCATCGGCTTTCTGTGGTGGAATGCCGCACCGGCCAAGATCTTCATGGGTGACACCGGATCGCTGGCGCTGGGCGGCATTATCGCGGGCCTGTCGGTCACCAGCCGCACCGAGATCCTCGCCGTCGTGCTGGGTTCGCTGTTCGTCGCGGAGGTCACCTCCGTCGTGCTGCAGATCCTGGCCTTTCGCACCACCGGGCGCCGGGTGTTCCGGATGGCGCCCTTCCACCATCATTTCGAGTTGGTCGGCTGGGCCGAAACGACCGTGATCATCCGCTTCTGGCTGCTCACCGCGATCACCTGCGGCCTGGGCGTCGCCCTGTTCTACGGTGAGTGGCTCGCCACGATCGGTGCCTGACGTGCTTGAGCCCTTGGTTTCGGGCGCGCCCGTGCTGATCGCCGGGGCCCGGGTGACCGGCCGGGCGGTGCTGGACGCGCTGACCCGATTTGGCGCGGTGCCCACGCTGTGCGATGACGATCCGGCCATGCTGCGCCCGTACGCCGAGCGCGGCGTGGCGACCGTGGAGCCTTCGGCCGCGATCGCCCGGATCGCCGAGTATCCGCTGGTCGTGACCAGTCCCGGTTTTCAGCCGACGGCGCCGGTGCTGGCCGCAGCCGCGGTGGCGGGGGTGCCCATCTGGGGTGACGTGGAGCTGGCCTGGCGGCTCGACGCGGCGGGCAGCTACGGGCCGCCGCGTCGCTGGCTGGTGGTGACCGGCACCAACGGCAAGACCACGACGACGTCGATGTTGCACGCCATGCTGACGGCCGGCGGCCGGCGCAGCCTGCTGTGCGGCAACATCGGCGACCCCGTTCTCGATGTCCTGGAGCAGCCGGCCGACTTTCTCGCCGTCGAGCTGTCCAGCTTCCAGCTGTTTTGGGCGCCGTCGCTGCGCCCCGAGGCGGGCGTTGTGCTCAACATCGCCGAAGACCACCTGGACTGGCACGCCACGATGGCCGAATACACGGCGGCGAAGGCCCGGGTCCTCAACGGCCGGGTCGCGGTGGTGGGGCTGGACGACGTCCGGGCCGCCGCGTTGCTGGACACCGCGGCGGCGCCGGTGCGGGCCGGCTTCCGGCTCGGTGAACCGGCCGCGGGCGAACTCGGGGTGCGCGACGGCCAACTGATTGACCGCGCGTTTGCCGACGACCTGTCGCTTTTGCCCGCCGAGTCGATACCGGTGCCCGGTCCGGTCGGAGTGCTGGATGCCTTGGCCGCCGCGGCGCTGGCTCGCAGCGTCGGCGTGCCCGCCGAGGCGATCGCGAGCGCGATCGCCTCGTTTCGGCTGGGTCGCCATCGGGCCGAGGTCGTGGCCGTCGCCGACGGGATTACCTACGTCGACGATTCCAAGGCCACCAATCCGCACGCCGCCGAGGCGTCGGTGCTGGCCTATCCGCGCGTGGTGTGGGTGGCCGGCGGTTTGCTGAAGGGCACGTCCGTCGAGGCCGAGGTCGCCAGAATGGCGTCCCGGCTGGTCGGTGCGGTGCTCATCGGCCGAGATCGCGCAGAGGTTGCGGAGGCGTTATCGCGACACGCGCCGGATGTCCCCGTAGTCCAGGTTGTGACAGGCGAGGATGCTGGTATGGATGCGACTCCTGAGGTTTCTGCTACAGATATGACAGAAGTGATACATTCCGGCGGGGATCTCGGAACTCGCGTCATGATCGCGGCCGTGGCCGCGGCCCGGAACTTGGCAAAGCCGGGTGACACGGTGCTCCTGGCGCCGGCCGGCGCGTCGTTCGACCAGTTCACCGGCTACGCCGCCCGGGGCGACGCATTCGCGGCCGCCGTCCGTGTGGCGATCCAGTAGGCGGGCGTGGGTAACGCGCTGACCCGGCTGCTGCGCCGGGGCAAGGGGAGCAACGAAACCGCCGCGTCCGGGAAGGACGAGGGGGCGGCCCCAGACGTCCCGGACGCCTCGGACGCTCAGGACGCCGAGGCCCCGACGGACGCTTTGGAAAGCGCGGATGCGCCGGGGGAAGGCAAGCCGGCGAAGGCCCAGGTCACCGCCCAAGCGGGCGGCCCGCGCAGCCGGTTCGGTGCGTGGCTGGGCCGGCCAATGACCTCGTTTCACCTGATCATCGCCATCGCCGGGTTGCTGACGACGCTCGGCCTGATCATGGTGCTGTCGGCGTCCGGCGTGCGCTCCTACGGCGCGGACGGGTCGGCGTGGGTGATTTTCGGCAAGCAGGTCTTGTGGACCGTCATCGGGCTCGTCGGTGCCTATCTGGCGTTGCGGGTGTCGGTGCGGTTCATCCGGCGCGTCGCCTTCACCGGGTACGTGGTGACGATCATCTTGCTGGTGCTCGTGCTCGTTCCGGGGATCGGCAACCTGGCCAACGGCTCTCGCAAGTGGTTCGTGATCGCCGGCTTTTCGATGCAGCCCTCCGAGCTGGCGAAAATCGCATTCGCCATCTGGGGTGCGCACCTGCTGGCCGCCCGGCGCATGGAGCGCGCGTCATTGCGGGAGATGCTGATTCCGTTGGTCCCGGCGGCGGTCATCGCGCTGGCGCTGATCGTGGCCCAGCCCGACCTCGGCCAGACCGTGTCGC
>Ga0310912_10001643_pt1 | contig 12314 bp, 10 predicted proteins | sample GREbulkMGOX080_FD_203443 | JGI IMG/M metagenome (GOLD analysis project Ga0310912, IMG submission 203443) | Lab enrichment of tropical soil microbial communities from Luquillo Experimental Forest, Puerto Rico - GRE.bulkMG.OX080 | ecosystem: Environmental > Terrestrial > Soil > Tropical forest >...
AGCGAGAGAATGGCGACGGCGGTGAAACCGGGATTTTTGCGCAAGGCGCGCAAGGAGTAGCGGAGATTTCGCCAGAGCTGGCGCATAACCATTCCCTTCCAACATTTGCTACTTCATATATCTCCCCCTTGAAAACGGCCTTTCACCTGGCGTAGACAAGTGGCAAGGCGGCGAGAGAAGAGTCTCGATGCTAACGCTGAGTTTCGAGGACACACGTCGGGCGTTGCCTGCAATTTTTCTCGTTGCCAGCGATTCAAATAGAGACGATATTTGAACGTTCGTGCTGATATCGCAAACCCGTATTATCTTATGCTCATGTCTAGCGAAATTGGTACGGACCTGACATCGAAAACCGGTATGGGTAAAGAGGTTCTCTGGTCGCCATCGTATTTCGCAGGCAGTGTGGCGGTGTCCCCATCAAGCATTTTGAAGGAGTACATCGAGCAGCAGAAACCCCGCTTTAACTTTTGAGGAGGTCACTGGTGCCTTACAGCCCCGCCCGGAAGGGCAGGGTTTTGCGGCACCACGGATAATCGGGCGCTATGGACAACAAGCAAATCGCACGCATTCTGCGGGATACCGCGCAACTCCTGGAAATCGACGGCGCGATTATTGGGCGTTATCGGAGCTACGAAAAGGCGGCGGAACTGATCGATAGCTTGCCGGAATCGGTCGAGCAACTGGTCAAAGAACCGGAAAAGCTCGAGGAGCTGCCAGGAATTGGCGAGCGCATGGTCGAGCATCTGCAGGAGATCGTGAAGACCGGAGACTATTCGCTGCGAAAGAAGCTGCTGAAAAAATATCCGGCGACGATTCTGGATGTGCTGCAACTGCAGTCGCTGGGGCCGAAGAAAGTGGCGTTCCTGTGGTCGAATTTCAAAGCGGCTACCGTGGCGGACGTCGAGAGGCTTGCCAGGGAGCAAAAACTGCGCGACCTGCCGGGCTTTGGCGAAAAAAGCGAGCAAAATATTTTGAAGGCCGTGGACGTTTTCAAGAAGTCCACGGGGCGTTTTCTGATTCACACCGCGGAAGCCGCGGCGCTGGGGCTTGCGGAGCATATTAAGAAAGCGGGAAAGGCAGTCGATTCGGTGACGCCGGCCGGCTCGCTGCGGCGAGGAAAAGAAACGGTAGGCGATTTGGACCTGCTGGTCACGCTGGCGGATGGATTCACGTCACAGAAACATGTCGACGCGCTTGCCGAACACATTCTGAAATTTCCCGACATCGATCAGCAGCTGGCGCATGGGGAGAACAAAGTCAGCTTCACGCTCACAAATGGATTGCAGGTGGATGTGCGCTTGCTCGAAAAAGAAAACTTCGGTGCGGCGCTGTTGTATTTCACGGGCTCGAAAGAGCACAACGTGGCGCTGCGCGGCCGCGCGAACGACATGGGATTGACGCTCAATGAATATGCGCTGGCGACGCTGAAAGGTGAAAAGCCCGTTGCCGGGCGCACGGAGGAGGAGATTTATGCAAAGCTAAAACTGGATTACATCCCTCCGGAACTGCGCGAAAACACGGGCGAGATCCTCGCGGCGGAACAGCACAAATTGCCACACCTGTTGACGCTGAAAGATATCAAGGGCGATTTGCAGATGCACTCGACGGCAAGCGACGGGAAGAATTCGATAGAAGAAATGGCGGAGGCGGCGCGGAAGCTGGGGCACGAATACATTGCGATTACGGATCATTCGAAGGCGGTGACGGTGGCAAACGGGCTCGACGAAAAACGCGCGGCGGCGCTTATCAAAAAGATCCACGGGCTCGGCGAAAAAGAGTTGGGGATTCGAGTGCTTGCGGGCGCGGAGGTGGACATCCTCAAAGACGGGGAGCTGGATTATTCCGACGGGCTTCTGGCACAGCTTGATGTGGTTGTCTGCTCGGTTCATTCGTACATGAATCTGGACCGAGCGGCCATGACCGACCGCTTGCTCGGGGCCATCGAAAACCCCTATACGCAGATCATTGGGCACCCTACGGGACGGCTGTTGCTGCGCCGCGATCCTTTCGACTACGACATGGAGAAAGTGCTCGATGCCTGTGCGAAACACGGCGTGGCCATGGAATGCAACTCGTATCCCGACCGGCTGGACTTGAAGGATGTGTATTTGCGGACGTGCAAAGAGCGCGGCGTGAAAGTGGTTATCTCGACCGACGCGCACACCACCACGAATCTCTCGTTCATTCGTTACGGCGTGACCACGGCGCGGCGCGGCTGGCTCGAAAAAAAGAACGTGATCAATACCCTGCCCTGTGACGAATTTCTAGCCGTGTTGCGGCCCAAACCGGGGACTGCTGGCAGCAAGCGCGCCGCGAGAACCAACCGTTAGGGATTTCCGACGGTTCGTCGTGCCCTTCGACCCAGGAAGAACCCAATGATCAAGCCGACGATTATCGGACCCAAGCCTTGGGCAGGGTAGTCGCAAGGCCAGATGTTACAAAAGGGTGAATCGAAGAATATCATCCTGGAATCTCCCAATCATCGTGAATGCTTTCTATCCGGGACCGGGGCCTAAGACATGGGCATTATTTGTTTCCGGCAATCATCCGCCATTCGTGAAGTGCCTGCGGCGACCTTCTCGTCTTCGGTGCGCGACAGAACTAAGAGGCGCCGAGGGGCGCAGAGACGTGCTCATGGACGACGATCCACCCCTTGGCGCGTTTTTCGAGGATCATGGTCCAGCGCCCGTCGAGATGCGAGGTCGCGCCTTGCTTGCTGGTGATGTCTGCACCGAAGGTGAACGTGGCCCATGCGAGCGAGCCACGCGAATGCACACGCAGATCGTCGTTCACCTTGAGTTTGAGGCTGCTATTGGGCTCGAACAAAACTTTGGGTGCGGTGGCGCGATACTCAGCCCAATCGTTGTATTTCAGGGGCGCCAGATCGAAGTAGGTCAGGTCCGGATCTGCAGCGTAGTAGGGGTCAATCTTCGCGAGATCAAAAGTCTCCCATGAAGCGACGATCCTCGGAACGAGCGTGCGCAGCGCGTGCTCGCTTTGCTGCCCGTGCGATTGCAGGGACAGTGCGAAAATAACGGCTGTGGCAGTACAAATTGACAAAGCCCAAAGCTGCCTCATTTCCCCTCCCTTTTTGAGCGATTCGTTTTTGGATCCCGGGGCCTGGATTTTGCCGGTATGATAGGTTGCGCCAGCAACTTAGGCAACCCGGCTAACAGGGACTCTACGCCGGGGAACATTTCCGGCGGATCCGACGTATCTTTTGGCAGAACGACATACTAAGCATCGCGGAGGAAAGGACAAATGAAATCTCTCCTGCGCCCGTCGAGCGGCTATCGCTTGGGATGGGCCTGCGGGGCCGTTTTTGCGGTTTCCCTTTTCGTGCCTCAAGTTGTGCGGGGCGAGGAAGTAACTAAGTCTTTTACCGTGGCGGGGCGGCCCAGCGTGCGCGTGGAAACCAATGACGGCAGCGTGCGCGTGACGTCCGGAGATCAGAAGCAGGTCGAGTTTCGCGTCGACTATCAGGGCTATGAACTGGCCAAGAACTTGCGCGTGGATGCTCGGCAAGACGGTGACAAAGTTGAACTTATCGCGCGCGTGACGGGGCACTGGGGCCTCAATTTTGGCTGGGGCCACAATCGGCGCCTGCACATTGAAGTGCGCATGCCGCAACAGGGCGACTTGCAGGTGGAAACGGGCGATGGCTCGGTCGAAACCAGCGGCCTCAGCGGGATGCTGAACGTGCATACCGGCGATGGGGCGGTGAAGGCTAATTCGCTCGCAGGCACGATTGATCTCCACACCAACGACGGAAGCATCACCGTGGACACGCTAAAGGGCGACATCCGGCTGCGTACGGGCGACGGCTCGATCGAAGCGCGTGATTTGGATGGCAAGCTCGAAGCAGACTCGGGGGACGGGCATGTGCGGCTGACGGGCCGGTTTGAGGCACTCAACGTGAAGACCGGCGATGGTAGCGTCGATGCAAAAGTGCTCTCCGGCTCCAAGATGGCGGCTGACTGGACCTTGCGCACCGGCGACGGAAGCGTGGATATCTCGCTGCCCGCAGACTTCCAGGCCAACATCGACGCCACGACCGGGGACGGACACATCAGCATGGGCGGGATTCCCATGACCGTAGAGGGGACATTTAGCAGATCCGCGGTGCACGGCAAGATGAACGGCGGAGGCCAGACGCTCACCATCCACACCGGAGACGGCTCCATCCGGCTCAATAAGAGCTAGCCACATCGTTGGGCGTGTGACGGGACGGTATCTGCAAGGCAAGTCCAGTACCAGTACAAAAGGTGCAGGAAATTTGTGTCAGCTTCTGCGCTAGAATTGTCACACTTTATTGAGGTGGCTAAATCGCAACCTACTGATAACTCAACCTGTTAAGGCTTGGCGACAGACTTGCCTTACCTTGGGCAAGACCAGGAGAACTTCCGTGATCGTCTTCGTCTTGCTCGCCGCCATTCTGATGCTCGTCGGCATCACCGCCGTCAGCACGATTGATTTTACGAACGGGAAACGCCGCTGAGCGTCGCCCGTCCGAGTCAACCCAAAACTTCACAGTTGCAGAATCCCTTCGCTCGGGCGAAACGCGCGGGGCGCAAACCGGCGCCGGCGTCTCTGCCCGAAGCGGGAGTTCGATGAAAACGTTCGCGGCGAATTGCGATCCTAGAACGTACAATTCCGTCTCGGCGGGGGGGTAGTGCATCGCATGTCTGAAAAGAAAGTACATGGCCGGGGGCTTCGGATCATCGCCGCCTTCAAACTGCTCAAGGCGTGCTCGTTGGTCGCGCTGGGGGTCGGCGCACTCAAACTGCTTCACAAGGATTTGGCAGGATTAGTGGAACACTGGATCAACGTTTTCCAGGTAGATCCGCGGAACCATTTCATCAATCTTTTGCTCCTAAAGCTCTCAAATCTCGACGACCGCCGACTAAAGGCATTAAGCGTTGGCACGTTTATCTATGCGGGAATTTTTCTTGTGGAAGGCGTGGGGCTGGCGCTCGAAAAGCGCTGGGCGGAGTACTTCACGATTATCACGACCTCTTCGTTGTTGCCGATTGAAATCTATGAACTGCTGAAGCGTGTGAGCCTCGGGCGAAGCCTGGCCTTGGCCATCAATCTTGCGGTCGTCGCGTATTTGATCTTGGAACTGCGGCGGTTTCCCAAGCAACAATGAAGTGCCATCAAGAATGATCGCGGCCGAGAGAGGGACGATCTCTGCGCCGCAGAATCTCGATTTCGTGCAACCCCTTACTCGAGCGAGTCCTACCGAACCGGGGTGAGGACCAGTGGGGTTGCACCCGGTTGGCACAGATCCACCAGGTCGCTGGCGATGGCGGCATCCCAAGAACGGGCCCACATGGAAGAGTAGCTGCACCGAGCGCAGTCGGAGGGAATGTGTGAGATTAAGCTGGCGTACGGAAGTCCGCCGAGGTGGTGATGCCCGCGCTTCGAGAGTTTGTTGCCCTGCGTGGAATCCGATGGGGCAGTGGGTGATCGATAGGGCGCAGCATCGTCCATGCTGCGCCCTACGAAATATGAAAAAGAAACTTACGGCAGCGTGAGAGTATAGCCTTCCCGTACGATTGCCGCTTTTTCCGTCCCCTGGTAACGGTAGATCACCACAAGAACCTTATCCGCGCCGATGGCCGGGTCACCGCCCATGGCACTGTTGGTCACCACAAAACTGATCTGGCCATCGCGCATTCTGCTGCGAAGCAGTTCGGTCACGTTAACGGTGCTTCCCTGCCACCCGTAATAAGCCCGGACGATGCTGACACCACGATCGTCATCGCGATCGCGATCCCGGTCGCCATAATTGGCTGGGCGGTCATTCCAATCGCCGCGATCGCGGCGCACGATAAAGGTGCCCGCTTCGACAAACCCGCCTTCTCGGTAGTCAAATTCGCGCTCCTCGTACCTGCGGTTTCTGGCCCAAATGCGCAGGTGTTTATCCGCGCCGACGGCGGGATCACCGCCCATGGTTTGATTGTTGACGGCAACGCGACCATTCACGCCGCCGCGGCCAAGAAGATCCTTCACGATATCGGTGACGTCGTTGTGCTGAGTCCGTGTGCCGTACTCGGCGCGAACGATCTGCCAACCGTCATCCTGGGCGCTCGTTGGGGCGCTCGAGAAGGTCATCGCCGCGGCAACGAAAGCCGCCGCAAAAACAAGAATTGCATAGCGAGTGGATAGCTTCATTCAAGACTCCTCGGTGGCGGAAGAGCTCCGCCTCATTTCCTTCAATGTAAGCTAGAACGGGCAAAGGCGTAACGAGGAAAGGAAGAGCGATTGTCCTAATCGTCTATACCGTCGAGCGAAAGCCGCGTACCGGCAGGGTAGAGACAGCCGTGGCCAGCATTGGAACGGCCAGGTTGGCGCACCATTGGTCGAGTACGGACAGAATCCGTTCCTGCCTGCAATTCATAACCGTCGCGAAGATTAACACCGCTTAGAAATCAGGCCGCATTTGCAAATCGCAGGCGGTTCCCTCATGATTAATCGTTTGTTTCGGGCCGCAACGCGCTTCTGGTGCTAATTGTCCGCAAATCGCGATTTTTATTGATCAGATTTTGGGAATTCTCACCGTGCAGAACCAGGTTGCGGAAAAGAGTTGGGTTTGTCATCGGAGGGCAGTTTTTCGCCTCACGAATCTGTTTGTCCTTCACACCGGGAAAAGCAGATCTCGCTACTGTCGCGGTGACAGCCAGAACTGCCCGGCAGCCTAGGCAGCCTACTAAAGGAGCGGCATGGAAAAGCCAGCCAAGATCGCGCCCGCAAAGGGAAAGCTGGGCATCTTGCTACCCGGAATGGGCGCGGTCAGCACCACCTTCATGGCAGGAGTCGAACTGATCCGGAGAAACAAAGCGTGCCCGATAGGATCGCTTACGCAGATGGGCACGATCCGCCTGGGTAAACGCACCGAAGGGCGTTCGCCACTGATCAAGAAATTTGTTCCGCTGGCGGACCCGAAAGATCTTGTTTTCGGCGGATGGGACATTTTCAAGGACAACGCCTATCAGGCGGCGGCCAAAGCGGGCGTGCTCAACTCCGAGCATCTCGCGCAGGTCAAGACGTTTCTCTCCGGCATTCAGCCAATGCGCGCAGCATTCGATCGCGAGTATGTGAAAAAGCTGGAAGGGTCGCATGTCAAAAAGGCAAAAAACAAATATGAGCTGGCGCTGCAAATCAAAGGAGACATCGCCAACTTCAAGAAAACGCACCGATTGTCGCGGCTGGTGACCTGCTGGTGCGGGTCCACGGAAGTGTTCATTAAGTCGGAAGAAGTACACTCGACGCCGGAAAAATTTGTGGAAGCGATGAAGAACAATCACCCGGCGATTGCACCGTCGATGCTGTATGCATGGGCTTCGGTGACCAGCGGAGTTCCCTTTGCGAACGGCGCGCCCAACCTGACCGTGGACGTCCCGGCGATTCAACAGCTGGCGCATGAACAGAACGTGGCGATTTGCGGAAAGGATTTCAAGACCGGGCAGACGCTGATGAAGACGATTCTTGCGCCGGGATTCAAGGCGCGGATGCTGGGTCTCCAGGGTTGGTATTCGACAAACATTCTGGGGAACCGCGACGGCGAAGTGCTGGATGATCCGGGCTCGTTCAAAACCAAGGAAGAATCGAAACTGGGCGCGCTCGAATACATTTTACAGCCGCAGCTCTATCCGACGCTGTACGGGAAGGTCCATCATAAGGTGCGCATCAACTACTATCCGCCGCGCGGCGACAACAAAGAGGGATGGGACAACATTGATATTTTTGGCTGGCTTGGCTACCCGATGCAGATCAAGGTGGATTTCCTATGCCGCGACTCGATTCTTGCCGCGCCCATCGTGCTCGATCTGGTTTTGTTTCTCGACCTGGCGCAGCGCGCGGGGATGCGCGGGATCCAGGAATGGCTGAGTTTCTATTTCAAATCGCCGATGACCGCGCCGGGGCTTTATCCGGAGCATGATTTGTTCATCCAATCGATGAAATTGAAGAACACGTTGCGGTGGATGATGGGCGAGGAGTTGATTACGCACTTGGGGCAGGAGTATTACGACTGAGGGCAGTTGCCGGTCGGCTCCGCTGGAGCCTTCAGCTTTCAACGGATGGGGCAAAGCCGAAGTGGATTCCCCGGGCAACTCGCCTCGGGAATGACGCATGGCGTAAGGCTTGCCGCTAAGCGTGGGCGGCGGATTTGGCCTCGACGGCGTCGAGGACACGGCCGGAATAAATGAGCGCGGCACCGGCGTTCATGCTGACGGCCACGCCGAGCGCTTCTGCGATTTCTTCCCGAGTCGCGCCCGCCTTGAGGGCGGCATCCGTGTGAAACACGATGCAGCCATCGCAACGCGTGGTGACCGCGACGGCCAGCGAGATAAGCTGGCGCGTCTTCTCGCCGAGCTTGCTGGTTTTCGAGTTGGCTGCGCTGAGAGTCTGATACCGCTTGACCGTGTCAGGCGACAGCTTCGCGAGATCGCCGACGCGGGCGCCGATTTCCTTGTGGTATTGATTCCAATCCATGACCATGGGTTTTCTGCTTTAGCGAGGATCTCCATCCTGTGGGCAGCGCACTGAAGCGCCCCGAAAACAACTTCCCATTCAGACGATAGCGAATAGCCCTCAGAACCGGGACGGTTAAGGGGAACGGCGGACGGCATTATACTTGCTGGGCGCGCGGATGTGATATCTTCTCGAGTTCGCCCTGGCCTGCCTCAGGTCGGGGTTAGTTGCAGTAGCGGCGCGGCCCTTTCCTTTCATGCCCGCGAGAAGTCAACCTAGGGATAAGGAGCAGTTTTCCATGAAGAGTTCGTACAACGGCAAACCCATACCAGCCGACGGAAGCGCCATTGGCTACGCCGGGGGCGAATTGCAAGTGCCGGACACCCCGACCATTCCGTTCATCGAAGGCGACGGGACCGGGCGGGACATTTGGAAGGCGTCGCAACGCGTGTTTGACGCGGCGGTGGGGCAGGCTTATGGCGGGAAGCGGCGCGTGGCGTGGTTTGAAGTTTTCGCCGGCGAGAAAGCGTTCAACACATTCAGGGAATGGCTGCCGAGTGACACGGTCGATGCCATCCGCGACTTTCGTATAGCGATTAAAGGACCGCTGACGACTCCGGTGGGAGGCGGGATTCGTTCGTTGAACGTGACGCTGCGGCAGGTGCTCGATCTTTATTCCTGCGAACGGCCAGTCAAGTATCTTCCGGGAGTTCCCTCCCCGGTGCGCGCACCGGAAAAAATGGATGTCATGATCTTCCGGGAAAACACGGAGGACGTGTACATCGGAATTGAATGGAAATCCGGGACGCCGGAAGCAAAAAAGCTGCTGGAATTCTTGAACAACGAAATGCTGAAAGACGGGAAGAAGCAGATCCGCTGGGATTCCGGCGTGGGTATCAAACCGATTTCGCCGACGGGGACCAAGCGCCTGGTGCGGCGCGCAATCAAGTACGCGCTCGAGAATGGGCGGAGGAGCGTTACCCTGGTGCACAAAGGGAACATCCAGAAATTCACGGAAGGCGCTTTCCGGGACTGGGGCTACGAACTGGCGCGCGAAGAGTTCCGTGCGCAAACAGTGACGGAGCGCGAGAGCTGGATTCTCGACAATAAGGACAAGAACCCGGGGCTGGCCGTCGAGCAAAACGCCGCGAAGATCGAGCCGGGTCTCGAACAAGCAACCGAAGCGTTCAAGAAAACGGTGTATGACGAAGTAAAGAAGACACTCGATGCGATTTACGCAACGCATGGCCATGGCCAGTGGAAGCAGAAGGTGATGATTAACGACCGCATCGCAGATTCCGTGTTTCAACAGGTGCTGATGCGCGCGGACGAGTACAGCGTGCTGGCGACTTCCAACTTGAATGGCGATTACCTTTCCGATGCCTGTGCGGCGCAGGTAGGCGGGCTGGGCATGGCTCCGGGATCGAACATTGGCGACGGCTACGGCGTTTTCGAAGCAACGCACGGCACCGCGCCGAAGTATGCGGACAAAGACGTCATCAATCCAAGTTCGGTGATGCTTTCGGGCGCGATGATGTTCGAGTTCCTGGGATGGAAGGACGCTGCGAAGCTGATCGAGGACGGCATTGCGCGCACGATTCAGCAGAAGCGCGTGACGTACGACCTCGAGCGGTTGATGCCGGGCGCAACCAAGCTGGGTACTTCGGCGTTTGCGTCGGCCATTATTGAGAACATGCAGGGAACCGCGGCAGCGCGGCGATAAAAAGGAGTTTAAGGAAGCAAAGGATATAAAGAGGTAAAAGATCAAAAGCCGCCATCCACTGGCACGGAAATTTACAGACGGCGGTTCCCGTTCCTCGCCATCCTTTACTTCTTGGAATTTCCTTTGCCTCATTCGGTTCCAAACAATTCGGCTACGAAAGGACCAAGATGAGTCGGAAAAAAGTGACGGTCGTGGGAGGCGGTTTCGTGGGATCGACCACGGCGCAGCGTCTGGTCGACAAGGAACTGGCGGACGTGGTGCTCATGGATATTTTGGATGGGCCTCCGGCGGGAAAAGCTCTGGACATGCTGGAGTCCGGGCCGATTACGCGAACCGATTCCCACGCGGTGGGAATCTGCACGGCGACCGGAGATTGTTCCGCAACGGCGAACAGCGACGTGGCGGTCATCACCGCGGGATTTCCGCGCAAGCCGGGAATGAGCCGCGACGATTTGCTGAAGGCCAACTATGACGTTGTGAAGGCCGTGGTCGAGCAGATCGTCAAACATTCGCCGAACTGCATCCTCATCATGGTGACAAACCCGCTGGACGCGATGGCGCAAGCGGCACTGAAGGTTAGCAAGTTTCCGAAAAACCGCGTGATGGGCATGGCGGGAGTGCTGGATTCGGCGCGCATGAGCTCTTTTGTCGCGATGGAATGCAAAGTAAGCGTGGAGAACGTGCACTCGTTCGTGCTGGGAGGACATGGTGACGACATGGTGCCGCTGCCGCGTTATTCGACGGTCGCGGGAATTCCCCTCCCCGACTTGCTGCCGAAAGAACGCATTGATGCGATTGTGGAGCGTACCCGCAAAGGCGGAGCGGAGATTGTGAATCTGCTGAAGACGGGTTCGGCGTACTACGCGCCCTCGGCGGCAGCGGTGGAAATGGTGGAAGCGATCTTGAAGGACAAGAAAAAGATTTTGCCCTGCTGCGTGTACCTGGAGGGCGAGTATGGAATCAAGGGGCTGTTCGTCGGCGTGCCGGTGAAGCTGGGCGCGAATGGCGTGGAAGAAATTATCCAGATTAAATTGACGCCGGAGGAAAATGCGGCGCTGCAAAAGTCGGCTCATTCGGTGAAAGAACTCGTTACGGTTTTGGGGGTGTGAAGTGCCAGCTTATCTTCGCTGGTCTCTCGCGCGGAGGAGACCCGTGAAGACCGCAAACTTTGCGATTCACAATGATCTGTCTTTGGCTTGGCATCTTTGCTGCGCGATTCTTGAGCCGGAGGCTTCGAGCGCCGGAAAAATTGCTGGCGCGAAAAATCAGCAACCGTGAAAATGATGAGGAGAGCGATGCGACAGTGCAAAGCCTTGTTCTTTGCGGTGCTCTTGGGGTTTGTTGCGATAACGTTGGCGAACAGCGAGACGAAGCCGGTGCGCGTAGCGTTGGTGAAGATGCCTTACGTGGGGGAGCGGAACGTTGCGGACACTTCGCGTGGGCCGGACTATCTGGAAGAAGGCGGCATAAGAAAGATGCTCGAACAGCAAGGCGTTCAGGTGCAGCCAACGGTTACGGTGGCGCTGACGGCGGACGAAGAAAAGGCTTACGGTTCGTGGAACCACTTGGCGCTGGCGAGCGGTGATATGTCAAAGCTTGTTGCCGAAGAACGGCGAAAAGGCAATCTTCCGATTGGGCTGCTAGCGAATTGCAACGGACTGTTGGGGATGTTGAGCGGGCTGCAACACTCCGGGCCGTCCGCGAAACCCCTGCGCGTGGCCATGGTGTTCATTGACGCGCACGGTGATTTCAATACACCGGAGACGACGCTGAGCGGGATGCTTGGCGGCATGCCGGTGGCGATCGCGGCCGGGCAGTGCCTGACGCGGATGCGCATGAAGGCGGGACTGGAGCCGGCAATCCCCACGCGGCATATTGTCGAAGTGTGCGTGCGGGACACCGACCCGCTTGAGCAGGAGTTGTTGGACCGCTCGGAGATTCAGCAGCTCACCCTGGAAGACGTGCGCACGCGCTCCGCGAACTTGCATAGGGAGATGAAGCGCCTTTCCGAACTCGCGGACGTGATTTACGTCCACGTGGACATGGACGGCCTTGATCCGCGAGAAGTGCCGGGAGTGGCGCTTCCCGTTCCCAACGGACCGACGAGCGCGGA